>WNFZ01000027.1_pt1 | contig 189291 bp, 178 predicted proteins | sample 5400081 | NCBI WGS metagenome assembly WNFZ01 (sample SAMN13153365, study PRJNA577476) | soil metagenome | isolation source: 80 cm soil or saprolite under grassland replicate 1 | place: USA:California | collected 2016-06-15
GAACCACATCGCCCGGCTGGCGTTCTGGTCGGTCAACCGGGACCGGCCGTGCCCCGGCGGCGGCGTGGTGTCCAACTGCTCGGGCATCAGCCAGAACAACTGGCAGTTCACCCAGATCACCGCCGGGTTCACCGGCTGATCGCGCAAGCGACGCCGGGGACGCCGGCAACCCGCCGGCGTCCCCGGCCTACTTGAGGGGGTTGCGTCGTCGGTGGGGCGCGGTAAATACTTACTGCATGCCCGATAGCCGGTCAGCCTTGCTCGCCGCCGCGGCGGAGGAGTTCGCCCGGCGTGGCCTGCAGGGCACCCGGGTCCAGGCGATCGTCAAGCGTGCCGGCGTGAACGAGCGCATGATCTACCACCATTTCGGCAACAAGGAGGGCCTCTACCGGGCGGTACTGGAGGCCGAGCGGTTCAGTGTCGGCGAGGCATGGGTGCCGTACCTGGAAAAGAGCGCCGTGATGGAGCCGTACGACGGTATGCGGTCGGTGCTCGCGGCATTCTTCGACATCATGACGGCTCGGCCGCGGTTGGTGGCCCTGCTCGCCCACGAGTGGTTGGACGGCGCGGGGGCCAACTCGATGCCGACCGCTGACCAGTTGCCCGCAGCGCTGCGCGAGCTGTACGAGCGCGGCCAGCGCGAGGGAGTGTTTCCGGCCGACCGGCCGTTCGAGATCGCCTATGGCATCTGCATGGGGGCACTGGTGGGGCTGACCGTCTTCCTGCCCCGGTTCGCGGAGTCCGTGGATCTGGGCCATGACCCTGCCACGCTCCGGGACCACGTCGTGGGGCAGCTGATGGACGGTCTGACCGGTTCTGGTCCGGCGCGGTCCTAAACCCGTTGATCGATTTCTGTACCTCCGAAGCTGCGCACCTTGCGCAGTAAACATTTACCGACGCCGGCTGGATCAAGGAGAGGCGCCATGACCACAACCGACCTGACCGCCGGACCTTCGGCCGACCGGCTCACCCCCGACCTGCTCAAGCTCGCCGCAGTCGTGACGCTCGGCGCGATCATGGTGTCGCTGGACGCGACGATGACCAACGTCGCACTCAACACGTTCCTGCGCGACTTCCACGCGCCGCTGACCATCATCCAGTGGGTTGGCACCGGCTACCTGCTGTCGATGGCCACGGTGATCCCCCTCACCGGCTGGGCGGCGCAGCGGTTCGGGGCCAGAACGGTGTGGATGTGCTGTCTCGGGGCGTTCCTCGCCGGTTCGCTGCTGTGCGGCATGGCCTGGTCCGCCGGCAGCCTGATCGCGTTTCGAGTGGTGCAAGGCATCGGCGGAGGCATGATCCTGCCGCTGGGTCAGGCAGTCATCGCCCAGGCCGCCGGCCCCAACCGTCTCGGACGGGTCATGGCCGCCGTCGGCATCCCTAGCGCACTCGGACCGGTGCTCGGCCCGGTCCTGGGTGGCCTGTTGGTGACAGACGCGAGCTGGCGTTGGATCTTCTACATCAACGTACCGGTCTGCCTCACGGCACTGGCACTGTCCTGGCGCATCATGCCGACCGCCAAGGCCCCCGGCCGCTCCGCGCTGGACGTCATCGGCTTGCTCCTGCTCTCACCCGCCTTCGCCACGATCGTCTACGGCCTGGCCGAAGCCGGCCGCGTCGGCCGCTTCGACCACGGCGCAACGCTTCTGGCACTGAGCGTGGGAGTGGGGCTGCTGGTGGCGTTCGTGGTTCACGCACTGCGTGCCAGCGCCGAGCCGATCATCGACCTGCGCCTGTTCCGGATCCGCAGCTTCGCGACCTCCCAAGCTGTAGTCTTCCTCGCCGGCACGGTGCTGTTCGGGGCGATGGGTGCGCTCCCGCTGTACTACCAGCAGGCCCGCGGATACACCGCCTTGCACACCGGCCTGCTGCTCGTGCCGATGGGCTTGGGCATGGGCGTGTCGCTGATGGCCGCCGGACGGCTCGCCGATCGCCTGCCCCCGCGGCCGATCGCCCTGGTCGGGCTGGCGCTGTCCGGCGGGGCCAGCCTCGTCTACACCCAGCTCGGCGCGCACACCAGCCAGCTGCTGATCGCTGCCACGTTGGTCGCCAGCGGCGCCGGCATCGGCGCGGTCCTGGTCCCGGTCATGGCCGCCTCGGTACGGGGCCTGAACAGCCACGCCATACCCCGGGCCACCACCGCGAGCCGGATCTTCCTGCAGCTCGGCGGCTCGCTGGGCGCCGCGGTCGTCCTCATCGTCCTTTCCCGACAGATCGCGGGGCGGGTCACCCCGACCGGTCGCCCGAGCAGCGCAGACCTGGCCGCCGCGTTCGGCCACACCTTCTGGTGGGTCCTGGCGTTCGCGGCACTCGCCGCGGTGCCGGCCTTGCTCCTGCCCGGCTCGAAGGAGTGACTTGGCCGGTTCCGCCGCCGCACGTACGATCCACTGTGGACTGTGCTGGCTGGCTCCGTCGGGGAGGCGGTCATGACCGAACCGAACCGTTCGGATCAGGCGATGGGCGGCTGATGGAGGCCGAAGCGCACGCCCTGGTCGTCTCGGCAGAAGGCGAACCTGCCGAAGCCCGGTTCTTCCGGGCCGGGATCGTCGGCCTGGCCACCGAGCTTGCGAACGGCAACAACGGCAGCGTGGATGTCAGGAGCTGAGAAGAAGAGCCCGGCCACGAACGACGACAGCCGTCGCCCGCTGTCGTGCCCGGCTGCATCGACCACGAGCAGCGGGTCACCGAAGCCGACAACGAGTACCACCCGCGGCACAGCGAGCTCACGCCGACAGACCGGTCGCAACGACCGCTCCGAGTACCCGCAGTAGCCCTCAACCATGCCACCCAAACCCAACCCGGGAGCGGCATTGGTCATCTCCCACCGCGCCGCTGGCGACTCACCCCGCACAACACGCAGATCACGGTGCACAACAGCAGTATCGTCGTCCAACAGCTACCCGCCTGAGGGGCAGGCGGCTATCCCTGGGTGCCGCCGTCACACCGACCGCCACCGGCGCACACAACAGATGGCGCCCGGGCGGCGTGTATAGGTGGAGACACCGATGTTCCGGGGAGGCGCGATGACCTTCGAGGAGTACGCGGCATGGCGCCTGCCGGCGCTGGTGCGGTATGCCGCGGTGCTCACCGGGGATCGGGACCTGGCCCAGGACATCGTGCAGGAGGTGCTGGCCCGCGCCCACGCGCGGTGGCGGAAGATCTCCGGGCTTGAGGTGCCGGATCTGTACGTACGCCGGATGATCACCAACGAGTTCGTGTCGTGGCGGCGCCGGTGGACCCGGTTGGTGCCGGTCGGCCAGGTAGCCGAAGACCGCCAGCCGGCGGGCGTGGCCGATCAGGCGGACGCCGCGACCGTGCACGCCGAGCGGGACGCGCTGCTCGCGGAGCTGGCTCGGCTGCCGCGCCGGCAGCAGGCCGTGCTCGTGCTGCGGTTCTACGAAGGGCTGTCCGACACCGAGATCGCCGAGGTGCTCGGTTGCCGCCCGGGTACCGTTCGCGGCTATGCCTCGCGGGCGCTGGCGGCGCTGCGAGTCGAGTTGGGCCCGGCCGGGAGCCACCGTTCAGAGCCGGCCGTCGTGGGGGAGGACGCCTGATGCGTACCGAGGCAGACCTGCGCGCCGCGCTCGCGACGCGCGAAGACCTGGCACCCGATCCGCACCTGCTGCTTCCGGGCGTGCGGCAGCTCGTCATGAGGCGTCGGCGGCGGCGGAGCGCCGGCGCCGTCGTCGCCGCCACCGCCGCCGTTGCCGTGGTGGCCGCGCTGCCGGTGGTGGTACGCGGCTCGTCGGCTGGCCCGGGCGGGCAGTCGGCGCCCAGCGAGTCCCCGCCGGTGTCGGTCACGCCAGCTCTGGGTGCGCCGCGACCGCCGTTCAGTTTCACGATCCGCCAGAGCGCGGTCGCCGGCTTCCTGATCCATCCGATCGCCGTCAACGCGGACCTGCAGATCGCCCATATCCTCCAGGCCGACCAACCGCAGCACCGAGCCTCGTTGTACGTGTACCGGCCGGGAACCAACGTTCGGGCCGGGTGGGACGTCAGCCTCGAGCCTGTGCCGGTACTGGTCAACGGCGCGCCGGCCTGGTACTCCGCCAGCGATGGCAGGAGCGCCATTCGCTGGGAGTACGCTCCCGGCGGCTGGGCTGTGATCCTGACCGAAGCCGGACCGGCGATCGGCAGGCAGACGTTGGTCAGCCTCGCGGAGGGTGTGCGGTACGCGGCACCGTACCAGGCGAAGGTGCCGTACCGGCTCGGTTACCTGCCGGCTGGCCTCGCGCCGTTCCACGTCGTGCAGGACACCCATGACCCGGCGCAGCCCCGGTCGGCCGTGCAGTTCGAGACGGCCGAGACCGCGCCGCACCCGCGCATCCTGGATATCACCATCATCGATGGATCGCCGAGCGCTCGGCCCGGCTGGCGGCCCAACACCACGGTCGCCGGCCGCCCGACCCAGTGCACCGATCTCATCGACGGCCGGCGCTGTTCGGTGGACTTCAGCGACCTCACCGTCGATGTCGGCAGTGGAACCCTGGAGCACACCGAGCTCGACCGCATGGTCACCACCATGACCTTCGCCACCTGGCACGACCCCGCAACGTGGTACGACGTCAGCGCGGCGATCCCTGGCCCATAGGCTCGTCGTCACCGAGCAGCAAGGGGTGGCGCGAGACCAGCTCCATGAGCTCGTCCCACGGGTAGATCGAGCGCATCCACCGGATCTTCGGATCGATGCGCCCGCTGACCGGGTCGCGCCGGGTGTAGTGCAGCAGCTGGCCGTTGCGCGCGTTGTAGGAGGGGTCGCGGTCCTTGAGCTTCTGCGACAGCGCGAACCGTTCTGCCCGCTCGACCTGGTTGAGCACGCCGAACTCGCCCCAGTCGCGTTCCCGCCACCGGACGTCGATCACCCACTCGCCACCCAGGGCCAAGGTGGCGGCCGTCTCGACGGTCCGTACGTGTGGCGAGACGTAGTACAGGTCGAAGGTGCCCAACCCGTTGCGCCGCAGCCAGTCCCCGGCGGCGCGGGCCTGCGCTCGCCCGGTCGGCGACAGCCGCATCTCGCTGTCGTGCCGGTCGAAGAACCCGTCCGGGGCGGCGGCCTGCGGATCCCGCTTGAACCGCTTCTGCACGATGTTCGCTTCGGACTGGCCATGCCGGACCAGGACGAGATCCTCGGGCATCACCGGTCAATCATGGCGGGCTCCAGCAACCAGTGCCGGGCCACCACCCAACCGAGAAACCGGCGCCCGACATTACTGCGGCCGGCACCGGCCAAGGCAGATTATTCGGTGAGCCTCGTAGCGATCAGCTTCGCCGCCCGGTCGGTCATCAGGATCGTGTAGTGGTTGGTCCCCTCGACCAGCTCGGCGCGCAGCGCCGGAGCCCGTGCGACCCAAAGGTCCACAATGGACTGTGGCAGCAGGCCCGGCTCCTCACCGAACATCCCGCGCGGGGCGTACAGCAGGACGGTCGGGACCGCCAGCGTGAGCAGGTCGTCGCCGAAGGACGCCGCGTTCACGAGCAGGTCGCGCCCGTCGGCGTACACCGCCTCGCCGTTGACCCGGGAACGGATCGCGCCAGGCTCGCCGGTGGCGTCGTAGCGCACGTACTCGGCCACGTCGTCGTTCCAGTCGCCGGCCAGCGCCGGATGGGCCTTGAAGAGGTCCAGGTACGCCTCAACGTCAGGGAACGACTGCCGCAGCCGTGCGAGGGCCGGGCCAAGGGTCAGCTCCAGCAGCTGGTCGGGATCGGCTCCGGCGGGTACCGGAAGCGGCAAGCCGCCGTCGATGAGCACGAGCCGGGTGAACAGCTCGGGCCGGAGCACCGCCGCCCGCAGCGCGGCATAGGCGCCCATCGACTGTCCACTGAGGACGAGCGGGCTTCCGAGGTGCTCGGCCGCCGCGACGATGTCGGCGGCGTGGGCGCTCATGCCGTACGGGCCGGGCATGCCGGCGCTACCGCCCCGGCCCCGTAGGTCGAGCGCGACCAGGCTCCACCGTGCCGGCAGGTGCCGGGCGACCGCGCGGAATGACATGGCCGACGCGGTGATTCCGTGCGCGGCGAGGACGATGCGCGGTCCATCGCCGAACCGCAGGGCGCGAAGTAAACCGCCGTTCACTGGGATGTCGAGGGGCTGCATGGTCAGGATCACCCTTTCTCGGAGCGTGATGTCGCCGGCGGTGAAGGCGCCGCGCTGGACGCCGCGGCGCAGCACCCGCAGCGCCAGGTCCCGCGGCTGCTCGCGCAGCACGAGCGACGGCGCGGCCTGCTCCGGGGTCAGGGCGTGCAGCTCCTGGTTGGCGACCAGGGCGAGCAGCGGGAAGTCGGTGTGCGCCAGGACCTGGGCGCGCACCAGCGCTGCCAGCTGGTCGGCCGGCTCGGGGCCGGCATCCACCAGCGCCTGCTGCATCCGTTGGTGCAGCTCCTCGTGCCCGATCTGCACGAGCGCGGCCAGGATCTGGGCCTTCGACGGGTAATGGGCGTACAGCGTGGCGGAGTTGATCCCGAGGTCGGCGGCCATGTCGCGGATCGAGGTGCCCAGCAGGCGCATAGTAACGGCTCGCTGCTGCTTCGGCCAATCGATCGATTGGAGCATGCTGAAGGGAGGCGCCGCATGCTGCACCGCCGCTCCAGTCACCGGCCGAGTCCGGGCGCAAGGCGCTCGAGGAGATGGGCAGCCGGGCCCGGCCGGCCGCCATCATCTTTACCGGTCGGTGGACGGCCGCTCACTCATCGAGCAGTACATGATCGACGGGGCGGGTCAGGTCTACCCCGGCGGCCGCTCGTGCAGGCTGTACGGCGACCCGTCGGGCCCGGATGGGACCGGCATCACCTGGGACTTCTTCCTCGCGCACCCGAAGCCGTGACCGGTCAGTGGTGTTCCACAAGCATCCAGAACACCGGCATACCGCCGGCGGGCGCATGGTGGTCCAGGACGATCTCAAGCTCGCCCTCGGCCGGGTGGGGTACCGCGGCCCGGACGCCGACACCGGCAGCCGCCTGACAGGTCGCCAAGGCCGACGTGTACGGAAAGATGGCGAGGCCGGTGACGGTGGCGTGGCTGTGGGCCGGCAGGCACTTGCACCACGCCGCAGCGGCGGAACCGGGCCGGTCCCCGGACGTCGAGGGCGAGGATGCCGTACGTGTCGGTCGCCGTTGCGCTGTTGGCGACGACTCCGACGCCACCCGCGGTATCGGCCGATCCCAGCACGCCGAAGCCCACGTTGGTGGTGCCGACGACGCCGTTGCCGTTGGGCCCGTGGCCGGTGATGCCGTTGCCCTCGGTTGACGTGCCGACGATGCCGTTGCCCCAGGCGACGGTGGCCTCGATGGCCCCAACGTGGCTTCCGGAGCTGCCCATCGTGTTGTTGACCACGAGGGTGGTACCCGAGAACTTGGCCGTCAACGTCGTCGTGGCGTCGACTGCGTCATTGACCGCACCCTGTACGACCGGATCTCCCGCGCTCATTGCGTCTCCTCGGTTCGCCGACCGTCTCTGCCGAACAGTCCTGCCGAACAGTCTCGGTGCGCGACCGCCTCAAGCGCGGGCACGAAGCCGCCACTGCCGTGACGGATTCCAGGTAGCCGGCCAGGTCGGGTTGGAGATGGTGGAATGTTCACACGCGGCGGTTATCCAGTCCGAGGTTACGCAGGACCCGGGCGTCGGGCCGGTCCGTAGGTGCGCAGGCGGTCGAGGTAGCGTCCGTAGTCCTCGGTGAGGTTGGTGAGCTCCTCGGGATCGATGCGCGCCCCAGTCGGTCCACCAGGACGCTGCCCGCTACCGGAACCGCCACCGCGCTCCTTCCGCCGCCGCATCCGCGACCCATCCGGCTACCATGCTGCGATGGGCCGGCAAACCGCTCGGGTACGGGTGGCCGCCCCACTCCGCTTCCTGCTGCCCGCCCAACACCGCCACGGCGAGGTGATGGTACCGGTGGACGCGGCGTCCAGCCTGAGCCACCTTGTCGAGTCACTGGGCGTGCCACGCACCGAGGTTGGCGAGCTGCGCGTCAACGGGCGAACGGTCTTGCCGGCCGCCCGGCCCGGTGACGGCGACCTGGTGGAGGTGCTGCCGGTACCACGGCCGCAGCGGATCGACGATCCCCGCTTCGTCCTCGACGTCCACCTCGGCACGCTCGCCCGCCGGATGCGCCTGCTCGGCCTCGACGTCGCGTACCGCAACGACGCCGAGGACGCCGAGCTGGTCGCGCAAGCGGCCCGCGAAGGCCGGGTCGTCCTCACCCAGGACCGCGGCCTGCTGCGACGCCGCGCGTTGACCGCCGGAGCGTACGTGCGCGGCAGCGACCCCGACGAGCAGCTGCTCGACGTGCTGGACCGGTTCGACCCACCGCTTGCGCCGTGGACCCGGTGCCTGGCGTGCAACGGCATGCTTGAACCCGTTGCCAAGCAACAGGTGCGGCACATGCTCGAAGACGGCACGCTCCGCTCGTACCACCGGTTCTTCCGCTGCCGGGCGTGCGGGCGACCGTACTGGCGCGGAGCCCACGCGGGGCGGCTGAATGCCATCGTCGCGAACGCTCTGCGCGGGCGGGAGGGAGGGTGACGGCCCGTTGCCGGACTGGTTCATCGACCGGGTCTGGTCCGACTTCGACGGCGACACCAGGCGGGCCATCCTGCGGCTCTACTGCTCGTCGCCCAGTGATGTGCTGGCCCGCGCCGGCGAGCGGCTCGGCGACCTGCGATGCCCGGCGCTGGTTGTCTGGCCCACCGCCGACCCGTACGTCGGCGCGGAGTGGGGACCGCGCTACGCCGACGCCTTCGGAGGGGACGTCCAGCTCGAGATGATCGAGCGGGCCGGCCACTGGATGTGGCTCGACCGTCCTGACCTGATCGACAAGGTGGCCGCGTTCCTCGCGGCCGTACCCTGACCCGACACCGGCTCGGCGGCTTCACCGCGCGGCCAGCAGCCCCCGGACGTAGGCCGCCTGGCCGACGTGCTGGAGGTCGTCGTCGGCGACGCTGACCAGCCGTACGCCGAGGGTGACCGGCGGGTCCCACCGCAGGTCGACGATCTGGTCGAGATCCTTGGGCGTCAGCTCATGCAGCAGGTCCCGCGTCCGGGCGGCGACGGCGTCGTAGTAGTCGATGAGCACCTGGAAGCTCTCCGGCCGGACGGTGGCGACCTGCTCGGCCGAGTGGCCATAGCCGGAGTTGGACGGGTCGGCGTCGAGCCCGAACCGGCGGGCCCAGTCGCCGGACACCCAGACCTGGTCCTGGTCGACAATCTCGGCGACGTGGTCGTCCTGCACCCGGGTCAGATGCCAGACGAGCCAGCCCACCGAGTTCGCACCCGGCGCCGGTGACCATAGCAACTGCTCAGGGCTGAGGCCCTCGACCGCGGACCGGACCAGCTCGGGAAGCCGATCGAATGCCTCGATCAGGAGGTCGTTGACGTTCATGGCCCTCCATCATGCTCCGGCCGGCCGCTCGCGGCTCGTTGCAGCGCCAGCGGTGGCGACCAGCTCGACCTCGAAGCCATCGGGGTCTTCGAGGTAGGCGGCGTAATGGTCGTTGCCGCCGGCGTGGGGATGGCGGTCGGCGAACATGAGCGTCCAGCCGTGCTCGGCTGCCTGCGCGGTGAGCGCGTCGACCAGCTCCGTGCTCTCGACGTGGAAGGCGAGGTGGTTGAGCCCGGGCCTGCGCCGGTCGTGCTCGGCGGCCGCAAGGTCTGGTGACTGTTCAACGACGATGTACGTGGCGCCGAGCCGCCAGCTGCGGCCGGCCGGCCAGGTCTGAAAGACCGTATAGCCCAGCCGTTGCAGCAGCCACCCCCAGCTGGCGATGGCGCGTTCCAGATCGGGTACCCACAGCTCGACGTGGTGCAGCGTTCCGGTTGCCGGCTCGTTCATGATGCCGTGGAACGTACTCCTTGGAGCGGCCCGCGACGGCCACCGGCCCCGGGCACCGTCGGCCGGGCGAAAGGGACCCAGCTGACATAGATCGTTTTTTAGATCACATGTGGACGGAGAGTCCAACATTTTTAAACACGTATTGACAAAGTCGACAGGCGTGTATGCGATACAGAGGTTTCCGGCGAGTTGCGACCGGGCGCTGGTATGGGAGACGGACGTCATGGCTGCTCCGAGTCGTCGCATCCGGTCAGCGTGCGGCGGAGCGATAACCCTGGCCCATAGGAGGACCAGATGCGTCCACGGTTGAGGCAACGATTGGCGGTGCTGGCGGCCCTGGTCGTCGGCGTCGCGGGAAGCGTGGTCACGGGCTTGTTGACCGCCGGGCCCGCCGCCGCCACCGACAACGGCCTGTCCATCAGGCCCGCGATGGGATGGAGCAGCTGGAGCTTCGTCCGCAGATGGCCGGACGAGGCGAAGATCAAAGCGCAGGCCAGCGCGATGGTCAGCAGCGGTCTGGCCAGCCATGGCTACGTCTACATCAACCTCGACGACTTCTGGCAGCTGTGCGACGGCAACGGTTTCGTGGTCGACGGCTTCGGCCGCTGGGTGGTCGACCCGGCCAAGTTCCCCAACGGGATCAAGGCACTGGCCGACTACGTCCACGGTCTCGGCTTGAAGTTCGGGTTCTACGTCACCCCCGGCATTCCAAAGAACGCGGTGCTGCGGAACACGCCGATCGAAGGTACGCCGTACCACGCCGCGGACATCGCCAACACCTCCACGTTGGAGAAGAACTACAACTGCCACAACATGTACTTCATCGACTACAGCAAGCCGGGAGCCCAGGAGTACGTGGACTCGTGGGCGAGGCAGTTCGCGTCGTGGGGCGTCGACTACCTCAAGATCGACGGCGTCGGCAGCTCGGACATCCCCGATGTTCAAGCCTGGGCCACCGCGCTGCGTAAGACCGGGCGCCAGATCAACTACGCCCTGTCGAACAACCTCGCGATCGCCGACGCCGCCACCTGGCGCAAGCTCGCCAACAGCTGGCGCACCCAGGGCGACGTCGAGTGCTACTGCGGTCCAGGACCCAACGGCAGCGGGTACCCGCTGACCGACTGGTCGCACATCAGCAGCCGGTTCGGCTCGGCGGCGAGCTGGCAGCAGTGGGGCGGCCCGTCAGGCTGGAACGACCTGGACTCCCTGCAGATCGGCAACGGCGACCAGATCGGCCTCAACGCCGACCAGCGTCGAACCGTCATGACGCTATGGGCGATGGCCGCGTCGCCGCTGCTGCTCGGCAGCGACCTGACCAACCTGACCTCCGTAGACCTGGCGATCCTGACCAACGACCGCCTGATCGCCGTCAACCAGGACGGCTACACCTCTCAGCGCATCGTCAACAGCGGCGTCAACCAGGTCTGGCGCAAGCGGGAGGACAATGGTGACTTCATCGTCGCCCTGTACAACACCGACACGTCAGGGTCCTCGACGGTCAGCGTCAACTGGTCGCAGGTTGGGTTCACCGGCAGCGCCACCGTGACCGACCTGTGGTCCGGTGCGAGCCTCGGTACCATCAGCAACTCCTACAGCGCCACGCTGCGACCCGGCGAGCCCCGGCTGATCCGGGCCCGGCCGACGTCCGGCAGGATCGTCCGGTACCAGGCGGAGAACGCCACGATCACGCCCGGCACGGTGGACAACAACCACGTCGGCTTCACCGGTACCGGCTTCGCCAACCCGGACAACGTCGCGGGCAGCTTTGTCGAATGGGCGGTGAACGCCGAGTCGGCCGGCAGCCAGTCCCTGCGGATCCGCTACGCCAACGGCACCACCACCAACCGGCCGATGGACATCTCCGTCAACGGCACGGTCGTCGCCACCAACGTCGCCTTCAACGGCACCAGTAGCTGGGACACCTGGGCCACGTCGACCGTGACGGCCAACCTCAATGCCGGTAGCAACACGGTCCGCGCGACGGCGACCACCGCGACCGGCGGACCGAACGTCGACTACCTGGAGGTGGCGCCACCGGCGCCGGCGAGCACTACGGTCGAGGCCGAGTCCGGAACGCTCAGCGGCGCGGCCCGCCTGGCCAGCTGCTCAGCCTGCTCCGGTGGCCAGAAGGTCGGCTTCATCGGGAACGGCTCGACCAACCACGTCACGCTTTCCGTTACCGCCGCCACGTCCGGCACCAGGCAGATGACCATCGCCGGCCTGGTAAACGGCACCCGCACCTTCTTCGTCAGCGTCAACGGCGGCGCCGGGATCCAGGTGCCGATGACCGGGACCAGCTTTGCCACGCCGATCACCACATCGATCAACGTGACACTGAACGCCGGTACCAACACCATCAGGTTCTACAACGACACGGCGTACGCGCCCGACCTCGACAAGATCGACATCTGACGAGCACCGCACGGCCACTGTCCGCCGACCCGTAGCACGAGCCCGGGGCGGCGGACAGCGGCCCGGCTAGGCGCGGTCAGTCCTGCGCGAACGATCCTGTGACGATCTCGCCTGCTGGCTCGTAGGTACCCATCACGACTCCAGTGGTGGAGACCTTGCTGTCGACGAGCCTCAGCGCGGCAGGGATGGTGCCTTCCGAGAACAGGCGTTTGCCCGACCCGAGGACGAGGGGGAAGACCCACAGCCGGTACTGGTCGACAAGGTTGTGGCGCAGCAGCGTCTGGATCAGGTTCCCGCTGCCGTGCACCTGCAGCTCTGGTCCGTCCTCCTTCTTGAGCGCCGAGATGCCTTCGGCCGCGTCTCCCTCGATCAGGACCGAGCGGCTCCACTCCAGCGTCGGATGGCTCCGCGACGCCACGTACTTGGTGGCCTCGTTCAACGGCTTGGCGCCGGCCTCCTCTGGGGCGTGCGGCCAATATGCGGCGAAGATGTCGTAGGTCCTGCGTCCGAGAACGAGCGCGAACGCCTTGCTCATCGCCTCGGTCATGACCTGACCCATCAGCTCGTCCCAGTAGTTCACCGACCAGCCACCATGCGCGAAGCCGCTCTCCGGGTCCTCTTCAGGTCCGCCTGGGGCCTGCATCACCCCGTCGAGGGTCAAGAAGGTGCTCACGATCAGCTTTCTCATCTCTTGTGTCCTCTCAGTCGAGTCCTCAGCGAAAATGCGCAGCTACCGCAAGGCGCCGGCGAGCACGGCGTCGACCTGACCCAGAGCCAGGCGCATGCCTTCTTCCCCGCCCATGGCCAGCACACGCTCGAGCTGCTTGAGGTTGGCGAACTTCGTGACCATCGTCATACGCGAACCAGCCCCCAGCCACTCGATCGTGACGACGGTATGGGTCGGCTCGATGGAAGCCAGGGGTTCGCCGTCTTCGCCGGCGAAGCCGTCATCGAACTCCAGCCGGTTCGGCGCTTCGATCGCGGTTATCGTCCACCAGCCGCGGGACTTCCGACCATCGGGGCCGGTCATGTGGTAGCGGGACCGGCCACCGACCACGAAGTCGTGCTGCTCGAAGGTGGCCGGCCACGTAGGCGGCCCCCACCACCGCTCCAGCTGGCGTGGATCTTGCCATACCTGCCACACGCGCTCGACGCTGGCATCGAACTCGGCGACAAACGTGAGCGTCAGCGCCTGGTCGTCCTTGTGCGAGCTGACCACGGCCATGGGTTTGTTACCTTTCTCAGTCTTCGGCCAGGATCTGTTCAATGCCTCTGGCGCGGTCCAGCCAGAGCTGCTCGTAGGCATCGAGCAGGCGGGCCGCCTTCCGAAGCGCCGTCACGTTTCCGTGCACCACCTGCTCCCTTCCGCGTCGTTGTTTGGTAACGAGCGCAGCCCGTTCCAGGACCGCCACGTGCTTCTGCACCGCTGCGAAGCTCATCGGGAAGTGCTGTGCGAGAGCCGATACCGACTGCTCGTTGCGGATCACCCGGGCCATGATGTCGCGACGCGTGGCGTCCGCCAGGGCGTGGAAGATGCGGTCGGCGTCCGCCTCGCCCAACTCACCTACAACCATGTGGTTGTAGGTTAGTGTTGCCAACCTTCGAACGCAACTGACTGTTCGGCGATGACCGGCGGGCCCTGCGATCGTGTACGCATGCGGCTCATCGCGGTGACCGGCGCTTCGCCCGGCATCGGCAAGTCGGCGCTGTGCACCGCACTGACCCGTTGGTTGGCACAGGCAGGGTTATCGGTGGACCAGTTCGAAGAGGACCACGTGCTCAGCCGTGCGGCGTTCGCGACCGTGGCTGGCGACTTCACCGTCACCGGCGCCGTCAGCCCGACCGTCCTGATCGACGCGACGGTGCGCTACCTGGCCGATGCCGAGGCGGCCGGGGTCGAGGTGGTCGTCATGGACTCGCTCGTTCCCTACGTGCCGTCGTTACTGGCGTTCGGCCACAGCGAGCAGAACATCGCCGAGATCCTGGACGAGCTGGCCGCCCGCATCGCCACGATCCCGACCTTGGCCGTGTTCCTCGACGGAGACGCCGCCACCGGGCTGCGCCGGGCCGCCGCGCGCGAAGGGCCCGAGTGGCTGCGCTGGTACGCCGCGAAGCTGGCGCGCTACGGGCTGGTCGGCCATGATGCGGACCTTGCTTCGTTGTCTGACTACCTGGCCCGGGAACGGGACACGACCCTGCACATCCTGCGGCGGCAACCCTGGGACCTCATCGTCGTGGACCACGCCGACAAGGTCCCGCCCGACGACGTCTTCCACACCGTTGTCACCGCCGTCATGGCGTTCCTACCCAAGCCCCCGACGGACTTCCGGCGACCAACGTGAGCGTTTCCACCACCCGCCAAGTTGCCCCGGCTCGGCACCCGGTACGGGCCGCCATCGGCGCGGTCACCACGACGGTCGTGTCCGTCATGCCGGTGTTCCTCGTCGGCGGGCTGGCCGTGCAGATCTCCAAGGACCTGCGGCTGACTGCGGCGAGCCTGGGCCTGGCAATGTCGGTCTACTTCGGCGTGAGCGCGGTCGGCTCGTTGCCGGTCGGCGGGCTCGTCGAACGGTTCGGGCCGGCGCGTGCCGGGCGGGTCGCGGTGGTGCTCTCCGGCGCGTCCATGCTCGCGATCGCCTTCGGCGCCCGCTCGTTACCGGCCCTGGTGCTGCTGCTGGCCGCCGCCGCGACGGCCAACTCGCTCGGCCAGCTCTCCTCGAACGCCTCGCTGGCCCATGCGGTACCGGCGCGCTGGCAGGGCTTCACGTTCGGCGCCAAACAGTCGGCGATCCCGCTGTCGACGCTGCTGGCCGGGGCGGCCGTGCCGACCGTCGCGCTGACCCTCGGCTGGCGCTGGGCGTTCGCCATCGGCGCGGGGCTGGCGGTCGCGGCGCTGCTGCTGGTACCTGCCGATCGGCCGGACCGCCATGCGGCGCAGGAGCGCCGGCGGGCAGCGGTGGGTACGAACCTGGCGCTGCTCGGGCTGGCGGCGGCGCTGGCGTCCGGGACGGCGAGCGCGCTGAGCGCGTTTCTGGTCGACGCCGCGGTGGCGCGCGGTCGCAGCGAGGCCGCCGCCGGGCTGCTGCTGACCCTGGGCAGCGGTCTGTGTGTCAGCTGCCGCCTGATCGCGGGCTGGTGCGCCGACCGCCTCCAGCGCGGTCACCTCGGGCTGGTCGCCGGCTCGCTTGCCGCCGCCGCGATCGGCGTGGGCCTGCTCGCGGTTGACGCACCGGGCGCGCTGCTTCCCGGCGTCCTGCTCGGTGTCGGGCTCGGCTGGTGCTGGCCCGGGCTGCTGGCGACGGCGGTGGTCCGGTTGCGGCCACTCACGCCGGCCGCCGCGACCTCGGTCACCCAGACCGGGGTGTACGCCGGCGGCAGCGTCGGCCCGCTCGGCTTCGGCCTGCTCGCCGGCCACAGCGGGTACTCGCTCGCGTGGACGGTGGCCAGCATGTCCGCGGCGGCCGCCTGCGGCCTGGTCGTGCTCAGCGCCGTGCTGGTCCGGCGGAAGGCGGACATCGGCCGCCAGCGGACGTAGCGCAGCGGAGTGCGCGGTCAAGTGGCCGGAACCGGGAGGCATTGAGGCCGCTAGCGGATGTAGCGCAGCGGAGTGCGCGGTCAAGCGGCCGGAACCGGGAGGCATTGAGGCCGCCAGCGGACGTAGCGCAGCGGAGTGCGCGGTCAAGTGGCCGGAACCGGGAGGCATTGAGCCCGGCCGGGGTGCTGCCAGCGCGCTGCCAGGCGGGCGTCAGCGGGCCGTGACCGCCGTGCCAGCCGGGTCGTTCACGGTGGTCACACCGACGAACGACGGGAGCAAGCATGACTCACGCAATCTGGGCCGAGGGGCTGGTCAGGCGGTTCGGCGAGACCACCGCGCTGGCCGGCGTCGACCTGGCCGTGCGTACCGGTACCGTGCTGGGCCTGCTCGGCCCGAACGGCGCCGGCAAGACCACCGCCGTGCGCGTGCTCGCCACGCTGTTGCGGCCGGACGCCGGCCGGGCCACCGTGGGCGGGTACGACGTGCTGCGCGAGGCGCACCAGGTACGCCGGCTCATCGGCCTCACCGGTCAGTACGCCTCGGTGGACGAGAACCTCACCGGAGCCGAGAACCTCATCCTCATCGGCCGCCTGCTCGGTCTGTCACGGGGGCAGGCCAGGCGGCGGGCGCGCGAGCTGCTCGTCGAGTTCCGGCTCGACGACGCGGCCGACCGCGCGGCAAAGACGTACTCCGGGGGCATGCGCCGGCGGCTGGACCTCGCTGCGAGCCTGGTCGGTCGGCCTCGGGTGCTGTTCCTGGACGAGCCGACCACGGGCCTTGACCCGCGCAGCCGTACCGAGCTGTGGATGACCATCCGTGGCCTGGTCGCGGACGGGGTCAGCGTGCTGCTCACCACGCAGTACCTCGACGAGGCCGACCAGCTCGCCGACGAGATCGCGGTGGTCGACCACGGTCTGGTCATCGCTACCGGCACGCCCGACGAGCTCAAGGCCAAGACCGGGGCGCAGACCCTCGCGGTACGCCCGGCCGAGCCGGCCGACCTGATGACGGTGGTCGCCGTCGTCACCGAGCTGGCTGGTGTGGCGCCGGCGGTCGACAACCACCTGGTGACCGCTCCGGTCACCGACCCCGCGTTGGTGCCGGCCGTGGTGCGCCGGCTGGACGACGCGGGCGTACGCCTGGCCGAGCTTGCCCTGCGCGGGGCCAGCCTCGACGAGGTCTTCCTCAAGCTGACCGGCCACCGGGCGGTCGAACCGACGCAGTCCGAGCCGCAGCGGCTCGAGACGCAGCTGGAAAGGAGCGCGGCATGACCGCACAAGCGCAAGCGATCCCGGCATCGGCGGCGTGGGTCGGCCCGCTGACCGGGCTGCGGCAGACCTTCACGCTCGCCTGGCGCAGCCTGGTGCAGATCCGGCACAACCCGATGGAGCTCATCGATCTCAGCATCCAGCCGCTGATGTTCGTGCTGCTGTTCACCTATGTGTTCGGCGGTGCGCTGGCCGGCTCGCCCGGGGCGTACCTGACGTTCGCGCTGTCCGGGATCATCGTGCAAAACGCGCTCTTCGCCACGATGACCACCGGCTTCGGGCTCAACTTCGACCTGACCAAGGGCGTGTTCGACCGGCTGCGGTCGCTGCCGATCGCGCGGTCGGCTCCGCTGGCGGGGCGGATCCTCGCCGACACCGTCAAGCAGGCCTGGTCGATGGCGCTGCTGTTGGGCACCGGAGCGGTCCTCGGGTTCCGGCTGGGGAACGGGCCACTGGGCATGCTCGGCGCGTTCGCGCTGCTGCTGGTGTTCACGCTGGCGTTCTCGTGGGTGGCGGTGCTGGTCGGCGTACTCGTGGACGTGCCGGACAAGGTGCAGGTCTTCGGGTTCGTTGTGATCTTCCCATTGACGTTCACCAGCAACGCCTTCGTGCGTGCGGACACGATGCCCGGCTGGATGCAGGCGTGGGTGAAGGTGAACCCGGTGACCGCCCTTGCCGACGCGCTGCGCGGCATGCTCGTCGGCGGGCCGGTCGCCAGCCCGGCGGGCAAGGCGCTGCTCTGGGCGGCCCTGTTCGCGGCGGCTTTCGCACCGCTGGCGGTACGGGCGTTCAAGCGTCGGGTGTGAGGCCGGCGAGCGCCCGTACGCCGTCGGCCGTCGTGGCGCGGCCGCGCTCGTACGCACCGGTGAACGCCGGCTCGCCGAGCGCGGCCCGCGCGGCCGCCGTGACCCGTGGTGCGTCGAGCTGTGCGTCGTCCGGGCCACCGCGGATGCCGTCAACCGCGCCGAGCAGCCGGGCGGCCTGCTCCAGGTCGCCCTCCGCCAGTGCCAGGTCGGCGACGCCGACGAGCACCTGCGCCACGACCGGCATGTCGGTCGAGGCCAGCGCGCGGTCCAGCGCCTCGGCGTGGTGCCGGCGCGCCGCGGCCAGATCACCGGTCGCGGTGGCGAGGCAGCCGAACGAGCCGGCGATCAGCGCGAACATCTGCGGCGCGGCATTGAGCCCCCACGTCAGGCCGGCCACCCGCTCCAGCCGGTTCCGCGCCTGGGTGAGGTCGCCGGAGACCCGGGCCAGCTCACTCATCGTGTGCTCCACCCGGGCGACGGCCTCGGGCAGCCCGACCCGCTGGGCCCGGCGCAACGCGTCGGCCAGGACCGCCCAGGCCCGGTCGCGCTCGCCGAGCAGCCAGAGCTCGAGCCCGAGCCGGCCCTGCACCTCAGGTCCGTCCTCGGCGCTGCCCACCTCGGCGAGGAGGGCCACCGCCTCCTCCAGGTACGCCAGCGCGCCTGTGTGGTCGCCGCGCCTGGACGTGAGGTCGGCGAGCGCGGCGAGGGAGGCCGAGATGCCCCACCGCTCCCCGAGGACCCGGAACCCCTCCAGCCCGGCTCGCAGGTTGACCTCCGCGCTGGCCGTCGCTCCGCCCAGGTTGATCTCCGCCTGGGCATACATGAACCGGGCCACCGAGCGCACCCACGGGTCCGCGTCGTCGAAGCGCTCCGCCAGCGAGCTCATGGCGTCCGCGGAGCCCCACTGTTCGACGAGTGTCGACATCGGCCCGAGCAGTCGCAGCAGCGGGTAGCGCGCATGGGCCTCGGTGTCGGCGTGGGCGGTCAGCTCGACCGCGCGGCGGAACCAGTCGAGCTGCTGCTCGAAGTCGCGGCGGCCGCCGAGCCCGTTCACCGCACCGGCGACGTAGGCCATCGCCCGTAACACATCCGGCACCTCGCCCGGCATGGTCATCGCCTCGGCCGCGAGATCGGTGCCCTCGACCCGGTGGCCACGCAGCCACCAGTACCAGGCGAGCGCGCCGATCATCCGCAGCGCGGTCTCGGTATCGCCCGCGGCGATGGCTCCGCGTACGGCGTCGTGCAGGTTGTCGTGCTCCGGGTCCAGGCGAGCCAACCAGGCCAGCTGCTCCCCGGTGCGCAGGTGCGGTTCGGCGGTCTCGGTCAGCTCGAGGAAGAAGGCCGCGTGCGCCCGGCGGACCCGCTCGGCCTCGCCGGCGGCGGCGAGCTGCTCGCGGGCGTACGCCCGGATGGTCTCCAGCATCCGGTACCGGCCGTCGTCGGCGGTCACCAGCAGCGACTTGTCCACCAGCGCGGTCGCCAGGTCGAGCACCTCGTCGGGCTGGACCGGGTCTCCCGCACATACCCGTTCGGCGGCTTCGAGCGTGGCGCCGCCAGAGAACACGGACAGCCGCCGCAGCAGCGCGCGCTCTGCCGCGCCGAGCAGCTCCCAGCTCCAGTCCACGACCGCGCGCAGCGTCTGGTGCCGCGGCAGGGCGGTGCGGCTGCCGCGGGTGAGCAGCCGGAACCGGTCGTCGAGCCGGCCCGCGACCTGCTCGGGCGCCATGGCCGACAGCCGGGCAGCGGCCAGCTCGATGGCCAGCGGGATGCCGTCCAGCGCGCGGCAGATGCGTACCACGGCGTCCACTGTGGACCGATCAACGGCGAAGCCGGGGCGGACGGCCGCGGCCCGGTCGGCGAACAGCCGCACCGCAGCGTACCCGGCCGCCGCCTCGGCGTCCACATCGGACGGTGGCAGCGCCAGCGGCTCGACCGGCCACTGCGCCTCGCCGGTCATGCCCAGCGGCTCCCGGCTGGTGGCCAGGACGCGCACCGCCGGGCACTCGCCGAGCAGGCGGTCCACCAGGCCGGCGACCGCAGCTACCAGATGTTCACAGTTGTCGATAACCAGCAGCAGGTCCTTGCCGGCGAGCATGGCGACGAGACGGTCGACCGGGTCGGCGCGGTCGACCTCCGGTACCCGCTCGCGGGGCAGCACCGCGTGCTCAAGCACGCCCAGCGCGGCGAACACCGCGCGCGGCACCTCCGCCGGATCGCTCACCGGGGCGAGCTCGACCAGCCACACGCCGTCGGGCATCCCGGCTACGAGCGTGCGGGCGGACTCCACGGCCAGGCGCGTCTTGCCGGCGCCGCCCGGCCCGGTGAGCGTGATGAGCCGGTACTCACCGACGAGCTTCCCGACGCGGGTCAGATCCTCGTCCCGCCCGACGAAGCTGGTGAGGCCGGCGCGGAGGTTGGTCCGCGGCGGCTCGTCCGGGGCCACGGGTCGGGCGCGCTCCTCGCGCAGCACCGACACGTGCAACGCGGCGAGCTCGGCGGACGGGTCGGTGCCGAGGCGCTCGGCGAGCACGTCGCGCAGGCGTTCGTACGCGGCGAGCGCCTCGGCCCGCCGCCCGGCCGCACACAGCGCGCGCATGAGCAGGCCGACCAGGCGTTCCCGCAGCGGATGTTCGGCGACGAGGGCCTCAAGCTGCGCGACGAGCTCGACCTGCGCCCGGCCGAGCCGTAGCTCGGCGTCGATGCAATCCTCGATGGCGCCCAGCCGCAGCTCGTTCAGGCGGGCGCGGACCGCGTGGGCGAACTCGGCCTCGCCGGCGTCGGCGAGCGCCGGCCCGTGCCAGAGCCCGGCGGCCTCGGCGAGCATGGCCGCCGCGCCCGCGGGGTCGTCGGCCAGGGCCCGCCGGCCCTGCGTCGCCAGGCGCTCGAAGCGCAGCACGTCGACCGCGTCCGGCTCGACCGCCAGGCGGTACCCCGTCGGGTGCGACTCGACGACGACGCCGGGCAGGGCGCGCCGGAGCCGGGACACCAGCGTCTGCAGGGCGTTCGCGGCGTGAGCCGGCGGATCGTCGCCCCACAGCCCGTCCACGATGCGGTCGGTGCCGACCACGCGACCGGCGTCCAGCGCGAGGAGGATCAGCAGCGTACGCAGGCGGGCGCCGGCCACCTCGAGCCGCTGGCCGTCCGCCCGCACCTCCAGCGGGCCTAGCAACCCGATCCGCACACTGCGCACAGGCCGATTGTGCCTTGTCCAGGCGCGAGGCCTCGGAAGTCATCGCGACCGCGTCCAGGCGACGGCGGTCAAGCTCAGTCCGGTAGCCGACATCGACTTGTGCCAAAGAACACCATTGAGCTTGATGCGATCATCCAGTGAGATAGCAGCAGCGGCGTCCGCTCCGGGGGCGGCACCACCTGTGGGCGCCGGGTCGATGCTCCAAGGAGTGGGGATTGTCCTGGAGGGGGAGATCCGTGCGGCTGGCCGCCCGGCACGGCAAGCTGGTGCGCACGGCGGTGGGCGGGCTGGCGACGGCGGCGGTCGTCGCCGCTTTGGTGCTCGTCGGCATCCGCGGCGGCTATCCGGCCGCGCAACCCCGGCTGCTGTCCGGCTCGGCGTGGCTGACCTCGTCGCAGGTGGGTCAGGTGACCCTGCTGGACGGGTCGTCCGCCGAGGTGGCGGCACAGGTGCAGGTCGCCGCGCGCGGCGAGCGGCTCGACGTGGTACAGCGCGGGGCTGACGCCTATGTGGTCAACCGGTCCGCCGGGTCGATCCGGCGGGTGGACGGCGCCACCTTCACGCCGAGCCCACCGGCCACGCCGATCCCCGACGCCCGGGGCGGCCTCCAGGCATTCGCCGGGGAAGAGACGCTGTACGCCCTAGACACCCAGCGCGGCGTCCTGGTCAGCGCCGACGCCCGCACCATGACCAACCGCGGGCCGCCGGTGTCGCTGGCCGCCCAGGTCAGCCCGCAGGCCGTGGCGCTGGACGACGCCGGGCGGCTATGGGTGTTGGACACCGCCACCGGCGACCTCATCTGGATCGATGGTGGCCGGCGCCACGCCCGGCGCAACGCGGTCGACTCCGGCGGGGTCACGCTCGTGCTCGTCGGCGGCGCACCGGTCGTCGTCGACCCGCAACGCGAGACCGCGACCGTGCTCGACACCGGTTCGGGGGCGCCGCGCCGCGCGATCGGGCTTGACCTGCAACCCGGCGAACGGGTCCAGGTCAGCGGCTCGGCGCACGCCGACCGGCTGTACGTCGTGGCGTCGCGCGGCATCCTGGCCACCTGCGACCTGAGCGCGACCGAATGCGACAGGGTGATCCCGCTCGGGTCCCCCGGTGCCGACCTCGGCATCCCGGTCGAGACCGGTGGTCGGGTCTTCGTCCCGGACTACAGCACCGGCCAGGTCTGGATCGTCGACCTGGCCGAGGCACGGGTCATCGCGCGTCCCAAGATCCTGTCCCCGGCGACCCGCTTCCAGCTGCTGACCCGCGACGGCGTGGTGTTTTTCAACGACCCGGACAGCGAACACGCCGGCGTGATCCGCCTTGACGGTGGCGTGCAACCCATCGCCAAGTACGACCCCAAGAACCCCGAGAAGGGACTGAGCCACCCGGGGCCGGGCGGCCCGCCGCCGCCGGCTGACCCGACGACGCCGGCCGACCCGGAGCCGCCGGCGAACCCGGCCGAGCCGGCTCGCGCCGCGGTCGGCGTACGGATCGTGCTTTCCAAGCCGAGGGCGGTGGTCGGGGAGGACATCACGCTGAAGGCGGTCGCCACGACCGGGACCGGCCTGACCCATGCCCGGTGGAACTTTGGCGACGGGCGGTCCGCGGAGGGGCTGCTCGCCACCCATCAATGGGCGGCCGCCGGGACGTACCAGGTCAGCGTCAGCGCCACGTTCGCCGACGGTCAGCGCGGCGCGGCATCGGTCCACATCACGGTCACCGCCACGGCACCGCCGACCGGTCGGTTGACCGTCACGGTGGCCGGCGGCGGTACCGTGACCAGCCAGCCAGCCGGCATCTCCTGCCCGCCGGCCTGTTCGGCCGCCTTCGCCACGGTCGACCGGGTGACGCTGGTGGCCGCCGCAGCGGCCGGGTCGAACTTTACCGGCTGGTCCGGCGCCTGCACCGGGCCGGACGTCACCTGCCGCCTCACCGTCGCCGTCACCGGCGCACAGGTGAGCGCGAGCTTCACCGCCAAACCGCGGTTGACCGTCAGCGCCAGTGCCGGCGGCACGGTCACCGGTGGCGGCATCGCCTGCCCGCCAACATGCCGCGTCGTGGTCGACCCCGGCCAGTCGGTCACGCTGACCGCCACGCCGAAGCAGTACTACACGTTCGGCGCATGGGGCGGCGCATGTTCCGGTACCGCCCTGACCTGCACCGTGGTGGTCAACGCCAACCAGACGGTCTCCGCCACGTTCCGCGACACCGCCGCGCCCGAGGACTGTGTCTCCCACGACCCAACCAGGCTTGAGATCCGCCAGGTCGGGCCGCAGGCGTTCCAGCTCGTCGACAGCGGTACCCACCTGATGGCGACGCTGGTGAGCATGCAGGACGCCCAGAACGCGTTGTCTGTCGCGCGCGGCTACACCCAGCACTGCTTCGTGGGTCGCGGCACCAGGTGGATCATGGAGTACTGGAAGGGCGGCACCGGCCGCGCCGGCCCGGTCTCCCCGGAGGACTGCATCGCTTACAACCCGGGCAACCTGACGATCGTGGAGGTCAATGACTCCCTCGGTCGCTGGTGGTCGCTCCGCGACGGGAGCATGTGGATGGAGGCGTTCACCAGCCTGGACCGGGCGGTGCGTGGTCTGCGGGTCGCCCAGCGGTACACCAGGCAGTGCTTTATCGGGCGTCCGGACGCGGAGCTCGAGTACTGGCGCTGAGCATCATGACGGCGCGTTGCGGCGGGAGTGTGTCACGATCTGGCCATGGCGCTGATCGAGGTCGTGCGGGGCGACATCACGCAGGAGCAGGTGGATGCGATCGTCACGGCCGCCAACGAGTCGCTGCTCGGCGGTGGGGGAGTGGACGGCGCGATCCATCGAGCGGCCGGGCCTCGTCTGGCGGAGGCCGGCGGCGCCATCGGTCCGTGTGCACCGGGTAATGCGATGGCCACGCCGGCGTTCAACCTTGACCCGCCGGTCCGGCACGTCATCCACACGGTCGGCCCGATCTGGGAAGGGGGCGGCTACGGCGAAGCCGACATCCTCGCCTCGTGCTACCGGCGCAGCTTGGAGGTCGCGGATGAGCTGCAGGCGCGCAGCGTCGCCTTTCCCGCCATCGCGACCGGCGTCTACGGGTACCCGCCGGACCAGGCGGCGCGGATCGCGGTGACCACGATCAGGTCGACGCCCACGAACGTCGAGCGGATCCGCCTCGTGGCGTTCGACCGCGCGACGCGCGATCTTCTCCAAGCCGCTCTGGATGAGGCGACCTGACGGTCAGTGCCCCTGCTCGACCCAGAAGGTGCCGACCCGCCAGCCGATCTCCGTCTCGCCTCCGGTCGGCCAGTCGCTCGACAGCCGGCGCCGGCCCTCGCCGAGCGAGCCGAGGTACCTCAGGTCCACCTGCTCGCCCTGCTCGAGCACTGTCGCGGCCTCCGCAGGGGTGACCGGAACGACATCGCTGTACTGGGCGTCGTCGCCGCCTTCCCAGTCGACAAACTCCGTGAAGATCGAGACGAACACCTGCCCGCACCTGCGGCAGTGCCGCAGCGACACCAGAAAGTGAGGGTCGTCGACGATGCGCCGTTGCGGCTCCAGGCCGCCGTTCCGGTGGTAGGTCCACACGGCCTGGGCATCCTCGCCATAGCAGTAGGCGCAGCCGAAATCGGTCGTCATCGCCACCCCGCCCGGATCAGAGGCTGCTCAGGAGCTGCCGGTACGCCTGTTCCACCTGGCCGCTCTCGGTACGCACGACCTTCGCCCTCGGCCGCGAGGCGACCACCGACATCGACGTTCAGGGAAAGCGGATGCACGTCGACGTACATCTGGGCCAGCGTGGACTTGCCGCACCCTGGCGGCCCGTTGAGCACGATCAGTCGAGGCACGGCCCGAGTCTAGGAGCGCAACCGCCAACGACGGGTCACCGTGGTCCGGGAAGGCTCGGTCAGCCGGGTGCCACGGATAGCGTGGCGAGCACGTCGTCGGCGACGCGGCCGAGCCGTTCCCGCTGCGGGAAGCTGCCGACCGGCACGCGGGCGATCTCCTGGGCCGTCTCGTAGTCGATGATGGACACGGCGTTGGCGTTGCTAAGGGAGACCGCGCAGTGCCGTCCGTCCACAGTGGTCGTCGACCAGTACGGCAGGCTTCCGACCGGGTAGTGCACGATGCCGGTCGTGGTCAGCATGGGGCGGGCCACGATGGCGGCGTAGTCATCGATCGTTCCGACATCGCACAACGCACGCCCGTCGCCGGACATCGCCATGCCATGGTGGGCGGAGTTGTTGGGGTAGCTGTCCGGGCTCAGCGCCGCGCCGGCCGGGCTGAACGGCATGGTCACGGTCCGCGTGATCCGGCCGGCCACCAGGTCGTACTCGACAAAGCCGTTGAGGTACGACAGCTGCGCGTACATCACGGTCTCATCCGGCGTGATGACGGCCGGGCGGATGCCGTAGGTGAGCTGGTAGGTGCGCAGCACCCGGAACGTGCGAGCGTCGATGACGGTCAGCTGTCGTTTGCCCTTCAGGAAGTTCAGGGCCTTCGGCAGTGCGGTGACACCGATGCTGGAGTTGTAGACGCGGGCGCCGTCGGCCGAGTAGTCGTTGGCGTGCGGGTACGTTCCGGTCGGCGCCTCGGCGACCAGCTGACCGGTACCGGTGTCGAGCACCTGCACCTTCTGCGCCGTCGTTGCGGAGACGACCAACCGCGTGCCGTCCGGTGAGAGGGCGGCGTGGTCGGCCTTGACGCCGTCGAGCTTGAACCGCCACAGCATCTGCCGGGTACCGATGTCGAACGCGGCGACGTCGTCGAGGTTGCCGCGGGAGACGTAGAGCCGCCGACCGTCGGGCGAGAGGTACAGGTCGTCGGCGAACCGGTCGCCACCCTCCTGCTGCCGGACCACCTCGTACGCCGCCCGCTCGATCGGGTTCATCGACGACAGTCGCTCCTGCAGGTCCGGGACCACGTTGAACGAGCCGAGGTTGGCGAACGTGTGCCCGTCGAGGAAGCTCACCGTCCCGGCGGCGCTGTTGCCGACGAGGAGGACATCACGCAGCGCGCTGGCGGTGCCGGCTGCGTCCGCGGTGCCGGCTGCGCCGGCGGTGAGCAGGCACAGGGTTGCTCCGACCGCGCTGAGGATGGACCGGCCACGTCGCATGGTGGCCAGTCTCGCCAGAGCGAGCGCCGACCGGAACGCCCGGTCGAGCCAAGGAAAGGCCGGTCATTTGTCATCGGTTGACAACCGGCGAGCCCGGTCGGCCCGTAACGCGATCTCCAGCTCGAACCGGGTCCGCGGGTCGCGCAGCGCCGGGCCGAAGAGGCGGTCGAGCTGGCGCAGCCTGTACCGCACGGTCTGCGGGTGTACGTGCAGCTGGGCGGCCACCTCGGTCGCGTTCTTGTCCAGCTGTAGCCACGCCAGCAGCGTGCCGGTGAGCAGGTCGCGCTGGCTGGCGCGTAGGCCGTCGAGGGGAGCCAGCCGCCGCGCGGCCAGCAACGTCAGCAGATGCTGGTCGCGGAACACCGCCAGGGTCGCCAGGTGGTCCTCGCACCAGATGAGCTCGTCGCCGGGCAGGATGCCGCGCCCGGCCAGCGCCAGGGCATCCCGCGCCCACCGTAGCGACTTGACCGCGTCGGCGGTTGCCACGGCCGGTCCCACCGCCGCCCGCAACCCGGCGAGCGCCGTCGCGAGCGACCTGGTGCGCGGCTGGGGATCCGGGACGAGGAGGCAGGGCTCGGCCCGGTCGACGCTGACCAGGATGTCGGGCGCGAGGACCGGCGGGGTGGGCTCGGCCGAGCAGCCGTCGATGGCGACCGCCGCCAGCCGGCGCGGCAGGCGCCAGCGGGCCGTCTCGGCAGCGGCCGCGACCGCCGCCGCCGACGCCGGTGGGTCGGCGAGGAGCAGCTCGAGCAGCCGTCGCCGGCGCCGGTCCAGCTCGCCGGCGACGGCCGCCTGGGCTTGCGCGTACCCTGCGGCGCAGGCATCGGCGACCTGGTCCAGGAAGCTGAAGATGGTCTCCGCCAAGGCGCCAAGGGTGTGCAAGGGCGCGCCCTCGGCCGCGGCGAAGTCGACCAGCCAGCGCCAGCCGACCCGGGTGCACAGGCGCAGTGCGGCGTGCACGCTGTCCAGGCTGCGCCCCTCGTGCATCTCCCCGGCGCCGATCGCGTGGAACAGCTCGCGCCAGCCCTCTTCCGTACGGTCCGGGTGCTCCAGCAGGCCGACGAGATGGCGCAGGACCTCCTCCACGGCCCGGCGAACGGTCCGCGCGTACGTCGGGTCCAGAGGCCTGGCGTACTCCGGAATCTGCGCCTGCACCTCTTTGATCATCTCGGCGGCGACCGTGTCGAGCCGGGCCTGGATCCGTTCGGCGACCCGATGCCGGATCGCGTCGGTCGGCCGGGCCAGGTTGGTCGTGTCGACCACGCTCATGACGCGCCTCACCAGATCGATGTACGGAGATCATTGTCATTTCCGAACAACACAACCGCAACGGCTGGGCCTGAGCAAGGATGGAGCCATGACCATCAGCTTCTGGTTCGACCCGACCTGTCCGTTCACCTGGCGGACCTCCCGCTGGGTGCGGGACGTGGCCGCCCGCCGCGGCGAGGACGTGCGGTGGCGGTTCCTGAGCCTGGCGATTCTCAACGAGGGCAAAGAGATTCCTGAGCAGTACCGCAGATACCATGCCTGGTCGCAGGCCGCGCTCCGGGTGCTCGCCGCTGCCGACACCCGGTACGGTCAGCAGGCCGTCGACAGCCTGTACACCGCGGTCGGCCGGCGGGTGCACGAGGACGGTGAGGAGCGCGGCGACGAGGTCATCCGCGCCGCGGTGGCGGAGGCGGGGCTGCCCGCTGAGCTGGCCGAGGCGGCCGGCGACACCGGGTACGACGCGATGATCCGCACCAGCCACGACGAGTCGCAGGCGCGGGTGGGTACCGAGTCGGGCAGCCCGGTGGTTGCGATCAACGACGGTCCGGGCTTCTTCGGACCGGTGGTTGTTCCTGTCCCGAAGGGCGACGACGCCGACCGGCTCTTCGAGGCGTTGCGGCTGCTGTCCACTGTGGACCAGTTCAGCGAGCTCAAGCGAGCCCGGAACCCACTGTGACCGGTGGGCCAGCGGACTCGGCGTGGCCGGTCGCCGCCCACCATTCGCGCAGCAGCCCGGGAGTGGACAGTACGGCCAGGGCCGTGTGCTCGGCGGCGACCTCGACAACGGCCGGCGGGAGGAGCCGCGTGATCGGCAGCACCTCGGTTCCGGACACCGCGTACAACCCGCTCACCTGAAGCTCGGCCGGTGAGCGCCAGCCCGATGACGGAGGTATCACGGCGAACAGCTCGACCTTCTCGACCGGGCGTGGTACCTGCGTGAGCCGGGCCAGGAACACCGCGATCCATAGGATGCCGCCGGTGGGGTGTTCGCGCGGTCGCTCGGCGATGAGGGCGGCTGCCCCTTCGGGTACCGGGTGCCGGCGGGCCTCCGCCGTGAGATGCCTTGGCGGCGGGGTGAGGAGCGGCCCGAGCTCGCAGCCGGTCTCCTCGCGGAGCTCGCGCAGCATCGCCGTCCGGAACGTCTCACCCGGCTCGACCTTGCCGCCGATGCCGCTCAGGACCAGCCGCGTCCGCTCGACCCGGGCCGCGAAGAGGAACCCCGTGTCGCGCCACCGCGCGACACATGAGGCGCCGAGCCAGTCACCGTCAGCGCGCAGCCGCTCCTCTACCGTCGCCGCCTTGTCAGGACCCGGTTGACTCATCGGGGGCGCTCGCGGTGTAGGCGGCCGTCGTACGGTCGGCCGCAGCCCGCGCGGTGGCCTCGTCGACACCGGCTGCGACGTTCGCCTCGCACCATCGCTGGCTGCTGAGCGATACGAACCGCTTGCCTTCGTCGGACGCCGCCCACGCCGCGCCCTCCTTCAGGTCCACGGCCCGTCCGGACGACAGATGCATGGCCAGGCCCGTGAGGCCCATGTCCCAGCCGACCCCGACGGCGCCGGGACCGAACTGCGCCCACTTGTCGTCGACGTGAGCCGTGTGTTCGAGCTCGAAACGGGTCCCGCCGCCGGGCTCAGGCGACAGCCGGACCTCGATCCAGCTGACCTCCCCGCCGTACTCCCAGGTGGCGGCGAAGCTCTTTGGCGGGTCGCAGCGCTCGATCGTGCCGCCCGCGTTGCCCTCGAGCTGGTAGCGGCCGTGCAGGCGCAGGTCACCCGAGATGGGCAGGAACCACCGGGGAATACGCTCGGGATTGGTGCACGCGTCCCAGACGTCGTCGATGGTCGCGTCGTAGACCTGGCTGATGGTCACCGTGCGGGCTTCGCCTGCTTCGAGCACTCGCGTGCCGACCGTCCGCCGTACCGCATTGATCTGCTCGGTTACGTCGATCATGATGTTCTCCGGTCTGGTTTAGGGTGGGAATCGCGCAGGCGGCGCTCTCGTTTGCCCCGGGCGAGCTCGGTCGCCAGCGCCTCCAGGTGCGGCGTCCAGAAACGCCGGAACCGGTCGAGCCACGCGTCGACATCGCGCAACGGTTCGGCGTTCACTGTGTACAGGCGTCGAGCCCCCTCGGCCCGTACCGTCGCGAAGCCGCTGTCGCGCAGCACCTTGAGATGCTGCGACACGGCCGGCTGGGAGATTCCGAACTCCCGCTGGATGACCGCACACGTCGCGCCGGAGGTCATCTCCCCGTCAGCGAGCAGCTCAAGAATCCTGCGACGCACCGGGTCGCCGAGCACGTCGAAGGCCTGCACGATGGCGAGAATACCAGTTCTCACTTATATAAGCTAGAACCTAATCTAATCCCTGGTGGCCTGCGGAGCATCGCTGTGGTCGAGCGATGGAGGTGGCTGGTGTGGAGTCCGGATCGCAGAGCTGGGTGGTGCTGTGGGGAACCCTGACATTGATCAATGCTGAACTCGAGCGCGCTACGCCCCGGCTACCCTCTGGGCCATGGCGGCAGGGATAGCTGATCTGCGCCCGGAAGGACGACGAGCTGGTACTCGCGGGAGGAGAAGGAGGCGGTCGCCGCCATCGCCCGTTCGCACCGGGGCTTCGCCGCGACCGAGTGGCGCCGGAACAAGCTGTCCGAGCGCTGGATCTTGTTTCCCCGGACCTCGGTAACCCATCGGTTGGACCCGGTCGAGGCGCGGCGACGCCGGCTTGCCGCGCTGGCGGGCCAGGACGCGCTGGCCGCGGCGGACCGCGGTCTCTTGCTGGTCGGGCTGTTCCAGCTGGCCGCGCAGGGCCGCGCCGTGCTGTACGAGACCGCCGACTGGCTGGTCGCCCTCGGGCGGCCGGTGGCCGAGGGGCCGGCCGAGACGGCCGCCCGGCTCGCCGTCGAACGGGCGGTACCGGGCCTACTGTCCCGCTGGGACGTGGAGTCCGAGGGCGGCCGCTTCACTCTCGCCGCGCTGGCGGCCGCGTGTCCCGGGATATCCCAGCCGGTCCGGTCCGAGGTACGGGCGCTGCGGGACAGGTACTCCGGCACGCGCTGGGGCCGGGCCGCCAACCTGGCGCTGGCGCTGCTGGCCGGCGACGACGGCGAGATCTTGGCCGGGACGGCGCGTCTGCGGGAGGCGTATGACGCCGACTACCCGACCTCGCCGGGCAGCCCGTACGCGCCAGTGGAGTCCCGTGCGCTGTGGTTCCTGAACCGGATGTTCGGCTAGCGTCACCCGTGGATACCGGATGCCTGGCGCCGACAGATCCATCGAGCGGGGGAGATGCGATGAGCGATCTCGCAATCCGGTTGCGGCCGCTGGTCGAGGACGACCTGGCCATGTTCCGCCGGTTCGCTACGGAGCCGGGCCTGATCGGTCTTGACTGGGCCGGTTTTCGTGACGCCCAGGCGCCGGCGCGGCGGTTCGCGACCGACGGTTACCTCGGGGCGGAGGACGGGCGGCTCATGGTCGAGGTCGAGCAGGAGCGCGCCGCCGCCGGGTTCGTGAGCTGGCGGGCGGGTTTGTACGGCGGCGTGGCGAAGCACTGGGAGATCGGGATCGCGTTGCTGCCGGAGTGGCGCGGGCGCGGTATCGGCTGGCGCGCGCAGGCGATGCTCTGCGACTACCTGTTCTGCCACACGCCGGCTCAGCGCATCCAGGCCGGTACGCATCCGGAGAACGTCGCGGAGCAGAAGGCGTTGACGAAGGCCGGCTTCACGCTGGAGGGCGTCGTGCGGGCGTGCGAGTTCCGGGCCGGCCAGTGGCGGGACGGGTGGCTCTACAGCCGGCTGCGCGACGACCCCTCGCCGCTATGACCCGGCCACCCCACCGGACGCGCGGTGGGGTGGCCGTACGCCCAGCGGGTCAGACCTTAAACGTCGGGGTGATGATGGCTCGGGCCAGCGTGTGGAATGCGAGGTTGAAGCTGGCGTAGGCCGCCGACGAGTCCGGCGTCAGCTCGAGGGCGTCCACGTCGACGGCGTGTACCACGAAGTAGTACCGGTGCGGCCGGTCGCCCTCCGGCGGGTACGGGCCGCCGTAGCCGACGTCGCCGAAGTCGTTGCGGAGAGCGATCGCGTTACCGGGCAAGGGTTCCGTGCCGGCGCCGCGAGGCAGCTCGGTGACCGAGGCGGGCAGGTTCACCGCCAACCAGTGCCAGAAGCCGGATGGCGTAGGCGCGTCCGGATCGAAGCAGGTCACGGTGAAGCTGCGGGTCTCGGCCGGGAAGCCGGACCAGGAAAGCTGCGGGGACAGGTTCTGCCCGCCCACGCCGGGGTGGGCGAACATCTGCTCCACCTGCTCGCCGTCGGTCACGTCTTGGCTCGTCACGGCGAAGGAGCCGACGGCCGGCAGGAGTTCATACGGGTCAGGTGCGACGGGGCGTTCCAAGCTCATCGTCGAGTCTCCAAACGAGTCGATCGGTCCGCGCGTTGGGCGGACCAGCCAGCCGGGTCCCGGTCGATCCGGCCCGCGCTAAGCATTATTCCTCCGATCTTGGACCGTTGCCCGGCAGGGCCACTCAGGGCAGCACGACGAAGTCGACCCGCCGGTTGATGGCCATGTTGGCCTCACTCGTGTCCGGTACCTTCGGGCGGCTCTCGCCATAGCCGACGGCGGTCATCCGGTTCGCCGCGATGCCCAACGACTGCAGCATGAGGAGCACTGTCTGCGCGCGCTCCTGGCTCAGCGCCTGGTTCGCGTCAGCGGCACCGCGTGAGTCGGTGTGACCCTCGATCCGTACCCGGACATCGGGGTTGGCCGCGAGGATCGCCGCCGCGTTCGCCACGACCGCCTGGCCGCCGGCGGTCAGCGTCGCGCTGCCGCTTTCGAACGTGATCGGTGGCAGCGCGGCGAGCCGCGCCTGGACCTCCTGCGGCGGTAGCGTCGTTGGCGGTGGGGCGGCGACGACGAGCTGGTCGTCCACTGTGGACGCGCTGCCGGTTGCCCGGGTCGCGGCACGCACCGCCGCGTCTTTGGCCTCCCGCGACGCGACGGTGCCGGTCAGCGTGATCCTGCCGTCGCGCAGGTCCACCGTCGCCTGCCTGGCGTCCTTGCCGAGCGCGGCGAGCACGTCGCCAACCCCCGCCAGGCCGGCGTCGCTGACCGCGGCGTCGACGGTCAGCCGGTTGTCGACGCCACTGGACCCGAACACCGCGGTCGCCGCGGTGACGAGCGCGGTACGGGCGTCATCGCTGGGCACGGTACCGTCGAGGACCACCCGACCGCCGTCGACCACGATGTGTACGGCCGGCAGCCGTGCCGGTCCGGTGACCACCTTGACGGTGGCCACCCGTACGCCTTCCTGCCTCTGCACGATCGACCGCGCCTGTCCCGCGTCGGCCGGGGAGTGCACCAGGACGGTGCCGTCCCTGCCCACGAAGCTCACCTCAACGCCGGTCAGGCCGGCGTCCCGCAGTGCCCGGAGCGAGCGGCCGGTGAGGTCGTGCTCCATCGAGTGCCGGTTCGGGATGCTCTGCACGAGCCCGAGCACGACGAGTCCGACAGCCGCGACGATGAGGGCGGCCGCCGATCGGGTGCCTGATCGCATCAGGACCGCCCGGTGTCGCGGCCCGCGACGAGCCGCCGGGCCAGGTCGGCGAACCCCGCCTCGTCGCCGTCGGCGAGGAGGCGCGCCTGGCGGGCCCAGGTCGCCAGGCTCGGCGCGAACCGCAGCCCGGCCGCCTCGATGGCCGCCCGGAGCCGCCGCTCGTCGCTGTCGGCAAGCTGGCGGTACGTGCGGATGCCGGCCTGGTGCAGCGCCGCTGCCATCCGCGGCCCGATGCCTTCGATGCGTTCGAGGTCGTCGACTTCGAGCACCGGAACAGCGGTCTCCGCGGCCGCCGCGGAAGCCGCGGTCTCACCGACCGGCTCGGGCGCCAACTCGACCTCCGGCTCGGGCGTGAGCTCCGCCGCCGCAGGCTCGGTCGCCGCAGGCTCGGTTACGACGGGCTCGGTCGCCACAGGCTCGGTTACGACCGGCTCGGTTACGAGGGGCTCGGTCACGGCGGGCTCGGTCACGGCGGGCTCGGCCCTGGCCGCCTCGCGCACGCGGGTCCCGCGCCACGGCCGGCCCCACCACAGCCAACCGACGAGAAGGCCCAGGAGGAAGGCCAGCAGAATGACCACGAACGACTGGCCGAGGAACCACGCCACGGCAGACCTCCGGGGGAGTACGCGGATAACCGGCGGCAGCTTCGCACATTCCGGCCGCGCAAAACACTGGACGAGAGGGCACTGTCACGCGCGGTCCATCTTGGGCCGCACGGGACCCCCGTCCGGCCGCGAGCCGACGCGCCCGGACATTGACCTGGGCCATGGCTGTCGATAACTTACGCAGCATAGGCACGTGCCGCAAAAGCGTACGATCCCGCATTGATCGACCTCCCCGCCAGGAGGAGCTGTGGTGGACCACATTGGCCGAGCCCGTTTCCGCGTACTCCTTTCTCGGGTTTCGTTCGCGCTGGCCCTGCTCGCCGCGCTGGTTGTCGCGCCGGCCCGGCTCGCCGCCGCGAACGAGGACGCGCCACCGCCGGCGGTGTGCCGCACCTGGGGCGATCTCGACGCGTGCCGATGGGCGGCCGGCATGCTGAGCCGGATGACCGTGGAGGAGAAGGTCGGCCAGCTCTTCGTCACGTACGCCTACGGCGAGACGGTCGACACCACCAACCCGTCCGACGTGGCCGCCAACCAGGCGCTGTACGGCGAGCAGGTACACAACGCCGCCGAGCTGATCCAGCGCTACCACCTGGGCGGCATGATCTACTTCAACTTCTCCAACAACGCCAACAACCCGCCGCAGATCGCCCGGCTGTCCAACGGGATCCAGCGGGTGGCCGCCGCCCAACGGGTACCGGTGCCGATGCTCATCAGCACCGACCAGGAACAGGGCCTCGTGGCGCGGGTCGGCCCGCCGGCCACCCAGTTTCCCGGCAACATGGCGCTGGGCGCCGGACGCAGCGTGCTCGACGCCATCCTGGCCGCCGGCATCACCGGCCGCGAGCTGCGCGCGATCGGGATCAACCAGGACCTCGCCCCGGTCTCCGACGTCAACGTCAACCCCGCCAACCCGGTCATCGGCGTACGGTCGTTCAGCTCCGATCCGGGCCTCACCGCCAGGCTGGCAGCCGCCCAGGTGCGCGGCTACCAGGCAGCGGATGTCTCCGCCACCGCCAAGCACTTCCCGGGCCACGGCGACACCGCCGTCGACAGCCACACCGGCATCCCGCTCATCACGCACACCCGCGCCCAGTGGGAGGAGCTGGACCGGCCACCGTTCGCCGCCGCGATAGCGGCCGGCATCGACGCGATCATGACGGCGCACATCATCGTGCCCTCCCTCGACCCGTCCGGTGACCCGGCAACGCTGTCCGCCCCGATCCTCACCGGTGTGCTCCGGCAGGAGATGCGCTACGACGGCGTGGTCATCACCGATGCACTCGACATGGCTGGGGTACGGCAGAAGTACGGCGACGACCGGGTGCCGGTGCTGGCGCTCAAGGCCGGTGTCGACCAGCTGCTCATGCCGCCCCTCTTCAAGGTGGCGTACGACGCGGTGGTGGCGGCTGTGCGCGGTGGCGAGCTGACCGAGGAGCGCATCGACCGGTCGGTGCTGCGCGTGCTGCGCATGAAGTTCCAGCGGGGCCTGGCCGGCGGCGGGTTCGTCGACGAGTCGCAGGTGCCCAACGTGGTGGGCACCCCGGCGCACTACGCCACGGCGCAGAACATCACGGACCGCACGGTGACGCTGGTCAAGAACGACGGCAACCTGCTGCCGCTCGCCGCGGGCTCGGGCAAGCGGGTCCTCGTGACCGGCTGGGGAGTCACCACCACGGCGACCGTCGGCGGCGAGCTCACCCGCCGCGGCGTACCGGCCACCGTGTTGGAGACCGGGATCTCGCCGAGCCAGGAGCGGATCGACGCCGCCGTCGCCGCCGCAGCTTCGCAGGATCTCGTACTGGTGTCCACCAACCGCGCCTGGGCCAACCCGGCGCAGCAAACGCTGGTGAAGGCGCTGCTCGCCACCGGTAAGCCGGTCGTGGTGGTGGCGATGCGCGACCCGTACGACATCGCGTACTTCCCCGACGTGAGCGCCTATGTCGCGACCTACAGCTACACCCGGGTGTCGTTGCTGGCGCTGGCCCGCGTCCTGTTCAACGAGGTCGCCCCAAGAGGCCGGCTCCCGGTCATGATCCCGGTCGCCGGCTCACCGGAGACACCGCTCTACCCGTTCGGGTACGGCCTGGGCTACCAGGGCTGACCGCACCGTATAAAACATCGGGAGTCGGGACCTTCGACTCTGTCCCAACGTGCCGCCGGGCCCTGATCGTGCTGTGATATTTCACGCATGCAGGGAGGCGCAGATGAGCGATCCAGCTCGGGCCTTGCTCGCCGTCGGTGGCCTGCTGCGGCGCGCTGAAGTGTCGCCCGACGGGCGGGCGCTCTACCAGGTCGGTGGCCGGGAGGCGGACACCTTCTATCGCGACCGGTGGTCCTACGACAAGGTGGTCCGCTCGACGCACGGGGTGAACTGCACCGGCTCGTGCTCCTGGAAGGTGTACGTCAAGGACGGCATCATCACGTGGGAGGCCCAGCAGACCGACTACCCGTCGGTGGGGCCGGACCGGCCGGAGTACGAGCCGCGCGGCTGCCCCCGCGGGGCCGCGTTCTCCTGGTACACCTACTCGCCCACGCGGGTGCGCTACCCGTACGCCCGCGGTCTGCTGGTGGAGATGTACCGGGAAGCCAAGGCGCGCCTCGGCGATCCGGTGCTGGCGTGGGCTGACATCCAGGCCGACCCGCGGCGTCGGCGGGCGTACCAGCGGGCCCGGGGTAAGGGCGGCCTGGTGCGGATCTCCTGGGACGAGGCCCTGGAGATGGTCGCGGCCGCGCACGTGCACGCGATCAAGGAGTACGGCCCCGACCGGGTGGCCGGGTTCTCCCCGATCCCGGCGATGTCGATGGTCTCGCACGCGGCCGGCGCCCGGTTCATCTCGCTCATCGGCGGCGCGATGCTGTCGTTCTACGACTGGTACGCCGACCTCCCGGTCGCCTCGCCGCAGGTGTTCGGCGACCAGACCGACGTGCCCGAGTCGGCCGACTGGTGGGACGCGTCGTACCTGATGATGTGGGGCTCGAACGTGCCGGTGACGCGGACCCCGGACGCGCACTGGATGGCCGAGGCGCGCTACCGGGGCCAGAAGGTCGTCGTGGTCGCGCCGGACTACGCCGACAACGTCAAGTTCGCCGACGAGTGGCTGGCCGCACAGCCGGGGACCGACGGCGCGCTCGCCATGGCGATGGGCCACGTGATCCTGCGGGAGTTCTTCGTCGACCGGGCCACGCCGCGGTTCGCCGACTACGTCCGCCGGTACGCTGATCTGCCGTTCCTCGTGACGTTGCGGCCCCGTGGCGACGGCACCTACGCACCGGGGAAGTTCCTCACCGCCGCCGACCTCGGGCAGACCGGCGAGCACGCCGCGTTCAAGCCCGTGGTGTGGGACGAGGCCGCCGCGGCGACCGCGGTGCCGAACGGCTCGTTGGGCTTCCGCTGGGGCGAGACCGGAGCGGGCCGGTGGAACCTGGACCTGGAGGCGATCCAGCCGGCGCTGGGCTGCCCGCTGGGCGGGGAGGCAGCGGAGGTCGCGCTGCCGCGCTTCGACCAGGCTCCGGCCGGCGTGCTTCGCCGGGGTGTTCCGATCCGCCGGGTGCGGCGGGATCAGGCGGGCGAAGAGGTGCTGGTCACAACGGTGTACGACCTGATGCTCGCCCAGTACGGGGTGGCCCGGCCGGGGCTGCCGGGGGAGTGGCCGGCGGGCTACGACGACGCGGCATCGCCGTACACCCCGGCGTGGCAGGAGCCGATCACCGGCGTTCCGGCGGCCGCCTGTGCCCGGATCGCGCGGGAGTTCGCCGACAACGCCGACCGGTCCGGCGGGCGCTCGATGATCCTCATGGGGGCGGGCACCAACCACTGGTTCCACTCCGACACCATCTACCGGGCGATGCTCGCGCTGGTCACCCTCACCGGCTGCGAGGGCGTGAACGGCGGCGGCTGGGCGCACTACGTGGGCCAGGAGAAGTGCCGGCCGGTCACCGGATGGGCGCAGCTGGCGTTCGCGCTGGACTGGTCCCGCCCGCCGCGGCAGATGGCCGGCACCGCGTACTGGTACCTGCACACCGACCAGTGGCGCTATGACACGTACGACGCGGGCGCGCTGGCCAGCCCGACCGGCGCGGGCCGGTTCGCCGGCCGGCACACCGCCGACCTGCTCGCCCAGTCCGCGCGGCTGGGCTGGATGCCGACCATGCCGGCGTTCGACCGCAACCCGCTCGACCTGGCCGACGAGGCGGTGGCGGCCAACCCGGAGGATCCCGCCCGGCATGTGGTCGACGCCCTGCGCGAAGGCAAGCTGGCGTGGGCCGGCGCCGACCCGGACGCCCCGGCGAACTGGCCCCGGGTGCTGACCGTGTGGCGGGCGAACCTGCTCGGCTCGTCGGCCAAGGGCAACGAGTACTTCCTGCGCCACCTGCTGGGCACCGACTCCTCGCTGCGGGTCGCCGAGGCGGGGCCGGAGCACCGCCCGTCGCAGGTGCGCTGGCGGGACGAGGCGCCCGAGGGCAAGCTCGACCTGCTGCTGTCGCTGGACTTCCGGATGACGTCCACGACGCTGTTCTCCGACGTGGTGCTGCCGGCCGCGACCTGGTACGAGAAGCACGACCTGTCCAGCACCGACATGCACCCGTTCGTGCACGCGTTCAACCCGGCGATCGCGCCGCCGTGGCAAACGCGTACGGACTTCGACGCGTTTCACGGGCTGGCGCGGGCCTTCTCGGCGTTGGCCGCCGGGCACCTCGGCGTGCGCCGGGACCTGGTCGCGGTGCCGCTGACCCACGACACCGCGGACGAGCTGGCCAGCCCCGGCGGTACCGTCCGCGACTGGGCGGCCGGCGAGGCCGAGCCGGTTCCCGGCGTCACCATGCCCAGGCTGGTCGTGGTCGAGCGCGACTACGGAGCGGTCGCCGAGAAGATGGCGGCCCTGGGCCCGTTGCTGGACCGGCTGGGCGCCACGACCAAGGGCGTCACCTTCGACGTCCGGCCGGAGATCGAGCAGCTGGGCCGGGTCAACGGGACCGTCCACGGTGGACTTGCCAATGGCCGGCCGGCGCTGACCCGCGACGTCCACGCGTGCGAGACGATCCTGGCGCTGTCCGGCACCACGAACGGGCGGCTCGCGGTGCAGGGCTTCGAGGCGCTGCAGCGGCGTACCGGGACCGAGCTGGTGGACCTCGCGGCCGAGGCCGAGGGGCGGCGCGTCACGTTCGCGGACACCCAGGCCCGGCCGGTGCCGGTCATCACCAGCCCGGAGTGGTCGGGCAGCGAGACGGGCGGCCGGCGCTACTCGCCGTTCACCATCAACGTGGAGCGGCTCAAGCCGTGGCACACGCTCACCGGGCGGCAGCATTTCTTCCTGGACCACGACTGGATGCACGAGCTGGGCGAGGCGCTGCCGGTCTACCGGCCACCGCTGGACATGCACCGGCTCTTCGGCGAGCCGAGGCTGGGCGCCGGCGGCGAGCTGGAGATCACGGTGCGGTACCTGACCCCGCATTCCAAGTGGTCCATCCACTCGGAGTACCAGGACAACCTGCTGATGCTCACGCTGTCGCGGGGTGGCCCCACGATCTGGATGAGCGAGCCGGACGCGGCCCGGATCGGGGTACGGGACAACGACTGGATCGAGGCGGTCAACCGAAACGGTGTCGTGGTGGCGCGGGCGGTCGTCTCGCACAAGATGCCCGAGGGGACCGTCTACATGTACCACGCGCAGGAGCGCGTGGTGGACGTGCCGCGTGCCGAGGCGTCCGGCCGCCGTGGCGGCATCCATAACTCGCTTACCCGGCTGCTGCTCAAACCGACCCATCTCATCGGCGGGTACGCGCAGCTGTCGTTCGCGTTCAACTACCTCGGCCCGACCGGCAACCAGCGCGACGAGGTCACGGTGATCCGGCGGCGGTCCCAGGAGGTGCAGTACTAGTGCGCGTCATGGCCCAGATGGCGATGGTGATGAACCTCGACAAGTGCATCGGCTGCCACACCTGCTCGGTCACCTGCAAGCAGGCGTGGACGAACCGGTCCGGGGTCGAGTACGTCTGGTTCAACAACGTCGAGACGCGGCCCGGCCAGGGCTACCCGCGTACGTACGAGGACCAGGAGCGGTGGCAGGGCGGATGGGTACGCACCCGGCGGGGCCGGCTCAAGCCCAAGGCCGGTGGGCGGATGAAGAAGCTCCTGACCATCTTCGCGAACCCGAAGCTGCCCTCGATCGCCGACTACTACGAGCCATGGACGTACGAGTACGAGCACCTGCTGACCGCGCCAGCCGGCGAGCACACTCCGGTCGCCCAGCCGAGGTCGCTCATCACCGGCCGGCCCATGAAGATCTCGTGGAGCGCCAACTGGGACGACTCCCTCGCCGGCGGCAACGAGCTCGCGGCCGGGGACCCGGTGCTGGCGCAGGTGTCCGACCGGGTGCGGCAGGAGTACGAGAAGGCGTTCCTGTTCTTCCTGCCGCGCATCTGCGAGCACTGCCTCAACCCGTCGTGCGCGGCGTCCTGCCCGTCCGGGGCGATCTACAAGCGCAGCGAGGACGGGATCGTGCTCGTCGACCAGGACCGTTGCCGCGGCTGGCGGATGTGCGTGACCGGCTGCCCGTACAAGAAGGTGTACTTCAACCACCGCACCGGCAAGGCGGAGAAGTGCACGTTCTGTTTCCCCCGGGTGGAGATCGGCATCCCGACGGTGTGCTCGGAGACGTGCGTCGGGCGGCTGCGCTACATCGGCCTGATGCTCTACGACGCCGACGCCGTCGGGCGGGCGGCCGCAGTGCCCGGCGAGACGGACCTGTACGAGGCGCAGCGGTCGGTCTTCCTCGACCCGCACGACCCAGCTGTCGTGGCCGCCGCCCGGTCCGCCGGCATCCCGGACGACTGGATCGACGCCGCCCGGCGCTCGCCCATCTGGGATCTGGTGATGCGGTACGAGGTGGCGCTGCCGCTGCATCCGGAGTACCGCACGATGCCGATGGTCTGGTACATCCCGCCGCTGTCTCCGGTCGTCGACGTGCTGCGCGACACCGGCCACGACGGTGAGGACGCCACAAACCTGTTCGGCGCGGTCGACGCGCTGCGCATCCCGGCCGAGTACCTGGCGTACCTGTTCACCGCCGGCGACACCGCACCGGTCATCGCGGTACTGCGCCGGCTGGCGGCGATGCGCGCGTACCAGCGCGCCATCAACCTCGGCGAGCCGCCGGACGAGTCGATCCCGGCCGCGGTCGGCATGACCGGCGCGGAGGTCGACCAGATGTACCGCCTGCTGGCCATCGCCAAGTACGAACAGCGGTACGTCATCCCGGCCGCCCACGCCGAGATGGCCGCCGGGCTCGAAGAGCTCGCCACCGGTTGCTCGCTGGACTACGAGGGTGGCCCGGGCATGGGCGGCCCGTTCGGCGAGGCGTCCGGCCGGGGCGTGCCCATCGCGGTGGAGAGCTTCCACGCCCTCGCCGCCCGGCAGACCGCCGACGACGTGGCCACACCGGCCGAGGCCGCGCCGCGCCGGGTGAACCTGCTCAACTGGGACGGCAAGGGCCGCCCGCCGGGCCTGTTCCCGCCCCACCCGGACGCGGTCGCACCAGCATCCGAAGCCAACGGGGAGGACCAGCGATGACCACCTGGCACGCGGTTGCGGCCAAGGCCGCCTCGCTGCTGCTGCGCTACCCGGACCAGGCGGTGCTCGCCACCATGCCGACCCTGCGGGCGGCGCTTCGCGGGCTGCCCGAGCCGGTCGCGACCCCGCTGATCGGGCTCGCCGAGCACTACGCGGCCACGCCGCCGGACCGGCTCGCGCAGTCCTATGTGGACACCTTCGACTTCCGCCGCAGATGCTGCCTGCACCTGACGTACTACACGCACGGCGACACCCGCGCCCGGGGCGGCGCGCTCGCCGCGTTCGTCACGGCGTACCGCTCGGCGGGGCTCGCCGTCGACGGCGGCGAGCTGCCGGACTACCTGCCCGCCATCCTCGACCTGGCGGCGACCGCCGGCGAGCCCGGCTGGCGGCTGCTCCGCGAGCACCGGGTCGGGCTGGATCTGCTGCACGACGCGCTGTCTCGCGACGGCTCAGCCTGGCGGCGGGCCGTGGACGCCGTGCTGCGCCTGCTGCCGCCGGCCGGCCCGCGCGAGCTCGCGGCCGCTGCCCGGCTCGCCGCCGCCGGGCCGCCCGCCGAGCGGGTCGGGCTCGCCGGCTATGCCCTGGGAGGTGGCCGGTGAACACGATCCTGTGGGTCGTCGTGCCATACCTGTCGATCGCCATCTTCGTGCTCGGCACGATCTGGCGGCACCGGTACGACAAGTTCGGCTGGACCACCCGGTCCTCGCAGCTGTACGAGAGCGCGGTGCTGCGGTGGGGCAGCCCGCTGTTCCACTTCGGCGTGCTCGTCGTGCTCATCGGCCACGTCGGCGGGCTGCTGATCCCCAAGGCATGGACCGAGGCGGTCGGCATCAGCGAGCGGGCGTACCACGCGATGGCGGTGGGCCTGGGTACCGTAGCCGGCTTCTGCACGCTCGCCGGCATGACGATCCTCATCCTGCGGCGGCGCCTCGTCGGTCCGGTCTTCACCGCGACCACCCGCAACGACAAGGCGATGTACGTCGTCCTCGGGGCGGTCATCGTGCTGGGCTTGTGGGCCACCGTCCGGGCGAACGCCACCGGCGGCGGCTACGACTACCGCGAGACCGTCTCGCCGTGGTTCCGCTCGCTGTTCCTCCTGCAACCCGACCCCGCGGTGATGGCGAGCGTGCCGCCCAGCTTCCAGCTCCACGTGCTCGCCGCGTTCGCGCTGTTCGCGTGCTGGCCGTTCACCCGGCTGGTGCACGCGTTCAGCGCTCCGGTTGGCTACCTCACCCGGCCGTACGTCGTCTACCGCAGCCGTGACCCGCGACCCGGGCTGCGGCGGCCACGGACCGGCTGGGAAACGCCTGCGCGTTCGGGACGGTGACTGACCATGGCGACCACCAACACCGGCCGCGCAGCGCGGGCCGCCGAGCCGGCGGTCCGGGTCGCCGGCGACTGGCGACCGGCGCTGAACCTGACCCTGGCCACGCTCGGGTTCGCGGTCTGCTTCTGGGCCTGGGCCCTGCTCGGCCCGCTCGCTCCCGGCATCAAGGAGCGGCTCGGTCTCAGCTTCGCCGAACAGTCACTGGTCGTCGCGGTGCCGGTCATCGTCGGCTCGCTCGGCCGCATCCCGGTTGGCGCGCTCACCGACCGATTCGGCGCCCGCCTGATGCTGCCGGCCGTCAGCCTCGCCACGGTGGTCCCGGTGCTGGTGCTCGCGTACACCCAGACGTCGTACGCCGGCCTGATCGTCGCCGGTTTCTTCCTCGGCATCGGCGGCACCGCGTTCGCGGTCGGCGTCCCGTACGTGTCCGGCTGGTACCCGCCGGACCGGCGTGGTTTCGCGCTGGGCATCTTCGGCATCGGCATGGGTGGCACCGCGATCGCCAACTTCACCACGGTCCCGCTCGCCGACGCCTCCGGCGCCAAGGCGCCGTTCTTCCTCGTCGCGGCGGTGCTCGTCGGGTACGCCGTCCTCGCGCTGGCGCTGATCCGCGACGCCCACCCGCCCGGGGTCGGAGCTTCGGCGTTACGGCGTACCGCGGCCGCAAGCCGGCTGGCGGTCACCTGGCAGCTGTGCTTCCTCTACGCGGTCGGCTTCGGCGGGTTCGTGGCGTTCAGCGTCTACCTGCCGGCGTACCTGCGCACGGCCTACCAGCTTCGACCCGCGGACGCCGCCCTGCGCACGGCCGGCTTCGTCGTGGTGGCCGTCGTCGCCCGGCCGATCGGCGGTTGGTTGTCCGACCGCCTGCATCCGGTGCCCGTGCTGGTTACCTGCTTCTCCGGGGTCGCCGGGTTGGCGGTGCTCCAGGCCTTCCAGCCCGCGCTCATCCCGTGGGCGACCGTCGCGCTGCTCGGCATGGCAGGGTTGCTGGGCGCCGCCGCCGGCGGCGTGTTCGCCCTCGTCGGCAAGGTGGCGCCAGCCGGCCAGGTGGGTGCGGTCACCGGCCTGGTCGGTGCGGCCGGCGGGCTAGGCGGGTTCGTCCCGCCGCTCGTCATGGGCTGGGTGTACGGCGTGGAGCACTCGTACAGCATTGGCCTCATGCTGCTGTCCGACATCGCGCTGGCGGCCGCGGTCTACACCGCGGTCAAGATGGCCGGCCTGGCCCGCAGTAGCGATCGATGAGCCTCTACCGGCGTCTCGTGCGGCCGGTGTTGTTCCGTACCGACCCGGAATGGGCGCATGACCGCTCGATCCGGTTCGCCGAGCTGGCCAGCCGCTCCGAGCTGACCTGCCGGGCGGTGGCGCGGCGGTACGTGGTCCACGACGAGCGGCTGGCGCTGAAGCTCGCTGGGCTCGCGTTCCGGTCGCCGCTGGGCCTGGCCGCCGGCTACGACAAGAACGGCCGGGCGGTACCGCTGCTGTCCGCCTTCGGGTTCGGGCACGTGGAAGTCGGCTCGGTGTCGGCGCAGCGGTCCGCAGGCAACCCGGCGCCCCGGCTGTTCCGGCTGCCGCGCGACAACGCGATCGTCGTCCACTATGGAGTACCCAACGACGGCGCGGTACGGGTCGCTGAGCGGCTCGCCGCGGTACGCCGTACCGTTCCCGTGGGCATCAACCTGGTCAACACCAACCGGGGCCCCGCCGCGCCGGTGGAGCCGGACGAGGCGGTGATCGCCGACTATGTCGAGTCCGTCCGGCTGCTGCAGGACCGGGCCGACTACCTCTGTTTGAACCTCAGCTGTCCCAACACCAATGACGGGTCCGGGTTCTTCCACGACCCGCGCCGCCTGTCGACGCTGCTGGAGGCGCTGGACGAGGTCGGCATCGGCAAGCCGGTGTTCCTGAAGGTGGCGCCGTTCGCGACGGTCGGCGCCCTGGAAGCCTTCCTGGAGGCCGCCGCCCGGGCCAGCTTCGTGTCGGGCTTCTCGGTCAACCTGCCGCCGGGCCAGCCGCCCGGGATGCGTACCCCGGCCGCCGAACGTGCGGGGCTGCCCGGCGCGGTGTCGGGTACGCCGGCCGAGGCGGCGGCGAACCGGACCATCCGCGAGCTGTACCGGCGAATGGATCGCGATCGATACGTGATCATCGGCTCCGGTGGCGTGTTCACCGCCGAGGACGCCTACCGCAAGATCCGGCTGGGCGCCTCGCTGGTCCAGCTGCTGACCTCGTTGATCTACCAGGGCCCGGAGGTGGTGCGGTCCATCCACCGGCGGTTACCTCAGCTGCTGGAACGCGACGGCTTCGCCCATGTCCGCGAGGTGATCGGCATCGACGTTACGGTCTAAGGGATGAGCGATGATGTGATCCCCTTTCGGGTCGACGTTGCCGAGGACGCGCTCGATGACCTGCGGCAGCGGCTGCGTCGGGCGCGGTGGCCGGAGCCCGCGACCGACTGGAGCCAGGGCGTTCCGGTCGACTGGCTCAGGGACCTGTGCGGGTACTGGGCGGACAGGTACGACTGGCGGCGCTTGGAGGGGCGGCTCAACGCCCTGCCACAGTTCAGGACGGCACTGGACGGCGTCGACGTCCACTTCCTGCACCTACCGTCGCCACATCGCGATGCGCTGCCGTTGGTCCTCACCCATGGCTGGCCGGGCTCGGTGGTGGAGTTCCTGGATGTCTTCGCACCGCTGGCCGATCCGGTGGCGTACGGCGGCGATCCGTCGGACGCCTTCCACGTGGTGTGCCCGTCGCTGCCCGGGTTCGCATTCAGCGGCAAGCCGGTGGAACCCGGCTGGGGGCCGGCGCGGATCGCGGGGGCGTGGGCGGTGTTGATGAGCCGCCTCGGCTACGAGCGGTTCGGTGCGCAGGGCGGCGACTGGGGGTCGGCCGTCACCTTGACCCTGGCGCGCCAGCAACCCGAACGAGTCGTGGGCATCCACCTCAACTACGCACCGCTCGGACTCGATCCGTCCACAGTAGACGACGTCACGGACTTCGAGCGGCAGAGCCTAGCCGACCTTGACTACCACCTGGAATGGGGCAGCGGCTATGCCTTGGTGCAGGGGACCCGCCCGCAGACCGTCGGGTACGCCCTCGTCGACTCTCCGGTCGGGCAGTGCGCCTGGATCGCGGAGAAGTACTGGGCCTGGACCGATCACGACGGCGACCCGGTAGAGGCGCTGAGCCGCGACCAGATGCTGGACAACATCAGCGTGTACTGGCACACCGCCACGGCCGCGTCCGCCGCCCGGATCTACTGGGAGGACGGGTTTCCCCGGCCGTCCAACCGCAGCCGGCGCCGCCGCGTCGAGCCGCTTGCCGTGCCGGCCGGCGTGTCGGTGTTCCCGCGGGAGATCGTGCGTCCGTCCCGGCGCTGGTGCGAGCGGTACCTTCCGGACCTGCGCTTCTACGAGCAGCTCGACCGCGGTGGTCATTTCGCCGCCTTCGAGCAGCCGGAGCTCTTCGTCGACCAGGTGCGGCGGGCGTTCCGGACGATGCGCTGACCGGGACCGGACAAGCCGGCGTCCTCATTGGACAGCGGGCCGGACCAGGCCGGTCTCGTAGGCCATGATGACCAGCTGGGCGCGGTCGTGGGTGCCGAGCTTCGCCATCGCCCGGTTGACATGGGTCTTCACCGTGGCCGGGCTCACGACCAGGTGTTGGGCGATCTCGTCGTTGGACAGTCCGGTGGCCACCAGGGCGAGCACCTGGCGTTCCCGGTCGGTCAGCATGGCGAGGCGGTCCGGGGCCGGTGGGCTGCTGCGGTCGGGATCGGCGAGGAAGCGGGCGATCAGGGCCTTGGTCGCCGCGGGCGACAGCAGCGCGTCTCCTCGTGCGACGGTCCGGATCGCTGGAAGCAGCTCGCTGAGTTCGGCGTTCTTGCCGAGGAACCCGCTGGCTCCGGCCCGCAACGCCTGGAAGACGTACTCCTCGATCTCGAACGTGGTGAGGATCAGCACGCGTACGCCCGCCAGGTCCTCGTCGGAGGTGATGAGCCGGGTGGCGGTCAGCCCGTCCATGTCCGGCATCCGGATGTCCATGAGCACCACGTCCGCCCGGGTCTGCTTGGCCAGCCGCACCGCTTCCCGGCCGGTCGCCGCCTCGCCGACCACCTCCAGGTCGGGTGCTGACTCCAGCAGCACCTTGAAGCCGGCCCGCATCAGCGTCTGGTCGTCGGCGAGCAGCAGCCGGATCCGGTCAGTCATGCGCCGCTTCCAGCCGTGGAGCTGGCTTGCGACTGCGGTCCTCGCAAGCTGCGGTCCTCGCGCTGCGCGGTAGCGGGATTCGCGCGCTGACCTGGAACCCGCCACTCGGCCTCGGGCCGGCCCGCAGGTGGCCGCCGACGGCGATGACGCGTTCGCGCATCCCCGCGATGCCGTGACCGTGCGGGCTCTCGCGATACGAGCCGGGACGGCCCGACCCGTGGTCCTCGACGACGATGTGCAGCGCGGCCGGTTCGTACCCGAGCCGGACGGTCGCGGTCTCGGTCCGGGCGTGCTTGCTGACGTTGGTCAGTGACTCCTGGATCACGCGGTACGCCGTCAGGTCGGCGGCCGCACCCCGGCGACCCGGCGGCTGGACACCTGGCTCAGCGGCATCCGCGGACTCAGTCGCAGCCTGCTGCTCGCCCTGCGGAACATGTTCCGCCGCCGGGCGCGGCTCGTCCTGTCGGTTGGCCTGCTGGCCGCGGCCGGCATGCTGTTCAGCGGCGCGATGAACACGTACGCGGGCGTCCTCGGGCTGTTTGACAACGCCCAGGCCCAGCACGAGCTGGACGCCCAGATCGGGCCGGGCGAGCCGGCCGCTCCAGAGCTGGTGACCGGCGCGGCGGCGGCGGTTCCTGGCGTCAGGCATGTCGAGGCGTGGCGGGTCGGACCGGCCGCCATCGACGTACCGGGCGAGATCGACGTCACCCGCACGTACCCCGACCAGGGGCACGGCCAGCTCCGGTTGGCCGCCGTCCCGACGGACACATCGGTGCTGCGGCTGCCGATGGTCGAAGGCCGGTGGCTGCGTCCCGGAGACACCGACGCGATCGTGCTCAACGAGTCGCAGCAGATCGCCGGGGCCCGGGTACGGGTCGGCGACACCGTCCGGCTGTCGATCGGCGGTCAGCCCACCATCTGGCGGGTGGTCGGGTTGGAAAAGGAGGTCTTCGCAAGCGCCGCTGGCTATGTCTCGCCGGCGGGCTACGCGCGCGCCACCGGTCGGCCGTTCCAGGCGAACCAGCTCATGATCATGTCCGACCGGCACGACCCGGCGGCGCAGACGGCGGTCGCCGAAGCGGCCGAGCGCGCACTGGTCGGCGCGGGGGTCAGCGTCAGCACCGCGCAGCCGAAGAGCCGCTATGACGCGGTCGTCAACGGACACCTGTTCGCGTTGCTCAACGTGGTGCTCGCGATAGCCATCGTGATGGGCATCGTCGGATGCATCGGCCTGGGCTCCACGATGAGCGCCAATGTCGTGGAACGCACTCGCGAGCTCGGCGTCATGCATGCGATCGGCGCCCGTGCCCGCGACATCCGCCGCATCGTGGTGTTCGAGGGCGTGTTCACCGCGCTGGCGAGCTGCCTCGCGGCCGCCGTCCCGGCGCTGCTGCTCACCGTCGCGCTCACCGGCGGCATCAGCCAGATGATGCTGCCGGTACCGCTGCGGATCTCATGGACGTCGGCTGCCATCTGGGTAGCGACCGTCAGCTTGGGCGCGGCGCTGGCCACCCTGGCTCCGGCGTACCGGGCGTCGCGGCTCACCGTCCGCGAGGCGCTCGCTTACCTGTGACTGCTCGACCAGCGCAGCTCGGCGAGTGTGGCGGCGAGGCGGGCGACGGCTGTGGTGAACGCATGGGCGGGCGGCGTGCCGTAGCCGATAACCAACGCCGCCGCTCGCCCGTCGTCGCCCGTACCGAATGTGCTGAGCCCATCAAGCGCGAGTCCTCGCGCGCGGGCGCGCTCGATGACGTCGTCCTCGTCGCACCCAGGCGGCAGCTCGAGCACGGCGTGCATGCCGGCCGCGACGCCGGTGACCCGGACCCGCGGCGCGCGCCCGCGCAGGAGTGCGACGAGCCGGTCGCGGCGCCGGCGGTACATCAGACGGCAGCGACGGACATGCCGGTCGTACCCGCCCGATGCGATCAGCTCGGCGAGCGTGAGCTGGTCGAGCGTGCTGGTCTGCTGGTCGGCGAAGGCTTTCGCGGCCACGACGTCGTCGACGAGGTGCGGCGGCAGGACGAGCCACCCCAGGCGGACGCCGGGCGCGAGCGTCTTGCTCGCCGTCCCGGCGTAGGCCACGCAGTTTGGTGCGAGGGCCTGCATCGCACCGATGGCCTGCCGGTCGTAGCGGAACTCACCGTCGTAGTCGTCTTCGATGATGAGCGCTCCGGAGGCGGCGGCCCACCGCACCGCCTGCGTCCGGCGAAGTGCGGCCATCGCCATGCCGAGCGGAAACTGGTGGGCCGGCGTGAGCAGCGCGGCATTCGCGTCGCCGAGCTCGCTGACCACGGCCCCGTGCGCGTCGACGGTCGTCTGGCGCACCCGCAGGCCCCGTGCGGCCACGAGACGGCGATGGCTGCGGTGGCCGTACGCCTCGACCGCCATCGCCGTCGCACCGCGCCCGGCGAGGACCTCGCATATCAGCGACAACGCCTGGGTGAAGCCGTCGCAGACCACGATGCGCTCCGGGTCGGTGCGCGCTCCCCGTGCACGCGACAGGTAGCCGGCCAGTGCGTGGCGGAGCTCCGGCCGGCCGCGTGGGTCACCGTAGCCGAACGCATCGGTGGGCGCGGCGTGCAAAGCCTTCCGCGCCGCGGCGAGCCACGCGGAGCGTGGGAACGTCGACAGGTCGGGCTGGCCGGGCCGCAGGTCATAGCGGATCGTCCGGGACCCCGGCGCGGGGGCGATCGCCGGTACGGCTTCGATGACCCGTTCGGCCACCTGCGTGCCCGATCCGGTGACGGCGGTGAGCCAGCCTTCGGCCACGAGCTGTCCGTAGGCCTCGACGATCGTGTTCCGGGCGATCCCGAGATCCTGTGCCAGGGCGCGCGATGAGGGCAGGCGCGTGCCCGAGTGCAACGGCCGGTCTGGACGGCCTCCCGGAGTGCGCGTTCGAGCGCGGCCCGACCACGGCTGCCGGCGAGCTCGAGGTGGAGATCGATGCCGGAAGTGGCCCATGCTTTCCCCATGGAACTGGACCTTATCGGTGGGCCGATTGGCCGCTAGCGTCGATCCCATGACCAACACCGACAGCACCGTTCGGCTCGGCTTCGACGCCCACGCCCCGGCGTTCTCCAAGGCGATGGCGCACCTCGACAAGGCCGCCACCAAGGAGCTCGACCGGGTCGACTTCGATCACCGCCTGCGCGAGCTTGTCCGTGTCCGCGCTTCGCAGATCAACGGGTGCGCGTACTGCATCGACATGCACACCAAGGACGCCCGGGCGATCGGCGAGACCGAGCAGCGGCTCTACGCGCTACCGGCCTGGCGGGAGACGCCCTACTTCAGCACCCGCGAACGGGCGGCCCTCGCGTTCACCGAGGCCGTCACACTGCTGGCCGACGACCATGTGCCGGCGTCGGCGTACGAATCGGTCGCCGAGCACTTCACCCCGGACGAGGTCGGGGCGCTGCTGAGCCTGATCGTGACGATCAACGCATGGAACGCGATCGCTGTCAGTACGCGCGCCTGGGTCCCTGGCTCGTACCAGCCGTAGGGTTGCCGGATGACCGACACACCAGCGCGGCCCGAGCTGGTCGCCGCATTCCGCGACCTGCACCGACCCGGTCGACCGCTGCTCATGCCGAACCCGTGGGACGTCGGTTCGGCCCGGGTGCTCGCCACCCTCGGATATCGCGCGCTCGCCACGACCAGCAGCGGGTTCGCGGCAACGCTCGGTCGCCTGGACGGCACCGTCACCCGGGAACAGGCGCTGCGCCATGCGGCGGACATCGTGGCGGCGACCGAGCTGCCGGTCTCCGCGGACCTGGAGAACGGGTTCGCCGACGAACCGGAGGCCGTGGCGGAGCTCGTGCGAGACGCGATCGGCGTCGGGTTGGCCGGCTGCTCGATCGAAGACGCAACCGGCCGCCCCGACGACCCGATCTACGAACCGCGGCTGGCTGCCGAGCGGGTAGCCGCGGCGGCGGAAGCGGCACACCGTGGGACGCATCGGTTGGTGCTGACCGCCCGGGCCGAGAACCATCTCCACGGGCGGGACGACCTCGCCGACACCATCGCCCGGCTGCAGAGCTTCCAGCTGGCGGGCGCCGACGTCCTCTATGCGCCCGGACTGACCCGGGCCGACCAGATCAAGGCCGTCCTGAGCTCGGTCGACCTACCGGTCAACGTGCTCGTCATGCCGGGCGTCCCAAGCGTCGCGGAGCTCGCCGACCTCGGTGTCAGCCGCGTGTCGGTGGGCGGATCCTTCGCGTTCGCCGCGCTCGACGCCTTGGTGAGGGCGGCCCGGGAGCTGCTGGACGAGGGCACCTACGGATACGGGCAACGAGCCGCCCGCGTTCGCGACGTCGCCCGGACCGCATTCGACGCCGGATAGCCCCGGGTAGCTCGGGTCAGAAGGAACAGCCGGCCGGGTACACGGAAGAAGAAACGGGCAGCCGCGTGACGACCCGACGTTCGCCGGTCTCGGACACGATGCTTATTTCGGTGCCCTCGTTGGTGAGGCGAGCCAGGACCGCTCCATCGGCAACGGCACCGACCAGCTGGGTCCCCTCGCCACGAGCCGGCGGGGACCAGTCGAGCCGGGTGAGGATCCGGCCCGAGGCGAGGTCAACACCGATGACGCCGACTGGCATGTTGGGAGCCACCTCGGGCGTGGGGGTCGCGGCCTGGACGCCGACCGCTGTCCATAGGCGAGTCGGGCTACCGCTGGCGTAGAGCAGTGGAATGACGTACGCCACGGTGCGCTCGCCAGGCCGTAGGTGTGCGGAAAGGTCCACCGGTGTGGAGCGCAGCCTAGTGCCGTCGCGGACATCGACGATGTCGACGGAGAACCGGGTCTCGTTCCGCGAGAACGAGATGTAGTCAACGGCGGCGATCTCGTGGTCGTTCAGCATGATCACCGGAGTCTGTTCGATGGGTCCGGTGAACGCGACCTTGGTCATCCGGCCGCTGGCAGTGTCCATCACGTGGTAGCCGCGTTGCCCCGGCGGAGCCGCCTCGTGCCAGAGCAGCGACCGGCCGTCCACCGACCAGGCTTCAGGCACCTGCTGGCCGTCCACGGAGTGCTCGACCTGTGACGTCAGGTCCCGCACGATCCACCGGTCGCCGCGCTGGCGGATCAGCCACCTGCCATCCGGGGAGAGCGTCACGTTTGCCGGCGCGGGCTGTTTCGGCATCACGCCCACTCGGTACGGCGTCCCGTCCACCGCTACGACGTAGATCGGGAACCCCGGTTCGTCCGTCGTATAGATGAACGCTGCTCGGCCGACACCCAGGTCCGCTGGAAGGTCAGGCGTGTTGGGACCCGCCGCGATGCGTGCCGGCAGGCCGGCGAACAGTCGCTGGCCCGCACCGGAGGACGGGGGGCTGGCGGCGCCGGACGGCGGCGGCTTGGCGGGCCGCAGCGCTGCCCACCCGCTGAGCACGACCGCCAGAGCGATCACCACCGCTAGCGCGGCCCAGAGCCCAACCCGCCGCACAGCCATCTTCAGGCCCTCCCCGTGTTGGCTCAAGGTAACCCCACGACGTTGGCCCAAGCCCAGCAGCCGGATCAACCGTTGCGGCAACGATGCGACGTCGTGAACATTGGCCATTGACATCCCACGTAAACGGAAGTAAATAATGGTCGGACAAAGATAGAAACGGCGGTGAAACCACATGTACGCCGAGGAGCGCCAGCAGGCCATCCTGGATCAGGCGCGGGCGCACGGCCGGGTTGACGTCGCAGCCCTCGCCGAGGACATGAAGGTCACCGCCGAGACCATCCGCCGGGATCTCACGCTGCTGGAACGGGCGGGGGTGCTGCGCCGGGTGCATGGTGGGGCGATTCCCGTGGAACGGATCGGCTTCGAGCCGGCGTTCGCCGCCCGCGACGCTGTGCTGACCGCGGAGAAGGAGCGCATCGGCAAGGCGGCGCTGGCCGAGGTACCCAACGAAGGCGCCGTCATCCTCGACGCCGGCACGACGACCGCGCGGCTGGCCCAGGTGCTGCCCGGTGACCGGGAGCTTACCGTGGTGGTCAACTCTCCGGTGCTCGCCGCGATGTTAGGCACCCGGGCGAACCTCAACGTGCTGCTGCTTGGTGGGCGGGTCCGGGGCAAGACACTGGCCACAGTGGACGACTGGGCGCTACGGCCCCTCGCCGACCTGTACGTCGACGTCGCGTTCATCGGTACCAACGGGTGTTCCGTGGAGCGCGGCCTGACCACTCCCGACCCGGCCGAAGCCGCGGTGAAGCGGGCGATGATCGCCGCCGCGAGGCGATCGGTGCTGCTCGCCGACCACACGAAGATCGGCAACGACTACCTCGCAAGGTTCGGCTCACTGTCCGATGTGGACCTGCTGATCACCGACGCCGGGCTCGACGACGACCTCGTCCTCGACCTGGAGACCGCCGGCCTGCGGGTGGTCCGGGCATGATCGTGACCGTCACGCTCAACCCGAGCCTCGATCGGACCATCGAGATCGAGGAACTCATCCATGGCGAGGTCATCCGGGCGGCGCACGCCTGGCTGGACCCCGGCGGCAAGGGCGTGAACGTGTCACGGGCGCTGCTGGCCAACGGCGTACCCACGCGCGCCTGCTTTCCGTGCGGCGGCGAGGAGGGCGACCATCTCGTCCGGCTGCTCCGAGCCGAAGGGGTGGACCTGCTCACCGTGCCGATCGGCGGGCACACCCGCTCCAACGTCACGCTCGTCGAACCGGACGGTACCGTCACGAAGATCAACGAGCCCGGGCCGGTGCTGTCGTTGGCCGAGTTCGAGGCGGTTACCGAGCAGGTTCTGGCGGCCGCGGTGGGCGCCGACTGGGTGGTGGCGTGCGGCAGCGTACCCCCGGGTCTTCCGGAGTCCGCGCTGCCCAGGCTGTGCCGCCGGCTGATCGAGGCCGGGGTGCGGTTGGCGGTCGACACCAGCGGGCCGGACCTGCGCGAGGCGGCGTCGGCCGGAGCGGCCCTGCTCAAGCCCAACCGCGACGAGCTCGCCGAGGTCGTCGGTGGGCCGCTCGTCTCGTTGGACGACGTGGTCGACGCCGCCCGGAAGCTCCTCTCCTTGGGCGCCGGCGCCGTCCTGGCCAGCCTCGGGGCCGACGGTGCCGTGCTGGTCGAGGCCGACGGCGTCATCGCGGGCGACTCGCCCGTCAGCAACCCGAAGAGCTCGGTCGGCGCCGGTGACGCGCTCCTGGCCGGGTTCCTGGCCGCCGGAGCGCACGGCTCCGGCGCGCTTCGCGAGGCGCTCGCCTGGGGCGCGGCGGCGGTCAGCTTGCCCGGAAGCCGCATGCCGCGCCCGACCGACCTGCGCCCGCATGCCGTCCGCATCCACCAGCCGGACCTCCGGCTCAACCCGCGCTAGGCACCACCGACTGCTGTCGCCCCCCGGCAGCCGAAAAGATCAAGGAGCCCCCATGGCTACGACCTACACACCCCCGGTCACCGGGACCGGGTTCAAGGCCTCCGTCCAGCGGGTCGGCGGTTACCTCGCCCAGATGGTCATGCCCAACATCGCGGCATTCATTGCCTGGGGTCTGATCACCGCGATGTTCATCCCGACCGGCTGGCTTCCCAACGAGAAGCTTGGCGCCCTGGTCGGCCCAATGATCAAGGTGCTGCTGCCGGTGCTGATCGGGTACACCGGCGGCCGGCTCGTGCATGGCCAGCGCGGTGCGGTCGTCGGGGCGGTCGCCACCGTCGGCCTCGTGGTGGGCGCCGACATCCCGATGTTCCTCGGCGCGATGATCATCGGCCCGCTGACGGCGTACATCCTCAAGCTCTTCGACGGGCTGATCCGAGGCAGGGTCAGGCCCGGCTTCGAGATGCTGGTCGACAACTTCTCAGCGGGCATCATCGGTGGCGGCATGGCGCTCGTCGGCCGGGTGGGGATCGGTCCGATCGTGGACTGGATCACCAAGCGGGCCGGCGAGGGCGTGGACTGGCTGGTCTCGCACCACCTGCTGCCGCTCGTTTCGGTCCTGGTCGAGCCGGCCAAGGTGCTGTTCCTGAACAACGCCATCAACCACGGCGTACTCGGGCCGCTGGGCGTGGCGCAGGCAGCCCAGCACGGCAAGTCGATCCTGTTCATGATCGAAACCAACCCGGGGCCCGGGCTCGGGCTGCTGCTCGCGTACATGTTCTTCGGTCCGCGGCCGCTGCGGCCGACCGTACCGGCGGCGATCGTCGTCCAGTTCCTCGGCGGGATCCACGAGATCTACTTCCCGTACGTGCTGATGAAGCCGCGCCTGATCCTCGGGATGATCGCGGGCGGCATGGCGGGCGTGCTGACCTTCATGGCCACCGGTTCCGGGCTGGTCGCCACCCCGTCACCGGGCAGCATCTTCGCCTACATGGCGGTGACGCCGAAGGGTGGACACGTCTGGGTACTGCTCGGCATCGCCGTCGCCGCGGCGGTCAGCTTCTTCGCCAACTCCGCGCTCCTGGCCTTTGGCCGGCTGGAAAAGGCGGAAGATGAGGAGGCGGTGGCCCTGCCCGAGGACGCCGTGCCGGCACCCGCCCGGGCGCGGACCGCACCAGCCCGGCCGGCGCCGGTCGCCCGGACGCCAGCCACGGAGGTTTAAGGAACATGTCCACCATCAAGGGAAGCGAGATTCACAAGGTCGTCGTCGCCTGCGACGCCGGCATGGGCAGCAGCGTCATGCTCGCCAGCATGTTGCGCAAGCAGCTCAGCAAGAACGGCGTCATCGTCGAGCACACGCCGGTCAACGCCATCCCGGCCGACGCCGACGTGATCGTCTGCCACCAGGGGCTGGCCGACCGGGCGCGGGTGAGCGCACCCAACACCGTGATCGTGCCGGTGCAGGTGTTCATCGGCGATCCGGCGGTCAACAGGATCGTCGATGCGGTGAAGAACGGCAGTGAGCTCAATGGCTGACCCGGTGGTGGGCTCGGCGGAAAGCGCGGTACTGGAGCGCGGCGCGATCCAGCTCGCGGAGCGCGCCGCCGACCGCGACGACGCGATCAGGCAGTGCGGGGCTGTGCTCGTGGCGACCGGCGCGGTGGAACCGGCGTACGTGGACGCGATGCTCGAACGCGAGCGTTCGATCTCCACGTACGTCGGGGAGGGGGTGGCGATCCCGCACGCCACCCTCGCCGGCAAGGAGGCGGTACGCCGGGACGCGCTGGCCGTGCTGCGCTTCCCCGACGGCGTGGACTGGAACGGTGAGCCGGTCAGCGTCTGCGTCGCGATCGCCGCCCGCGGCGACGGTCACGTCGCGATGCTGGCCGAGCTCGCGCAGATCCTGCTCGACCCCGAGCGGGCGCGCGCCCTGCGCGAGGCGACGGACCCCGATGAGGTGCTCCAGCTCCTCGCCCCGGTGGGAACGGGGGACGCCGAATGAAGGTCGTCCGGTTCCACGCACCCGGCGACGTGCGCATCGAGGACATCGACGAACCGACGCCCGGCCCAGGCGAGGTGAAGATCCGGGTACGCAACTGCTCCACCTGCGGCACCGACGTCAAGATCTTCAAGTTCGGGCATCACCACATCGTGCCGCCCCGGGTGATGGGACACGAGATCGCCGGGGACGTGGTCGAGACCGGCGAAGGCGTGACCGGCTGGACGCCCGGCGACCGGGTCCAGGTCATCGCGGCGATCCCTTGTGGACGGTGCGTGGAGTGCGTACGCGGGCGGATGACCGTCTGCCCCAACCAGGAGTCGATCGGCTACCACTACGACGGCGGCTTCGCCGAGTACACCGTGGTGCCGGCCAAGGTGCTCGCGGTGGGTGGGTTGAGCTCGATCTCGGACAGCCTCAGTTACGCCGAAGCTTCCGTGGCTGAGCCGCTCGCGTGTGTCCTCAATGGACAGGAGCTGGCCAGGGTCGGCGTCGGCGACGACGTCGTGGTCGTCGGCGCCGGCCCGATCGGGTGCCTGCACGTCCGGCTGGCCCGGGCTCGGGGCGCCGCCCGGGTCTTCCTCGCCGACGTCAACGCCGACCGGCTCGCCGCGGCGGCCGCGATCGTCGCGCCGGACGCCACCGTGGACTCGTCCCATGTGGACCCCGTTGACGAGGTCCTGAAGCTGACCGACGGCCGTGGGGCGGACGTGGTCATCGTCGCGGCCGCCTCCGGCAAGGCTCAGGAACAGGGCCTGCAGATGGCCGCCCGGCAGGGCCGGATCAGCTTCTTCGGCGGCCTGCCGAAGGACAACCCGGTGATCGCCTGCGACTCGAACCTCGTGCACTACCGGGAGCTGACGATCGTGGGCGCCAACGGGTCCAGCCCGGCGCACAACAGGCAAGCCTTGCGGCTCATCGCATCCGGAGCGGTACCCGTCGCCGACCTGATCACCCATCGGCTCCCGCTCGACCGCGCGCTGGAGGCGTTCGACATCGTCGCGACCGGTGCGGCGATCAAGGTCACCATCGAGCCATAGTGGGAGCGAGCATGGCCACGCGTACCGTCACCGTCGGTTCCGCCACCGGTTTGCACGCCCGGCCAGCCGCGCTGTTCGTCGCGGCGGCCGCGGCACAGCCGGTCGCGGTCACCATCCGTACCGCCAACAAGCCGCCGGTGCCCGCGCGGAGCATGCTGTCGGTCCTGGCGCTCGGGGCTCGGCAAGGCACCGAGGTCACGCTGGAGGCCGAGGGCGAGGGAGCGGAGGCTTCCCTCGACGCGCTGGCCGACCTGCTGGTCCGCGATCTCGACGCGGAGCCCGCCGGTGCCTGACGTGCTGCACGGGATCGGGGTCAGCCCGGGCATCGCCGCCGGGCCGGCCTACCGGATCGGCGAACCGCCGCGGCTGCCCCCGCCCCGCGTGGTGACCGACGCCCCGGCCGAGATCGCCCTTGCGGTCGGGGCGCTGGCGTCGGTCGCGGCCGACCTCGACCGCCGCGCGGAGTCTACTGTGGACGCGACCGCCGCCGACGTCCTTCGCGCGCAGGCGATGATGGCCACCGACCCGGTCCTGCACGAGACGATCGCGGACTCGATACGCGCGGGAGCCGACGCCGGTCACGCGCTGCACGCCGCCTTCGGCGAGTTCCGGCGCCAGTTCGAGGCGGCCGGCGGCTACCTCGCCGAACGGGCCGCCGACCTGGACGACGTGCGCGACCGGGCCGTTGCCGTGTGCCTCGGGCAGCCCATGCCCGGCGTGCCCCAGCCCGGCCACCCGTTCGTCCTGGTCGCCCGCGACCTCGCGCCAGCCGACACCGCCGGCCTCGACCCCCGGCAGGTGCTCGCTCTGGTCACCGAGGCGGGTGGACCCACCAGCCACACCGCGATCGTCGCCCGTTCGCTCGGGCTGCCGGCGGTGGTCCGCTGCGACGGTGCCTCGCGGATCGCCGATGCCGACCCGGTTACGGTCGACGGCACGACCGGGCGCGTCGAGGTGGGCGTGGACGAGGCGACGATGGCCCTGGCCCACGAACGCGAGCAGCGCCGGCGCGCCCGACTGTCCACATCGGCCGGTCCCGGGCGTACCGCCGACGGGCACCCGGTCGCCTTGCTCGCCAACATCGGCTCGGCCAGCGACCTGGCCTCAGCCGAGGCCGACGGGGCCGAGGGTGTCGGGCTGTTCCGCACCGAGCTGCTGTACCTCGACCGGGCGGTGGCTCCGACGTTCGCTGAACAGGTCGCGGCCTACGAGGCGGTGTTCGCCTCGGCCGCCGGCCGCCGGGTGGTGGTACGGACCCTGGACGCGGGTGCGGACAAGCCACTGCGGTTCCTGCAACAGGAGGACGAGCCGAACCCGGCACTGGGCGTACGCGGGCTTCGCCTCGGCCGGCGGTACCCCGAAGTCCTGCGTACTCAGCTGGACGCCGTCGCGCAGGCCGCACGCGCCGCGGAGGCCAACGTATGGGTGATGGCGCCGATGGTCGCGACAGCGGCCGAGGCGTCGGAGTTCGCCGCGCTGTGCCGCGAGGCCGGGCTGTCCATCGCGGGCGTCATGGTGGAGATACCCTCTGCCGCGCTCCGAGCGGCCGACCTCGTCGCGACGGTGGACTTCCTCAGCATCGGCACCAACGACCTGAGCCAGTACACGTTCGCCGCCGACCGGCAGTGCGGCGAGCTGGCCGACCTCCTCGACCCGTGGCAGCCAGCGCTGCTCCAGCTCGTGGCCGCCTGCACCGCGGCCGGACGGGCCGCGAGCAAGCCGGTGGGCGTATGCGGTGAGGCGGCGGCCGACCCGGGTCTGGCGCTGGTCCTGGTCGGCCTCGGGGTGTCCAGCCTGTCGATGTCCCCACGTGCCATCCCCGAGGTCCGGGAGTCGCTGGCGGCGCACAGCCTGGCGGAGTGCCAGCGGTTCGCCGAGGCGGCGCTCGCCTCCGCCGATGCCGCTGCCGCCCGTGAGACTGTGCTCGGCGCCGCATTCACCGCTGACAGCGCGCGCTGAGGCTCGTTCAGGAGCGGGTCGCTGCGGCCGTCAGGCTCAGGCGTACGCCCGGCTGTAGCACCGTGCCGGGCAGGGCGGCGCCAAGCGTGACGACGAGCATCGTCGGCCCCTGGTGGACCAGATCGGCTGCCGGGCCGGGCAGGACGAGGGTGAACACGCCCGGCTGGCTTGCCGGGTACGGGCTGACGTTGCCGACGTCGACCCGGCGGGCGGGCGTGCCGGGGTCTTCGACGGCGAGGGTGATCGCCAGGCCCTGACCGGCGGGGTTGGTCACGTCCTGGACGTCGAGCCGGATAGCTGTGGCAGTGGGCAGGCCGGGTTGCGGGATGCGCGCGGTGGGCCGCTCAGCGGTGAGCACGACGACGGGGGTGGTGGGCGTCGTGGTGGGCGATGGTTGCGGGGCCGCGCGGCCGTGGCAGCCGCCGATCGCCAGCACCGCACACGCGAGCACGGTGCGGGCGGTGGCGGCTTGGCTCACTTGTTGCGCTCCACTGTGGAGCGCACCAGATGGACCGTTGCGGTGACGTCGAGCGTCTGCGGGGTGCTGGTGCGTCCCGGGAAGGCGACCGGCACGAACGTGGCCGTGAGCGCGGCCGGGCCACCCACCTGCTTGAGGGTCGCGGTCAGCGGCAGCCGGTAGGGTGCCCGGCCGTGCCCGGCGTGCTCATCGTGCTCGAAGAACGCCACCGAGCCGGCGAAGCCGCGAGTGGTCGGGGTGGCGGCTTCCGCCTCCGGTGTGTTGAGGAAGACCAGCACGGCCAGGTCGAGGGGAGCGGCTCGGCGGCCGATGCGGAACACCAGGTGCGCCTCACCGGCGCCCGCGTCGGTCAGCTTCTTGTCAAGGTCTTCGGTGCCGGGAAAGGCGACGATGACGCGTTCCGGGGTGGCGCGTACGACCGTGCCCCGGAACTGCCTGCGCGTGTCAAGACTGGTGCGGGCGCCGCGCTTGAGGCGTTCCTGCTGGGCGTCGCCGGTCGCGGACGGGTTCGGCTGGGTCATGGCGTCACCTGCGTATCGAACTGGTAGCTCAGCAGTGGCATGAGGACCGTCGCCAGCACGGAGACGGTCACCGGGTTGCCCTTCCCGTCGCAGAACTCGGTGAACTGGGTGTTCCACCACGCCTGGTCGTCGGTGTTCGGGTGGTCCTTGACGATGTTCCACTGGACCCACAGCTCGTCCACGCGGTTGTGATGCGTCCAGAAGATCGGGTCCAGCGGCGACATGAAGCTGCCCATCGTGCCGCCGACGAAACCATGGATGTAGTTGTGGGGAGTCTGCTCGACCAGACCGTAGCCCGGGCCGAACTGGTTGGTGTCGTTGAGGGTGGTCGCCGGCCCGGCAAAGAGCAGGAAGTTGGGCTCATCGAGCATCGGCCCGATGACCGGCGAGCTGACGAAGTTGGCGTTGGCCACCGAGCCGGCGGTGGCGGCGCGAGGGCTGTGGAAGAGCGGGGAAGAGGTGTCCCAGAAGACCGCGGGGACCTGCGGGTTCGCCGTCCAGTTCCAGTACGGCAACGCGAACTTGGCATCGCCCGACAGCTCGCGGCAGATCTGCTCGAAGTAGAACAGGTACGCCCGGTGCCACGGGAAGAACAGCCAGCTGGCGTGGCGGCACTTGGCGTTGTGGATCTGGGCTTGCCGGGTCCAGTTGCGCGGGTCGCTGCTGGGCAGCTGCTGCATCTTGGTGATGGCCGTCTCGTAGCTCTTGATGTCCTTGTGCGCGGTGGGGCTGGTGATGTCCTGGCGTACCGGACGGTTCTTGATGGCTTGCTGCTGCTTGGGCGTGCAGGCGCTCAGGGGCAGGCTCGTGAGGCCCGCGCTGCCGGCCAGCGCGGCGAACCGTAACAGCTGGCGGCGCGACAGCCCGAGATCTTCTCGGTAGGCTCGCCGGGCCACCCGGGCAGTGGGTGACGGGAAAGCGTGGTCCACTGTGGTGACCTCCGAGTGGCGGGAGTCCTGTCGACCACAGTCTTGGGCATGCTGTGCCACCAAACTGTCGGCTAGTGCACTGTTTCCGGCTACCGTCAGACGACGGACACTGGTTGCCGGCTTTGGCTCACCTGCACGGCAGCCGCGGGCTGGCGGGCGCCGAAGCTGCCCAGCAGGGACTCCAGGACGGGCAGGGCGTGCAGCACCTGTCCGGTGCGGATCAGCAGATCCCACACCGGTTCTGCCTTCTTCCAGCCACCGGCGTACGCCAGGTGGCGGAGCCGGTCCCGTGCCACCGGTTTCGTGCGGGCGCCCCGCCAGATGGCGCTCCACCGGTAGAAGTCGCGGTACGCCCGCCAGTACCCGTCATGCAGCTGGCGGCTCGTCATCCCGACCGGGCGGAAGACCACCTGGCGGGTGTCGTAACGGTCCCAGTCGCGATGCAGCATGCGGTCCTGCGTCACCATCCGCTCGTACAGCCGGGTGCCCGGGTACGGCGTCATGATGTGGAAGGTCGCCGTCTCGATGCCCTGTTGCACCGCCCAAGCGACGGTGCGGTCGAACACGTCGGGCCGGTCGCCGTCCATGCCGAACACGAAGCTCGCGTTGACCATGACGCCGAGGTCGTGCAGCCGCCGTACCACCGCCGAGTAGTCGCGGCCGATGTTCTGCCGCTTCCGCTGGCCGGCCAGGTTGTCCCCGTTGACGGTCTCGAAGCCGACGAAAAGGCTGCGCAGCCCCGCGTCGACCGCGTGCTCCAGCAGGCCGGGAGCGAGGACCGAGTCGACCGTGCCGGCCGCCTGCCAGACCCGTCCCGCACCGGCCATCCCGGCGAACAGCGCCGAGGCGTTGCGGCGGTTGCCGAAGAGATGGTCGTCCAGGAAGTACAGGTGCCGGCCGGGCAACCGGTCGATCTCGGCTAGCGCCGCGTCGACGGTCTGCGTGTAGAAGGACCGACCGCCGGCGAAGAAGGCGTCCTTGTAGCAGAAGTCGCAGTGATGCGGGCAACCGCGCGAGACGACGATCGAGTTGGGCACCAGGTACCGGTGCCGCTTGATCAGGTCACGGCGTACCGGCGGCAGAGCGGCCAGCGTGCGGTTGGTGGAGACGTACCGGGCCTTCGGGCGGCCCAGGCGGAAGTCGTCGAGGAACACCGGCCAGGTGTCCTCGCCCGGCCCGACAAACACGGTGTCCGCGTGCGCCGCCGCCTCCTCCGGGAGCGATGTCACGTGCAGGCCGCCCAACGCCACGTGCGCCCCGCGGGCCCGGTACGCGTCAGCGAGCTCGTACGAGCGCCGGGCCGAGGTGATGTACGCCTGGATCACCACCAGGTCGGACCGGTCGTCTTCGAGGCGCAGCTTCTCGACGTGCTCGTCGAAGAGGCGTACCTCATCGTCGTCGCGCAGGTATCCGGCCAGCGTCGCGAGCCCCAACGGCGGGAACAGCGAGTACTTGATGGGCCGGAAGAATGGGCTCGTCGCCTCCGTCAGGGCAGGCAAGATCATCGTGACCCGCATGTGCTGCACGCTATGGGCCGCGCGTGGTCGAGCGGCGCAGACGACGTGCACGTGGTGTGAAGACGTGATCGCGTCACGGGGGACTGGCGTACTCGGCGGCGATCCGGTCGGCGGTGGCGAGCATCTGGCGGCCGACCGGCTGAAGCCCGATCGTCGCGCACACCAGGCCGGTCGAGACGCGTTCCACCACGCCCCACTCCCAGATGGCCGTCGCGTCCAGGCCGGTTCGCGCAGCCAGCCACCGGGCCCGCCGGTGCGGGTCTCCCCGTAACAGCTGCACCGGGTCCTCACGCATGACGATGCCCATGTCGTACTCGGCCTCGGCCAGCAGCCCGTCCGGATCGACCAGCTTGAAGCCGTCACCGGCCTGTAGGGCGTTCCACTGGTGCACGTCGCCGTGCACCAGCACGGCGCGCTCGTCGTCGTGCGCGTCGATGCGCCGCTGCGCGCAGGTCAGTGCGTGGTCGACCGCGCGCGGCGAGCACGGACGGCCCAGCGCCTCCCAGGTCGCGGTGATGTACTCGACCAGCCACCGGCCCTTCTGTGCACCGGTGGGCAGGCGAGCGCCGGGCGCCGCGCGCCAGACCTCGCTGGCCACCGAGCACAGGATCTCGTGCCGCCGGGCGACCGGCAGCCCAAGCTCGTACAGGGACCGGCCGAGCCGCTCCAGCAGCAACGCGCTGCGGGCCTCATCGTGGCGCAGCAGCCGCACACAGCCCACACCCTCGGCCAGGCGCAGCACCGTGATCTCGTTCGCGGCCGCGTCACCGTCGCGGGGAACGATCAGCTTCAACACCGCCGGCGTACCGCCGTCGACGGTCGCCTCGGCGACGAACGCCTCCGTCGCATCGGAGTACGCGCGGCCGACCCTGATCGCCCAGTCCCGTTCCAGGCCCGCGACGAGCGACGGGAGCTCGGCCAGCCACCACCCGGCGCCAGCGACCAACGCCTTTCTCCGCACCGCCTCGGGAACACTCCCCAGCAACGGCCTGTGCCCTCCTGACGACCTCGAGCCGACCTTGTCCCGGGGAGCATCATGTACCCATGGCCGACGATCAGGGCACCACCATGACGCTGGGACAAACGGATCTGCGGGTGCCGCGGCTGGGGCTTGGCGCGATGGTCTGGGGTGACATGTCAGGGGCGTCGCGATGGAACCCCGCCCGTAACGTCTACGGACCCACGAGCACCAAGGACGAGCAGCGGGAAGCGCTGGAGGTCAGCCTCTCCGCCGGGGTGAACCTTCTCGACACTGCGGCGATGTACGGCAACGGGGCCTCCGAACGGCGCGTCGGTGAGCTCACCGAGGGCAAGGACGCCCTGGTCGCGACGAAGTTCCCCGCCGGGTTCTTCGCGCGGGCCAGCGCCCTGCCGGCGACCCTGGACGCCAGCCTCGCCCGGCTGCGACGCTCGGTCATCGACCTGTACCAGGTCCACTATCCGGTTCGTTGGATGTCCATCCCCATGTTGATGAACCTCATGGCGGACGCCGTCGAGGCGGGCAAGGTACGCGCCGTCGGGGTCAGCAACTACTCGGCCGCGCAGATGCGGACCGCGCACGCCGCCCTGAGCAAGCGCGGTATCCCGCTGGCGTCCAACCAGGTCCAGTACTCGCTGCTGCACCGGAAACCCGAGGTGAACGGCGTCTTGGACGCTTGCCGGGAGCTGGGCGTGACGCTGATCGCGTACATGCCGCTGGCATCCGGGGCGCTCACCGGAAAGTACTCGGCGGCGCATCGGCCCACCGGGTGGCGCAGGTACATGCCGATGTTCCGGGGAAAGGGGCTGGCCCGGCTCGAACGGGTCAACAGCGTGCTGCGCGTGGTGGCCGAAGGGCACGGCAAGAAACCGAGCCAGGTCGCCCTGCGATGGCTTGTCCAGCAGGGCAACGTCCTGCCGATCCCCGGGGCGAAGAACGGCCGGCAGGCCGCCGACAACGCCGAGGCCCTGTCGTTCGTGCTGAGCGAGTCCGAGATGGACGCGCTGAGCAAGGCGGCGGCCCGCGGCTGACCGCCGTCAGCCGCCGTCAGACCAGCTCGACGCAGCATGCGTCGGGGCGAGGCGCGAGCCGGGCCCGCCGGTCGGTGACGCCCAGGCCGTCGACCAGACCGGTGAGGAACGCGTGGTTGAGCCCGCAGACCAGGGCGGTCTGGTGGGCGGCCAGGGCATGGAACGGGCAGTTGTGCAGCAGTATCCGGTCGCCCTCGTCCGCGGGCTCGAAGCCGAGGTCGGCGAGGACGGCCCGGACGTCGCCGCGGCCGCCCCGACGCTGCTCGCCGAGCGAGCGTCCGCGGCGCCCGGCGTGGTGCAGGGCGGCTCGTCCGGCGTCCGCCGCACCGTCGGCGACCGCATCGGCGAGGATCTCGGCCATCAGCAGGTAGCGCCGCTCCGGGATGGTGACCGCCAGGTCGTCCCTGGCCGGCTCGTACACCTTGGGTGCGCGTCCCCGACCGCGCGGGGAGCCCGGCGGCGACTCGTAGCGGGCGAGCAGCAGGCCCGCGTCGACGAGCTTGTCCAGGTGGAAGGCCGCGAGGCTGCGGGAGATCCGCTGGGCGGTGGCGGCTTCCTCGCGGCTGACCGGGTGGGACTGCCGCCGTACGTACTCGTAAAGCGCCCTGCGCGACGGATCAGTGAGGGCGGTGACGGCGTTCCAGCTGTCCCCCATGCCGCCACGTTATCACCAGCCTCCGCTATTGAAATTCTGCCGTGGCCGGGGCAGGATGCCGATTAACAACAACGATCATTGGTGGAAAACTTGGGGTGGGGGAGCTGACATGATCAAGCCGAGCACTGCGCAGCGCGAGGACCGCAGCTTGCGCGGACCGCAGTCGCAAGCCAGCTATACCGTCCACACCGCGGCCGTCGTGGTCGTCGCCCTGGTCCTGGCGGTGGTACCGGCTGGCCAGGCGCTCGCGGCCACGTGGTCGGTCACGGCCACTCCCGACCCGCCGTCGTCGTGGGGCAGCCGGCTTACCGGGGTCGACGCGAGCAGCGCCGACGACGCCTGGGCGGTGGGCTACGCCGAGTACGGCAGCGCACCGACCGCACGCCCGATCACCGCCCGCTGGGACGGTAGTGGATGGGTGCTCGTACCCACGCCCGTGCCCAGCGCCGGTGGCCGGCTGGAGGGGATCGACGCCGGTCCCGGCGGCGAGGACCGCTGGGCCGTCGGATCGGCGGGTGCGGCAACGCTGACCCAGCGCTGGACCGGCGCCGAGTGGACCGTCGTACCCAGCCCGAGCCCAACCGGTGCGAACGCCGCGACCCTGCACGGCGTCAAGACCCTCGGCGCCGGCAACGCGTGGGCGGTCGGTCAGGCCCAGCTGCCAGCCGGCCGCCCGACCCTGCAGACGCTCATCGAGCACTGGGACGGCGCGAGCTGGAGCATCGTGCCGAGCCCGAACCCGGACCAAGGGCAGAACCTGCTCTCGGCTGTGGACGGCGTCGCAGCCGACGACGTCTGGGCCGTGGGTGGCATGGGCTTCGACGGGTACGGCAGCCAGCCGATCTCCGGCCTCATCCTGCATTGGAACGGTGCGTCGTGGACGCAGTCGGCGATCCCCGCCCATCCCACGTTGCGCGTCTTCGAGCTGCGCGATGTCGTGGCCGTCTCTGCCAGCGACGTCTGGGCGGTCGGCGTAGGGTTCAGCTGGCAACGGTTCAGCCAGGTGCCGGCCATCCTGCACTGGAACGGGCAGGCGTGGCAGCACGTGGCGGCCCCGAGCCCGGGTGATGCGTTCTCCGGCGTGTGCGCGCTGTCGCCGACGAGCGTCTATGCGGTCGGCAACGCCGGGAGCCGCACGCTCGTCGTGCGGTGGAACGGCAGCACCTGGACCACGGAGACCACCCCGTCGCCTGGCTTGCTCCTGGCGGCGGCAGCCGCAGGCACCGGCTCGGTCTGGGCGGTCGGTCTCCAGGTCACCGGCTCAGGGGAGTACCGCACGCTGGCCATCCGTACCAGCGACGGGTAGTGGCGACGCGGCCCAGGAGCGGATGGCACGTACCAGCGCCGGCAGGCCGGTGAGGAGAGCGTCGCGTTCGGCCTCGGTCATCGCCGATATCCACCGCACGTACTGCTCGTGGAACGCCGAAGCCATGCGGACGTGCTGGGCGCGGCCCTCGTCGGTGAGCCGGAGCCGGTAGAGCCGCCGGTTGTCCGGATCCCGTTCGCGCACCAGCAGTCCCTTGCGCTCCATCTCTGCGGCCATCCGGCTGACGGTGCTCTTTTCCAGGCGCAGCCGCTCGGCCAGGTCGCGCTGCGAGAGCGGGCCGTGGACATCCAGCTCGTGCAGCGCGAACGCCTGGGACACCGACACCGGCTGCCCGGGAACCGCCTGGTCGGATTGGAGCATGCCGGAAGCGCGGACAAGGTCCATGAGCAGCTCGTGGAGCCGTTCTGGTTCCGCGGGGTGCACGTCGCGAGCCTTTCTCGGTCCCGATCTTGCGTCCTGGTCTTGCCCGAAACAGTTGTGCTCTACAACCATGTAGCGTACCGTGGGTACGACAGTTGTAGAGTGCAACTCTCGGGGGTAGCCGTGCATAGCTTCATACATGCCCATCGCCGCAACACACCGGCGATCTTCCAGGGGCGGGGCAGCCGGATCTATGACGTCGTGGCCAGGCGACTGCTGCGGGGCGTGTACCGGCGGCTGGCCGAGGACATCGCCAAGACCGCACCGGACGGCGGTGCGGTGCTCGACATCGGCACCGGCCCGGGCGTCCTCCTGATGGAGATCGCCCGTCGCCGCCCCGATCTGCGGCTCACCGGGCTGGACCTGTCCGCCGACATGGTCGTGGCAGCCGAGCGCAACCTTGAGCCGTTCGGCGCCCGGGCCACCGTCTGCGTCGGCGACGTCACCCGCCTGCCGTTCCCGGACCGGTCCTTCGACATGATCGTCTCCTCGCTCAGCCTGCACCACTGGGACAACCCCGAAGCGGCCGTGCCGGAGCTGGCCCGGGTGTTGCGACCCGGCGGCCAGCTGTGCATCTACGACTTCCGGTTCGCGCCGTTCGATACCCTCGCGGCCACCGCACGCGACAGGTCCCTGTTCACCGGGCAGCCGCCGTACCGGACGCCGATCCGCACCGGCGTGCCCTTCTTCCCGCGGTGCATCAGGTACACCATGTCGTCGGCCTAGGTGCACCTGATCGGGGGTCTCGGTACGCCGCTGCCGTCAGCGAAGCTGCAGCCGGTTGCGCAGGAAACGACGCTCGGCGTCGGTGGGTGCGAGGTCGAGCGCCGCGCGATAGCTGTCGGTCGCCTCCTGCCCGCGGCCGGCGCGTCGCAGCAGGTCGGCGCGAGTGGCGTGCAACAGGTAGTAGTCGTTGAGCTGGCCGGTCTCGGCGATCGCGTCGACCAGTGGTAGCGCCGCCTCGGGACCGTTGGCCATGCCGATCGCGACGGCACGGTTCAGATCCACGATCACGCTTGGTGCGATGCACGCGAGCTGCGTGTACAGCCCGACGATCTGTGGCCAGTCCGTTTGGGCCGCGACCGGCGCGGTGGCATGGCACGCCGCGATGGCCGCCTGGAGCTGGAACGGCCCCGCCCGGCGCTGGCGCAATGCTCGTTCGCAGATCGTGGCGCCCTCCGCGATCTGCGCCTGGTCCCACAGCGAGCGGTCCTGTTCGGCCAGGGTGATCAGATCGCCGGCCGCGTCGATGCGCGCCGGCCGCCGGGCATCGTGCAGCAACATCAGCGCGAGCACTCCGTGCGCTTCGGGCTCGTCGGGCATCAACACCGTCAGCACCCGCGCAAGACGGATGGCTTCCTGGCACAGCCGGGCCTTCTGCGGGTCTCCGTATCCTTCGTTGAACAGCAGATAGAGCACGTGGAGTACGGCGGGAAGGCGGTCTGGCAGCAGGTGCGCGGCCGGCACCCGAAACGGAATGCCCGCGTGTGCGACCTTCTGTTTGGCTCGAAAGAGGCGCTGGCCCATGGTGCGTTCCGGCACCAGGAATGCACGCGCGATCTCGGCGGTACTCATGCCGGCCAGGCTCCGCAGGGTCAACGCCACCTGAGCATCGAGGCTCAGCGACGGATGGCAGCAGGTGAACATGAGCTCCAGACGCTCGTCGGGGATCTCGCTGTCGCTCGGGTAGGGCGGCGGCTCCAGGTCCATCGCGGCCACCTCCCGCAGCTTCGCCGCCTCGGTCGACGCGCGGCGCATCCGGTCGATCGCGCGGTGGCGTGCCGTGGTGGTCAGCCATGCCAGTGGCTGGTCCGGTACGCCTGATTCCGGCCACTTCTGGAGTGCCTGCGCGAACGCGTCTTGCGCACACTCTTCGGCCAGGTCCCAGTCGCCGTCGGTGAACCGGATCATGGTGGCCACGATCCGGCTCCACCCGTCGGCGTAGATCCCGGCGATCCGGTCCTTCACCTGAGCTGTCACCGGCGTCGTCCGTCTTAGCTGCTAGTCCTCGTCGTCGGGCCAGAACGGACGCAGCTCGATCATCCCGGCCCACGCCATCGGGTGCTTGGACGCGACGTCGATAGCCTCGTCGAGGTCGGTGCACTCGAGGATGTCGAAGCCAGCTATCTGGTCCTTGGTCTCCGCGTACGCGCCGTCGGTTAGCAGCACCTGACGGTTGCGGACACGAACCGTGGTCGCGTCGCTCGCCGGCCGGGTGCGGCTGCCCATCAGCCGGATCCCCTTGCCGTCCATCTCCGAGACCCAGTCCTCCACATCCGGCGCGCCGTCGGCCTGGCTGGGCGTGTAGCTCGGGTCAGTGCACACCAGCATCAAGTACTTCATCGGGCTGCTCCTATCGCGGAGTCGGCGGTGGCCATGGCGACGATCGTGGTGGCCATGTTTCGGCACAGGGTGACCAGACGGCTGTTCAGCGCCCGCGGATCGGCATCGGCCCCCTCCCGGGCGCCGCTGGCGCCGGGGCCATGGGTGAACGAGTGATGGACGATGGTGCTCCCCGGCTCGCTGCCCTCGCGCAGCTCATAGCGCCACGTCGAGCCGACCAGGCCGGCGTCGTCCAGAACCGTCCAAGCGAAGATGCTCGGCCGCTCCGCTTCGATGACCACGCAGGTCACCGTACTTTCAAATCCGTTGGGAAACCGGTTGCGGCCGATAAATCGGGCACCCGGAGCCGGGCCCTGGGCGTCGTCGCACCAGCTGCCGCCGGTAGCCTCCGGGCTCCACTCGCCGATCCTGCCCACCGCGGTGACCAAGTCCCACATCCGCTGGCGTGGTATCGGGACGGGCAGGGCAACCGCTACCCGTGCACCAGTGACCATGTCCATGAGCGTTCTCCTCTCTCGTTCGTCACGTGGATGACGAACGGAAGGGGCGCTCTACTACAGGTCGCATCAAGATTCTTTTGCGCAGCCGGTCGGTGGCCGCGGCCAGGCGGGTACGCCATGAGTCGCACGCACCTCGACCGCAGGGGGGCTGCACCAACCTTGACCATCTCGGCTACCGTGGCCGCGAGTAGTTCCTGTCAGACGGGGTGACGGATGGGGCCGAGATGGCACTGCTGACCGCACCGGCTCCGGCGCGGACGGTGCAGCGGCCGCCGGCCGCCCGCGTCGGGCGTGGGCGGAGGTTGGTGGCCCGGGCGCGCAGCACGCCCGGTCGGCTCACCTCGCTGATGCTGGCGCTGCTGGCCATCGGGTTGGCCACCGGCGTCGCCGGGTTGGTCGGCTCGGTGCAGCGCTCGTCGCTGGTCGATGAGGTACGCACCCGGAGCGGGCCGCTGGCGGTGCAGGCACAGGAGCTCTACCGTTCGCTCTCGGATGCCGATGCCGCGGCGGCCAGCGCGTTCCTCTCCGGCGGTGTGGAGCCGCCACAGCTTCGCGACCGGTACCAGGCCGACATCGCGGCGGCGTCAGCGGCGCTCGCCGCGGCGGCCGCCGGCACCGACAGCGATCTGCCGGCGCTGCGCCAGCTCTCGGCACAGCTGCCGGTCTACACCGGACTGGTCGAGACCGCCCGCGCGTACAACCGGCTGGGCTTGCCGGTCGGCGCGGCGTACCTCGGCGAGGCGTCCGGCCTGATGCGCGGGCAGCTGTTACCCGCCGCGCAGCAGCTGTACCGGTTCGAGACCGACCGGCTCGCCGCCGACCGGGGTGGCGCCTCGGCGGTTCCCTGGCTGGCGCTGCTGCTCGGCCTGGTGACCCTCGCTGGGCTGGTGTGGGCACAGCTGCGGCTCAGCCGGCAGACCCACCGGACGCTCAACGTGGGCCTCGTCGCGGCCACCCTGGCCGGGCTCGTCATGGTGTCCTGGGTAGGCACGGCGTGGGTCGCGGCGGCCAGCCAGCTGCACGCCAGCAACCGGGAGGGCTCGGCACAGGTGGAGCTGCTGGCTGGAGCGCGGATCGCGGCGTTACAGGCGCGCGCCGACGAGGCGCTGACACTGGTGGCCCGCGGCACCGGCGAGGTCTTCGAGAAGGACTTCACCGCGCAGCTGACCACGCTGGCCGGTCCGGGCGGCACCTCGGGCGTGCTGAGCCGGGCCCGCGCCGCGGCCACGGACCCGGCCGTGCGAAGCGTGCTGGACAGCGCGGTCGCCGAGGTCCGCAGCTGGCACACGGTCCACCAGAAGCTGCGCGAGCTGGACGACGGCGGCAGCTACGGCGAGGCCGTGAAGCTGGCCATCGACGCCGACACCGGCAGCACGGCCAGCATCTTCAACCGCGTTGACGCCGCCTTAGGCAAGACCATCACGCTGACCAGCTCGGCGTTCGACCGGAGAGCGGCCCGGGCCGCCGGAGCGCTGGGGGGCGAGAGCGCCGCGATCGTGGTGCTGACCATCCTCCTGCTCGCGGGTGTGGCTGTCGGCTTCCAGCAACGGATCGCGGAGTACCGCTGATGGCCGCCGCACGCCAGGTCCGCGTCCTCGCCGCCGCGCTCCTCGCGGGACTGGTCGCCGGGTGCTCCGGGAGCGCCACGCCGCCCGCGAGCGGTGCCCCGTCGTTCGCCCCGCCCCGGCCGGCCGGCGTCCAGGACCCGGCGGTGATCCCGAGCGCGCCTCCGGGGGCGGCGCCCACCTGCGACGTACGCCATTCAAGCCTGCGCCCCGAGACGGGCAACCCCGCGTCGGGCCCGACGCTGGCCAAGATCCGCCAGCGCGGCCGCCTCGTGGTCGGCGTCGACCAGAACACCTACCTCTTCGGGTACCGCGACCCGGCGACCGGGCAGATCGTCGGGTTCGACATCGACGTGGCCCGGGAGATCGCGGCGGCCATCTTCGGCAACGCCGACGCGATCCAGTTCGTCGCGATCACCTCCGCACAGCGCATCCCGGCGATCCAGAATAGCCAGGTGGACATCGTCGCGCACACCATGACGATCAACTGCGAACGGCTGCAGCAGGTCGACTTCTCCACCGTCTACTTCGATGCCGGCCAGCGGGTGCTGGTGCCGCGCGACTCGACCGCGAAGGGCATCGGCGACCTCGGGGGCAAGAAGGTCTGCGCCGCGGCGGGCAGCACCTCGATCCGCAACATCGCGGCCGCGTCGTCGCACCCGATCCCGGTCTCGGTTCCCGGCTGGACCGACTGCATGGTGCTGCTCCAGCAGGGCCAGGTCGCCGCGATCTCCACGGACGACACGATCCTGCTCGGCATGGCGGCCCAGGATCCGAACACCAAGCTGGTCGGCGAGCGGTTCACCGAAGAGCCGTACGGTGTCGCGGTGCACAAGAACGCCAACGACCTGCTGCGGTTCGTCAACGGCGTGCTGGAACGGATGCGCTCCGGCGGCACGTGGGCCAGGACCTACGCCAAGTGGCTGCCCGGCCCGGTTCCCGCGCCGCCGCCGGCCGGCTACCGCGACTAGGCCCGCCGTGACTGCGTCCTTGAGCCGGGATGCGGCGGACCAGATCCTCGCCGGGTTGGGTGCCGCCCATGACCGTATCGCGGCGGCCATGTTCGCCATCGACGGCCAGCCGGCGCTGGCCTTCCTGCGCGGGGGCACGCTGTCGGGCGCTACCGCCGCGCGCTGGAACACCCTGCGCCCGGAGGTGGACCGGCTATGGGCGCATTTCACGGTGCTCAGCGACGCGCTGGCGCGCGCGCGAGGCATCCGCGGCGGCCAGCGGCCCGACGATCCACAGTGGACCGAGCTGAGCCGGCTGCTGCAGGAGCCGGCGGTCGGGCTGGACGCGGCCGACCTGCCGGCGGAGGGCAGCGGTGCACCGCCGGTACGTTGGGTTCGGCTGTGGGACCTGGCGCAGCAGCTCGAACAGCGATGCGGCGGGATGGGCAGCTTTCTGTCCGAAGTAGACACTGCGTGGTCGGTCGTGGCCGGTCGCGTGGCGCCGCTCACCGAAGCGGTGGACGCGGCCGGCGCTCTCGCCGCGGAGCTCGGCGCGCCGGCGCTGGCCGAAGCCGTGCGCCGCCGGCTGGCCGAGGTGCACGACCGGGAGCTGACCGACCCCCTGGCGGCGGCACCCGGCGGCCGGCTCGCGGAGGCGGCCGAGGCGCGGCTGCGCGAGCTCGGCGTCGAGGTCGAGCGGCTGCGGGAACGGCTGACCGGCATGGCGCGGCTGCGTGACGGGTACCCCCAGCGGATCGCCGCGCTGCGGGCGCTCGCCGACGACGTGGCGGCCGCCGAGCAGGCGGTGGCCGACGCGTTCGCACGTACCGCCGAGAAGATCGCCGAGCCGGGCCTGCCGCCGCTTCCCGCCTCTGCCGCCGTGCTGCGGGCCCGGGTCAGCGACCTGGAGCGGCTCGGCCGCGACGCCTCGTGGGCCGAGCTGGCCGATGCGCTGGCCGTCGCCGAGCAGTCCGCACACCGGGCCCGGGAGCGGGCGGGCGAGCTGCGCGGGCTCGCCGACGGCCTGATCGCGCGCCGGGATGAGCTGCGGGGACGGCTCGACGCGTACCGGGCGAAGGCGGCGGCCACCGGGCTAGCCGAGGACGGCGAGCTGGCACAGCGGTACGAGCAGGCACACGAGCTGCTGTTCACCGCGCCCTGCCAGCTGCGCGAGGCCACCCGCGCGGTGCGCGCGTACCAGGAAGCCCTCGCCTCGTTGCTGGAGGAGAAACCTTGAACTGCCAGCGACCCGGATGCACCGGGACCTACGCCGCGGACGGGTACTGCGACGAGTGCGGCCACAAGGCGCCCGCCGCCGCGACCCTCACAGCGGGCAACGGTGGGGCCCCGATGGCCGCGCCGGCGGCCGCAAAGCCGGCCGCGGCGACGATGACCGCGACCGCGAACGCGACCGTGGGCGCGACCGCGCCGAGCCGACCGGAGGCGACCCGAGCGGGGTTGTCCGGCGCGACGGGCACAGGCGCGACGGGCACAGGCGCGACGGGCACAGGCGCGACGGGCACAGGCGCGACGGTGACCGGCACCGGAACCAGCGGCCGCAGCCGGACCGGCGGCCGGGGCCGGCTGGGCGCCAGCCTGGTCGCGATGCCGCCGGTGCCGCTGCGCGACCCGGCCAGCGCGGTCATGGCCGACCCCAAGGTGCCCGAGTCGCAACGGTTCTGCAGCAAGTGCGGCGAGCCGGTGGGCCGCGGCCGGAACGGGCAGCCGGGCCGCACCGAGGGCTTCTGCCCCCGCGACCGCACGCCGTACTCGTTCACTCCGCGGCTGGCCCCCGGCGACCTCGTCGACGACCGGTACGAGATCCTGGGCGCGCTCGCGCACGGCGGCCTGGGCTGGATCTACCTCGCCCGCGACCGCAACATCAGCGAGTCGGGCGCGGACCGTTGGGTGGTGCTCAAAGGCCTGATCAACACCGGCGACCGGGACGCCATGGATGCCGCGATGGCCGAGCGGCGCTTCCTGGTCGAGATCGACCACCCGAACATCGTGAAGATCCACGACCTGGTGCAGCACCCCGACCCGAAGACCGGCGAGCTGCACGGCTACATCGTCATGGAGTACGTCGGCGGGCGGTCGCTCAAGGAGCTGGCCCTGTCCAATGTGGACTCCGACGGCCGGCGCGCCCCGCTGCCACTCGCGCATGTACTTGCGTACGGCATCGAGATTCTGCCGGCGATCGGCTACATGCACGACCGTGGGCTGCTCTTCTGCGACTTCAAGCCGGACAACGTCATCCACACCGAGGAGCGGCTCAAGCTCATCGACCTCGGCGCGGTGCGGCGCATCGACGACACCGTGTCGCCGCTGTGGGGTACGCCCGGATACCGGGCACCGGAGCTCGCCACGGCCGGCGCCTCGGTCGCCTCGGACATCTACACCGTGGGCCGGACGGTGGCCGTGCTGAGCTTTGACTTCGGCGGCTTCTCCACCCGGTTCGCCGACCGCCTGCCCGACCCGGCCGACATCGAGCTGCTGGCGCGCGAGGAGTCGTACTACCGGCTGCTGCGCCGCGCCACCAACCGCGATCCCCGGCGCCGGTTCCCGTCGGCCGGCGACATGGCCGACCAGATGGTCGGCGTGCTGCGCGAGGTGCTGTCGGCCGCCGATGGCACGCCCCGACCGGCGGCGTCGACGCAGTTCACCCCGGAGCAGCGGGCGTTCGGCACCGACACCGGGGAGGACGGCCTGAGCGGCGCGGCGGTCGCGGTGGCGTTGCCACTGCCGCTGGTCGACCCGACCGACCCGGCGGCCGGGTTCCTCGCCACGCTCACCACCGCCGACCCCGCCACGACGGTGGCCGCGTTACAGCGCGCGCCGGTCCGCAGCCTCGAGGTGGTGCTGCAGCTGGTCCGCGCCTGTGTCGAGGCGGGGGACCTGCAGGGCGCGGTGAAGCTGCTGGAGGGCGTACCGGATGACGGCAGCGACTGGCGGCGCGACTGGTACACCGGACTGCTCGCGCTGGCCGGCAGGCGGCACGACGAGGCGGTGGCGGCCTTCGACAAGGTCTACGACGCGCTGCCCGGCGAGCCCGCTGCCCGGCTGGCGCTGGCCGCCGCCGCGGAGCTGGCCGGCGACCGGGCGGGTGCGGCCCGCCGGTACGAGCGGGTGTGGCGCGTGGACCACGGCTTCGTGAGCGCCGCGTTCGGGCTGGCCCGCACCAGGCTCGCGGCCGGCGACCGGGCGGGCGCGGTCGCCGTCCTCGACGAGGTGTCCGACAGCTCCAGTCATCACGTCGCCGCTCAGATTGCGGCGGTACGGGCCCGGCTGCACCACGAGGCGGGCCCACTGACCGCCGCGGACTTCGTGGAGTCCTCGGCCCGTCTGGAACGGCTGCGGCTGGACGCGCAGCGGCGCGCCACGCTCGCGGTGGAGATGTTCCAGGCCGCGCTCGCCTGGTTAGGGAGCGGGTCGCCGCCGGACCGGGCGAGCCCGCCGGCGGGGCCGGCGCGCACCGTGCCCGCCGTGGCGGCGGCCGGGCGCCTGCTCGGGCAGGCACTCACCGAGCGCGAGGTGCGCTTCGGCCTGGAGCGGGCATACCGGGTGCTCGCTGCCCTGGAGTCCGATGCGCTGGCCCGGTTCGCGCTGGTCGACCAGGCCAACGCGGTACGCCCCCGGACGGTGGTGTAGATGGCGCCCGACCATCGGCCGCCAGCGGACGCAGCGGCGACTGGTCTGGGCCGCATGGCGAAGCCCGCGGGCCAGACCAGTCGGAGGAGTCCGTGGTCAAGCGGCCGGAACCAGGAGGCACAATGCCCGGCCTGCGCGGCGCCGGTGAACGCGGGCGACCGCTACTGCGAAGCCTGCGGCCAGGAGCTGGGCGCGCCCGTCGTGGCCGCGCCGGTCGTGGTGGCGCCCGGCGCTGTCGCGCCTGGCGCGCTCGTTGTTGGCGCCTACGGGCTGGACGCCGGCACCGGGCAGTGGCTCTCCTCAGCCGACCCGTCGGCGCCCTGTCCGGGGTGCGGCTCCACCGTGTTCAGCCCGGACGGTTTCTGCGACGGCTGCGGGCAGCGCCGCCCGACCGCCAAGAACCACAGCGAGCTGGACCTGGGAACGGTCGCCGGCGTCACCGACCTCGGAAACCGGCATCACCGCAACGAGGACGCGCTGGCGATCGGCGTACTGGACGGCGTCGTGGTGACCGTGGTGTGCGACGGTGTCTCGTCATCCAGCCGCCCGGACACCGCCTCCCACGCGGCGGTCGACGCGGCGGCGCCGGCGCTGCTGAGCGCGCTGGCCAAGGGCGCCGACCCGGCCGAGGCGACGGGTGCGGCGGCGCGCGCCGCGCAGGCGGCCGCCACGCTGGTCGCCGGACCGCAGCCCGGGCCCAACCCGCCCAGCTGTACGTTCGTATGCGCCACGGTCACCCCGCAGTCGGTCACCGTCGGCTGGGTCGGCGACAGCCGGGCGTACTGGTTGCCCGACGGCGACGGGGAGCCGGCCTGCCTGACCGTGGACGACTCGCTGGCCGCGCGGCTGGTGGCGGCCGGGGTGGACGTAGGTGTCGTCGCGGAGAACCCGCAGGGCGCCGCCTTGGTGCGCTGGCTCGGCGCCGACGCCCGGGACACCGAACCGCACCTGCACACGTTCGCACCGCCGGGCCCGGGCCGGGTCCTCGTGTGCAGCGACGGGCTGTTCCGGTACCGCCCGGTGGTGGCCGACCTGGCCGCGGCCATGCCGGACGGTGCGCCGCTGGAGACCGCGCGCGCCCTGGTCCAGCTCGCCCTCAACGAGGGCGGCCAGGACAACGTCACCGTCGCGGTGGTGCCTTACCCGCCAAGCCCTGGAGGATCTGACCGATGAACGACCAGCCGGCATTCACCGCCAAGGTCTACCAGAACCAGTACCTGCCGGTCGGGGGTACGGTCGTCGACGCCGTGGTGACCGTGACCGCGTCCGGGTCGGGGCTGGCCGCTGTGGGTACGCCGCCCACCGCCGCACAGGTCATCATGATCGACTGTTCGGGATCGATGAACGCGCCCGTCACGAAGATCGCTGAGGCGAAGAAGGCCACGATGACCGCGATCGACACGCTCCGCGACGGGGTGGCGTTCGCGATCGTCGCTGGACGGGCCCGCGCCGAGATGGCGTACCCGCCCACGATCTCGCTAGTGCCCGCCAACCACCAGACCCGGGACAAGGCGAAGGAGGCCGTGGCTCAGCTCACGGCCAACGGCGGCACCGCCATGGGCACCTGGCTGACCCTGGCCAACCACCTGTTCGCGCGGACCAACGCCGAGGTCAAGCACGCCATCATGCTCACCGACGGGAAGAACCAGCACGAGACCGCGGAGCAGCTGGCCATGGTGCTGCGCGCCTGCGAGGGCCGGTTCCTCTGCGATACCCGCGGCGTCGGCGAGGACTGGAGCGGCTCGGAGCTGCGTACCGTGGCGTCGGCGTTGCTCGGTACCGCCGACGGGCTGCCCGACCCGGGTGGGCTGGTCGCCGACTTCCGGTCGATGACCGAGGCGGCCATGGGCAAGGGGGTCGCCGAGGTGGCGCTGCGACTGTGGACCCCGGCCGGCGCCACGATCCGCTTCGTCAAGCAGGTGTACCCGCACGTGGAAGACCTGACCGCGCGGCGGCGGGAGGTCAGCGCGCGGATCGGGGACTACCCGATCGGCGCCTGGGGAGCCGAGAGCCGCGACTACCACGTCTCCGTGGAGGTGCCCGCCGCCGCGGTGGGGGAGGAGATGCTGGCCGCCCGGGTCAGCGTGGCCGCCGGCGACCAGGTGATGGCCCAGTCGCTGGTGCTCGCGACCTGGACCGACGACAGCGCGCTGTCCACGCGGATCAACCCCCGCGTCGCGCACTACACCGGTCAGGCGGAGCTCGCGGCCGCGATCCAGGAAGGGTTGGCCGCTCGCGACGCCGGGGACATCGAGACCGCCACGGCGAAGCTGGGGCGGGCGGTGCAGCTCGCCGAGGAGTCCGGGCACACCGACACCGCCAAGCTGCTCGGCAGGGTGGTCGACGTGGTCGACGCGGCCACCGGGACGGTACGCCTCAAGGAGAAGGTGGCCGGCGTCGACGCCGAGCTGGCGAACGTACGGTCGGTCAAGACGGTTCGGGTCAAGAACACCTGAGGAGGTAGCTGGCGATGCCGACCTGCCCCCGCGGACACGACACGGTCGCCACCGACTACTGCGACGAGTGCGGCACCCCGATCGGCGCTGCGGTGACGCCAGCGCCGGCACCGGCGGCCGCACCGGAGCAGGCACCCGCCGCTGGCGGTGAGCCGTGCCCGGACTGCGCGACGCCGCGCACCGGCCGGTTCTGCGAGGTGTGCGGCTGGGACTTCCAGGCCGAGGCGCCGCCCAAGCCACCGGCACCGTCCAAAGTGGAGACGGCGTCCAAAGTGGAGACGGCGTCCAAAGTGGAGACGGCGTCCAAAGTGGAGACGGCGTCCAAGGCCGAGGCTGGCACGCCGCCGGCGGCACCGTCCAATGTGGAGCTTCGGGTGCTGGTCTCGGCGGACCGCTCGTACCACTCCCGGATGGCCGCCGCCGCTGGGCCCGACGCGCCGTCGGTCGCGTTTCCGGCGTTCTGCCCCGAGCGCCGGTTCGCCCTGCACGGCACGCAGCTGCTGATCGGCCGCCGCAGCCGGTCCCGGGGCATCGAGCCCGACATCGACCTGACCGGCCCGCCCGAGGACGCCGGCGTGTCGCACGCCCACGCGCTGCTGGTGTCCACACCGGACGGTGGCTGGAACGTGGTCGACCTCGACTCGGCCAACGGCACCTACCTCAACGAGGGGACCGATCCGATCGAGGCCAACGTGCCGGTCGCGGTCAAGGCCGGCGACCGGATCCACCTCGGCGCGTGGACCACGCTGACACTTCAGGCCGCGTGACCGCTACGGCAGGTACCACGAGCTCGATCTCGGTCGTGATGACCTGACCGCCACCGTTGTCGCGGACCGCCGCCGCGAGGTACAGCGTCGAGATGCCGAACGAGGCGCCGAACTCGACCACGCGGGTGGCGTGCGTGGCCCGGGTGAGCGCGTACAACAGGTGACCCTGCTGCCGGGAGACCGGGAGGTACATGTGCTTGAGCATCGACGGCGAGACCAGCCGCATGAAGCTGCGTCCGGTGAGCTTGCTGAACACGAAGTACGGCAGCACACCAACCCCATGCCGCCAGTCGCCGCGCGCCGCGCGGTGCAGCAGGTCGAGCTGCCGCGCCACCGCCGGATCCTGCAAGCTGTTGCCCAGCACCCCGCTACCGGTCACCGTCTCCTCCTCCGCCGGTCCAAACGCTCGATCTGCTCCCGTGCGTCGACGAAGACCGCGCGGACCTGGTCGACCACGGCCGGATCGCCGTGCGCGTGCATGATCGCCTTCACCGCCGCCTTCATCAGCCGCAGTGCGGGCGCGACGATTTCGGCCGCCTCGGGCTCGCGGAACATCCCCCATTCGCCCCTGCTGGCCGCCCGCGCCCAGATCTGCCCGACCTCGTCGGCGCGCGCCTCCACCTCCCGGTGCCCGCCTTCGGTGATGTGGTACACCTTGCGCCCGTCGCTCGCCTCGACCCGCACCAGCCGCTCGTCCTCCAGCTGCTGCAAGGTGGGATAGATGGCGCCGGCGCTGGCCTGGTAGGCGCCGTCGAAGCGGGCCTCCAGCCGGTGCATCAGCTCATAACCGTGATCGGGCTGCTCGTCGAGCAGGGCCAGCAGCGCCAGCCGCAGCTCACCGTGCCCGAAGAACCGCCCGGTTGGCCCGCCGCTTGCCGGCCCGAATCTCCGCCGCGCGCCCCGCACACACGTAAGTTATATCGTACGATATAGCGCGTCAACGGACACGACTGGAGGACCTACGTGATGACCCGAACGCTCAGCCGCCAGGAGGCATCTGACGCGGTCACCGATCTGGGGTGGCGGTATGTGCTCGGTACCTTCTGCACCTCGGTGCCGGTGACCTCCCTGGCGCAGGCGACCGAGGTCGCCACCCGTGTCGTGACGGCGGCCGGCGATGACGCCGACGAGCACCTGCGGATGGATGTGCGCCGGGACCGCGTGGTGGTGATGCTGCAGACGCTGGCGGCCGCGTCCGTGACCCCGCGCGACGCGGAGCTTGCCGGGCGGATCTCACAGGCGGCGCGCGAGATCGGGCTGCACACCGACGCCGGAGTCGGTGGCGGGGTGCGGTCGGTGCAGATCCTTGAGATCGCGATCGACGGGCTGGACGTCGCCGCGATCCGTCCATTTTGGAAGGCCGTGATGGGCTACGGCGACGAGGCCGGCAAGTCGGGACCGGAGGACGCGCTGGTCGACCCGTTCGGACAGGGCCCGGCGATCTGGTTCCAGCAGATGAGCGAGCCGCGCCCGCAGCGTAACCGGATCCACTTCGACGTCTCGGTCCCGCATGACGAGGCGCCCGGCCGGATCCAGGCCGCGCTCGCCGCGGGCGGGGTACTCGTCTCCGACCGTGCGGCGCCCGCCTTCTGGGTCCTGGCCGACGCCGAAGGCAACGAAGCGTGCATCACGACCTGGCAGGGCAGGGACGGCTGAGCCCGGCCGCCGGCGAACGCGACCTGCGGCCTGCGATCAGCGAAGCACGAGCAGATCGAGCACATCGACCACCGGGCTGTCGTCGGTCTCCGCGGCCGTACGCAACCGGGATACGCCAGCGGCGTACTCCGCATCGGAGATCAGCCGCAACGGCGTATGGGCATCGCGGCGCAGACGCTCCAGCGCCGTTCTCAGGCGCTCGTACGTCACCTGCGGCACCGGCTCCAGCGCGACGAACGCGAAGCCAGCCGCGGCGAACGCCTCGACCACGTCCGGCACCGCCGGATACGTGTCCAGCACCCGGATCGCCTCCGGGAAGTACCGAAAGAGCGTGATCCCCTCATGCCGGCCGGCGAACGCCGACCGGATCAACACCGGTGCACCGGGTCGCAGCACGCGCCGCAGCTCTACGGCGGCAGCCGACAGGTCCGGCACGTGATGGATGATCGTCGACAGCCATGCCCCGTCAACGCTGGCGTCCGCCACCGGTATCGCTGCCGCATCGCCGTCGAACACCTCAGGCCACACCGACCGGGCACGCATCGCCTCGGACGGCTCGACCGCGACGACCTCGACCCCGAACCAGTCTGAGAACGCCGAGGCCCACATGCCGGTACCCGAACCGAGATCCAGCAACCGCATGCCAGGCCGCGGATCCAGGTGCCGCGCGACCGCCTCCCGCCACGCCGTCAGGCCTTCGCGCGCAACGTGCCGCGCTGCCTCAAAGGCGGCGGCACTCGCCTCGTCGTACGCGATCCGCGCCATACCTCCACCCAACCGCCGGCAGCGCACCCTCGCAACATCGCTCAGTCGTCGAGGACCGCCAGATCGAGCTGGCTCAGGCGTGCGGGGTCGGCGAGGATGTCGATCTCGACGATCTTCCCTTCCGTCACCGTGAAGCCCATGACCGCAAACGGCTGTCCACGTGCGACGACGACCAGTCCCGCGGCTCCGTTCACCAGCGCCGGATGGGCGAACCGGGCCCGCCACGAGAAGCTCAGCGCCTGCTCGGCCACGGCCCGCGCACCGCGTACCTCCCTCGTTGCGCCCGCGGGCGTGGCACCGAGATCGGCTCGGAGCACGACGTCCGGGTCGAGCACCGCGACCAGCGCGTCGAAGTCGCCGTCGCGCGCGGCGGTGAGGAAGGCGTCGACGACCGCCCGCTGGCGGGCGGGGTCGGCGTCGGGAACCGGGGCAGCGCCCTGCACCCGCCGGCGGGCCCGGCTGGCGAGCTGGCGCGCCGCGGTCGGGGAGCGCCTTACGATGGGCGCGATCTCGTCGAAGGGCACGGCGAACATGTCGTGCAGCACGAACGCCAGCCGCTCGGCGGGAGCCAGCGTCTGGAGCACCACGAGCAGCGCGAGACCGACCGAGTCGGCCAGGAGCGCTTCGTGCTCGGGGTCGATCGCGCCCTCGCGGCTCACGATGGGCTCGGGCAGGTGCGCGCCCAACGGCTCCTCGCGCCGCGACTTGCGCGAGCGCAGCATGTCCAGGCACACCCGCGCGACGACCGTCGTCAGCCATCCGCCGAGGTTCTCGACGCCGTCGGTGTCCGCGCGGCCGAGCCGTAGCCAGGCTTCCTGGACGGCATCGTCCGCCTCGCTCAGCGATCCCAGCATCCGGTACGCCACCGCCCTCAGGTGGGTGCGGTGGGCCTCGAACCGCTCCGCCAGCAGCTCGCCCTGGTCCACGGTCACATCCTTTGATGGGGGATCCGTCATAACAATGACGAACGAAACGCAGCCGATGCGACGGGAGACCCCTCGCGCCGCACCCGAGGAGGCGAAAACAGTGCCACCAATCGTGTCCACCATCGAAATCGCCCGTCCGCCGGACGAGGTTTTCTCCTACGCCACCGACCCCTCGCGGTTCGCCGAATGGCAGGACGACATCGTGAGCGTGCGCGTACCAGAAGGTCGTCCGCTCGGCGTGGGCTCCAGGTTCACCCAGACCCGCCGGATCGGCGGCGTCGAGCGGACGATGACCACGGAGATAACGGAGATCAGTCCCGCCAGGAGCTGGGCCGCTCGCGGAGTCGACGGACCGATCAGGCCGACCGTGAAGATCAGTATCGAGCCTCTCAACGGCGGAACCCGGTCGCGGGCCACGTTCGCACTCGACTTCGAGGGTCACGGGATCGGCGTACCGCTCCTGCCACTTGTCCGCCGGCAGGCGCAGAAGGGGGCTCCCATGAGCTATCAGCACCTGAAGAAACGGCTGGAGCGCGCCGGTTAGCCGGCACCATCCGGGGCAGCGGCGCGGGCGCCCACCAGTTGGCGCGCCGGCCAGCCGCATGAAGGCGGCCCCGACATGCCGGCGAACCCGGCACGGGCCGCGCAGCCGATCTAGTCCGCGCTGCTGGGTCGGGTCGCGGCCTTCCTCGCCGTTCGCGCACCCCAGCTGCCCGCGGCGGAGCGGGTCCGCAGCGCGCGGGTGCTCGTGCGGATCTTCCAGGCCATGATCCCGCTCGTGGTCGCCGCCGACGACGCCGAGCGTACGAGCAGCATCCGCGTCGACGGCGGGTGGCGGGTGACGGCGGCACGGAGGAGATGGACGTGAGCGAGCTCGTGGTGCTCGGCTTTTCCAACAAGGAGCGCGCCGAGCAGGTGATGGATCTCGCGGGTAGCCTGAGCCGGCAGGAGCTGCTGGACTTGGAGGATGCGGCGCTGGTGTGGCGTACGCCGGACGGCAGGGTCAAGGTCCAGCAGTCGATCAGCCCCACGGCCATTGGTGCGGCGAGCGGCGCCCTGTGGGGGATGCTGCTGGGCCTGCTGTTCCTCGTGCCGCTGTTCGGGATGGCCGTCGGCGCCGCCGCCGGGGCCGCCAGCGGAAAGCTGAGGGACATCGGTATCGACGACCGGTTCATGAAGGAGGTCGCGGCGACGATCACGCCGGGGACGGCGGCGATCTTCGCACTCGTACGCCGGTCGACGCCCGACCGGGTCCGTGCGGCCCTGGCCCCCTACGGACCAACCGTGCTGCGTACGTCCCTGACGAAGGACAAGGAGGAGGAGCTCGTGGCGGCCCTGCAGGGCAGCCAGCCGGCACAGGGATAGCGCCGAACGGGCGGCGAGGCGGCCCGCAGGACTCGGCCAGCGGTTCGTGATCGCGCTGGTGCTGCGGGTCGTACGTTCGCCGCATCCTCGGCTGCGGGCGGCCGGAGCGCTGCTGATCTCCTTTCCGGTGCTGGTCCTGCTCTTCGCCACGCCGTACTTCCTGATGGCACGGGACCGGCCCGGTTCCTTCTCCCAGCCCCTGACCCGCGTGGATGCCCTCTACTTCGCCATGACCGTGTTCACCACGGTCGGGTTCGGCGACATCGCGGCGCGCTCGCAGGTCGCCCGCGTCGTCGTCATCGTCCAGATGCTCGCCGACCTGGTGTACGTGGGGCTGCTCGCGCGGGTCCTCATGGAGGCCGCACGGATCGCGGCCCACCGCCGCGCGGCGGGTGACATGGCGTCTTCAGCCGTTGAGGGTGACGCGCTCCCCTCCGATGGCCGGCAGCATGAAACACGGAAGGCGTAACGCCGCCCGGAGAGACAACCGGAGACAAGAAGGGTGTGGAACACCATGACGCAGGTTCCGAAATCGAGTTCGGCCATGGGCGGGCGGACAGCGCAGGCGCCTGTCGGAACCGCTTGGGCGGGCTGGATCTACTTTGCCGGCATCATGATGCTCATGCTGGGCAGCTTCCACGCGATCGAGGGGCTCGTGGCGCTGTTCCGCAGCTCGTACTACCTCGTCACGACGAACGGGCTACTGATCAATATCAGCTACACCACGTGGGGATGGGCGCTGCTGATCGTGGGCGTCATCGTGGCCGCCGCCGGGCTCGGGGTGATGGCGGGTCAGGCCTGGGCGCGGGTCGTCGGCGTCATCGTGGCGACCCTCAGCGCGCTGGTCAACCTCGCGTTCATCTCCGCCTACCCGGTCTGGTCAGTACTCCTCATCGCGCTTGATGTCGTGATCATCTACGCGCTGACCGTGCACGGGCGCGAAACCAGCGTGGCGGAGTAGGCGCTCGAACTGTGAGTGCGACACCGGAGAGTGGACGATGACCGAGTATCCCGTACACCGCGGCCATGCCGACGCGTCAGCCGGGCAGGGCGTCGCGCCGACGACCGTCGAGGAGACGGTCGGCGTGCCCTTCTGGCAGGTGATCGTGCTGGGCATCGTGACCTTGCTGTTCGGGATCGTCGTCCTGGCCTGGCCCGCGGAGACCTTGCGCACGCTCGGCGTCCTGGTCGGGATCTGGCTGCTGGTCGCGGGCGCATCGCGCATCCTCGGTGCGTTCTCGTCTCATCAGGGAACCGGCCGGCCGGTACTGTCGGGCACGGTCGGCGTCATCCTCCTGATCGGTGGCGTGGCCTGTTTGCGGAACGTCGCGAAGGGTGTCCTCGTCCTCGCTTTCATGATCGCCCTTGCCTGGATCCTCGGCGGCCTCACCGAGCTCGTGATCGCCCTTCAGGTCACCGGTGCGACCAGAACCTGGCTGATCGTTCTCGCCGTGGTCTCGATCGCGATCGGGTTCGTGTTCATGCTCTGGCCGAGCCTGTCACTGCGGGCGACCGTGCTCATGACGGGGATCAGCGCTTTGATCATCGGTATCGGCGAGATCGCCTTCGCGTTCCAGATGCGCCGGCTCGCAGCGACGCCGTAGCGTCCGATTGACCCGCTGAGGGTGATGTCACCTCCCGCGACCTGGACGGAGGCTGTCTTATGCGGGGCCCCGGACCTTCATGGAAAGCCACTGACTTCATGGGAGCCACCGACGATGACAGCACCGACCGTGAAGTTCTTCGACAACCTGAGCCGCCGCGGGCATGAGCCGCTGCTGGAGAAGGTCAGCGCGAAGGTCCGGTTCGACATCACCGACGGCGAGCGGACCGAGCACCGGCTCGCCACGATCGACCACGGCGACATCCGGGTGTCCGCCGAGAACGCACCCGCCGACTGCGAGATCGGCGGCGACCGCCAAGTGTTCGATGCCATCTTCGACGGCCGGGTCAGCGCGATGGCGGCGATGCTGCGCGGCGAGCTGACCGTCGACGGAGATCCCGAGCTACTGGTGTTGGCCGGGCGCCTGTTTCCCGGCCCGCCGGCCGGCTCGTCCGGCCGCGAGGCCTCGGCCCGGGGGAGGCGGTCGTCGTGACCACCGACCTCGTCCAGATCCTCGACGGCAACACCTTCGTGGTCAGCGACGCGCGGGGCGACATCGAGGCCACGGCCACCGACCCGACCGGGTTGTTCGCGTTGGACACGCGGTTCCTGTCGCAGTGGGTGCTGACCGTCGACGGTCAGCGGCTGACCGCCCTGTCAACCGACGACCTGCAGTACTTCGAGACCCGGTTCTTCCTCGTGCCCAGCACCGGCACCGTCTACATTGACGCAAAGCTCTCGGTGATCCGCCAGCGCGCCGTCGACGGTGGCTTCCGGGAGCAGCTCACCGTCCTCAACCACGACGAGCGACCGGCCGAGCTGACGGTCCGGATCGACGTCGGTGCCGACTTCGCCGACCTGTTCGAGGTCAAGGACGCGCTGGCGAAGAAGGGCACGTACACCAGGCGGGTGGACGCAGGACAGCTGGTGCTGGCCTACGAACGCGACACATTCCTCCGTACCACGACGGTCTCCACGACCGAGCCCGCCCAGGTCGACGAGCGCGGGCTGCAGTTTACCGCGCGAGTCGACCCGCACGGCTCCTGGACCACCGAGCTGCAGGTCGTCCCGGCCATATTTGGACCGGGTAGGCGCCCCCTCCTGCCGAGGGCCGCAGCCGCCAGGCGCCCGCGGCTGGCGGTGCTCGACGAGCTGGAACGCTGGATCGCCGAGGCGCCGCGCCTGGCCTGTGACTGGGACTCGCTCGTCGCGACGTACCGGCGCAGCCTGGTCGACCTCGCGGCGCTGCGGTTCGCGCCGGTCATCGCCGGAGGAAACAGCCTTCCGGCGGCGGGCCTGCCGTGGTTCATGACGATGTTCGGCCGCGACAGCATCTTCACCAGCCTGCAGGCGTTGCCGTTCACGCCGGAGCTGGCTGCGACGACGGTACGGGTGCTGGGCGACTTTCAGGGTGTGCGGGTGGACGACTTTCGCGACGAGGATCCGGGCCGCATCCTGCACGAGCTGCGCTACGGCGAGCTGACCGCGTTCCAGGAGCGGCCGCACTCGCCGTACTACGGCAACGCCGACGCCACCCCGCTGTATGTTGTCCTGCTGGACGAGTACGAGCGGTGGACCGGCGACGCCGATCTGGTACGCGAGTTCGAGCACGAGGCTCGCGCAGCGCTGCGCTGGATCGACGAGTACGCCGACCTGCAAGGCAACGGGTACATCTCATACGAGCGGCGCAACAAGGAGACCGGCCTGGAGAACCAGTGCTGGAAGGACTCCTGGGACTCCATCTCCTATCGCAACGGCGTGCTCCCCGGCTTCCCGCGGGCCACGTGCGAGCTACAAGGCTATGCGTACGACGCGAAGATGCGCGGCGCGCGGCTGGCCCGCCAGTTCTGGAACGACCCCGCCTACGCCGACGACCTGGAGCGGCAGGCTGCCGACCTCAAGCGCCGGTTCAACCGGGACTTCTGGATCGAGGATGGGCAGTACTACGCGCTGGCGCTGGACGCCGACGGCGCCCGGGTGGACGCGCTGTCATCCAACATCGGCCATCTGCTATGGAGCGGGATCGTCGATGCCGACAAGGCGCCGGCGGTGGTCGGGCACCTGCTGGGCCCGCGGCTGTTCTCCGGCTGGGGGGTGCGCACGCTGGCCGATGGCGAGGCGCGGTACAACCCGATCGGCTACCACGTGGGTACCGTCTGGCCGTTCGACAACTCGTTCATCGCGTGGGGACTGCGCCGGTACGGGTACAAGGCCGAAGCGGCCCGCATCGCCGCCGGCATCCTCGACGCCGCCGACTTCTTCGACGGCCGGCTGCCCGAGGCGTTCGGCGGCTACGAACGGACACTGACGAAGTACCCGGTCCAGTACCCCACCGCATGCAGCCCGCAGGCCTGGTCCACCGGTGCGCCCTTGCTGTTCCTGCGCACGATGCTGGGCCTGGATCCGATCGGCGAGCACCTCGTCGTCGATCCGGCGCTGCCGGTCGGCATCGGCCGCATCGAGCTGCTCGACATCCCCGGCCGTTGGGGTCGCATCGACGCGTTCGGCCGCGGGCTGGTCGAGGTCGACCGCAAGTCACAGTTGCGCCCTCAGCTCGGCGACGCCACTGCGCACCACGCGCCGTGACCCGTCGCCGTCAGCCTCGACCGACGGCGACGGGACTGGTCGGCCGAGGCTGACGGCTTGGTACGGAGCGCGCCGCCTTCAGCGGGCTCCGATCATTTCGTTTCCGACTTCCGGGCCCGTTCGCTTGGGCCGGCCCCGGGCCCCTTGCCGGCTGGCTCGCCGGTCGTGGACCCCTCCAGAGCCTTCAGGACCCGAGGTGCGAGCACCTCGGCCAGCGCGGGTGCGAGCGCATCCGCGAGTGCGACCGCGAACGCCTCGGCAAGGAGGAGCCTTTCCAGCGTCGAGGTTCGCGACCCCACCCGCGGTGCGGCGATAGCCGTTTCGATCAGTGCCGCCGTGGATGCTCTACCGCGTACGGCGGATTTTGTGGACGCGCCGGCCTCATTCAATATCTCGCGGATCACGTCGTCGATCAACGACTCGACGTGATCCTGCCCGGGTTCTCTGGACGCCTCAGCGGCCATGGTTGCTCCTCTGTCTCCTGTTGCTGCAACCCGCCCTCCAGTCATTTGCGCTCGAAGACTGGAGGGCGGGCGTCGCCGGTATTCAAACTTAGGTTCGATCACGGTCGGCGCCGTGCCCGGCAAGGCGGTGGTACGGCGCCATACGAGCCGCTACCGGCGCGCCAGCATCGCGGCAAGCAGGAGCGGATGTTCGATGGAGCTCTCGCCGCGTTCCTTGCGTCCGCGCATGAGTGCGGCAAGCAGGAGCGGCTGCTCGATGATGCTCTCGCCCGACTCCTCACGGCCGCGCATGAGCGCGGCGAGCAGGAGCGGATGCTCGATGATGCTCTCGCCCGACTCCCCACGGCCGCGCATGAGCGCGGCGAGCAGGAGCGGATGTTGGATGATGCTCGTGCCGCGTTCCTTACGGCGGTGCATGAGCGCGGCGAGCAGGAGCGGATGCTCGACGAGGGGTTCGTCTTCCTCCTCGCGCCGGCGCATGAGCGTGGCGAGCAGGAGCGGATGGAGAAGCTGCTCTTCGCCCTCTCGTTCGGGCGCCTCGGGCCCTTGGGTCCGCTCCGCGGTCGTTGTCATGAACCCTCCTTCAATGGTCGTCCTCGCGCAGACGAACTCTCTGCCGGGCAACCTGTGCATTGCCCGGTTCGTCGCGTTGGCTATGACCCCAAGCTGCCCGCCGCGTTGCTACACCGACATCACCCGCGGCGAGTGAACCGTTCAATGAAGCAACGCCGGCTCCGGTCGCCGTTGTAATTGCGTTGAACGGTTCCGGTATTGCGGCGCACCCTGAAGGACCGCCAAACCATGTCCAGGGGAACCGATGCGCCTGCTCCGCGACTTATGGGTCACGTCACCGCGCCGCACCGCGGTCGTGGCCTGCTTGATCGTGCTTGGCGCCGGCGGGCAGGTGGTCGCCTCGGCGGTGGCCGGGCCGGTGCTGGTACGCCGCTCGACCGCGCTGTTCATCGTGCTGGCCGCGGCGTTGCTCGCGGCCGCCGTCAGCAACCTCGTCGTGGACCTGACCACGGCCGGGTTGACCGCGGACTGGGCCGCCGACGTCCGCTGCCGGCTGTGCCGGGTGGCCCTCGGGCAGGACCTGCCGACCCTGGAGACCACGCCGGTCGGGGAGCTGCTGGACCGCATCGACGGCGACGTGTACCAGGTCGCTGCCGAGCTGCGGGGCCACGGCGTCCGGATCGCGCACGCGTCGGCCATGGGGGTGCTGTCGATCGTCATCGCGTGTGTCGTCTGGTGGCCGGCCGGGCTGGCGATGTTGGTGCTGGCCGCGCTGCTCGCGGTCGGGCTGAGCGGCCCAACCCGGAAGATCTCCCCGGCGCGGATGGGCGAGGAGGAAGCCTGGTCCGACCTTGCCGCGGTCATGGAGGAGTCGATTCACGGACAGGACGACGTCCGTACCACTCTTGCGAGGCCGTACGTGCTGCGGCTGTACGCCCAGCGGGCCAGCCAGGTGCTGGCCCGGGGGCGCACGGTCTGGACCATGTCCGCACGCGTCACCACGATCGCCTCCGGCGTGATCCACGCGGGGATCGCGGCGGTCGTGCTCGGCGGGGTCTGGGCGCTGGCTACCGATCGGATCGACAGCGCTCGGCTCACCGCCACCTGGCTGCTCGCCCTCGCGTTCGGCGGCACGGTCGAGCAAGTCAGCCGGATGGTGCCGCAGCTGCAGTACGCCCTCGGCGCGTGGGGGCGGGTGCAGCTGCTGGCGGCTGCCCGGCAGGAGCCGTCGGGCGGGGCAGCGCCAACCGACGGCGACCTCGCCGTGCGCGGCCTCACCTTCCGGTACCCGGCGACCGGGCAGAACGGCGGGCGGCGGCCGGCCCTGCGCGACGTACACCTGACCTTCCGGCGGGGCCGCTCCTACGCCTTGATCGGCCGGACCGGGTCCGGGAAGTCCACGCTGGCCAAGGTGCTCACGCGGGCCGTCGACGTCCCGCGCGGCGCGGTGTTCCTCGGCGAGACCGATCTGCTCGACCTGGACGTCGAGGGCTTGCGCCGGTGGGTCGCTGTCGTCCCGCAGCGCACCGAGATCCTGACCGGGACGCTCGCCGAGAACATCGCCCTGTTCGACCCGGACCTGCTCGAACCGGCGGTCCGGGCGCTGCACGAGCTGGGCTTGACCTCCTGGGTGGCGGACCTGCCGGACGGGATCCAGACCAGGCTCGGCGAGGGCGGGCACGTGCTGTCGGCCGGGCAGGAGCAGCTGGTCGCGTTCGCGCGCATCGTGGTGCGCGACCCGCATGTGGTGATCCTCGACGAGGCCACCGCCCGGATGGACCCGGTCACCGAGACCCGGGTGCAGCGAGCCACCGCGCGGCTGCTGCGCGACCGGATCGGCATCGTCATCGCGCACCGGCTGTCGTCGGTGCGTCGCTGCGACGAGGTCGTGGTGCTGGCCGACGGCGAGGTGGTCGAGGCCGGACCGCTGCGCGAGTCGCAGCGGTTCGCGCGACTGTTGGCCAGCAGCCACGTCGCCTTGCCGGCGAGGGCGACCTCGACCGGGCGGGTCGAGGCCGGGGTCGGCGCTGGCGGCGGGCTCGCTCTGGCCGCCGGAGGCAGTACGCCGGCGGCCGGCGACAGCCCGGGAGGTGGCGCGCCGACGGCGGGTGACGGGGCCGCTGGCGGTGCCGGCGGGGGAGCCGGCGGGGGAGCCGGCGCCCTAGCTGTGGATGTCCGGCTCACCGTCGCGCCGAAGGTCGACCCGCCGCCGCTGCCGGAACCGGCCCGCACGCGGACCCTGCGCGAGATCTTCCGTCTGGCGACGAACGACGCCCGGTACGGGCTTGTTTCGGTGGTGTTGTTCGTAGTCATGATCCTGTTCGGCCTGGACGGTTCGATACTGCCGTGGTTGTGGGCCGACCTGGTGGACGGCGCCGGCGGGCTGTTCTGGCCGGCCGCCGGGATCGTCGCCGGGCTGCTGGTCAGCGTGCCCACGCCGTACTACACCGGGAAGTGGTTCCCGGAGTGGTGGGTCCGCCAGATGCTGCGGATCAGCCTGCGCCTGGTGCACGGGCAGACCGGGCCCCGGCGGGTCAGCGCGCATACCCCGGCCGAGGTCGTCGCCCAAGGCGCGGACACCGAACGCGTCGTGATGCTCGCCGACAACCTGATCGACCAGTCCATCAGCTCGGTCGTTCTGATCTCGATGACGCTGGTGTCGGGGACGATCGTGCCGGCACTGTTCTTCGCCGGGACCATGGTGGTTTCCGGGCTCGCCGCGACCCTGTTCGGGCCGCTGCTGGAACGCTCCGCGCGCAAGACCGTCGCGGCCCGCGCCGCGTTCGCCACGGCGCTGGTGTCGTCGCTGTCGGCGGCCCGGACGGTGAAGCTCGCCGGGGCAACCCGGCCGGTGCTGGCCCACCTGGCCCGGCTCGACACGCTCCGCAGCGACCGGCAACGGCGGGAGATCTCGGTTCAGGTATGGGCCCGGTCGACGCCGTCGGTGACCAGCGGCCTGCTGCCGATCGGGGCGTGGGCGCTGTACCTGTCCGGCTGGCTGTCGCCGGGAGCGACCCTGGTCGCGGTGTCGACGCTGGGCGCGGCCCGGTGGTTCGCCTGGACCACCGCGTCGCTGGTCTCACAGCTGCCCTCGGCCCGGGTGTGGACCCGCCGGACGGTGGCCATGTCTGGAGCGGGCGCCTACTCGGCAGCCGTACCTGGGGTGGACCTGTCCGCGGGGGCGGCGCCCGCACCCGCGGCGGCACCGCGGCACCCGCTGCGCCGGCTGGAGCTGACCGGGTTCAGCGCGGTCCATGAGGACGGGACGATCGCGGCCCGCGACATCGACCTGGCGGTCGAACGCGGGCAGCTGGTGCTCGTGGTCGGACCGGTCGGCTCCGGCAAGTCGTCGCTGCTCCGCGCGCTGGCAGGGATCGTCCACCACACGGGGGCGTTGCGGTGGAACGGTCAGCCGGTCACCCAACCGGAGCTGTTCCTGCGCCCGAACCAGGTCGGATACGTCGCGCAGCTGCCACGGGTACTGTCCGGCACCGTCGCCGACAACATCCGGCTCGGACACGAGGTGGACGCCGCCGACGCCGTGTCGACCGCGCAGCTGGAGCACGACCTGGCGGCCGCCGGGAGCGGGCTCGGGCTGCTGATCGGGCACAAGGGGACCCGGCTGTCCGGCGGGCAGCTCCAGCGGCTCGCGCTGGCCCGGGCGCTGGCGCCGCGCACGGAGCTGCTCATCGCCGACGACGTGTCGTCCGCGCTGGACGTCACCACCGAGCTGGAGCTGTGGCGGGCGCTGCGCGAGCACGGGGTGACCGTGATCGGGTCGACGTCGAAACGGGCCGCCCTCACCCAGGCCGACCATGTCGTGGTGCTGCTCGCGGGCGAGGCCGTGGCCCAGGGTACGTGGCGTGAGCTGGAGGACCGCTGGGGTCACCTCGCTGGCTAGTCCTACGCCGGCTTACTGAACCTGGTCCTCGAGCCACCGCGCGTGTGCCTCCCACGCGGACTGTTTGCTCGTTCCGAGTGCCGCACCGATCTCCGACCACGAGGCGCCCGCCGCCCGGGCGGTTCGAACCCCGAGCTGGCGGCCGTAGCCCGCCTTTCGTGCGATCAGCTCGCCGAGCGCGAGGAGCTCCAGCGCCTCGTTCTTGTTCAGCGGCACGGCGCTGCGCTCCTCGGGCGCCTCGTCGCCGTCGGCTCCCGGATCCGCCGGCGGGGCGAGGGCGTCTCGCGTACGCAGCTGGTCATGTCGCGCGGTGGCCGTCAAGAGCGTGAACTGATGCTCCATGTTGTCTGGCGTGTACATGCTTCCCAGCATCACGTCAGATCACCCTGACGTCAAGTCGACCTGACGGACCCGGCCGGGGCGGCCTCCCTGTCGGCTCGGGGGACGCGCCGCCTTGGGAACCCATGGAGCATGACCCCTCCGGTGCGTCGCGTCCCCCGCTGTCACCCACCGCCGCGGGGTTTGCGGCCTCGGCACGACGGTGGGGATCTGCGACAAACGTAGGGCGGCGGCCACCGAGGCAACAGGGACGCGGCGTACCCACTCATACGCGCTCACGGCCGGCAGGAGGACATTGCGTCCCCCGTCCCTAGTGTGGGCTGAGCGACCGCACCAGGTCTCGCAGCGCGCCCGACGGGCGGGTCTTCCGCTCCCGAATCTCGGTCACCAAGTTGCGGGCCACCGGCTGGTGCCGCGTCGACGGTACGCGGACGGACGCTCAGCCCGCTGCACGAGCGTCGTCCGGTTCAGCGCGCGAGGTGAGCACGGCACGGAGCAGCTCGGGTGCGTCGTGCCAGGTCACCCCCAGCACGTGGGGGAGAAGGTCGCCGACGCAGTCCTTGATCTTGCGGTCGAGCTCGGCATCGGTCGGCGGCCGGCCCGGGGAGCCGGGCGGCAGTGCCAGCGTTGCCCGACGCGTCGAACCGTCGGCCAGGGTCAGCTCCAGGTCCAGCGCACCGTCGAGCAGACCGGCACCGCCGGGAGGAGCCTGCACCTCGATCCGTTCGACGAGCTCGCGTACAGATGCTCTGCCAACCGCCTCGTCGGTGAAGCTGTCCAAGCCCGGGTACTCGTCGACAAGCGCGGTCGCGATGGCGTACTCGAGACTGAACTTGCCCTGCAAGCCGGTCACCGGACGCGAGTGGATCAGCGGCTGGATCGTGGCCGCAGGAGTACGCACGACCACCCGCGCCACGTCCTCCGCGCGTACCGGATGACCCACCAGCTCCCGGGCGGCACTGATCGGTCGCTGCGAGGCAAAGCAGCAGGGGAACAGCTTGACCGCCAGCCCGCCGGGGATCGCCGGGCCGGCCAGGTCGATCCGCTCGGCGGTGGCCCCCATGAGCGCGAACCACTGGTCGAACGCGGCCGGATCCGCCCCGGCTCCTCGCGCGGCCAGCCGGGCGGCGCGCACCCCGGCGTCGGCCGCGAACCCCACCTGGAGCGGCTTGGCCGCCGTACCGAAGGCACGTTGTACCCCGCCCGCGGCCGGCACCGCGAGCGCGAGCGCGACGGCGAGCGCGTCGGCGTCGAGGCCGAGCGCGAGGCCCGCGCCGACCGCGGCGGCCGGCGCCCCTGCGGTACAGGTGGCATGCCATCCTCGGGCATAGTGCGACCAGCCGAGTGCGGTGCCCAGCCGGGCCATCACGCCGGCCGCGGCCAGGTAGCAACGGGCATCGCCGCCGCAGCCGAGCACGGCGGGGACACAGACGACGCTGACATGGGTCGTGGACGGCATGTGCAGGTCGTCGAAGTCGAGCACATGCCCGATCGAAGCCCACCTGAGCGGCTCGGAGCTGTTCGCGACGAGGGCACAGAGGCCGTCGCTTCGTGCGGCGATCGTCACCGCGAGCGTGTCCCGCAAGGAACGCGTCGCCAGCTCCAGGTCTTCCGGCGTCGGCGCGAAGCTGCTCGCCCATTCGGCGAGGCGCCTGGCGAGAACGGTCGAGCCGGTCGGATCTCCCGGCGGGCGGGATGCCATACGCTAAGTGTCCGCCACCCGGGTCGTGGGGAGGGCGCATGAGCATCGACCGTGCCGTGGTTGCCGAGCTCGAAGGCATCGTGGGTGCCGAGTACGTCCGTACCGGCCGAGGTGACGTCGAGCCCTATGCCCGGGACGCGACCCCCGTCTTCCACGCCGTACCGGACGCCATCGTCTGGCCCCGGACCGCCAGCGAGGTTGCCGCGATCCTGCGCCTGGCAACGTCGCGGCGCATCCCCGTGGTGCCGCGCGGCGCCGGGTCGAACCTGTGCGCCGCCACGGTGCCGCTGACCGGCGGTCTGGTGCTCGTGTTGACCCGGATGAACCGCATCCTGGAGATCGATCCCGAGGAGCTGCTCGCCCGGGCCGAGCCGGGCGCGACAACCGAGGCGCTGTCGAAGGCGGCCGGGGAACGCGGGCTGCTGTACGCGCCCGATCCCGGTAGCCGGACGGTGTCGACCATCGGTGGCAACGTGGCGATGTGCGCCGGCGGGCTGCGCGGCCTCAAGTACGGCGTGACCCGCAACTACGTGCTCGGCCTGGAGGCGGTGCTGCCGACCGGCGAGGTGATCCGGACCGGCGGGCGGCTGTGGAAGGACGTCGCCGGGTACGACCTGACCCGGCTGCTGACCGGCTCGGAAGGCACGCTCGCGGTGCTCACCGAGGTCACCGTCGCCCTGCTGCCCATGCCGGCGGCCACGAACACCGGGGTCGCGTACTTCCGGTCCCTCGCCGACGCCGGGCGCGCGGTCACCGCGGTGATCGGCGACGGGATCGTACCGGCGACGCTGGAGTTCCTCGACGCCAAGTGCATCGGCGCCGTCGAGGAGTACGCGAACCTGGGGCTGCGCCTCGACGCCGGAGCGCTGCTGCTGTTCGGCGACGACGGCGCACCGGACGCGGTCGACCGGAACCTGGCGCGGATCGGCGAGCTGTGCGTGGCGAACGGGGCGATCGAGGTGACCGTCGCCGACACCCCGGCCCGGTCCGAGGCGCTCCTCGCCGCCCGCCGCTCGACGCTGCCAGCACTGTCCCGCCTCGGGTCGTTGACGATGCTCGAGGATGCCACGGTGCCGCGGCCGCGGCTGGCGGAGATGGTGGACCGCATCAACGAGATCGCCGACCGGCACGGCTTGCTGATCGCCACGTTCGGCCACGCCGGCGACGGAAACCTGCACCCGACGTGCGTGGTCGACCAGCACGACAGCGCCGCGATCGACCGCGCTCACCAGGCGTTCGCCGAGATCTTCGCCGCCGCCATCGCCATGGGCGGAACCATCACGGGGGAGCACGGCGTCGGTGCGGCGAAGCTTCCTTACCTCCAGGCGCGCCTGGGCGCGGACCAGGTGGCGCTGCTGCGCCGGATCAAGGCAGCGTTCGACCCGGCCGGTATCCTCAACCCCGGAAAGCTCGGCTCGTGACGCACATCGACGACCAACCGAAAGCCGCCCCACGCGGCATCTTCGAGCCAGACCTGCTCGACCGCTGCATCGCGTGCGGCTTCTGCCTGCCGGCGTGCCCGACCTACGCGCTGTCCTCCGACGAGGGCTCCTCGCCGCGCGGGCGGATCACCCTGATGCGGGCGCTGGAGTACGGCCGGCTGGATGAGGACGACCCGCGCCTGCGCGAGGAGTCCTTGTTCTGCCTGGGGTGCCGGGCGTGCGAGCCGGTCTGCCCGGCCGGGGTGCGCTACGGCGAGCTGCTGGAGGCGTGGCGGGACCACCAGTGGCGCGGGCGGCACCGGCCCCCGCTGGCCCGGCTGCTGATGCTGGCCGTCTCACGTACCCCGCTGGTTCGCGCGATGGGCCTGTTCCGCCGGCACGCCAGGACGGCGCGGGCGCCGGCGGACGCGTACCTGATGCTCGGTTGCTTCGAACGGGCCCTGTACCCAGGCGTGAGCCGCGCGGCACGGCGGCTGCTCCCCGACCTCGCCGCCCCGGCCGACCAGGGTTGCTGCGGCGCCCTGCACGCCCACAACGGCGAGTCCGCCCGAGGCCGGGCGATGGCCCAGCGGCTCGGTGAGCAGCTGCCGGGAACGATCGTCACCACCGCCGGCGGCTGCGTGGCGCACCTCGCCAGTGTGCTGGGCCGTGATCGGGTTCGCGAGCTCAGCGAGCACCTCGTCCTGACCGGGACGACTCCGGTGGGGGAGCTGCTGGTCGACGGCCGCCGCGCCCGGGTCGCCCTGCAGGACTCCTGCCACCTGCGCAACGGCATCCGGGTCTTCGCCGAGCCCCGGGCGCTGATCGCCGCGGTCGCCGACTTCGTCGCGGTACCCGGCGACGACTCGTGCTGCGGCTCGGCGGGTACCTACTCGCTGCTGCGACCCAGGGACAGCCGGCGGATCCTCGATCCCAAGCTCGACGCCATCGAGGCGGCCGGGGTCGACTACGTCGTCGCGGTCAACCCCGGCTGCCTGCGCCAGCTACGCAACGGGTTGCGGCACCGGCGCAGCCCGGTGCGCGCGGTGCACCTCGCCGAGCTGCTCGCGGCCGCCGGCGCCGGGGGCCCCAGCGCGCGGGAGCGAGCCGGCCCGCGCGACAGCTCAGTTTGAGGCCGGCTCGGTCAGCGGCAGCCGGACCTGGAAGCGGGTGTCGCCCGGCTCGGAGGTCAGCGTCAGGTCGCCGCGGTGCCGGTTGACCACGATGCGATATGAGATGTCCAGGCCCAACCCGGTACCCTGACCGACCGGCTTGGTGGTGAAGAACGGCTCGAAGACGCGCCTGCGCAGGTCCGGCGGTACGCCCGGGCCGGTGTCAGCCACCTCGACCAGGATCCGCCCGCCGTCACGCGCGGTCCGGATGGTCAGCGTGCCGGAGCCCTGCATCGCCTGGACTGCGTTGTCGACCAGGTTGGTCCATACCTGGTTGAGCTCGGCGGGGTGCGCCGGGATCTTCGGCAGGGTCCGGTCGTACTCCTTGACTACCCGGACGCCGTCGCCGATCTTGTGGTTCAGCATGACCAGCGTGCTGTCGATGCCAGCGTGCACGTCGATCCACTGGTGCGAGGCGCGGTCCAGCTGGGAGTACTGCTTGGCGGCGCCGACCAGCGACGAGATGCGGGCGCTGGCGTCCTCGATGTCGGTCATGAGCTGCTCGGTCTCCAGCGCGTACCCGAGCCAGTGCAGCGACTGGTCGAGCAGCCCGGGGCCGACGCTGCCGGCGATCTCCTCCAGGCACTGGATGTCCAGCCCGGCCTGCACGAACACCGGGGCGAGGTCCCAGCCGCCGGTCACCTGGTGCTCCTCGAGCCAGTCGCCGACCTCGTCCTCGGCGTCGCTGGCCTGTATGGCGGTGAGCTTCGGCGCCTTGGCCGCCCGCTCGATGACCTGCTCCTGCAGCTCGACGAGCCGGCGCAGCTTGGCCGGGTCGATCCGGCCGCCGGCGAGCAGGCCCAGCTTGTGCCGCATGCCGGCGACCCGCTGCCGCAGGGTGGCGGTGGCGCGTACCGCCGCGGTGGCCGGGTTGTTCAGCTCGTGCATCAGGCCCGCGCTGAGCGAGCCGAGCGCCACGAGGCGCTCGCGCTGCCCGACGACGGCCTGCGTGTTGCGCATCGCGAAGAACAGCCCTTCGAGCATGTGGATCGCCATCGGGAACCAGTCGCGGATCACCGTCCCGAACTCGTCCGCGGCCAGCACGAAGAACGAGCATTCGGTGATGGCCCGCATCGTCGCCATGTACGTGTTCGGGACGTCACCGCCCCGGATGTAGGCCTGGGTCGCTCCCATGTAGACGCCGCGCTGGTCGGTGCGTACCGTCTCCAGGTCGTCCTGCTGGACCTTGCGCGACAGCGCCAGCGTGCCCGACAGCAGCACGAAGAACGACTCCGCAGGGTCGCCCTCGGCGAACACCGTCGCGCCCGCCGGGTAGCTCTGCTCCGTGCCGTGCCGGGCGAGCCAGCCCAGCTGCTCGTCGGTCAGCGACTCGAACAGGAAGAGCGTCCTGAGCTCGGCCGGGTTCATCAGGCCCTCCAGTCCCGTCGCTCACTGCGACTGCAGATACCGGTGCACCAGCGTGACCGCCATGGCACCCTCGCCGACCGCGGAGGCCACCCGCTTGACCGAGTTGGCCCGCACGTCGCCGGCCGCGAAGATGCCCGGGACGCTGCACTCCAGGTAGAACGGGTCCCGGTCGCGATCCCATCCCTTCGGGCGCTCGCCGCTCATCAGCAGGTCGGGTCCGGTGTAGACGAAGCCCTTCGAGTCGCGCGCCACGGTGCCGTCGAGCCAGTCGGTGCGCGGCTCCGCGCCGATGAACACGAACAGGTGCTCGGCCGGTACCGTCGTGCCGGTTCCGTCCTTGCTGTCGAACAGGGTCAGCGCTTCGAGATGCTCGTCGCCGTGCGCCTCCGCGACCTCGGTGCGGGTGTGCACGTGCACGTTGGGGATCGCCATCAGCTGCTGGATCAGGTAGTACGACATCGAGCGCTCCAGCGAGGAGCCGCGTACCAGCAGGTGGACGTCGCGGGCGTGCCTGGCGAAGAACGCCGCGGCCTGCCCGGCGGAGTTGGCGCCGCCGACGATGTACACATCGGTGCCCGCACAGGTGGCCGCCTCGGTCGCCGCCGAGCCGTAGTAGACGCCCCGGCCGGTCAGCTCCGCCACACGGGGCGCGGCCAGCGGCCGGTAGGACACGCCGGTCGCCAGGATCACCGTGTGACAGGAGATCTCGGCGCCGTCACCGCAGTGGATGACCCGGGCCGAGCCACGCGCCTCCAGGCCCACCACGTCGCGGGTGGTGAGCACCTCGGCACCGAACTTGCCGGCCTGGCGCCGGGCCCGGTCGGTCAGCTGTGAACCGGAAACGCCGTCCGGGAAGCCCAGGTAGTTCTCGATCCGCGAGCTCTGGCCGGCCTGGCCGCCCGTGGCGCGGCGCTCGACCAGGACGGTGCGCAGCCCTTCGGAGGCGCCGTACACCGCAGCGCCCAGGCCCGCCGGGCCGCCGCCGATGATGACCAGGTCGTAGAAGTCCCGCCCGGGGGAGGTGGACAGCCCCACCGCCGCCGCCACCTCGGCGGTGCTCGGCGCGGCGAGGGTACGCCCGTCGGGCGTCACAACGAGCGGGATCGCCTCCGGCCCCTCGCCGGCCGCGTCGAGCAGCCGCCGGCCCTCGGCCTCGTCGGCCGCGTACCACCGGTACGGCACCAGGTTGCGGGCGAGGAAGTCGCGGATCTCGTAGGAGGGGGCGCTCCACCGGTGCCCGACGACCTTGACGTCGGGCACCTCGCGCTCGCCGGCCGCGAGCCAGGTCTCCACGAGCGCGTCCACCACCGGGTAGAGCTTCTCCTCGGGCGGGTCCCACGGCTTGAGCAGGTAGTGGTCGACATCGACGACGTTGATCGCCTGGATGGCGGCGTCGGTGTCGGCGTACGCGGTCAGCAGCGCCCGCCGCGCGTGCGGGAACAGGTCCATCGCCTGCTCCAGGAACTCGATGCCGCTCATCTGGGGCATCCGGTAGTCGGCGAGCATCACCGCGACGCGGCCGCCGCGCAGCTTGATCTCGCGGAGCGCGTCGAGGGCCTCGTCACCCGAGGACGCCCGGACGATCTGGTACTCCTCGCCGTAGCGGCGGCGCAGGTCGCGGGCGACTGCCCGGGACACCGCGGGATCGTCGTCGACGGTGAGCATGGCGGGACGGCCCACGCGCTCCCCCCTTCCTAGTCGGCACTGGTAAGTCTTCACCGCCGACCGGGTCGCGACCAGTCTGGCCCCTCGCGTGAGCGTTGTTTTCCGGCCCTCGGATGTTTCGGTGGACAAGACGTATCGGCGTGTGTCTATTGCCTTGCACGCCAACGTGGGGAGGGGACATGGGAAGCGCGGGTCGGCGAATGCGGAAGGCTGTCATCGGAGGTGTGGTGCTCGCGGCCGGCCTCCTGCTCGCGCCATGGGTTCCGGCGCTCGCCGCACCCGCGCAGCAGTGCGTGCTCACCGCGCGCGGTGGCGCCGGTCCGGTGGTGACCGTCGCCCTGGACACCGCCGGCCGCCTGTCGCTGTCCGTACGGCGCGGTGCGACCCAGGTGCTCCAGTCCTCGCCGATCGGCGTCCGCACGTCAGCGGCGGACCTGGCGACCGGCCTGCGCTTCACCGGCCGGGCCGACACGCGGGTCACCGGCGAGTACACCACGCTGACCGGGCGCCGCCGCCAGCACACCGTCGACGCCAACCAGACCACGCTCAGCTTCACCAAGGGCGGCTCGCGCCTGGACCTGGTGTTCCGGGTCTCGACCGACGGGTTCGGGTACCGGTACGTCATCCGCCAGAGCGGCGCGGTGAACGTCACCGCCGACACGACCGAGCTCGCCGTGCCGACCACCGCCCGGGCGGTCCTGCTGCCCTACGAGACCGGGCGCAACGACTACGAGAACGTGCACGTCCACACGACCGTGGCCCAGGCGAGGGCGATCGAGTACGGGTACCCGTCGTTGTTCCGGGTCGGCGACACCTGGCTGCTGCTGACCGAGTCCGACCTGGACGGCACGTACGGCGGCACCCGCCTCACCTTCAGCACCACCACCCACCGGTTCCGGGTCACCCTGGCCGACCCGCAGGAGACCAGCGCCTCGCCGCTCGCCACGCCGTGGCACACCCTCATCCTCGGCAGCCTGGCCACGGTCATCGAAAGCGACCTGGTCACCGACTTCGCGTCCCCGTCGAAGGTCGCCGACACGTCCTGGATCAAGCCCGGCCGGTCCGCCTGGTCCTGGTGGTCACGAGGGTCCAGCGCGGGCGACTTCACCGCGCAGAAGCGTTACGTCGACTTCGCCGCCCGCATGGGCTGGGAGTACAACCTGGTCGACGCCGGCTGGAGCGCGACCTGGATGCCCGACCTGGTCAAGTACGCGCAGGCGCGCCACGTCGGCATCTGGATCTGGTCCCGGCAGCCCGACCTCGACACCCAGGCGAAGATCGACGCGGCGTTCGCCCTCTGGAAGTCCTGGGGCGTCACCGGGCTCAAGCTCGACCACATCCGCTCCGAGCAGCAGGTCCGCATGAAGTGGTACGACATGGTGCTCGCCGCCAGCGCCCGCAACCGACTCATGCTGGACTTCCACGGCTCGACGATCCCCCGAGGCATCGAGCGCACCTGGCCGCAGGTGATGACGATGGAGGGCGTGAGCGGGGCCGAAAAGATCCACAACAGGCCGGACCGGAACGCCTTCCCGGCCACGCACTACACGGATCTGCCGTTCACCCGCAACCTCGCCGGCTCGATGGACTACACCCCGGTGACGTTCACCGCCAAGCGCACCAACACCGAGGCCGCTGAGCTGGCGCAGGCGGTGGTGTTCGAGTCCGGGCTGCAGAACTTCGCCGACAGCCTCGAGGCCTACGACGCGCGCCCGGTGGCCGAGCGCCTCCTGCGCCAGGTGCCAGTCGCCTGGGACGAGACGAGGCTGATCTCCGGTAACCCGGACACGCACGTGATCCTGGCCCGGCGCAACGGCACCAACTGGTACGTCGGCGCCATCACCGCGGGCGGGGCGCGTACCTTGAACGTGCCGCTCGCGTTCCTGGGTACCGGTTCGTGGCTGGCCGACCTGTACGCCGACGGCCGCAGCGGCGGCCTCAGCGTGCGGACCTCCCGGGTGACCAGCACCGGCACCCTGTCCGTGGCTGTCGGCACCAACGGCGGCTTCAGCGTCCGGCTCTGCCCCGCGGCACCCGGTGCGACCAGCTGCGGCTGATCCCCGGGGTCAGGTCAGCGGATCTCCACCAGCGTGTTGGCGTGGACGTTGGCGGAGAAGGAGTCGCTGACGTCGAGCGACCAGCCCAGCTTGGCGCCGGCGGCGGGCACGCGGGGCGTCTCCGCCTCCATCTCGAAGCGGACCGGCGTGCCGGCCGGCAGGTACGGGCGCCCGGCGGCATCCCGGTATGGCACGGTCGCGCAGTTGAGGGCGTACGAGGCCTCGGTCGGACCATTCACATAGACCGAGATCGTGTAGTCGGGGCACGGGTCGAGCGCGATGTCCCGTCCGGCCGGCGCGGTGAGTACCACCGTGAACCGCAGCCGTTCGCCAGCCGTGACCGACTCCGGCGCGATGATCCGGGCCGACACCCCATTGAATACCGAGACCACCTGATCCGGCGTGAAGTCCGGCGGGGTGAACCGGCCCACCCTGATGGGTGCCTTCTCGCCGCTGCCCGGCGTGCCGAAGCAGGCCGATGGGCCGAAACCTTCGATGGTCAGCGCGCCGCCGCCGTCCGGCAGGTCCAGCCGCAGCTTGGCGATGTCGATCTCTGCCGCGCACCAGCCGGACGACCACCAAAGCTGCAGCTTGGCCGGGGAGTCGCTGGCGACCGCGAACGGATGGGTGTACTGGCCGGTTGACTCGTCCCGCTCCACCGGGACGGCCAGGGTCCGGCCGGTCCGGCTGAGGGCGGTCACCGAGGGATACCCGCCGAGGCGGCAGCGGCTCGTCGAGGTGATGGTGACGGCGATCCCCCGGGTACCGGCGGCGGCTCCCATCTGGCTCGTCACGTGCAGGTTTTCGGCTCGACATGGCGGCAGACCCTCGGCCAGGGCTGGGTCCGGGCTTCCCGGCAGGGTGGTCGTGGGCACGCGGGCACCCGACGGGGGCAGCGGCGCCCACGGCACCACCCCCGGGCTCGACGTCGTCGTCACGGGGCTCGGCGTCGCCGTCACGGGCGGCCGGGACGGCGCGGGCAGGTAGCTGCGGGCGAACCCGATGCCGGCGGCGAGGGCGATCACGGCCGCCGCCACCGCGACAACCGGAATCCATCGCGCCCGCCGGCCAGCCGGCCGCTGGGTCGCCAGCCGCGCCAGGTCCACGGCCGGCGGCGCGGGCTGGGCGGCTCGCCACCGAGGCGCGTACTCGCGCAGCATCCGGTCGATCTCGTCAGGCGCGTCGTTCACTGTCCGCCTCCCAGGTGAGCGCGCAGGCGTGCCCGCGCGTGGTGCAGGGTGGCCTTCACCGTGCCGTCCGAGCAGCGCATGACCGCGGCGGTTTCCGCGATGTCCAGGCCGACGAAGTAGTACAGGGCCACGGCGAGCCGCTCCCGCTTCGGTAAGGCGCGCAGCGCGCGTTCCAGGTCGATGTCACGATCCGGGTCGCTCGTCGTGTGCTGCGCGAGGGCGACCTCGGCCGGCTGCTCGCGCGGAGCGCGGACCCGGGATCGGCGCGCGCAGTCCGCCACGATGGCCAGCAGCCAGGTCACGACCGCGCCGCGCGACCCGTCGTACGTGGTCCGCCGCCGCCAGGCGCGCACCAGCGCCTCCTGCACGACGTCGTCCCGGTTGGCCGGGTGTACGAGCCGCCCGGCAAGCCGCGCCATCGCGGGCAGGTGGGGCTCGACCCACGACGCGAAGTCCTGCGCTGTGCGGTCCGTTGTCGCGCCCACCACCCCGCCCTTCCAGGCCACGGTGCCGTCCATGTCTTGTCTACGCCAGTACCGGCAGACGCGGTTTATTCGATACTCGTGTGATGGCGTCCGATCCGAGGTTCATGATCGTGCTGCGGGGCTACGACATCAAACAGGTCGACGCGCTCGTGCAACAAGCTTCTGAGGCGCTCGCCTCCGGCAGCTTCGCCCTGCGCGCTTCGGTCCGGGACGAGCTGCGTCGGACGGCGTTCCCGGTCCGCCTGCGGGGTTACGACCGGTCCCAAGTGGACGGTTACCTCCGTCAGCTGGAAGCCATGCTGGCCGACCGCTGATCGGGGTTTGCGGCGTGCGGTAGCACTTGTCCTGTGCTTCGTTTGGTTGCCGAGTAGGCTCGGCGCGATCAGCGACGGGCGGAGGGTGAGAGTCATGGGCCGACGCACATCGATGTTCGCGGCATCTCTGCTCATCGCGCTGGCGGCGGCCGGCTTGGGAGCCTCGCCGGCGCAAGCCGCGACGGGCCATGTGATCGTGGTGTCCGGCTCCATCCAGGCGGCGGTCGACGCGGCAAGACCCGGCGACACGATCGTGGTGCCGCCGGGCACCTATGACGGCGGTGTGGTCGTCAACACGAGCGGGATCACCATCCGGGGCAGCCGTGCCGCCGTCATCGACGCGGCCGGCCACCGGTACGGCATCCAGGTCGGGACCGGAGCCATCGGGGTCGGTCCGAACGGGAACCCGGTCTGCCCGCCGCTCGCCCTGCACGGCATCACGATCGACGGCCTCACGATCCAGCACGCTGAGGACACCGGCGTGCGCCTCATCGGGGTGGACGGGTTCCGCCTTACCCACGGCCGGTACGTCGACAACGAGGAGTACGGGCCGTTCCCGGTCTGCTCAGCGAACGGTCTGATCGACTTCAACGACGTCAGCGGCACCGATGACGCGGGCATCTACGTCGGGGACGACACCCGGGTCACCGTGGCGAACAACCACGTGAGTGGGTGCGCGATCGGGATCGAGGTCGAGAACTCGCTCCACTCGGTGGTCCGGGACAACAAGACCGTCGGCAACACCACCGGCATCCTGGTAAGCCTCCTGCCCGGCCTTCCGATGCCGGTCAACGACGACACGCTGATCGAGGACAATGTCGTCGACCACAACAACCTCCCCAACCCCGTGCCGTTCAACAGCGGAGACGATGTCGGCCTGCTGCCGACCGGTACCGGGATCCTGAACGTCGGCGGCGATCACGTGGTCATCCGGCGCAACGCCGTGGTGGGCAACGACTCCGTAGGGGTCGCCATCATCCGGAGCCCCTTCGGCCCTCTGGACCCGCGGCTAGAGGTGAACCCCGACGGTAACCAGGTTGTGGCGAACACGATCCTGCGCAACGGTCTCAGCCCGGACCCGGTCCGGGCGACCACGCCGGGAGCGGACATCGTCTACGACGGAACCGGTGTGGGAACCTGCTTCGCGCGCAACGTCTTCGCGACCGATTTCCCGGCTGGAATCACCGCGTTGTTCCCGTGCCCCTGAGGTAGCGGTTGGCCCGATATGCCGTCCACATACGTGGACGGCATACTCCCATTGACATGCTCCTCAGCAGGCTGCAAACTGGCCCGACTTTCGGATGTCGATACGTCGATCTGACGAGGGAGGGTCTATGCATCGGCGGCGGTTCCTCTCACTGGCCGGAGGCGCGACGGTCATCACCGTCGTCGCCGGCTGCGGCGGTAAGGGCGCGAAGGGTGGCGCTGGCGGCGTGACCGACGTCCGGCTCGGCGACACGGTCGCCGAGAGCAACCCCGAGATCGCCGCCGAAAAGTTCTTCGGCGAGCGGCTCGCGGCGCTGACCAAGAACAAGTACGAGGTGAAGGTCTTCCCCAACGGCACGCTGGGCGACCACAACCGGATGAACGAGCAGGTACGCGCGGGCACGCTACAGATGACCAAGACCCTGTTCGCCAACCTCACCTCGTTCGACAAGCGGCTCGGCGTGCTTTCGCTGCCGTACGCCTTCACCAAGGAGGACGACTTCACCGCCGCCCTCGACGGCGAGTTCGGCAAGGCGTGCACGGCGATCCTCGACAAGGTCGACCTGACCCTGCTGGCGTACTTCCGCACCGGCTCGCGCAACGTCTACAACAAGAAGCACCCGATCCGGACCCCGGCCGACCTCAAGGGCCTGCGCATCCGCGTACCGCAGGATCCGGTGGCCGTCGACGCGTTCAACGCCTTCGGTGCGCAGGCCACACCGCTGGCCGCCACCGAAGTCTTCTCGGCGCTCCAGCAGGGCGTCATCGACGGCGCGGAGAACAACCCCATCTTCTACGTGACCAGCAAGCAGCTCGAAGAGGCGAAGTTCTGGTCCTGGACCCGCCACCAGTTCGGCGTCGACGCGCTGCTGGTCAGCAAGAAATGGTTCGCCGGGCTGCCGCAGGCCGACCAGGACGCGATCGTCCAAGCGGGCAAGGAGACCCAGGCGCGCGAACGCGAGCTGTGGAACAGCCAGACCGACGACTACGTCAGGCAGGCCAAGGACAAAGGGGCGCAGCAGAACGACGACGTCGACCTCGCCGCGTTCCAGCAGGCGGCCAAGCCCGTCTTCGACAAGAACCGCGCCACCTTCGGCGATTTGGCGAAGCTGCTCCCGGTGAGCTAGCGGTGGCCGGCAGCCGGACCACCCACCCCCTGCTGCGATGGCTCGCCCTCGCCGAGAACACCCTGATCGCGGTGCTGCTCGCGAGCACGGCGCTGACCATCCTGGCGCAGATCTTCTTCCGGTACGTGCTGGCGCAGTCCCTGTCCTGGTCCACCGAGATCGCCACCGACCTGCTCATGTACATCGCGTTCGTGGGCTTCGCCATCGGGGTCAGGGACAACGCGCACGTCGCGCTGCACCTGTTCGAGAGCCGGTTCGGCGTACGCACCCGGCGCGTGCTGCGCATCGTCGAGCTGCTCATCCTCGGCGGCGTGCTGGGCGCCATCGGCATCGGTGGCGCGGTTCATGCGTACGAACAGCGTGACGTCGTCTCGCCGTCCGGGGTACCACTGTGGACGGTGTTTCTCGCGCTGCCGTTCGGTGGGGCGCTCAGCGCTGTACACGTGGTCGTCGAGGTCGTCGCCCTGCTGCGGGGTGCCGAGGTGCCGGGCCTGGTGATGGCGGTGCCGGACGAGCCGGGTGGGGAGAGCGTGCCGGCACCGGCGATCACCGGTGGTGGCGTGTGAGCGAACGTAGTGAGCGAACCAGCCGGCTCAGCAGCCTGGCGAACGCCGCCGCCTCGCGGAGCGAGGCGGCGACGTGAGCCTCGCCGTCGGCTTCCTCGGCATCTGCGTGCTGATCCTGCTCGGCGCGCCGGTCGTGGCTTCGCTCGGCGCGGTCGGCATCGGCCAGGCCACCGCGGACGGCCTGCCGCTGTCGGCCTCGGCGCAGGCGGTCTTCCATGGCATCGACTCGTTCACGTTCCTCGCGATCCCGATGTTCATCCTCACCGGCGAGATCCTGCACCGCTCCGGCGCGGCGGAGCGGTTGGTGCGCTTTGTGACGATGCTCGTCGGCTGGCTGCCCGGCGGGCTGGGCATGAGCGTCGTCGCCTCGACGATGCTGTTCTCCGGCCTGTCCGGCTCAGTCAACGCCGACGCGGCGGCGATCGGATCGACGATGATCCCGCCGATGACCAAGGCCGGCTACCGGCCGGCGTGGTCGGCCGCGATCGTCGCCGCGGCGTCGGGTACCGGGATCCTCATCCCGCCGTCGATCACGATGATCATCCTCGGCACGGTCGCCAACCTGTCCATCCGCGACCTGTTCCTGGCCTCGCTGATCCCGGCGTTGGTCGTGGGGCTCGCCAAGGGCCTGGTCATCTTCCTGTACGCCAAGTACAAGGAGCCCACCGGCGAGCGGGTCGCGGTGACGCCTTCCGGGCTGGTCCGGGCCGGGCTCGCCGCGTTGCCACCGCTGGGTGCTCCCATCATCATCCTCGGCGGGATCCTGGCCGGCGTGTTCACCGCCACCGAGGCGGCCTCGGTCGCGGTGCTGTACGCGACGCTGCTGGCGCTGGCGTACCGCACGATTCCCTGGGGCGACTGGCCGAAGATCTTCGTGACCGCCGGGCGCACGTCCGCCGTGGTGCTCTCGCTCGTCGGCGTGGCCCAGCTGCTGGCGTACATGCTCGCCTACGACCAGGTCGAGGTGACCCTCGCCGAGTGGGCGGGCGGCTTCACCGGCAACTACCTGGTGTTCGTGACGATCGTCATGATGCTGTTCTGGATCCTCGGCGCGCTGCTCGACGGGGCACCGGCGCTGGTCGTGCTGGTCCCGCTGTTCATGCCGCTGGCCCAGCAGGCCGGCATGAGCGAGCTCCACTTCGGCATCTTCAGCCTGGCGGTGTTCGGGATCTCGCTGGTGACGCCGCCGCTCGGTCCGGCCTGCTTCATCGTCACGGGCCTGGCGAGGATCAACATCGCGGAGATGATCCGGCCGATGCTGCCGTTCATGGCGGTGATGTTCGCGACCATCCTGCTGCTGGCCTACGTGCCTGCGTTCTCGGAGTGGATCCCGTCGCTCGTCGGCCGCTGAGACGCGGCTCCCGCTGCGGTAGCGCCCGGGCCGGTCAGCCGGTTGGATAGATCTCAGTCTTCGGCCGTCGGCGTCCGCAGACCCGGGCGCGGACGGCACCCACAGCGAAGGGTGCGCCATGACCAGACACCTCGCCCGCGCCGGCACGGCCACAGCCGTGGTCGGCGTGCTCGTCGCCGGCCTCCTGACAGCCGCTACGCCCGCCTCCGCTGAGCCGGCCGGAAAGATTCTGGGGTACTCGGCCGAGATCCGCCGCGCGTCGTACGGCGTGCCGCACATCACCGCCGCCGACTTCGCCAGCCTCGGCTTCGGCGCCGGGTACGCGCAGGCCGAAGACAACATCTGCGTGATCGCCGAGAAGGTCGTCACGGTCGACGCCACCCGGTCGCGGTACTTCGGCGCGAGCGACGCGAACGTGCGCAGCGACCTGTTCTTCCAGAAGGCAAAGGACGACGCGGTCGTCCAGCGGCTGCTCGCCGGCCCGCCCGACGGCATCCACGCGCCGTCGCAGGAGGCGCGCGACCTGGTGCGCGGGTTCGCCGCCGGGTACAGCAACTACCTGCGCAAGACCGGCGCGGCGAACCTGACCGACCCGGCGTGCCGGGGCAAGCCGTGGGTACGCCAGATCGGCGCGCTCGACCTGTGGCGTACCACCTGGGCCAGCCTGGTCCGGGCCAGCTCCCGTGCGCTGCTCGACGCGATCGTCGGCGCCGCTCCGCCCGGGGCGAGCGCGAGCGTTGCCGCCGCGGACGGCGCTACGGTCGGCGCCATCGACGGTGCCTCCGCGGACTTCGGCAGCAACGCGTACGGGCTGGGCGGCGAGGCGACGGTGAGCGGCGCCGGCATGGTGCTCGCCAACCCGCACTTCCCGTGGGACGGCCCGGACCGGTTCTACCGCATGCACCTGCGGATCCCTGGGGTGTACGACGTGGAAGGGGCGGGCCTCATCGGCGATCCGCTCGTCGAGATCGGTCACAACGCGTCGGTCGGCTGGAGCCACACGGTCTCGACCGCCTGGCGTTTCGTGTTCCACGAGCTGATGCTGGTGCCCGGAGACCCCACGTCGTACTTCTTCGACAACCAGCCGCGGAAGATGACCCGGCGCACCGTGACGATCCAGGTGCCGGCGCCGGCCGGCGGCACGGTACCGGTGACCCGGACCCTGTACGACACGCTGTTCGGGCCCGTCGTCGCTTTACCCGACCCATTCGGGTGGACCAGCACCACCGCGTACGCCATCACCGACGTCAACGCCAGCAACGGCCGCGCGCTCGACGGCTGGCTGCAGATGGGCCGCGCCCGGTCGGTCCGCGAGATGAAGACGGTGCTCGACCGGTACCAGTTCCTGCCCTGGGTCAACGTCATCGCCGCCGACGCGGCCGGCGAGGCGCTGTACGGCGACCACTCCGTCGTGCCGCGGGTCACCGACGAGCTGGCCGCCGCGTGCATACCCGCCCGGTTCAAGCCGTTGTACGCGACGACCGGCCGGGCGGTGCTCGACGGTTCGACGTCAGCCTGCGGGCTGGGCGCCGACCCCGACGCCGCGGTGCCCGGGATCCTGGGCCCGTCGCACCTGCCGGTGCGCTTCCGCACCGACTACGTGACCAACTCCAACGACAGCTACTGGCTGGCGAACCCGGCACAGCCGTTGACCGGCTTCCCCCGGATCATCGGCGACGAGCGGACGCCGCGCAGCCTGCGTACCCGGCTCGGCCTCCTACAGGTCCAGCAGCGCCTGGCCGGCACCGACGGCCTGCCGGGAACCAAGTTCACCACGGAGAACCTGTGGCGGGTCGAGTTCGGCAACCGGGTCTACGGCGGCGAGCTGGTCCGCGACGACCTCGTCGCGCTGTGCACCGCGAACCCGAGCGCCGTGGCGTCCAGCGGTGCCGTCGTCGACCTCACCGCGGCCTGCGCGGCGCTGCGCGCCTGGAACCTGCGCGTCGACCTGGACAGCCGCGGCGCGGTCCTGTTCGACGAGTTCGCGCTCGCTGGCGGCATCCGGTTCGCCGACCCGTTCGTGGTGACCGATCCGGTGAACACACCGCGGCTCCTCGCGACCTCCGACCCCAGAGTGCTGACCGCGCTGGCCAACGCGGTGCAGAAGCTGGCCGGGATCCCGCTGGACGCCCCGCTCGGCGCGGTACAGACCGAGCCGCGCGGCGCCGAACGGATCCCGATTCACGGCGGCCCGCACGCCGCTGGAGCCTTCAACGTGATCACCGGTGTGTTCGTGCCCGGCGTGGGCTACCCGAAGATCGCGCACGGCTCGTCGTTCGTCATGGCGGTCGAGCTCGGCAGCAACGGGCCGTCAGGGCGCCAGATCCTCACCTACTCGCAGTCAGCCAACCCGAGCTCGCCGTACTACGCCGATCAGACCCGGCTGTTCTCCCAGAAAGGCTGGGACACCATCAAGTACACCGATGCGCAGATCGCGGCGGACCCGAACCTGCGCACATACACGGTGCGGGAGGACAAGCGCGACTGTATGGACGGCGGCTGGCGGGCGTTCGAGCAGCCGGCCTTCGCATCGCAAGGCGAGTGCGTCGCGTACTTCCAGCGGGCGCGACCGTGACCGGCCGGCCGCCATCAGGGCCAGTGTCGGGCAGTCGGGCTGTCGCTTCTGTCGGAGGTCCGAGCGTCTGACGGCCAGAGTTGGATACTGCGAGCGGCGGCATCCAAGATCAACCGTGCGTCGATCTCGGCTCGGGACTCGCCGATGCCGCGGCCCGGCCACTCGCAGACAAAGATGACCGGTCCTGGGGGCGGAAGTGGCCAGAGCCAATAGTTCATGTCATAACGCCGGCCACCGCCCCCGCCACTGGTGGAGATCAGGACCGGCCCCGTGGGCTCGGCCTCGGGACGCCGGCCCAGGTTGGTAGCGACGCAGCGCTGTCTCTGGTTTCGCCCACACCGGCAACGGCGGCGACGGCTCCGGCTCAGGCTCGGGCTCGGGCTCGGGCTCGGGCTCGGGCTCGGGCTCGGGCTCGGGCTCGGGCTCGGGCTGCAGATTGTCGAAGAACGCCGTGAACCAAGCCTGACACGCAGGGCCCAGGTCAGCGGTTGCGGCTACTTCCCGTCGCCTGAACGGAACCGGCTGAAGCCAGGGAGCCGCTCGACCAGGCGGGCGTACCGGCCGACGGTGACGCTCGCGTGCGGGGCTGCCGCCTGTACCGCGGCGGCGAACGGTTTAAAGCCTCGCTGGGTCAGCGTCACGACGTCCGGGCCGTCCATGGACTCGAAGACCGCGACGTTCCAGCCCAGCCGCCCCGGCCGCACGGCGCGCAGCTGGTGCAGTCCCAGCCGGCCATGGCGCATCGGCGCCCACCAATACAGCACATCTTCATGCAGGTCGATCCGATAGCACAGGCGAAACAGGAACCAGTACAGGTTCCAACCGAGCGTTACGAACCATAGCAGCGTGAACGCCAGCGGTGGCCCTTGCTGGTGGCGTACCGCGGCGACGATCATTACGACCGCTAAGATCGCGAAGAGCGGAAAGGCGATGAGGATCTGCCACCGGTACAGCCAGGACATCCGGTAGCTCGCGAGCATCCGGCCGCCGCCGCTCGTCATCGACACCACCGCCGCATGCCCCGAGGAACCCCCACTCGTCGCGACAGGAGTACTCCAGGCTCGTGTGGATCGGCCTGCCATCGTGGTCGTATACAACCGGCCGGCCGCAGTGCCGGCACGGTCCCGGCCGCCGGCTCACTGCTGCCGTCTCGGGTCAAGCAGCATCGGCGCCAGCTCGTACCACGCGGCGTCGTCCAGGTCGTCGTCGTCGACGTCGACTTCGGGCACCGACGTGAGCGAACCCTGACCCCTCACGGCATCCGCCCACGTCGGCGCGTCCCCACCGGCAACGCCTGACCACGGCTCGTTCCGCTCCACCAGGATCCCCTCCGGAGGTTCACCGCGCCTGCTTCGCGAGGGGTGCGGCTTGCCGAAGGGCCTGGATGTCCTACGGCAAGCCACGCCCCCAGCTGGGCGGGGCCGCAGCGACCGGGCCGCCATGGGGCACCGCCCGCCGCAGCCCCAGCTTCGGGGCCGGCGCGGGCACCCCGACACGTCAGACCGCCGCAGGGCAGTGGTGGCACCTACCGACCGTGGTTTGCGGCCCCCGGGTGGCAAGGCGACAGTCACAACGTGGCAGCGGCCGGAGCGGGATGGCCCGCGCCGGCAGGACGCTGGCGGGCGCTCGGAACACCGCGCCAGGTCCCGCTTCGCACGACCGACCCGGGTGAGAGGAGTCACCTTTGGCGGGGTGGCTGTTCCGTCGACAATCCGCGCCGGTCGCAGCACCCAACGTAGGATCGCGGCGCCGGACGCCAGAACGCCGCTAGGGACACTTGGCCGGACACTTCTCCGTCCTCGACGCGTGCCGGATGGGTCCCCTACCTTGGAGACGTGAACGAGCGGCTACGTGCCGCGATGCTGCGAGCCGGCATCGATGCGGCCACCCTGGCCGAGCAGGTCGGTGTCGACGTGAAAACCGTCAGCCGGTGGGTGCAGCGCGGACGCACGCCTCGCCTCAAAACCCGGCTCGCGGTCGCGAGCGCGCTCGACGATCACGAGGCGACGCTCTGGCCGGCGGCGCGTCCTGATCAAACCCCCGGCAACCCCGCGACGGCGGAGGTCGTCGGCGCCTGGGCGCACCGCGCGCACATCTCCAACGACCTGTGGCTCTCGCTGATCGGAGGCGCCCGCGAGCGCATCGATCTGCTCGGGTACGCGTACCCGTTCCTGTTCGAGATGGCCCCGCAGATCACCGCGACGATCCGGCAAGCAGTAACCAAGGGCGCCCGTGTGCGCATCGCAGTCGCCGACCCTGACTGTCCACACGTCGTCGAACGCGACGCGCTTGAACAGCTCGGCGGCACACTCGCCGGCCGGATCCGCGTCGCCCTGATGTGGCTGTCCCAGCTCGACGGCTTGGTTGACGCCAACGTCGGCATGCACCAGGTGCACCTCTACAACAGCGTCTTCCGGATCGACAACCAGATGATCGTCACCCCCCACCTGTTCCGCGCTCACGGATACCAGCACCCGGCGCTGCACCTGCGCCGACTCTCACCCCATGGCATCTTTGAGTCGTTCGCGGAGCAGTTCCAGCAGGTGTGGGACACGATCCGGCCGGTACCAGCGGTGGGAGCACTCGATGGCGCACAGGACCGACTACTGGAACGATCCTGACGCGCCCACCCCGAACTCCCTGGTGCCCGGCGGATCCGCGCTCATCCTTGACGAAATCGGCCGCGTCCTGATGCAGCGTCGCGCCGACTCGGGCAACTGGTCGCTGCCCGGCGGCGTCATGGAACTCGGCGAGACGATCGGCCAGGCTGTCGTGCGCGAGGTCCACGAGGAAACCGGCCTTGAGGTCGAGCTGACCGGCATTCTCGGTGTCTACACCGACCCGCGCCACATCATCGCGTACGACGACGGCGAGGTCCGGCAGGAGTTCGTGATCGCCTTCAACGCGCGGCCGGTCGGCGGCGAGCTGCGGCCCAGCGACGAGTCGATAGAGGTCCGTTGGGTGCCAGTATCGGAGCTGCCGGAGATGCCGGTGCACGAATCGGTTCGCCTACGGATCGCGCATCGTCTGCGGTCCACGCCCTACATCGGCTGATGCGACCCAGCGGCCCGCCGCATCTCGACCGTACGCGACCCGGTACACCGCCGCGAACCCGCGGCCCAACTGCACACGGGATGAATCGGAAACCCGTCTGACGCGCGGATGAGTGCGAGGCGTCGGTCATGGGCGCGCTGTTCGGCGGCCTCTTGTTCGCGTGCGACGTCCTGCTCGGCGCCCTGCGTAGTGACGCGCTGCTGACCTGGACCCCTCGGCGGCGCCGGCTTCGCCGTGGCGGTGGCGGCGATGCTCGCGCTTCACGGGAGGCAGGCGGGCATCGTGCTCGTTGCCGTGTTGCTGGGCTTCGTGGAGGACACCGCATCGGGCCGCGCGGCGGCGCTCCGGCGCTGAGGGGCCAGCTCACTGGCGGTTGCGCAGCGCCCAGGGCTGGAGAATGGCGTACAGCGCCTGGCTCATCGGCGTCGCCACTCCCGCCTCGGCGCCGCGCCGGACCACCTCACCCAACAGCGCGTCCAGCTCCATGGCCCGTCCGTGGGTCAGATCGTGATACAGCGATGAGTAGCTGTCGCCGTCGAGGCCGTCGGCGAAGGCCAGGTGGCGGTCGGGAAGGTCGGCGGGAAGGTCGATCCCCTCGGCCCGGCCCACCTCGCACACCTCTGCCACCACTGCGTGGAACAGCTCCCGTGAGCTCGGAGCGGTCCGGATCTCCCCGATGGGAAGGCGGATGGCGGCGGTGGTCCCGGCCAAGGCGCAGATGAACGCGAACTTGGTCCACAGCGTCGATCGGATGTTGCCGGTCTCCTCGGCTCCGAACCCGGCCTTCTGGCAGGCTTCGACCAGCCGGGCCACCCGCTCGCTACGCCCGCCCGCCCACTCGCCGACCGTGATGGCGGTCGGACCGCCGGTGTGCTCGATCACCCCCGGCTGGGAGATGGTGCAGAAGATGTACGCCGCCCCGCCCACCACCCGCTCCACGCCGACCGCCGCGGCCAGCTTCTCCTCGTTGTCCACGCCGTTCTGGAGGGAGACCACGGCCGTGTCGCCGTGCAGCAGCGGACCGAGGCGTGCCGCCACCTCGTCGGTGTGGTAGGACTTGACGGTAATCAATACGTAGTCGACCGGACCGATCTCGGCTGGGTCATTGGTCGCGATCACCGGATGCAGCACGAAGTCGCCATGCACGCTCGCCACCCCAAGGCCCCGAGCCTGGAGTGCCCGCAGGTGGCTACCGCGGGCGACGAAGCGCACGTCCACACCGGAGCGGGCCAGCTTCCCGCCGAAGAAGCCGCCGACCCCGCCCGTCCCGTACACCGCGAGCTTCATAGACACCCCCGGGCCGCGCCGATCCCGATGGTGAATGTTTGCCCGCACGGCCAGGGTTTGACAAGCGGGCGGCGTCGCTGCTTGAGCGAGGCCGGTCGCCATAGGACAGTCCAGAGTGGAGCATGATCTTGCGATAGCAAGGCCGAGCGAGGCGTCGGACCTTTCCCGTGGGGTGTTGAAACGGCAGGCACGAGGCGTAGCGTCCGGATGACCACCGCTATTGGAAGGACAGTTGACAGCGATCTTCGGTACTGCATCGGGAGCGTTTCCCGGCCTCGAGGTGATAACGGAGCTCGGGCGCGGCGCGGAAACGGTGGTCTACCACGCCCGGCGAGGCGCCGAAACGTACGCGGTCAAGCTGTTCACCGACGGCGGCACGGATCCGGCACGCGCGTTGACCGCGGTCCGGCGGGAAGCCGCGGTCATGGGCTGCATCGGCCATCCGCTGCTGCCCCGGATCTTCGATGTCGGCAGGGTCGATGCGGGGCCTTACCTGATCCTGGAGTACATCGACGGTTGGCCGCTGTCGCAGCTGCTCGGCTCCGGGCGCCTCGACGAAGCGCAGGCGTTGCAGCTGGCCGTCGACATCGCCGAGCCCCTCGCGGCCGCTCACCGGGCCGGGCTGGTACACCGCGACGTCAAGCCCGACAACGTCATCCTCGGCGCGGGAGGCACGGCCCGCCTCATCGACTTCGGCCTGGTCGCGCGGGGCGGCGCACGCAACGACCGGGTGGCCGGCACGCTGCTCTACAGCGCCCCGGAGCAGACCGGAATGCTCAAGCGCCCCGTCGACGGCCGGTCCGATCTGTACGCGCTCGGCGTACTGCTGTTCGAAAGCGTCACCGGGCAGACGCCGTACCGTTCCCGCGACGCCGGTGAGCTGATCCGGCTGCACGCCATGGCTCCCGTGCCGGATCCGCGATCCATCCGGCCCGAGCTGTCGCCGACGTTCGCCGCGATCGTCGGCAAGCTGATGGCCAAGGACCCTGACGACCGGTACCAGACAGGGGAGAGCCTGCTCGCCGACCTGACGCGGCTGCGCGCCGAACCCGGCGCCGTGTTCGAGGTCGGCACCCGGGTGGGCGAGCCCTCGCCTATCGGGCCGGACGTCCTCGTGGGCCGGGAGACCGAGGTCACCGACCTCGCGCTGCGGTGGCTCGACGCCCGGGACGGTCGCGGCGGTGCCGTCCTCGTCCAGGGGCTCGCCGGCGTCGGTAAGAGCCGGCTCGTGCGCGAGGTCACCGCCGCGGTGGCCAGCGACGGGGACCTCGTCCTGTACGGCAAGTGCATCCCCGACGACCCGGTCCCGCTGGCCCCGCTGCGCGCGGCGGTGGAGCGGTTCGTCCGCTCGGTGGACCGGCTGCCGCCGGACGAGCGGGACCAGGCGATGGGCCGGCTGCGGCGCGCGGCCGGTCAGGGCGGGCCGTTGCTCAGAGCCCTGTCGCCCATGCTCGCCACGGTCGTGCAGGCACCCGACCTCGGCCAGAAGGATCGGCACGAGCAGTTCACCAACGCGGTCGCGGCGTTCCTCCTCGACCTGGCCGAGGAGTGGCAGGGTGCCGTGTTGCACATCGACGACGTGCAGTGGCTTGACGCGGCGACCCGGCGCGTACTCCAGCAGATGGCCGCCCGGCTGCCGCAAGCCCCGCTGCTGGTGGTCGCCACCGGCCGCGACGACGTCGACAACCTGTCCGCGCTGGCACGCTTCGAGGCGGACATGGGCGAGACCCTCGACATCCGGATCACGCTCGGCCCGCTGGACGGCGACGCGGTTGCCGACCTGATCGCGTTACATCTGGGCGGCGTCCGGCTGGCCCCGGAGGTGACGGCCGACCTGGTTGCCCGGATCGGCGGTAACCCGTTCACCGTCATCGAGTACGTCCGGGCGGTCATCGACGCCGGCCTGATCACTCCATCATGGGGCGGCTGGCAGCTCGACCTCGACGCGCTCAACCGGCTGGAGCTCTCCGGCGACGCCCTGAACCTGGTCCTGCAACGCATCAGCGGGCTCGGGGTGGAGAGCCGCCGGCTGCTGGCCGCGGGCGCCGCGATGGGCCGGCGGTTCCGCGCCGACCTGGTGGCGCGCGTGTGCGAGGTCAATACGCGCCAGGCCGTGCACGCGCTGGCCGAAGCGGAGGCGCGCCTGCTGGTGACCTCGTCTGGCGCGGAGAGGTACACGTTCCTGCACGACCGGATCCGGGAGGCGTTGCTGGCGGAGCTCACGCCGCCCGCACTGCGCCGCCTGCATCAGTGCATCGCCGAGGTCCTCGAAGAGGCCGACAGCGGCGACCCGCGCTATGTCTACGCGACCGCCCGGCACTACGCGCTCGGCGAGTATGACCGCACCCCGGAGAAGGTGTACGGCAGCGGCTTCGCGGCGGGTCGGCTCGCGCTGGCCGACCATGCCCCCGTGGAAGCGTTGGAGTTCATGGAGGTGGCCGCTGCCGCGGCGCAGGCCGCCGGCCTGACCCCGGACCCCGGCTTCCACCTGGCGCGGGGCCGTAGCTGCGCCCGCACCGGCCGGTTCGTCGAAGCGCTGGACCACCTCGAGCACGCGCTGCAGGGCGAGCCCCATCTGCTGCGGCGCGCCGAGATCCTGGCCGAGATCGCTCAGGTACATACCAACTCCTGGGACCCGGGAAGGGCCCTTGACGCCGTCTTACGCGGGCTGGCTGAGCTCGGCCGCCCGATGCCGCGCAACCGCTTGGCGCTCGTGGTGACGACGCTCGGGTGGTTCCTCGGCGGCCTCGCGGTCGGCCTCACCAAGCTGGGTTTCGGCACCGCGGCAGGGGAGTGCCAGGAACGCTTTCGCTTACAGGCGTTCTTCTACGACATCGCGGGCACCGCCTCGGCGCTGCGGATGGACCTGCGCATGCGCGCGCTCATGGCCTTCCGGGCGTGGTACGTCGTCAACCGGCTCGGCCCCGGCGTCGCGTACGCCCGGCACCTGGCCGGCTTCGGGCTGGTCGCCAACTACGCGCACCGGCACCGGCTGGCCAAGCGCATCTTCGACCGGGCCGCCGCCGTCGCGGCGGGCGTCGGTGACCCGGTGCTCATCGGGCATGTCGAGTGGAAGCGGGGAACGGGGAGCTGCATCGGCGGGGCCGACGACGGCCAGCTCTGGGAGCGGGCCACCGACGCGCATGAACGGTGGCTGGAGCTGGGCGAGTTCCTTCTCGGCGTCTCGGGCGCGTGCGTACGGCTGGTCCAGCGGGGCCGCACGCTCGACGCCCAGGCCTGGTACGCCCGGGGCAAGGCGCGCCTGGGAGCCGGGGCGCTGGCCGAAGGCGCCGGTTTCGCCGCGGCGGCCGCGATCATTCCGGCCCAGCTCGGCCAGCCCGACGAGGCGGCGGCGCGGATCGACGCCCTCCACCGGTTCCTGGCCCGCAACCCCGACAACACCGTTCAGCGGATCAACCTCTTCTGCGCGCGGATCCTGGCCCTGGTCGAACGGGGCGAGCTGGGTGAGCCGTTCGAGCGGGTGATCGCCGAGTTCGATCAGCTGGGACTGGGCCCGTCGAAGCTGCTGTCCGAGCAACGGGTGTTCTTCATCTACCAGGCTCTCGGCCGGCTCGCCCAGTGCCACCAGGCGAGCCGGGATGTGCGCGCCCGTTGCCGGCGCGCGGCCGAGCGGGCGGTGGCCCTGCTCGGGAAGGCGGCGAACAACCGCACGCTGCGGGCGTACCACCGGGTTGCCCGCGCCGACCTCAAGCTGCTCGCCGGCCGGCCGGAGGCGGCGTTGCGCGACCTGGTCCGCGCCGATGAGGAGGTGCTTCGCCTCCACGCGCCGCTGATCGCGTACGAGATGGCGCGGGTGCGGGCCCGCGCGCTGCGGACCCTCGGCGAGCCGGCGCTCGCGGCGCAGCACGCGCGGTACGCGCTGATGCTCGCGGTCGACCAGCAGTGGGCGTACCGGGCCCGCTGGGTGCGCACGGAGTTCGGGATCGCCGACTACGCGGCCGCCACCACTGCGACCGGCGCGGTCAGCACGAGCGGAGCCGCTGGCAACAGCGGGGCGCACAGCAGTGCAGCCAGCGGAGCCGGCGGCGACGCCCCGCGCTCCGTCTCAGCGGACACCGCTGCCCGCGGCGACGGCGGCAATGCCCTGGACCGGCGGCGGCTGGCGGCGCTGCAACAGGTGAGCCTGGCCGCCGCTACCGTGCTCGATCCGCGCGAGCTGGCCAGGGTGGCGCTGGACGAGACCGTGCGCATCCTGGGCGCCGAACGTGCGTACCTGTTCCTGCTCGACACCGACCTCGGCCAGCTCGTTCCGCAGCTCGGGCGCGACGGCGAAGGCAACGACATCGAGGAGCTGACCGCGTACAGCACCACGCTGGTCGATCGGGTCCGCACCACCGGCGAGGCGGTCGTGGTGACCGGCAGCGAGGAAGGTGTCGCGCTCGGCTCCCGCAGCGCCCAGGTCCACGGCCTGCGCAGCATCATGGTCGCTCCGCTGCTGTTCGACGGGCGCCTCCTCGGCGTGGTCTACCTGGACAGCCGGGTGGCCAAGGGCATGTTCACCACCGAGGACGTCGACATCCTCATGGCCATCACGAACCATGTCGCCGTGTCGCTGGAGACCGCCCGCGCCGCGCAGCTGGCGTTGGCGGTCCAGGCCGCCCGCCGGCAACGCGATGTCGCGGAGATGCTGCGGCACGCCATGGCGGAACAGAGCGCCACACTGGACCCCGACGAGGTGATGCGCCGGCTGTTGCGGGCTCTCACCGGGACGCTGAACGGCGATGCGGCGGTGTTGCTGGCCCGTGACGGCGACAGGTTCCTGGTGACCGCCTCCCACGGCGTGGCGGCGGCTGTCGGTACCGTGCTCGGACCCAACCCCGCGCTGTCGGTCCTGCGGGACCTGGCCGGTCCGTCCGTGCACACGCGGACCGAAGGGCAGCCGGCGCCGTTCGACGGCCTGCTCGGGTCGCCATCGAGCTGGTTGGCGATTCCGGTCGCCGAGCGTGGTGAACCGTTCGGTGTCCTGTTGGTCGCGGCCGGCGGCGAGGACGTGATGCAGGACGGGCAGGTCGAGGTGGCGGCGGCGCTCGCCGGCCAGGGCGTGACCGCCTTTGAGAACGCTCGCCTCTTCAGTGAGGTGCGGCGCCTGGCCACGATCGACGGGCTGACCGGGCTGTACACCCGCAACCACTTTTTCGCCGAGGCGGACAAGCAGCTTCGGATCGCACGGCGCTACCAGCGGCCAATCTCGGCGATCATGGTGGACATCGATCACTTTAAACGGATCAACGACACCTACGGCCATCCGGTCGGCGACGAGGTGATCCGGGTGGTCGCGGCACGCCTGCGCGAGGCCACCCGCGGCAGCGACGTGCTCGGCCGGTACGGCGGCGAGGAGTTCGCAGTGGTCACCCCCGAGACCGGCGAGTCCGCCGCCCGGTTGGCCGAGCGGCTGCGCGAAGTCGTGTGTCGCGATCCTGTGCCGACCGAGGCGGGTCCGCTGGCGATGACGATCAGCGTCGGCATCGCCCATGTCGACCGCCGCGGAGAGCATCTCCGGCAGCTCCTCGCCCGCGCCGACGCGGCGCTGTACGAGGCGAAGGAGCGCGGGCGGAACCGGGTCGCGGCCGCGCGTGCGAGCGAAAGCGGGTAACGGCTACGGCATCCGGTACCCCCGAATGATCGTTTGCTCCAGCTGGCTGCCGGCCTCGCCCGACACCCGAATCCGGAGCGAAACCGCCCGGCCCGCCGGAGCTGTAGGCAGCGTCGCGACGAAGCGGTCCCCGCCGGCCGCAGCGACCGGCACCGCCTGCCAGCTCGTGCCGTCATCGATCGAGACCCACAGCTTGAGCTCCGTGATCCGTTGGGCCGCGACCCCGACCGCCTGCCGTACGGTAAACGTCGCCTCGTTCCCGTACGGGTGGTTGAGCCCGTCCAGGGGCAGGGCGTAGTCGACGGACAGCAGCGGCACGGGGACGCTCTCGTTACCGTCCGGGCCGCTGGAGCGGAACGTCCACGCGGTGCTGACCCGCGTGGACACCGGCAGTACCGCGCCGGCGTCGAGGTCGTACGTGAGCCGGTAGGTGGCCGCCTCCGCCGGGATCGAGAAGTCGCCGGACGAGCCGGTCAGCCGCGCGACCTGCCGGCCGTTGCGGTAGAGCGCCAGCGTGCGGGTCGTGCTCTCCTCCCATCTCGGATCGCCGGTCAAGCAGCCGGACCGCTGGTGCTGGTCGGCCAGCTCGACGAGCTCGACGTGCAGGTTGCCGCTGGTGCGCCGGATCGGCTGGGGCGCGCAGTAGCTCGGCGAGGGCTGCGGATCGTCGTACCAGTCCGGCCGCAGCGGCTGGCGTACCCAGGTCTTCTCCTGGCGGCTGCCCGGCCCGTACCGCCGCAGCGACTCCTCGGTGACGACGGGGCTGAACTCGACGGGCACCTCGGAGTAGAAGGCCTCGTCCAACCACAGGATGCCCGGGGTGACGTAGTCGGTGCGCGTGAACGGCAGGTCCCAGCTGTCGTTCTCCGCAGCGAGGGCACCCTCCGGCGAGAGTCCGTAGCGCTTGTGGCCGGTGCTGCTGCCCGGCGAGTCCAGGCGGTGGAACCGCTGGTCGATACGGGCCAGGGTGGCCTGCTCGGCGGTCGAGACCGAGTACGCCGGGTCGGCTGGCACGCTTGCGCCGAGCGAGCGCATGAGGTCGTAGCGCCGCAGATCCGGCGCGGTCGCGTCAAGGCTGAAGTACTCGTATGCCGCGAACCTGCCGACGTCGACGCCCGGGATCGGGGCGGTGTACAGGGCCTGCGCGCTCCATTCTTTACCGACCCAGGCGAACACTCCCGCCCACCACGGCTCCCCCCGTCGCGGGGTCTGCACATAGAACAGGCCGATGGCGCTCGGTACGGTCGCGACCCCTTGCACCGTGGCGGTCACCGGCCGTGCGTGAGCGCCGTCGAACGTGACGGTGGTATCCGCCTCGATCAGGACGTCGGGATCCCCGGCGAGCGCGGTACGGCCGGCGCCCTGCGTGTTGTCGGCGACCATCCCTGTCACGGCGTAGCGGCCCTTCGGTACCCGCAGGCTCACCAGCCCGTCGGCCCCGATCGACTCGCCGGCCTCGAACAGCACCGGGTCGTCGATGTTGTTCACACCGACGAACGCGGAGAACGCCTCTCTTGGCGTACCGGGCAGCGGGCTCGCCCGCACCGTCAAGGTGTACGTCGGCGGCTCGACGTAGAACGCGACCGGATTTCGCAGCTCGCGGCTGCCGGTGCGGGCCGTGACCGTACCGGCGAACAGGCCGAACCGGCCGGCCAGCCGATCCTGGTCGATGCGGAGGACGGCGGAGCCGGTCTGGCCCGGTGCCACGGTCAGCGTGGCCGTTGACAGGCCGGTGACCCCTTCGGGCAGGGCCTGACCGTACCGGTCGGTGACGCTGATCGCGAGCGCAAGCGTGACCGGCTCGGAGCCGTTGTTGAGCCAGCTCAGTGTGGCGTCGGTGGCGCCGAACTGGGGATAGGCAAGGATGCCGACGTTGACCACGTCGCGGCCAGCGGCCGGTGCGCCCATGGCCGAAGGGATGTCCACCCGTCCGCCACCAATGGCGTAGGCGTCGCCGCCCTGTGCCGGATCCGCGCTCGCGACGAGGCCCGCCTTGAGCTGCTCCCCACGCCAGGACGGATACCGCTGCTTCAGGATTGCCGCGGCCCCGGCCGCATGCGGCGTGGCCATGGACGTTCCCGTGGCGGCGGTGTACCGCGCGTCGATGACGCGCCCCATCGCCGTGCCCGCGGCGCGGGCCGAGATGATGTCCACTCCCGGCGCCACGATCTCCGGCTTGATCCAGCGGGTGTTGACCAACGGTCCGCGGCTGGAGAAGTCGGCGAGCACGTCGCCCGCGTCGACGGCCCCGACGGTCAGCGCGGTCGACGCGGCGCCGGGCGCGCCGACCGTAGCCTCCCAGGGCCCGGAGTTGCCCGCGGCGGCGACGAACAGCGTGCCGGTTGCGTAGCTGAGGGCGTCGACCGCGACCGACAGGGGGTCGTTGCCGTCGCTGGGCTCCAGGGTGCCCAGGCTCATGTTGACCACGTCAGCGCGCGGGGCAGCCCATTCCATGGCGGCGATCAGCCAGGACTCCTCGCCAAAGCCGTACGCGTTGAGCACCTTGCCCACCAGCAGCCGGGAGTCGGGGGCGACGCCGCGATGGCGCCCATTGGAGGCGGCGCCGGTGCCGGCGATGGTCGCCGCGACGTGCGTACCGTGGCCGTGCCGGTCGACCGCGTCTGCGTCGTCGGTGAAGTTGGCGGTCTCGGTGACCTGGCGGGCGAGGTCGGGGTGGGTGGCGTCCACCCCTGTGTCCAGCACGGCTACGCGGACGCCGGCGCCGGTGTACCCGGCTTGCCAGGCCTCAGGAGCGCCGATCTGGGTCAGGTTGGCATCCACGGTCGACGGCTCCGGCTCCGCGGTTGCCTGCACGCGCCGGTCCAGCCAGATCCGGCGTACGCCACCCGCTCCCGGCGCGGCGAGCGCTGGCAGCGCCCGGCGAAGCGTGGCCGACTCCGCCTTCGGTTGGTGCCCGGCGAGCGCCTGGATGCTGGACAGCGACCGTTGGGCACGCAGCGCGGCGCCGAACGGGGCGGTGCGCGCATTGGCCGTACCGGCGTACTGGACGATCAGCGGGGTGTCGGCCGAGCGCCGGTCGTCGTACCCGTTGCGGATCAACACGGTCACGTCGAACAGGGCTGGATCCAGCACCCGCCGCACCAGGGCTGCCGCGTCGGTGGGGATCACCCGCACGTGCCCGTCGCGGCCGCACTCGCGCCATAACGTCCGTCCCCGGCTGGCCGGGCGCACGCTGACCAACGGGCACCCAGGCCCGTTGGCGGTGACGGTGACGACGTCGCCCGTCACCAGGGTGACCGTGTACGTGGTTCGCGCCGGTATCGTTGCCGCTGCGTCAGCCGCGCCCATTGCCGGCCGCACGCCAGGTGTGGCGGCAGAGACGGCCGCGGTCGCGAGCACCAACGTGACGACGGAGAGCATGCGCTTCATCGGGCGGCACCTTCCATCGAGAAAGTCGAAGTCCTTACCGGCCTCACGCAGCACCCCGAGATCGCGTTGCATTTTTCGGCGAGGATTTCTTCACGGCGCGTGCCGCGATGCAACCGCCGGATGGCCGCCGGCGTGACTTGGCTGGAAGGGGGTGCAGCGTGCCGGACAGCGAGAGTTTCGACGCGTTCTACCGCGACACGCGCCAGCGGCTCTTCGACTGTCTGGTCGGGCTCACCGGCGACCGGGCCGAGGCCCAGGACGTCGTGCACGAGGCGTACGCACGGGCCTGGCAGCGGTGGCAGACGGTCGGCGACTACGCCGACCCGGAGGCGTGGGTACGCACGGTCGCCCGGCGGTTAGCGGTGAGCCAGTGGCGACGCGCGCGGTCGGCACTGCGGGCGTACCGGCGGATGGGGCCGGAGCCGCCGGTGCGTGGGCCGGACGTCGAGCGCATGGCGCTGGTGAGCGCGCTCGGCAAGCTGCCGAAGAAGCAGCGCGAGGCGATCGTCCTGCATCACCTGGTGGAGCTGCCCGTCGCGCAGATCGCCCGGGAGACCGGTGTCCCCGAGGGCACGGTGAAGGCTCGCCTGGCCCGGGGTCGCCGGGCCCTGGCCGCGCTGCTCGCGGTGAACCTGCCGGAGGAGAGCCATGTCTGACCCGATCGAGACCGCGCTCCAGAGACTGCGTGGGCAGCAGCCGCCCGGCGGCTTCGCCTCCGCCGCGGCGGTGCGCCGCCGCGGGACCCACCGGACCTACCGGCAGCTCGTCGCCGCCGGCGTCGCGGTGCTCGCCGTTGCCGGCGGCGTCGTGGCCGGGGTCGCATACCAGGCAGACCGGCGAGCGCCGGACGTGACCACGTCCACGTCACCGAGCCCGTCCAAACCGCCCAGCCCGAGCCCGTCGGGCAGCTCCCCGGCCCCGCGGCCGGTGGCGATCACCCCGGCGATGTTCCTGACCGCCGCCGACCTCGGGCCGGGCAGCTGGGTGATCGACCAGGGCAGCGACCAGCGCGCCGACACGTGGCCATGGCAGGACATCTGCCAGCCGTACCGCCGTGCCGACTACCCGTCGCTTGCCCGGCGGGCAGAGAAGGACTGGCGGGACATCAGCCGGACCGACGGTACCGGGACGGTCCGGCTCCAGTTCATCGAGCGGTACGAGCCGGGCGTCGGGCCGCGCAACCTCGACGACGTACGCGCCCGCCTGCGCGACTGCGCCGGCCTGCAGAGCACCGACCCGGTCGTCGGCAACCTGCCACTGCGGTGGACCCTGGTCGGAAACGGCTTCGCGGGTGACGACGCGGTGCTCGCCAAGAACGAGCTGTTCCCCAAAGGTGAACCGGTCCGGGCGTACTTCGTCGTCGCGGTCCGGGTGGGCGACCTCGTCACCTCGATCTGGCTCGACCCGGGCATCAGCGAGGCCACGGCCCGGGATATCGCCGCGAAGGCCGCCGCCCGCCTGCGGTGAGCTCGCCGGAGTGCCGGGCGGCGGCCCTTGCCCGGTACGGTGAACGGATGCGGCGGCTGCCCGCCGCGGACGGCGATCCCGAGCAGGTGCGCGATGGACCGGATGAACGTGATCGACGCCGGGTTCTACTACCTCGAGGACGAGAAGGTCCCGATGCACGTCGGTTCGGTGGCCGTGTTCGAGGGGCCCGCTCCGGCCTATGGCGACCTGGTCCGGCTGCTGGTGAGCAAGCTGCCGCTCGTGCCCCGGTACCGGCAGCGCGTGCGCGCCGTCCCACTGCATCTCGGCCGCCCGATGTGGACAGACGACGAACACTTCCAGATCCTCTACCACGTCCGGCACACCGCCGTACCGGCGCCGGGCGGTGCCGAGCAGCTGCGCAACCTGGCCGGCCGGGTGTTCGCGCAGCGGCTGGACCCGGCCAAGCCGCTGTGGGAGATGTGGCTCGTCGAAGGCCTGGAAGGTGGCCGGTGGGCGCTCATCTCGAAGGTGCACCACTGCATGGTGGACGGGGTCGCGGGGATGGACCTCGCGAGCATCCTGGTCGACTCGGACGGCCGCGGCTCGGACAACCGCGGCTCGGACAGCCGCGGCTCGGACGCACCTGACGCGGCGCCCACGCGGCCCACCGAATGGACGCCGCGGCCTGGCCCGTCGCCGCTGGGCGCCGTCGTCGGTGGGCTGCGCGATGCCGTGCTGGAGCCGATCCACCAGCTCGCCCGCATCCCCTCGCTCGTCCGTAACCCGCCCTCCCGCGACAGCGTGCTCAACTTCGGCCGCGGACTGGTCGGCACCGCCCGGCGGCTGGTGGGCGCCTCGGCCCGTACGCTCAACGGGCCGGTCGGTCCCCACCGGCGCTGGGAGTGGGCGCAGGCGAACCTCGACGAGGTCAAGCTGGTCCGCAAGGCGTTCGGCGGCACGGTCAACGACGTGGTGCTGGCGGCGGTCACCCGCGGCTTTCGTGACCTGCTCGCCGCGCGCGGCGAGCTGACCGGCGGTGCCGTGGTGCGCTCCCTCGTGCCGGTCTCGGTGCGGGCCAGGCACGAGCGCGGCGTACTGAACAACCGGATCTCCGCGGTGCTGGTGAACCTGCCGGTGGGCGAGCCCGACCCGGTCGCCCGGCTGGCGGCGCTGCGCGAACAGATGGACCACCTCAAGCAGCACCGCCAAGCCGTGGGGGCGCAGGCCCTCACCCGGTTGGCCGGGTTCGCGGCACCCACCCTCCTGGCGTTGGGCACCCGGCTGACGTTCCGGTACCCCCAGTCGCTGATGCAGACGGTCACCACCAACGTGCCGGGGCCACGTTTCCCGTTGCGCATGCTGGGCCGGCGCCTGGTCGAGGTGTACCCCTACGTGCCGATCGCGTACAACCTGCGGATCTCCGTCGGCATCTTCTCCTACCTCGACCAGCTCGACCTCGGCATCACCGCCGACTTCGACGCGGTACCGGATGTCGGCGTGCTCACCCAAGGGATCCGGCACGGTTTCGACGAGCTGTTCGAACGCGCGAAGCCGCAGGCGGCGGAGCGCACCCGCACTCGGGCCACCGGCCGCTGACGAGGGAGGCGTTGCCCGCGCGCGGCCTTGCGGGCTATGGTCTGGCCAGAAACAACCCACGGGAGTCCGGTGCCACCGGGCTGAGAGGGGGGCTGAGAGCCCCCGACCGTCGAACCTGATCCGGATCATGCCGGCGCAGGAAGGGGAGGCGCGGATGCCACCTATCGGGCGGCTCCATCTGATCACAGATACCCGGCCCGGTCGCGACGCGCTCGCCGTCGTGGCCGCCGGCCTCGCCGCGGGTGCCGACACGGTCCAGGTACGGGTACCGGACGACGCCACCGACCGGCAGGCGTACGAGCTGGCCAGCCGGGTGCTGCAGCTATGCCGGGCACACGGGGCGACCTGCCTGGTCAACGACCGGCTGCACATCGCGCTCGCGCTCGGGGCTGACGGCGGGCACGTCGGCGCCGACGATCTCCCGGTGGCCGCCGCACGCCTGGTGCTCGGGCCGGCCGCCGTGCTCGGCGCGACCGCCCGGGATCCGGTCACCGCCCGGCAGGCGGCGGCCGACGGAGCCAGCTATCTCGGCGTCGGCCCGGCGTACGCAACGTCCACAAAGGATGGTCTGCCGGCGCCGATCGGCGTCACCGGGATCACCGCCGTAGCGCGGTCGGTTGACCTGCCGGTCATCGCGATCGGCGGGGTCAGCGCGACCAGGGTCGCCGAGCTGCGCGCGGCCGGCGCGTACGGCGTAGCCGTTGTCGGCGCGGTGAGCGAGGCGGTCGATCCGGGCGCGGCGACCGCGGCACTGCAACGCGCCCTCGCGGCGGCGCGATGACGGCACGTGTGGCCGTGGTTGGCGGCGGCATCATCGGGCTCGCCGTGGCGTGGCGCTGTGTCCAACGTGGACTGGACGTGACGGTCTACGACCCGCAGCCGGGCGCCGGCGCGGCTCGGGTGGCGGCCGGCATGCTGGCGCCGGCGAGCGAGGCGCGGGCCGGCGAGGAGCAGCTGCAGCGGCTCATGCTCGCCTCCGCCCGCCGCTGGCCCGACTTCGCCGCCGAGCTCACCAAGGAGACCGGTGTCGAGCTGGGCTACCGCGACGAGGGCACGCTGCTGGTCGCGTTGACCGACGACGACCTGCGGGCCGTTCGGCACCTGTGTGGCTGCTACGCCCGGGCGGGCCTTCCGGTGTACCCGATCGGCGGCACCGAGCTGCGCGAGCGCGAGCCGTTGCTGGCACCGCGGGTGCGCGGCGGCGCCTACGTGCCGGGCGACCGCCAGGTCGACCCGCGGCGGGTGCTCACCGCGTTGCTCGCGGCCCTCGACGGGGTGACGTTCGTACCCGAACGAGTCGACGACCCCGACGGGCTCGACGCGCAAACGGTCGTGCTCGCGGCCGGCCACGCCACAGGCGCCCTCGCCGGGCTCGACGTCCGCCCGGTCAAGGGCCAGTCGATCCGGCTGCGAGCACCCCAGCCACCGCTGCGCCACGTCGTCCGCGGCTACGCCCGCAACCGCCACGTCTACCTGGTGCCGCGCCAGGACGGGGAGCTGGTGATCGGCGCCACCGAGGAGGAGCGCGGCGCCGACACCACGGTGACCGCGGGCGGGCTGCTCGACCTGCTCCGCCCGGCCGCCGAGCTGCTGCCCGAGCTCGTCGAGTACCCGGTGGTCGAGGCGCTCGCCGGGCTGCGCCCGGGCACCCGCGACAACGCCCCGCTGCTGGGTCGGCTCTCTGCTCGCGTGATCGCGGCCACCGGCCATTACCGGCACGGAGTCCTGCTCACGCCCGTCACCGCTGACGCGATCGCCGAGCTGGTCGCCACCGGCGTCACACCCGCCGAGATCGCCCCGTTCGAGCCGAGACGGGAGAGCCCATGCACCTGACCGTCAACGGCGAGCACCGCGCCGTGGCCGACGGCGTGAACGTCGCCGAGCTGGTGACCGAGCTGGGCGGCCGGAACCGGGGTGTGGCCGTCGCGGTCAACGGCACCGTCGTACCCCGCTCGGCGTGGGTCGGCACGCCGCTGCACGACGGCGACACGATCGAGGTCCTCACCGCCGTGCAGGGAGGCTGACGTGGACGACGCTCTCATCATCGCCAGCGAGAAGCTTGGCTCGCGGCTGATCCTCGGCACCGGCGGAGCCACCAACCACGCCGTCCTCGAAGACGCCATCCGCGAGAGCGGCGCCGAGCTGGTCACCGTCGCCCTGCGCCGGATCGACTCCGCCGCGCCAAGCCTGCTCGACGTCCTCGACCGGTGCGGCGTGCGGATCCTGCCCAACACGGCCGGTTGCTACACCGCCGTCGAGGCGGTCCGGTTGGCCCGCCTCGCGCGCGAGGCGTTCGAGACAGGCTGGGTCAAGCTCGAGGTCATCGGCGACGAGGACACCCTGCTGCCGGACGCGGTCGAGCTGCTAGCGGCGGCACGAGAGCTGGTCGACGACGGCTTCACCGTCCTGCCGTACACCACCGACGACCCGGTGCTGGCCCGGCGCCTGGCTGATGTCGGATGCGCCGCGGTCATGCCGCTCGGTGCGCCGATCGGTTCCGGCATGGGCATCCGCAACCCGTACAACATCGCGCTCATCCGGGAGGCGGTGCAGGTACCAGTAATCCTCGACGCCGGCGTCGGCACCGCCTCGGACGCGGCGCTCGCGATGGAGCTGGGCTGCGACGGTGTGCTGCTCGCCTCCGCGGTGACCCGCGCGGAGCAGCCGGGGCGGATGGCGGCCGCGATGCGGCACGCGGTGGTGGCCGGCCGGCTGGCGTACCTGGCCGGGCGCATCCCGCGCCGGCTGCACGCCACGGCGTCCAGCCCGTTGGAAGGGCTGCCGGCGTGGTGATCGTGTTCACCGATCGGCGGCAGGCGCGCCGGCCGATCACCGAGGTCATCGCCGCCGCCGTTGACGGGGGCGCGCGGTTGGTCGTAATGCGGGAGAAGGACCTGCCCGACGCCGAGCGGGCCGCGCTCGCGGTGCGACTGCAGGCGGTGGTGGCGGCGGCCGGTGGGCGGTTGCTGCTCGCCGGCCGCATCGCCGGGCCGGACGGGCAGCACCTCGCGGCTGGCGACCCGTGGCCGGTGAGCGCGACCGGCCTGGTCGGGCGCAGCTGCCACAACGCGGAGGAGCTGTCCGCGGCCGCCGCCGAGGGCGCGGCCTACGCGACGCTGTCGCCGGTCTTCCCCTCGGCATCCAAGCCTGGGTACGGGCCACCGCTGGGCATCTCGCGCCTGCGCGAGGCGTGTGCGGCCGTTCCGTTGCCGGTCTACGCGCTCGGCGGGATCGACAGCCCCGAGCGAGCCAGGCTGTGCCGCGAGGCAGGCGCCGCGGGTGTTGCCGTCATGGGTGCCGTGATGCGCGCGGACGACCCCGCGCGGGTGGTGGAGGACCTGTCGTGACGCCACCGGTGGCGCTGACGATCGCCGGATCCGACTCCGGCGGTGGCGCGGGTGTGCAGGCCGACCTGAAGACGTTCGCCGCGTACCGGGTCTTCGGCACCAGCGTGGTCCGGGTGTCCTTTGTGGAGGCGCAGCTCGCAGCCGTGCTGGACGACCTGCCGGTGGCGGCGGTCAAGACCGGGATGCTGGCCGACCCGGCGACGGTTGCGCTGGTGGCGCGATGGGCGTCGCGGTTGCCGAACCTCGTGGTCGACCCGGTGCTCGTCTCGTCCAGCGGGGACGTGCTCTTCGCGGGTGGCGCCCGCGAGGCGTACCTGGAACGGTTGTTTCCGCGCGCCACCGTCGTGACGCCCAACTCGCGCGAAGCCGGTGTGCTGCTCGGCCGCGTGGTGTCCACTGTGGATGATGCGGTGAGCGCGGCGGAGGCGCTCGGCGCGACCGGTCCGGAGTGGGTGGTGGTCAAGGGCGGGCATCTGGACGGTGTCGGCGAGGCCGTCGACATCGTCTGGCATCGCGGCGAGGTCGAGCTGCTGCGGGCGCCATGGGTCGCCACCACCAACACCCACGGCACCGGCTGTACCTTCGCGGCGGCGATCGCCGCCGGTCTGGCCCGTGGCGACGACGTGCCCAGCGCACTTCGCGCCGCCAAGTCCTACGTCCACCGTGCGTTGCGCGGCGCCGCCGGCTGGCGGCTCGGTGCCGGGCACGGACCGCTCTCCTGGGAGGCTCACTGATGAGGCGCAAGGTCTACGTCACCGGTTCCCGTCCGGACATCCGGGTGCCGTTCGCGGAGGTGCCACTCTCCGGCGACAACCCGCCGGTACGGCTGTACGACACGTCCGGGCCGGGCGGGGAGCCGGCTACCGGGCTGCCCGCGATGCGGACGGGGTGGATCGCCGAGCGGGGCGATGTCGTGGCCGAGCCGGCCGCCGGAGCCGCCAATGCGGGGCGTACGGTCCGCAAGGCCGCACCGGGGAGGTGCGTGACCCAACTGCACTATGCCCGGCAGGGAGTCGTGACGCCGGAGATGCAGTTCGTGGCCGTACGGGAGGGCCTGCCCGCCGAGGTGGTCCGCGCGGAGATCGCCGCCGGCCGGGCGATCCTGCCCAATAACGTCAACCATCCCGAGACCGAGCCGATGGTCATCGGGTCGCGGTTCCTGGTCAAGGTGAACGCCAACATCGGCACCTCGGCGGTGACGTCCACTGTGGACGAGGAGGTGGCCAAGCTCACCTGGGCGACCCGCTGGGGCGCCGACACCGTGATGGACCTGTCGACCGGGAAGCGGATCCACCAGACGCGGGAAGCCATCGTGCGCAACGCGCCGGTGCCGATCGGGACGGTACCGATCTACCAGGCCCTGGAGGAGGTGGGCGGCGACCCGGTCGAGCTGACCTGGGAGGTCTATCGCGACACCGTGATGGAGCAGGCCGAGCAGGGCGTCGACTACATGACGGTGCACGCCGGGGTCCTCCTGCCGTACGTGCCGCTGACCGTGGGTCGGGTCACCGGCATCGTCTCCCGGGGCGGGTCGATCCTCGCCGCCTGGTGCCTCGCTCGCCACGAGGAGAACTTCCTCTACACCCATTTCCGGGAGCTGTGCGAGATCTTCGCGGTGTACGACATCGCCTTCTCGCTCGGTGACGGGCTGCGGCCGGGCTCGATCGCCGACGCCAACGACGAGGCGCAGCTGGCCGAGCTGCGTACGCTCGGCGAGCTGACCTCGGTGGCGTGGGAGCACGACGTGCAGGTGATGATCGAAGGTCCGGGCCACGTCCCCATGCACAAGATCAAGGAGAACGTGGACCTGCAACAGGAGTGGTGCCACCGGGCGCCGTTCTACACCCTCGGTCCACTCACGACGGACGTGGCGCCCGGGTACGACCACATCACCTCAGCGATCGGCGCGGCGATGATCGCCATGTACGGCACGGCCATGCTGTGCTACGTCACGCCCAAGGAGCACCTCGGCCTGCCCGACCGCGACGACGTGAAGGCCGGCGTCATCGCGTACAAGATTGCCGCTCACGCGGCCGACCTGGCCAAGGGACACCCGGCCGCGCAGGCCTGGGACGACGCGCTGAGCAAGGCCCGGTTCGAGTTCCGCTGGGAGGACCAGTTCAACCTGGCGCTCGACCCGGACACGGCGCGGGCCTACCACGACGAGACCCTCCCCGCCGAGCCGGCGAAGACGGCCCATTTCTGCTCGATGTGCGGTCCCAAGTTCTGCTCAATGAAGATCACGCAGGACCTGCGCCGGTACGCCGAGGAGCACGGTCTGGACGAGGTTGCCGCCCGCGAGATCGGGTTGAAGGAGAAGTCGGCGGAGTTCGTGGCCGCCGGGGCGCACGTGTACGCCGCCGGCGCGCAGGTGTCCAAGGCGGCGCCGCGGTAGGGTGGCCGCCGTGTCCACCGAGCCCGTCAGCCCCCACTCCGACCGGGAGCGCCGCTGCGGCAGCGGCTGCGTGCGGCGCTTCCGGCGGCGGTGAAGGCGCGTGACCGCGTCGCCCTCGCAGCCTTGCGCTCGACGCTGGCCGCGATCGATAACGCGGAGGCGGTCGACCGGGCGGGGCCTGTCCGCGAGCGGCTGGCCATCGAGCAGACTCCGGTTGGGGTCGGCGCTGTTGAGGTCCCGCGGCGGGTGCTGACCGAGGCGGAGGTTGAGGGCATCGTGCGCGCCGAGATGGCCGAGCGGGTGGCCGCCGCACGCGACTACGACCGGAAGGGCTGGCCCGACCACGCCGAGCGGCTGCGACGCGAGGTCAGCGTGCTGTCAGGGCACCTCACCCGGTAGGCGGCGAGTGGGAAGCGTTACTGTTCCTCGGGCTATCCGAAGGCGAACCGTCCACCGGGGCCCGGCTCAAGTGGGATGGTCTGCACGACCGCATCCACGTTGAGCGGTCCGTAGATGTGCGGGAAGGGCTTGTCCGAGCCGGGCACGTCGTCGTACCGGACGTCCGATATCAACCGATCTTCGTCGATGACAAGGACCAGGAGCTCCCGTTCCTGCCCGTAGATCATATTGGCGACGGGAGCCACCTGGTCGGCTGTGCCCGCATGGATGAATCCTTGCTCCTCCAGGGTCCTGCCTCGGGTGGAGATTCGATACTCGCCATCGTGCTGAGCCTGCGCCCAGTCGGTCGCGAACGCGATGTGATAGATCGTCAAGTCAGCCGCCTCGTACCATCTGGTTGGCCTGCTCGGTGAACCGTTCCACGATCGGGCATGGAGTCCCGAGGCGCCAAGGGCGGCCAGAGCGCTGGGACCTGCCTTGCTGTCAGGGGACAGCGCTGCGGGATACGCGCTGTTACCGTGTGCAGGGCTGAGCGTCATGGGGAGGGCGGCACATGGCCGAAGACCGTGTCTAACCTGCCGGAGCTGTACGTCGCGGTCGACGTGGAGGCCGACGGCCCGATTCCGGGTCCGTACAGCATGATCTCGTTGGGCATGGCGGTCGCCGGGCGGCCGGACCTGACGTTCTACACCGAGCTCCGGCCGATATCCGACGACTTCGTCCCGCAGGCCCTTGCCGTGTCCGGGCTCGACCGCGACCGGTTGCTGCGCGAGGCGCCGCCCGCCGAAGACGCGATGCGCGCGGCCGCCGCTTGGGTCAACGGCCTGCGGCGCATCGGCCGCCCGGTGTTCCTCGCCGCGCCAGCGGTCTGGGACGGCATGTTCGTGCACTGGTACTTCGTGCGGTTCATTGGCCACAGCCCGTTCGGGGCGACGGGCTCCGGCATCGACCTACGCAGCTTCTGGATGGGTCGGACCGGCTGCGAGTGGGTCGACACGCGCAAGGGGAAGATCAAGCACGCGCTGGGCCTGACCGACATTCCGCACGCCCACCACGCGGGCGAGGACGCCGCCGAGCTCGCCCAGGTCTTCGACGCCGCCCGCCGCTGCCGGGCCGCGCTGCGTTAGCCGGCGACCAGCGCGTCGGCGGGGTCGGCGGCCGCGATCCGGGCCTCGATCTCCTCGGCGCTCAACGGGGTGAACGCGGCTGCCGCGGCGAGCGCCGCCGGCAGCAGCCGTACGTCACCGGGCGTTGCGAACCCGGTCACCGGGAGGGAGAGCGTGAACCGCACGGCCTCCCGGATCCGGTCCGGGTCCTGGTACGGCTCGTACCACGTGGTCGCGGTGTGGTCGCGGCCGCCCCATGGGCCCCGGGCGACCGCCTTGATGGCCATCACACCGAGGTCCCGCTCGGCGGCCACGGCGAGCAGCGCCTCGAAGTCCGCGCGGTACGCCGGCAGCGCCAGCATCGTCGGGTTGACCGGAAGCATCACGGTGTCCAGGTCGACCTCGCGCAGCGCCTGCCGGAACAGCCGCGGTGCGTATTCGAAGTGACCGGTGATACCGATGGCGCCGACGAGGCCCTCATCGCGGGCCTGTACCAGGGCCTGCGCAGCCCCACCCGGCGCGAGCGCGGCGGCCAGCTCCTCGTCGGTGGTCACCGCGTGCAGCTGGTAGAGGTCGAGCCGGTCGGTACGCAGCTTGGTCAGCGACCGTTCCAGCTCAGCGCGAGCGGCCGACGCGCCGCGCTGCATCGTCTTGCAACCGACGAAGAGCCGGTCGCGGTACTCCGGCAGCACCCGCCCCGCGAGGTCCTCGGCCATGCCGTACTGCGGCGCGATGTCGAGATGGTTCACGCCGGCGGCGACGGCCCGCGCGAACGCGCCGGCGACGACGTCCTCGGTGGTCTCCCAGAACGCAGCGGCGCCCAGGATCGCGACGCTCGACTCGTGCCCGGTCCGTCCCAACCGCCTGCGCTGCATGGTTCCCTCCCGCGAGTCCGCTCTGCTGCGCTCAGTATCTCCGCTGCCCGGCCGGAGCGCGGCGAAACCCGCGGTCGGCCGTAGCGCGGGCCGAAGGTCCCTCCCGGCACGGTCTTCCGGCCGTGTCACCGACATCGCCGCCGGCTGAGGCTGGTCGGTAAGGGGCGTGAAGAGTGACGGGCGCCCGCCTCGTGCTTCATGGCCCGGCGAAGGAGCGGTGATGAGCTACGACATTCACGTGTACCACCTCGCCGCGACGCCGGCGGCCGTGATCCGGGCCCGGGTGGCGCCGGATCGCGTCGCTGGGTGGCTGCGGCGTGCCTACCGTTCGGTCGGTGAGCGGCTGGCCAGCGACGGCATCGCGCCGGCCGGCCCGGCGTTCGCCTGCTACACCGTCGATGGCGACGCCGTCGAGGTGGAGGCCGGGTATCCGGTGCGGGTCGCGCTTGACGGCGACGGGCTGGTGATGCCCTCCGGGCTGCCCGGTGGACCGGCCGCGGTAACCGTCCACAAGGGCGGGCTGGAGCGCGTCGACGCGGCCTACCGGCGCATCGGCATCTGGCTGGCGAGGCACCACCTGCGCTCGCATGGCCGGCACTGGGAGCAGTACCTGGTCGGGCTCGCGACCAACGACGGCGACCGGAGCCGGTGGCGTACCGAGATCGTGGTGCCCTACCGCTGGGACACGGTGCTGGTCGGCGGCGACCCCGAAGACCAGGACATCGCCTGGCCCGGCGCGGGATACCACGACGAGTACCACAGCCGGTACGCCGTCGACCTGGCGGCGGCCAGATAATCGGCGGCCAGATAATCGGTCAGGGTGCGGCCGCCCGCTAGGTGCGGCTAGGGCAGGTGCACCTGGAACAGGGTGCAGCCGTCTTGACCGGCCGTGATCGGATGCGTGACCCCTTTGGGCACGTATACGTATGAACCTGCGGTGAGCGTTTGGCCGGAAATGATCGCCTCGCCGGCCACCACCCAGATGTGGTGGGACGCCGGATGCGGGCGACCCGGCGTGGTGGCGCCCGGTTGGTAGCTGATGAGCGCGTCGACACGGTCGTCGATGCGGTACAGCTCCTTCTCCGAGACGCCCTGGCAACGGGTGACCGGCTGCCACGGCAGCCCCGCGATCTCCTCGGGGCTCAGCGTGAGCGGGCTGTTCCGGGCATCCCGGTCCAGCTGCGACATCGTCGTTCCCATGGGAACCTCCCGTTATCCGAGGTCACTTCGACGGTACGGCCGAGGGCCCGGTCTCCGGTAGGGCTGGGCGCCTGCCGCGCGTTCCTGCGCGCAGATCTGGCGGTGCGGCCGGTTTTCGAGTCACCCTCGAACTGAGCGAGGAGGTGGTCGATGATTCGCAGCGAGCACATCGACCGGTTCCGGCCCAGCTTTGCCGGGCTCTCGTTCGCCACCGTGTTCCTGTGCGTGTCGCTCACCCCCTCGCTGCTGCCGCGTACCTGGGTCTCGCAGGGCCTGGTCAGCGGCATCGCCGCGGCCATCGGCTACGGCACGGGCGTAGTCCTCGGATGGCTGACCCGCAAGCTGGTCCGGTTCCGGCCCACGCCGCGGACCATCTCCCGGGCCTGGAAGACGCTCGCCGTGCTCGCCGCAGCGCTGGTGAGCCTGTCCCTGTACCAGGGTGCTCGCTGGCAACGGGAGATCTTCCGGCTCATGGGCGAGCACCCACCGGTCCGGTTCGGCTACCTCGGCGTGCTGCTGCTGAGCCTCCTGGTCGGTACCGGGTTGGTCGTCCTGGTTCGCCTGCTGCGCTGGACGGTCCGGGCGCTGAGCCGGCTGCTGACCCGGTGGGTTCCGGCGGTGGCCGCGCAGCTGGTGGCCACCGTCACGGTGGTCGGGCTGCTCGTGGCGCTGCTCGACGGCGTGGTCTACGATCGCGCGCTGCAGCTGGCGGTGTCCATATCGGACACCAACAACGCCGTCATCAGCCCCAACCTGGCTCAGCCGACCAGCCCGACCCGATCGGGCAGCCCTCAGTCGCTGGCCGACTGGTCATCGCTGGGCCTGCAGGGGCGGGCGTTCGTGACCGGCGGACCAACGGCCGAGCAGCTTCGGCGGTTCAGCGGGTCGCCGCCGGCCGAGCCGATCCGGGTGTACGCCGGCCTCGCCTCGGCGCCGTCGCTCGCCGACCGGGCGACGCTGGCGGTGCGGGAGCTGGTGCGTACGGGAGCGTTCTCCCGCAAGGTGCTGTGCGTGGTGTTCACCACCGGCACCGGATGGGTTGACCCGCGGGCCGCGAGCAGCCTGGAGTACATGTACAACGGCGACTCCGCCCTGGTCGGCATGCAGTACTCCACGCTGCCGAGCTGGATCTCCTTCGCGGTCGAGCGAGAGAAGTCCACCGCCGCCGCGCGCGAGCTCTTCAACCGGGTGTACGCCCAGTGGTCCACCCTGCCGCCCGGACAGCGACCGAAGCTGCTGGTCTTCGGCGAGAGCCTGGGCTCCTACGGCGGAGAGGGCGCCTTCAGCGGCATCGAGGACATCCGCCACCGCGTCGACGGCGCGCTGTGGATCGGGCCGACGCACGGCAACCGGCTGTGGAGCGACCTGGTGGCCCACCGCGATGCCGGTACCCCTCAGGTGTTGCCGGTCTACCAGGGCGGCACCACGGTTCGCTTCGCGGGCGACCCGGCGGACCTGACCGCGCCGCCGGGCACCTGGAGCCAGCCCCGGATCGTGTACCTGCAGCACGCCTCCGACCCGATCACCTGGTGGTCGCCGGACCTGCTGGTACGCCGGCCCGACTGGCTGGCGGAGCGCCCGGGTCGCGACGTGCTCGACGCGATGCGCTGGTACCCGTTCGTGACGTTCTTCCAGGTGAGCGCGGACCTGGCGTTCGCCGGCAAGCCCCGGACCGGTCACGGGCACCGCTTCGGCGCCGAGACCGTCGCCGCGTGGGCCGCGATCGCCCCGCCGCCCGGGTGGACGGCGCGGGACACCGCCCGCCTGAGCGGCCTGGTGGACCCACGCGGCTAGCGTCCCGGCCGGGTCCGTAGACTCGCCGGGTACAAGCCAACGTGATCCGCAGACACCGCCTCGCCACGGCCATCCTGGCCGTGGTCTTTGTGCTCGTCGCGGTCAACGTCGCCGACCGGTTCGGTCCCCGGCACACCGGCCTGGTGGTCGGGCCGGTGGTCGCCCTCCTTCTGGTCGTGCTGGCCCGTAGGGCCGGCCTGTCCTGGGATGAGCTGGGCATGTCGCGACGAAACCTAGCGAAGGGCGGCGCCTACGCCGCAGCCGCGGTCGCGGTGGTCGCCATCGCGTACGCCGCCGCGACCCTCCTGCCGATCACCCGGGCGGCGTTCCTCGACGTCCGCTACCACCTGCCTGCCGGCCGGGCGATGGTCAGCGCGTTCGTGGTGGTTCCGCTGGGCACCGTGCTGCTTGAGGAGATCGCCTTCCGCGGCGTCCTGCTCGCTCTCGTCCACCGCCACCGCGGCATGGCCTGGGCCACGGTGGTCTCGTCCGTCCTGTTTGGACTGTGGCACATCCTGCCCTCGCTGCGGCTCGGCCGGGCCAACGCCGCCATGGCCGCCTCGGTCGGGCCGGGTCCACACGGTCAGCTTCTCGCCATCCTCGCCGCGGTCGCGTTCACCACGCTGGCCGGCCTGATCCTGTGCGAGCTGCGGCGCCGCAGCGGTAGCCTGCTCGCCGCGGCCGGCCTGCACTGGGCGACCAACGGGCTTGGTGTGGTGCTCGCCACCGTGATGTGGGCGAGCGGGACCGGCTGACCCGCGCGCCACCGCTACGCGGGCGGCAAGAGCATGTCCCACAGGGGGCGGCGCGGCGTGGGTGCGGTTGGCGGTCCGTACCCGACTCGCAGGATGGCCTGTGCGGTGCCGCCATACCGGTGGTCGGTGAGGAGCTCGCGCACCTCAGGGATCTCCAGCGGCGGCGTCATCGGCGTGGTGGACAGCCCGCGTACCGTGGCGGTGAGCATCACGCGTTCCAGAGCCTGGCCGGCGCGCAGCCACGCGGCGGGCCCGTCGCCGAACGTGCGCAGGACCACCAGCGTCGGCTCGCGTTCGAAGGCCACCGTCCGGCGCTGGCGCGTTGGATGGACCAGACCGAAGTCGCGGATCGGGACGCTCTCCAGGGCGCTCCACGGCCCGACGGCCGATGGCGGTACGCCGTCCCCGCGTTCGGGCGCGGGGAAGGTCCACTCCCCGAGCTCGGCCCAGTAGCCCGGCTGGTCCCGGAAACGGCGGTCGGCGGCGATGGTCAGACCGAACAACCAGTCCCGCTCGATGGAGTCGGCCACCGACAGCGTGGCTCCCTCCACTTTGGCGGCGGCGGCGAGCTCGTCCAGCGTGTGCTCGGGGACCGGGATGTCGGCGAACGGCCGCCGGTTCGTGCGGCGCCGCGGAACCGCCTGCGCCAGCGCGCGTGCCGTCTGGTTTGCCTGGACCGGTGGACCGGGGGTGACCCGGGCGACCAGGTTCCGTTCCCGCACCGAGGGGAGCAGGCGCAGCAACGGTTGGTGGCCGTGCGCGAGAATGGCCACCCGCAGGTTGAGCACCGCGGCGCCGACGCTGATCAGCAGCTCTCGTCCGTGCGGATCGATCACGTCGAGCCGGCGGCTGTAGTCGGCGTACACGTCGATCCCGCTACCGCGGATCCGGAACTTCCATGGCTGCGTGTTGTGCACGGAGGGCGCAGCGACGGCCGCCTCCAGGCAATCCTCCGAGGCGGGCGTGAGGAAGCCGTCGGGGCGGATCGCCCAACGTTCAGTGATCATCGTATCCCTCCACTATGGACCGTGCGATCCCCAGCCGGCCGCTTCGATGTCCCAACTGCTGGTGGGGTTCAGCGTTCGCGTTAAGCGCGGCCAGGCAACAGAGGCGTTGCGGCCGCGGGTGCGGGACTTTGGTCCCGGCGTTTCGGCTCTGTTCCGGCCGGCGAACAGGGGGATATCATCAACACGCCCTGCACAGGTAATGTTACTTACTGCGATCGTCTTGGGGTCAGCGGCTCGTGGCGGCGACGCTTTGTCGCCGCTCGCGCCGTCGAGGACGGACGGACTCTCCCGGGAGGTGCACACGTCCGATGGCCCGGTCGGTCGATGGCGCATGGGTCCTCCATCGCCGAGTTCCTTCCTGTCCATGCTCGACCGCGCGGAGGCCGCGGCGCTGGTCGACCTCGGGGTCGAACGGGAGTACGCGGCTCGGGCGAGCCTGTTCCACCAGGGCGAGCCGACGCGCCACGTGCTGCTGCTGCTCGACGGTTGGGTGAAGGTCTGCTCCCGCTCGCGCGGCGGGGAGGAGGCGCTGCTGGCCATCCGTGGACCGGGCGACATCGTCGGCGAGCTGTCCGCTGTGGACGGTCGGCCCCGTTCGGCCACGGTGACGGCTCTGGTGCCGGTCCGGGTACGGGTGATCGACGGCGACCGGTTCCGTGACCACCTGCTGCGCCGACCCAAGGTCATGCTCGCGCTGCTGGCGCACGTCGCCGGCAACCTGCGCCAGTCCGACCTCGAACGCCTCAAGTACGTCTCCACCCCCAGCTCCGGACGGGTCGCGCGGCTCCTGCTCGACCTGGCTATGCGGCACGGCCGGCAGACCCCCGACGGGGTGCTCATCGACCTGCCGCTGACCCAACGCGAGCTGGCCACGGCGGCGGCCACCTCCCGCGAGGCGGTCGCTCGCACGCTGCGGCTGCTGCGCGACCGCCAGCTGTTGCGCACCAGCCGGCGGCGCATCGTGCTCGTCCGCCCCGAGGTGCTGCGCTCGCTCAGCGGCTCTGTACCGGATGACACATAGCCGGTGTGTCCGCTGACGTCCCTGCCCGGACAGGCGAGGCCGATCCTGCGTGGCAGGACCAGCGAAGGGAGGCGATCCAGCGTGCCTACCGGCCGGCGAGGTGCGGCAGCGGTAGCCCTGCCGGGAACCTACCTCGGGCGCTTGCCCCAGAACGCGCGGCAGGAGCTGTTGGCGTTGGGGAGCGAACGGTGGTACCAGCACGGTGAGCACCTGATCGTGTACGGCGCGCGCGACCGTTACGCCGTCGTGCTGCGTACCGGCCGGGTCAAGGTGATCGCCACGACGCCGGGCGGCCGCACCTGCCTGCTCGGTGTCCGGGAGCCCGGGGACGTGGTCGGCGAGCTGTCCATTGTGGATGGTCGGCCCAGGTCGGCGTCGGTGGTCGCTTCCGGCGCGGTCTCCGCCCGTATGATCTCCGATGCCGCCTTCAGCGCCTTCCTCGACCGGCACCCCCGAGCGGTCTGGGAGCTGACGCGGGTGATCGGCGAGCGGCTCAGGGTGGCGGACCGGCGGCGTATCGAGTTCGTCTACGACGTGCCGACCCGGGTGGTGTGCCTGCTCGCCGAGTGGGTCGGCGCCCGGCCCGGAGACCGCCGGGAACGCGTCGAGGTCCGGCTCACCCAGCGCGAGGTGGCCGAGCTGGTAGGCGCCGCTGAGGTGACCGTACAGAAGGCGATGCGAGCGCTCGCCAGGACCGGCCTGCTCGCCACCAACTATGGCCGTATCGTCGTCCCCAGCCCGGCGCGGTTGGCCACCGAAGCCCAACGGCTCGCCCAAGCCCATCGCTTCACAGCGCCAGGAGCGGCACCCAGGTGACAGGGGCGGAAGCGTCGTAAGGTGATCGACCATGTTGACGCTCCTGGCGCTGGCCGCGCTCGGGTTGGCCTTACTGACGGTCGCCGCCGACCACCTCGTGCTGGGGGCGGGCCGGCTCGCCGCACGTTTTGGGATCTCGCCGGTCGTGGTCGGCGTTGTGGTGATCGGGCTAGGCACGAGCGCTCCAGAGCTCGTCGTGTCGGGTATCGCTTCGGTCCGCGGCGACGGCGGCCTCGCCGTGGCCAACCTGGTCGGCTCGAACGTCCTCAACGTCACGGTGATTCTCGGCATCGCCGCGCTGGTCGCTCCGGTGAAGGTGCGTTCGTCGGTACCGCGACGCGAGGCGCCGCTGTCCGTCGCTGCCGTCACGCTGTTCGCGGCGCTCGTGCTCGTCGGGTTGGGCCGCCTCGCCGGCGCGCTGCTGGGCGCGGCGCTGATCCTGACGGTGGTGATCCTCGTCCGCCTCGCCCACGTCACCACGGCCGACCCGCTGCCGGCCGAGGTGGGCGACTTCCTCGACGCCCCACCGGTTCCGCGCGCCGGCCGGGAGGCGCTGCGAGCCGTGCTCGGTCTCGCCGGTACCCTGCTGGGCGCTCACCTCCTGGTTGCGAACGCGGCCACCGCCGCCCAGCGCCTCGGTGTGCCACAGACCGTGGTCGGCTTCACGCTGGTGGCCGTCGGTACCTCCCTGCCGGAGCTGGTCACCGCGGTGCAGGCGCAACGCCGGGGCGACGCCGACCTCCTGGTCGGCAACCTGTTGGGCAGCAACCTGTTCAACGCGGTAGCGGGTGGCGCGGTGGTGGGTCTCATGGGTCGGGGGGAGCCGGCGCGGCTGGGCTACCCGGTCCTCGCCGCCATGGTGGCCGTCAGCCTGCTGACCTGGCTCGTGCTCTACCGCGGCTACCGGGTGAGCCGGTTCGAGGCGGTGCTGCTGCTTGTCGCGTACGCCTTGACGCTGCCGCTGATCACCTGAACAAGCCGTCGCCGCTACGCGGCTCAGGGAGTCAGGCGCAGGATGCGGTCGTCGTCACGGCTGGGCGAGCCCCGACCGTCGCTGTTGGAGGTGAGCACCCACAGCGATCCGTCCGGTGCGAGCGCGACGTGGCGCAGCCGGCCGTACTCGCCGGCGAGCAGGACCTCCGGTGCCTTGCCGTCCAGCCCGATCCGGTAGAGCCGCTGGCCGCGCAGGCATGCCATGTACACCCGCTCGCCCGCGATCGCGATGCCGCTGGGAGAGGCGTCGTCTGTGGCCCAGGTGGCGATCGGCTCGACGTACCGGCCGCCGCCGCTGCCCGGCCCTTCGACCTCCGGCCAGCCGTAGTTTCGGCCGGGCTCGATGCGGTTGAGCTCGTCGTAGCGGTTCTGGCCGAACTCCGAGGCGTACATCCGGCCGGCGGCGTCCCACGCGAGGCCCTGTACGTTGCGATGACCGATGCTCCACACGACCGAGCCGCCGAACGGGTTGCCCGCGGCCGGCGCGCCCTCCGGCGTCATCCGCAGGATCTTCCCGCCGAGGTTGTCGCGGTCCTGCGCGCGGCCCCGCTGAGCCGCGTCACCCGTGCCGGCGTACAGCATGCCGTCGGGGCCGAAGGCCAGCCGTCCTCCGTTGTGGTTGCCGGCGCGCGGGATGCCGGTGAGGATCGGCTGCGGCCGCTCGCCCAGGCGTAGGCGCGCGATCCGGTTGTCGCTCGCCGCGGTGTAGTAGACGTACACCCACCGGTCGCTGGCGTAGCTGGGCGAGACGGCGATGCCCAGCAGGCCGCCCTCGCCGCTGGGCCGGGCCTCGTCGATGCGCTGCACCTCGCGTACCGTGCCGTCGGCGGTCATCGACAGGATCCTCGCGCTGTCCCGTTCGGTGACCAGGGCGGAGCCGTCGGGCAGGAACGCCAGCCCCCACGGCGCCACCAGACCACTGGCGAGCGTCTTCACGGCGCTGTCCGGCAGCGTCACGGCGGGCGCCCCGGAGATGCTGGGACGGGCGAACCAGCCGCGCCAGTACGCGATGCCCAGCGCCGCGGCGAGCACCACGACGACGGTGGCTACGACCATGACGACCCGGCGGACGGTCACGCCACAACGATACGTGTCGGGCGGGCGCACTGACGTCCATAGTGGACAGTTGGCGCCACCGGCTATTCGCCGACAGCGCCGTCGGTGAGTTCGCGCACGATGTCCAGGTGCCCGGCGTGGCGGGCGTACTCCTGCAGCACATGGAAGAGGATCCAGCTCAGGGCCGGCTGGTGGTCCGGCGGGTTGAAGCGTCCGCCGGAACGCGAGATGTCGCCGAGTGCCACGCGCGCCACGACCTCCCGCGACCGGGCGCATTCGTCGAGGAACAGCGCCCTGACCTCGTCGGCAGACTCATCGTCGCGCACCTGCCATCGGCCGGTGTCCGGGTCCTCGTCGCCCCAGGGCTGGTCCACCTGTTCGGCGGTGAAGCCCCACCGGAGCCAGCGCCGTTCCACAAACGCGAGATGCTTCAGCAGCTCCAGCGGGGTCCAACCGGACGGCAGCCGGCTGCGCCGCAGGTCGTCGTCTGACATGCCGTCGAGCTTGCGCAGCACCGTGGCGCGGTAGTAGTCCAGGTACGCCAGCAGGAGCTCGCGTGGGTCGGTCAGGGTGTTCGGCGGCTCGGTGGACGGGTCCATGGGCTGGACGGTATCGGCATCGTCGGGCGCCTGGCGATCGAGTACGCCGCTATCGTGAGCCATGCTGACCCCCTTGCCCGGCCTGCTGCCCGGCCTCACCGAGCTGTACCAGGACCTGCACGCCCACCCCGAGCTGTCCTTTGCCGAGCATCGGACGGCCGCCGAGATCGCCCGCCGGCTCACGGCGCTCGGGTACGAGGTGACGGCCGGCGTCGGGCGTACCGGCGTGGTGGGCCTGCTCCGCAACGGCGACGGCCCGACGGTGCTCCTGCGGGCGGACATCGACGCGCTTCCGCTGGCCGAGCGCACCGGTCTGCCGTACGCCTCCTCGGTCATCGCGACCGACGCCCGCGGCCAGGCGGTGCCCGTGATGCACGCCTGCGGTCACGACCTGCACATCACCTGGCTGATCGGCGCCGCGACCCTGTTCGCGGCGGCGCGTGACGCATGGTCGGGCACGTTGATGCTGGCGTTCCAGCCGGCCGAGGAGATCGCCGCCGGCGCGGCGGCGATGGTCGACGACGGCCTGTTCGACCGCTTCGGCCGCCCCGACGTGGCCCTCGGCCAGCACGTCTTCCCGCTGCCGGCGGGCGTGGTGCGCTACCGGCCGGGCGTGACCATGGCCGCGTGCGACACCTTACGCGTACGCCTGTTCGGGCGGGGCGGCCACGGCTCCCGCCCAGAGCGGACCGTCGACCCGGTCGTGCTGGCCGCCTCCACCGTGATGCGGCTGCAGACCGTGGTCTCGCGGGAGATTGCGGCCAGCGACGTGGCTGTGGTCACCGTCGGCACGCTCCACGCCGGTACCAAGGAGAACATCATCCCGGACGACGCCGAGCTGACCGTGAACATCCGCACGTTCGAGCTTGAGGTCCGGGCCCGCGTGCTCACCGCCGTCGACCGGATCATCCGCGGCGAGGCGGCCGCCGCCGGTGCGCCCCGGCCGCCGCGGATCGAGAAGATGTACGCCTTCGACGCCCTCACCAACGACGCAGGCGCGACCGTACGGGTGGCCGACGCGTTCACCGCGCGCTTCGGCGCTGACCGGGTCGGCACCGCCCCGGCCCTCACCGGCAGCGAAGACTTCGGCGTGTTCGGCAGCCGGGGCGGCTTTCCGTCGGTCTTCTGGTTCGTCGGCGGCGTCGACCCGGTCAGGTACGAGGCAGCCGAGCGGGCCGACCGGGTGAACGAGGACATCGCCTCGAACCATTCGCCGATCTTCGCGCCGGTGCTCGAAACGACGCTGCCGACCGGCGTGGAAACGCTGGTGACCGCCGCGCTCTTGTGGCTCGGACCGCCGTCGGGCTGACTCCATCGCTGACGTCGCCTTGCGGCCGTCCGGCGTCGCATCGGCGTCTCGTTGGCCTTGACTGACGTCGAGAGCGACGTCATAATGATGTCATGACTGATGTCCAGCCCACGACAAGGGTCAACACTCCACCGTTCAGCCCACCACCGGCCAGGCCGCGGGCGACCCGCCCGGCGCGCCGCATCGCCATGGACGCCCGGCGCGAGCAAGAGATGCGCCTCGGCGGCGTCTGGTGATCTCGATCGGCCTGCGCCCGACCGGTTCCGCACGGCGGCGTCCGGGCGATCCGCCACGGGGGCGTCCGGACGGTCCGCCGTGCGACACCCGCGTCCCGGGCTTACCGTGGATCGACGGTGATTTGCCGAAGGAGGCGGACGACATGGCAGGAACGGTCGCGCGGGTCACCGAGATCAGCGCCACGTCGGACACGAGCTTCGATGACGCCATCAAGATCGGGGTGGAGCGTGCCACCCAGACCCTGCGCGGGGTCAAGGCCGCCTGGGTCAAGGAGCAGGAAGTAACGATCAGCGACGGCCGGATCTCCGGGTACAAGGTGAACCTGCTCATCACCTTCGTGCTGGAGTAGCCGGCGCTCCCGACCCGTTGCCGTCCGGCAGGTCCAGCCGGGCGAGCCCGTGCAGCTCGCCCCGGGCGTCGGTACCCTCGATCAGCGCGTACCCGGACCGTCCATGGTGGACTAACGTGCCGATGGCGTTGCCAATGAACGGCCCGGCGACCAGGTCCCAGCGGATGCCGGGCGCGACGGTGCCGGCGAGCCGGGCCAGCAGACCCATAGACACCGCCACACCGTGGCTCCACGCCAGCCGGACCAGGGGCCGCATCGGCCGCGGGAGCTGGTTGTGTACCGGCGAGCAGACCACCTGGTACACCGGACCGAGCCGGGCATGGGCCACGTACGAATGGTGCACGTCGCCGGACAGGACGCTGACCGTCGCCGGCGACTCCCCGGCCGTGGGCGCCTGCGCCAGAAGCTGGCCCAGCAAGGCAGCCATCGCTTCGAACGAGCGGCCGAACGCCGCCCAGTGCTCCAGGTCCAGGCCGCGGCGTAGCCGTTCGGCGGCGCCCGACACCACGCTCCACGGTGCGTCGCACAAGCGTTCGTTCATCGCCTCGACGTGGTGCAGCGCGGGGGCGAGCAGCCACGGCAGCGACGCGCCCACCACGAGGTGGTCGTACGTGCCATCGCCAACCAGGTCGGCGAACCAGCGCCACTGCTCCTCGGGGAGCATCGCCCGCCGCCCCGGATCGAGCTGCCGGCCGGCGCGCGTGTCGAGCACCACGATGCGGGTACCGCCGACGTCGAGCGCGTAGCTCCACCGGTACGCGGCCCGGTCGGCGTCGGCCTTGGCTGCGAAGTCGACCAGGACCTCGGTCGCGTCCTGCTCGCCGAGCACCGCAGAGTAGACCGGGTCGGCGGCGAGCGCGTCCGGGTCGAGGTTGCCCAAGTGCTGGTACACCCAGTACGAGGCGAGCCCGGCCGCGATTCGCTCGGCCCACCAGGACTGGGACGACATGTCCGCCCGCCACGACGCCGAGGTGTTCCAGTCGTCGATGACCTCGTGATCATCGAAGATCATGACACTGGGCACCGTCGACATGAGCCAGCGGATCTCCGGGTCGGTCCACGACTCCAGGTACAGGCGGGTGTACTCCCCGAAGCTCACCACCTGGTCGGGTGGCGTGTCGAGGCGGCGCCGGTGCCGGCGCCGGCGCAGCCAGCGGCGGATGCCTGGCGAGGTCTCATCGGCGTACACCTGGTCGCCGAGCAGGATCAACGAGTCCGGCCAGGAGCCCTGCCCGGCGGCCAGCCGCAAGGCGTACGCATCCAGGGCATCCGGGGGGAACCGCCGGGTGACCCGGTGGGTCGCCTGCCGGCACGAGCCGAAGACCAACCGGGTCGGCTGCCCGTCAGCCCTCGTGCGGATCACGCTCGGCGGGTACCGCAGGTCCGGCCGCGGCCAGGACTCCCGGCCGTCAACAAGCACCCGGTATGGCGTGACCGTGCCCGGCTCCAGCCCGTCGACGACCACGAGCGCGTAGTGCCGCCCGAACACGGTGAAGGTGCGGGCGGCACCGCCGGCCCGGCCAGCTCGGACCTCGACGGTCGCCGGGCACGCGGTCTGCACCCAGACCGTGGCGCGCCGGTCGGTGACGCGGCGCAGGATGGGGCCGAGGAGGAGCTCCTGGGGGGTGGCGGACATGGCGACTCCATGCTGGGCGATGGCGCGCCGGCGCGCCACTCGACCGGCCAGCGCGCCACTCGACCGGCCAGCCCGCCACCCGACCGGCCAGCCCGCCACCCGCACCACTCGCCAGCCCGCCAGGCCGTCACTCGACGGCGCGAGGTGTGGTTGTCGCTGTGACGGTGACCGCTGCGCGGCGATGGGGGGATGCGCGACCGCCGCCGGATTGCCTAGGCTGTCCGCGTGCACCGCGATACCCCCAGCGCGGGCCGCCATGCCGTCTCGACGCGTATCCGCCCGTTGCGGCTGGTGGTCCTGGTCGTGTGCACCATCCTGGCATCGGCCGCCGTCGCTGCGTCGTTCAGCTTCGCGCTGCCCGCCGAGCAACCGCCGACGATGGCCGATCCGCTCTTCGACACGGTGGCGTTCTACCGGGCGCATTTCCCGGAGCGGGTGGGTGCCGATCGGGCGGGCCGCGGCGCGGGTACGGCCTTCGTGCGGGGCGAGCCGTTCCGGCCCGGGCCGGTGGCCGGCCTGAGCCAGGCACAGACCGACAACGCGTACATCATTGTCGAGGTCGGCAAGGTGATGCAGCTGCCGAAGCGGGCGTACGTGGTGGCCATCGCCACCGCCCTGCAGGAGAGCAACCTGCGCAACCTGGCCAACTCCGCCGTGTCCGCCTCGTTGAAGTACCGGCACGACGGCGTGGACACCAACCTCGACTCGGTCGGCCTGTTCCAGCAGCGGGCGAGCATGGGTTGGGGCACGGTGGCGCAGCTGATGGACCCGGCGCAGTCCACTGCCCGGTACTACAGCCGGCTGGTGCGGGTCGCCGGCTGGCAGGGCATGAGCGTCACCCAGGCGGCCCAGGCGGTGCAGCGTTCCGCGTACCCGAACGCCTATGCCAAGCACGCCGACCGCGCGCAGGAGATCGTCGAGGCCCTGGCCTGAGGCGCCGCCGGTCAGCCGGCCGCCGGTCAGCCCGCGGCCGTATCGCGCCCGTCGAGCGCGAGCGCCCGTACGACATGGTCGACCACCTCGGCGGGTGTGGCGTTGACCGGAATCGTGACCACGCCCTCGTTCTCGGTGGGTACCTCCAGATCGGCGAGCTGGCTGTCGAGCATGGCCTCCTTCATGAAGTGCCCGTGCCTGGCGCGCAAGCGCCGGTCGATGAGCTCGCGGCTGCCGGTCAGGAAGACCAGGCGGACCTCTGGACGCCCGTCGCGCAACACGTCGCGGTACCGGCGTTTGAGCGCCGAACACGAGACCACGGCGGGCTCGTGGGCCGACCGTCGTTCGTCGATCCACGCGGCGAGGGCGCGCAGCCACGGCCACCGGTCGTCGTCGGTCAGCGGCTGTCCGGCCGCCATCTTCTCCAGGTTCGCCTTGGGGTGGAAGTCGTCGGCCTCGGCGTACCGCCAGCCGAGCCGGCGGGCGAGCATGGAACCCACCGTGGTCTTCCCGCTGCCGGCGACCCCCGTCACGACCACGATCGGCCGGCCCGGCTCCCGTGCGGACGTCGGCACAGGCCCACGCTAACCGAGCACACTCAGGAAGTTCACGGGTACGTCCACAGGAAACTCTCAGCCAGGACCCCGACCATGGGTGAATGGCCGGCAGGCGGACGGGGGTCGCAGGCGCACTAGCAGCCGCGATGGCAGCCGCGGTCGTGCTGCTCTCGGCGCCCTCCACCGCCCGGAGCCAGGCGCTTCGCGTGTTCGGCGAGCGCCAGGCCGCCATCGACGTTTCGACCCACCCGGTGCAGCTGTCCGCGGTCCGGTCCGGCTGGACGCGGCGTCCGGCGTTGCCGGAGTACGTCAGCCCGGGAGGCGTGGTCGCGCTCTCGCTCGTGCTGTTGGCGCTCGCGGTGGCGATCATCCCGCGCGCCTTCCCAGGTGTGCGCAGGTCCCGGCCGGCTGTGCGTGGCCCGCCGGCGCGGAGCGCGTAGCCCGTACCTTCCTCACGCGCCTTCGACGTATCTGGCCTAATACCAACAATGGGGGACTAGTACTATGCCACGCACCATTTCGCCCGCTCACGAAATCGACCACGCCGGCCTGCGCGCCATGCTCGAGGAGCAGCGCAGGTTCCGCCTCGACCAGCTGGCCCAGCTCCACGCCCAGTCCGGCGACGCGCGCACCGAGACCGCCGGCCGGTACCTCGACCCGCTGGACGCGAGCGCCGACCGCGCCCGTACGGAGGTGTCCGAGGTCCTGGCCGCCGCGGCGGTGCAGGCCTTGGAGGACATCGACGCGGCGCTGGCCCGCATGGACGCCGGCCGGTACGGCATCTGCGACCGCTGCGACGCGAAGATCCCGCCCGAGCGGCTGGAGGCCGTACCGCAGGCGCGGCTGTGCATGTCGTGCCAGCGCCGGGCCGAACGCCACCGCTGACGGCAGGCGGGGTCCCTGATGGCCGGGCCGGCCGACGATGGCCGGCCCGGCCGTCAGCCGGCCGGCGCGATCGTCAGTCGGCCGGGCCCGGCAGTCAGTCGGCCGGGCCCGGCAGTCAGTCGGCGAAGACTCCCTGGCGAGCCTCGACGTCGTAGCGGTAGACCTCGCGACCGTCCACATAGGCCAGCTGGACGCGGCTCATCACGTCGAGCGGATCGCCCGACCACACGCACAGGTCGGCGTCCTTCCCGGGCTCGATCGAGCCGAGCCGGTCGGCCACGCCCGTAATGTTGGCCGGGTTGATGGTCACCGCCCGCAGCGCGGCGTCGCGGTCGAGACCCTCCTTGACCGCGAACGTCGCTTGGTGGATGAGAAAGTGGATCGGCACCACCGGATGGTCCGTAGTGATGGCGATCGTCACGCCGGCTGCGGCCAGCCGGCCCGGGTTGGCCAGCGAGCGGCTGCGCAGCTCGACCTTTGACCGAGCGGTCAGCAGCGGGCCGATGACGACCGGGATCTCCTTGGCGGCGATGACATCGGAGAGCAGGTGGGCTTCGGTGCCGTGGTCGATGACGAGGCGGTAGCCGAACTCGTCGGCGATGCGCATGGCCGTGGCGATGTCGTCGGCGCGATGGCAGTGCTGCCGCCAGGGAATCTCGCGGCGCAGCACCTGCGCCAGCGCCTCCATCTTGAGGTCGCGCTCGGGTGGCTTGCCGGGTTCGGGGTTGGCCCAGCGGTTCATGTAGTTGCCAGCCTGGGTGAACGCCTCCCTGATGACCGCCGCCGTACCGAGCCGGGTCTCCGGCGTCTGCTTGCGGTCCCCGTACACCCGCTTGGGGTTCTCGCCCAGGGCCGACTTCACGCCGCTGGGCTGCCGGAGCACCATTGCGTCGACGGTACGGCCCCAGCATTTGAGGGTGACCGTCTGCCCGCCGATGGGGTTGGCCGAGCCGGGGTTGACGTTGACGGCGAGCACGCCGCCGGCGATGGCGTCGCGGAACCCGACCTCGGCCGGGTTGATCCCATCCAGCGCGCGCACGTGCGCCGTGTTCGGGTCGGTCTTCTCGTTGACGTCGTTGCCGGCCCACCCTTCGCCCTCCTCGTGGACGCCGACATGGGCGTGCGCGTCGATGAAGCCGGGTAAGACCCACGCACCGTCCGCCCGTACGATCGTGGCGCCGTCAGGAACGGCGAGGCCGGCGTCGCCGACAGCGGCGATCCGCCCATCATCGATCAGTACGGTGCCGTTTTCGATCGGGTCGCCCTCCACCGGTACCACCCGGCCGCCGACGATCGCCACGCCAGACGTCGCACCCACGCCGCACCACCCCTCTCCTGCCGTAGGCCAGGTCAACCAGCCGATCAGATCACACGGCATGCCGACCCGCCGACGGTGAACCCGTTTCAACGTCGCACCGCATCGCGAAGCGATGCTCCTGAGGCCGAAAAGCGGTTCAGTGGCATAGTTTGTCGATGGCTCACGATCAGCGCTGGCTGGCCGCTGTCTGGCCGTTCGTGCGGACCCAGCTTCCGGCCGCACCCGCGCGCGTGCTGGAGATCGGTTGCGGTCCGCTGGGCGGTTTCGTGCCGGCCCTGGGCGCCGTCGGGTACGCGGCGGTCGGCGTGGATCCGCGGGCGCCGGACGAGCCGGGGTACCGCCAGATCGAGTACGAGCGGTACCGCCCGCCCGAGCCGGTGCACGCCGTGGTCGCCTGCACCTCGCTGCACCATGTCACCGATCTCGACGATGCGCTCGACCGCATCCGTGGCGGGCTCGTGCCCGGCGGCCGGGTCGTCGTCGTGGAGTGGGCGTGGGAGCGCTTCGACGAACGGACCGCGCGCTGGTGCTTCGCCCGGCTGGCTTCCGAGGCGCCGGACGCCGACGCCGAGCCGGGCTGGCTGCACCGCCACCGCGACAGGTGGCGCGGTGCCGGCGTGCCGTGGGAGGAGCACCTGCGTTCCTGGGCCGGCGAGGAAGGGCTCCACGCCGGTGAGCGGATCGCCGCGGGCCTGGACGCGCGGTTCGAACGGCTGCTGTACCGGACCGGACCGTACTGCTTCTCAGGCCTTGAGAACACGACCGAGGCGGACGAACAAGGCGCGATCGACGCGGGCGAGATCGAGGCGACCGGCATCCGATACGTTGGCCGGGCGGCTTGAGCCGGTGCTGCCCGGCGTGCGTGACGGATAGTGTCGGGGTGCTCGTACGCCTAGGGGCGGGGTTACGAGGGGAGCGGCGATGCTGCGGGTGACGCTGCGCGGGTCAAGCGTGCCCGCGGTGACGCTCGGATCGGGTGAGACCCTCCTGTTCGGCCGCAGCCCAGGGCTGCCGGCGGCCGATCCCCACGTCCAGCTCCGCCGCCATGTCCTGGCGCTGCCGAACTGCGCACGACACATCTCGCGGCTGCTCGGCGAGCTCGCCGTGGCGGACGATGTGGTACGCCTGCGCTGGCGGCGCACGACCGAGGCCCAGCTGTCCAGCCTGTTCGACGCGCCTGGGGGAGCGCGGCGGGTCACCCTCGTCAAGGGCATGTCCGCCCTGCTCGACGAGGGCGAAAACCACATCGTCGTACTGCGCGGCTGGTCCACCGGTCCCGACGAGTACGCCGACATCGTGCTCTCGGTCGATGTGGCGCAGGTGGTGCCCGCCGACGAGCCCGTCATCGTCGGAGACCTCAGCGACCCTGACGGGGCCGCCACCGGACCCGCACCCACGCTCGAGCCACGCAGCCGCGAATGGTACGTGGCGCTGGCGCTGGCCGAGCGGTTGGGCCGGCCGGGTGCCGATCGCGGTGCTCGTCGCCTCGGCGCTGGTACCGGTCGGGCTGCTGGCCGCCGGAGCCCGGCTACGCCTGCCGGTACCGCTGGTCGCCGGTACTCTCGTGGCGCTCGCGGTCTCGGGCGCGTACGTCGCGTCGGCGCGGTCGGGCGGGGGACCGGTCGGCGCGCTGCGCGATGCCGTGCCCCGCCTGCTGACCGCGCCCCGCCCGGCGCCGGCAACGCCCGACCTCCTGCTGCCCGGCGCCTTCTTCGCGATGCTGGTCGGCGTCTGGGTGGCCGTCCGTACGCTCTCCTCGGCCGGCCTGGTTGCCGCGCCCGCCGGCGCGGCCGCCCTCTACGCCGCGGGCGCGCTGCTGACCGCCGGCCGGGCCGACCGCCATGGCGTGGTAGCGACGGCCCTGGTCCTGTTGACAGTCGCCAGCTGGCTCCTGCTGGACCGGCCGCCCAACCCGGCGCGCCGCGCCGCCGACCCGCGGCACGCCGCCCCGGCCGTCGCGCTCGCCCTGGGCCTGGCGCTGCTGGCCGGGCTGGTACCAGTCACCGGCGCGTTCGAGCCACGGCGGCTGGTCGACCCGCCGCACCGTACGCTCGACGAGCCGAGCCCGCTGCCGCGCATCGCCGCTTGGCAGCAGAACGGCGACGTCGAGCTGTTGCGCGTCACCGGCGGCGGCACGCGGCTGCGGCTGGTCACGCTCGCCGAGTTCACCGGCGCCAACTGGTCAGCGACAGCCACCTACCGGCCGCTGGGCGCCGAGGCGTCGACGGCCCTGCCACCCGGACGGAACCAGGTCCGCCTCGACGCCACGGTGATCGTTGCGGCGCTCGACGGACCATGGCTCCCGTCGCCCGGCGCCCCGCTGGCGACCTCAGTGTCCAGTGTGGACGTCGAGCCGGAGTCCGGTTCGCTCGCGCTACGCGATGGGCTGCGACCGGGCCTGGCGTACCGCATCAGCGCCGTGCGCGACGCCCCGCGCGCCGACGACGTGGCGAGCGCGGCGGTGCCGGCGGGCGCGACGGTCCAGCCATACCTGCGTACGCCGAGACTGCCCCGCCTGTTCGCCGAGTACGCGCGCCAGGTCTCCTTCGGTGCGAGCACGCCGTTCGAGCAGGCGGTCGCCATCGAGGCCGCGGTCCGCGCCGACCGCCGCCACGACCCGGGCGCGCCGACCGGCTCGTCGTACGCCCGGCTGGAGACCTTCCTGTTCCGGGAGGAGGGCGCCGAGCCGGGCGCCCGGTCGGGCACCGCCGAGCAGTTCGCCACGGCGTTCGCGGTGCTCGCCCGCGCGGTGGGCCTGCCCACCCGGGTCGTGGTCGGCTTCCGGCTCGGTGACCCGGACGCCACCGGTACCCGTGTGGTGTACGGCCGGGACGCCCACGCCTGGCCCGAGGTCTACTTCTCCGGCTGGGGCTGGTACGCCTTCGACCCGATGCCCTTCGGCGACGACACCGCCAACCCGGACGCGCAGGCCAAGAAGCTGGCGCTGGACCGGGTCACCAGTCTCGCCTCGGGGAGCTCGACGCCGGCCTCACCGGTACCGGCCAGCCCTACGGCGCCGCGCCAGCCGCCCAGCGCGCAGCCGGCCGGGCAGGCGCCGGCGGGGACCGGGGGCCGCCTGCTGTCGGTGCCGATCGGGCGGGTCGCTGGCGGTACCGCGCTGGCGGTGCTGCTGCCGCTCGTTCTGCTGGCCCTGGCCCGGCGGGTACGCCGGGCCAGGCACCGCATGGCCGGCGCCCGCGGCGCCTGGTCGGAGGTGCTCGACCTGCTGGTCCTGCTCGGCCGGCCGGCGCCGGGCTGGCTCCCCGCGCCCGAGGTGGCCGCAGAGCTGGCCGCCGCCGTACCGGCACCGGGCGAACCGGTCCATCCGGCGCTGCGGATCGCGAGGGCGGCCGACCGGGCCGCCTTCGCACCGGAGCCGCCGGAGCCGCCGGAGCCGCCGGAGCCGCCGGAGCCGCCGGAGCCGGCACCCGGCGAGGCGTGGGCCGCGCTGCGCCGCGCAGTCCGGGCCGCGGTGCCGTGGCGGCGCCGGCTGGTGTGGCCGGTGAATCCCCGCCCGCTGATGCGCCGGCGCCCGCGACCGCCCCGCTGACGCGGGGCCCCGCGACCGCCCCGCTGACGCGGGCCCCGCTTCCAAGATCGGTGTTTGTGGACAGATCATGCAGTGTGACTGCACTTCCTGTCCACAAACACCGATCTTGAATGGGGAGAGGGCGAACGGAGGGGGGCGAACGGAGAGGGGCGAACGGGGGCGCGCGTCAGCGGCGCGTGCCGGTGCACCGCTGCGGCGACGCGTGCGCCCTGGTGCCGATGATCGCCACGATCTGGAAGCAGTACCGCTTGGTGGACGGGTCCAGACCCTCGACCACGGCGCTGGTCTGCCCTCGGCCGACCAGCCCTTTGTTCACGGCCGGCGTCACGTCGACCTGGACGATCACGCGCGGCCGAGCCGTACCGTGATCTCCAGCTCCCGCTGGAACCGCGCGATCGTGGCGGGACCCTCGGCGCCGCCGGTGTCGACCAGTAGCACCTTCACCGCCACCGGCCGGTCGAGGCCGTCCTGGCGTGCCCGGTAGACCAGGCTGTCGCCGCCCCGGGCGACAAGCACGAAGTCGTGGTATCCGGGCGGGCCGATGTCGGCCGATTGGCTTTGAGCCTGCGGGACCAAGCTTCGTCAGGCGCGTCTCCTGCCGCTCGGCCCGCGGCCATGCGGCGATGATATCGAGTGCCGTCGAGTGCCGGCCCGACGCATGGACCGGGGGGCGAGGTAGCTCCTCGCCCCCCGAGACCCGGTGCGGCTTCAGGTCAGGCCGTTGTGCTCCAGCCTGCCGTCCACCGCGCTGTTGCCCGTGCCGGCGGGGGAGCCACCGCCGGCCGGTTCGACGCCCGCGGCGAGCTCGCCGTCGGTCGATGTCGCCGTTGCACTGGACGACTGGATGAACACGTCGGCCGCGATCTCGTCGGCGTCGATGTCGGTGTTGGTGACGATGATCTGCGACAGCGTACGGCGGAAGTCGATGCCGTACGTGGCGCGGATGTCGCCCAGCGCCGGCACGTTGGCGTAGAAGAACCGGTCACCGTCGCGAAGCGCGCGGAACTGCTTGGTCCAGATCGCCAGCTGCAGCTCGCCGAACTCGGACCCCGCAACGTGCGGCTCGGCCATCATCCCGACGAACGCGTCGACCCGGTCAACCGACCCGTAGATGGCCTTGAGCCGGGCGGCCAGCCCGGTGCGCCGCTTGGCGTTGACGGCCGAGCTCTCGGCCTCCGGGCTACCGAGCGGGATGTTCCGGCCGTTGACGTCGGTCAGCGACAGGAAGTCCAGGCTGTCCGGGTCGTTGATCTCGTTGCCGGGAGTCAGCTCGGGATCGCGCGGGAAGTTCTCGGTTCCGTTGACGATGTCGCGGAACGTCGCCTTCGAAGCGAGCCCGTACGCCCGGCGCAGGTTGTTGTAGCTGGGCATGCCGTGTTCGCGGCCGCGCTCGACGTCGATGGCGCCGAGGTCGACCACGCCCGAGAAGCATTCCCGGTCAACCGGTTCGAGGCAGGTCGTGTTGCCCGGGCGCGGGACCTGGAACAGCACGCTGCGGAGCTGGTTGTCGATCAGCGCGTCGTTCTTGTACTGCGACTCCAGCCCCATCGCCTGCAGGACCGGGCCCTCGCCGATCGCCTTGAGCAGGTCCGGGTTGAAGAAGGCCACGTTCAGCGGCACGGCCAGGACGATCTCACCCGGGTTCTCGCCGTCCTCGACCTCGATGCCCGCGTCCTCGAAGGCCTCAAGCTGGGCCGGGGTGTACCGGTCGGCGTCGGTCTCCACCTCGATCTCGCCGTGGATCTGGCTGTGCGCGCGGTACCCGACGGTCGCGAACTCGTTGCTCAGGCTCGCGTCAACGTTGGGGTTGTAGCCGCGGTACGCCGGAAGCCGCACGCCCGCCGCCGGCAGGAACTCGTTGTACGTGATGAACTGCATCTCGGCGATGACCACCCGCCGGGCGATCTGGAACTTCTGCTCGGCGGACAGGCTGTTGGGCAGCCGCGCCACGATGCGGTTGTGCTCCCGGGCGAACAGTGTGTGGGTCGCCGTCAGCGCGATGTTCTCGTTGGCCCGGACGTCACCGGCCACCATCGCCTTGGTCGGGTTGGCCCGCAGCCGGCCGTCGATGGCCATCTCCGGTGCCGTCGCCGGGTTGCCACGCGCGTCGCGCGTGGGAAGGTACCCGCCCGGCAGCATCAACGTCGCGGCGTTGTTGGCCATGTTGCCGTCGAGCGGACCGTCCCGCAGCCACTCCAGGCGCGTGGTGCTGCCGCTGTACACGTTGAAGGCGTCGATGTAGCTGCTCACCGTGTTGATCTGCTGGCGAGCGTTGGTGGTACCGGTTCCGGGCGCGGCCGCGTCCCGGTTGAACGGGATGACGCCCAGGTCGTTGGTGAACGCCTCCAGCGGGTCACGGCTGTTGAAGGGGATGTTCGCGGCGGGCCCGCCACCCTGTGCCAGCCCGAACACATGGTCCATGAACTGGCCCCAGGTCCACAGCCACTGGGTGACCTGGCGCTCCGAGAAGATGTTCTGGTTCACGTCGTTGAAGACGCGGTTGCTGATGAAGCGGGAGTTAGGGCCGTTGACCGGCCGGCTGCGGCCGTCGACGTAGTTGGCCGGCGCCACCCGCAGGTACGGCTGTCCGACCTTGCCCCAGGTCGGATGGGCCCGGTTGTTGCCGCTGCCGTCCAGGCTCTGGATCTCAAACGCGACCGCGGCGGTACCGGTGGTCGCGGTCGCGACAGCGGCCGCCGCGCCGACGAGCACCCCGGCCACCGTGATCACCAGCAACGATCTGCGGCGGCGAGCTTTCCGGCCGGTTCTCCGGCCATTTCCTTCTGCATTTCTGATGCGCCCCACTGCATCTCCCTTGTCGAGTCGAGGAGCGGTCGTTTCGTCACTCGCGTAATGCGAGAACCGACCGAACGCGGGCAGCCACCACCGTTTTCTCTGCTCTGTACGCCCCATGCAGCAGCGGCCCGCCCCAGGACGGTGGAGAGCGTTGGCGAGCATGCGGCGCCGGAAGCTCTCCTCAGCCGTACGGTCAGGCTAGGGAGTCCATCCGGACATCGACATGCCAAGATGCCCTTAGGGGACGAGAGCACTCAGCTCAGTCAATCTCACGAACCGCAAGACGAATTGACGCCAGTCGACCTAGGCATGCCCTGCCAGATACCATTTACGCCCGGTCAAACTTCCCCGATGTCGCGCCGATCGTCACGTTCGGCTGGCGCTATGCCTCGCGGGTGCGACCGGTTGACCGGGGCGCTGCGTACGCTGGACGCTGCCATCGGGGCGGCCCGCCCGCTTCGCTGCGTCGTAGGCCAGGTGCAGGCAGTCGGCGCCGGCGATGGCGGTGGCCCCGACCGCCACCAGGCGAGTCAGCCGGGGGGCGAAGACCAGCCCGGCGGTCAGGCCCGTCGCCACCCAGACCGCCAGGCAGAATGGGCAGGTGACCAGCTCGCCGACGGCGTGGCGGACCTGGCCGTCGGTCCGCGGGCTCTCGTTGATCTCGGCCTCGCCCGCGGCACCCTCGAACCGGGTGAACGGCGCCCGCAGCAGCGTGGTGACCGCGTCCTTGGCCAGCAGCCGCGACAGCTTGTGCGTCGCGACGCTGAGCAGGACCACATCACCGGGGGAGATCCGTTCCGGCGGGCGCCGCCCCAGCAGGCGAGCCAGCGCGGTCAACGAGCCGACCACGCCGCCGTAGACACCCATCACGAGCAGGTAGCCGCCGGTACGCCGGTGCGGGTCGTCCGTCATGCGCGCCCCTGTACCCGGCCCGGGCACCGGCTAACCGCCCCGCCTCAGGCCACGAGGAGCTGGTGGGTGGCCAGCTCCCGGTACAGCGGGCTGGTCTCGGTCAGCTCATGGTGCGGGCCGGTCGCGACCACCCGGCCGCCGTCGAGGACCACGATCTGGTCGGCATCCACCACAGTGGACAGTCGATGCGCGACGATCAGCAGCGTGCGGTTGTCGGCTACGGCGTCGATCGCCAGCCGTAGCGCGGCCTCGTTGCGCGCGTCCAGGTTGCTGGTCGGCTCGTCCAGCAACAGGATCGGCGGCGCGGCGAGCAGGGTACGGGCGATGGCCAGCCGCTGCCGCTCCCCGCCCGACAGCAGTACGCCGCCCTCGCCGACCTGGGCGTCGAGGCCCAGCGGTGTCCGGTCGACGATGTCGGAGAGGTTGACGGTGTCCAGCACCGCGAGCATCTGCGCGTCGGTCGCCTCGGGTACGGTCAGCCGCAGGTTGTCCCGGATCGTGCCGGCCAGCACCGGCGAGTCCTGCTCTACGTACCCGAGCTGGCGGCGCAGCTCCACGCGCGGCAGGTCGCGGATGCCCACCCCGCCGACCCGTACCGTGCCGGACGTCGTCTCGTAGAAGCGCTCGATCAGGGCGAGGACCGTGGACTTCCCGGCCCCGGACGGCCCTACCAGCGCGGTCCGGGTGCCGTACGGCACGGTGAAGCTCACCTCACGCAGCACCGCTTCGCCATCGGGATAGGCGAACGTCACCCGGTCGAGCTCCACCGCCGGTGCGGCGTGCGAGACGCGGGCGCCGGGCCGCGGCCGGTCGGCGGCGTCCTCGCCCGGCAGCTCGAACATCTCCTCGATGCGCTGCAACGCGCCCAGCCCGGTCTGCAGCTGGGTGTACGCCCGAAGCGCCTGACCCAGCGGCATGATCAGGAAGAACAGGAACAGCATGAAGGCGACCAGATCGCCGATCGTCATCGAGCCACTGGCGACCCGCGCCCCACCCAGCCCGATGACGAGCAGGAACACGCCCTGGACAGCCGTACCGCTGATCGGCCCGATCAGCGCCTGCAGCCGTGCCATCCGCATGCCGGCGGCATAGGCGTCGTGCGCCGCGGTGCCGACCGCGGCGGTCTCGCGTTCCTGGGCGTTGCTGGCCCGGATGGTCCGAGCCGCGGTGATCGCCCGCTCGACCGCCGCGGTCATCTCGCCGATGCGGGTCTGGGCCTCCTTGGACGCCGGCCGGATCCGGCGCCTGGCGAACAGCACCACGAAGCTGAGGGTCGCCGCGACACCGGCTGCCGTCACCGCGAACAGCACCGGATCGATCAGGATCATGCCGGCGGCCGCGCCGATCACCATCACCACCCCGGTGACGGCCTCGAACAGACCCGAGGTCACCACGGCACGCAGCAGCGTCGTGTCCGCTCCCACGCGGGACAGCAGGTCGCCGGTGCGCCGCTGGTCGTACTCGGTGATCGGCAGCCGCAACAGGTGTCCGGCCAGGCGCCGCCGTGCGGACAGCACCAGGCCCTCGGCCGTACACGACAGCAGGTAGTCCCGGAGCCCGTTCAGCACCGCGACGAGCACGAGCGCGGTGGCGAGCAGGCCGACGGAGCGCCACACCGACGAGCGCCCGACGTTGCTCAGGACCGACCGGGTCAGCAAGGGCTGCAGCAGGGTGGCGCCGGCGCCCACCAGCGAGAGCACGGCGACGGCCGCCAGGGACAGCCGGTGCGCCCGGAGGTACGGAAGCAGCGACGACAGCCCCACCCGCTGGTTCACGCCGAAACCACCATGCAGCGCAGGCTACCGGCGCGATCCTGAGAGGACGCTGACCGCCTCGGCGGCCACACCGCCCGCGCGGTGCGCTAGTAGACCGACAGGTGGCAGTGGTTGGTGTGGTCGCTGGACGGGTCGCCGCCGCCGTGGTACGCGCGCCAGCCGCTCGACGGCAGCCAGATCTGTCTGAACCAGATGACGTACAGCACCGCGAGCCGGTCGGCGTTCGCGATGAGGTACGCGGCGAGGTTGTTGCCGTACACCCGATCGCCGCCCGTGGCCACACCGCCGAACCCGTTCACCGACGCCGAGAAGTCGCAGGCGCGGCCCTTGGGGTGCTCGCCCGACCCGCCCGGCCGGTAACAGGACGTGTAGCGCGTGAACCCCGCTGCCCTGACCTGTTGGTACGCGTGCAGCATGCGCAGGGTGATGCAGCCCGAGGTGGTTGGGTCGTCGACGCTGCACGACTGGGGCGGCCACGTGCCGTTGGCGCGGCGTGGGGCCGGTGCCGCGGTGCCCGGGGAGGTGCCGCCGGGGCCGCTGGTGGCCTGGCCGCCGCCGGCCGCCCGGAGCGCGCGTTCGGCCGCTTCCTTCCGCTTGGCCATCTCGGCCAGCTGCTTCTCCTGGTTGGCGACCTCGGCGTCGATGGCTGCCTTGGCGCGCGACACGTCGGCGCGTACCCCGACCAGCTCCTGCAGCTGCCTGGCGTTGTACGACCCGATGACGCTCAGGGTGCTCGCCCGGTCCATGAACCCGGTTGGGGAGTCGCTGTTGAGCAAGGCCGACACGGCCTCCAGGTTGCCGCCGTGGCGGTAGGCGGCGTCGGCGAGATCGGCCACCGTGGCGGCGAGGGGACGCTCGCGATCCACGATGTTCGTCAGCCTGTCGGTGAGCTCGCGCTGGCGGTTCTGGGACGCCTCAAGCGCGGCCTTCGCCTCCAGGAAACCGCGGCTGGCCGCTTCCAGCTGTTTCAGCAACGAAGTGCTTCCTTCGCCACCGCTGGGGTCGCCCGGCACGGCCGCACTGACCGCAGGCATCAGGAACGGCACCGCCGCGGCGAGCAGCAGTGCGACAACAAACGCGATCCACCGACCCAGGCGCGGGGCGGTCATGTGAAGCTGTTCCTCCAATCGGCCGCCGACCGGGTTAGCTGACGGGTTCGGGGCGGAACAGTTGGCCCCTACCGCTTTCGCGGATTCACCCCGGTGAGTCGGTGGTTCCCCGGCTCGCCCACAGGCGATTAGGCGGCGGCCGCCGCTGGCACCCGGAAGGGCACCACCGAGCGGTGACCGCCGGTCAGCGTACCGCCGTTGGCCGACCCATGCCACCGAAGGCCAGCACACGGCGTGTCGGTAGTCTCGTGACTACAGCGAGCTTGTCCGTTTTAGACACACCTGTCGGGTCCACATCGGACATTCGGGTCTGTATCAGCGGTTGCAGATGACTTCGACGGTGGCCGGGCTCGACGTGACGGTCACCGGGGAGGTGACCTGTACCAGCGCCCAGTAGGTCCCCGACCCGGCTGCGTCGAACTTCTTGGTGATGTGTTCGTCGCCGGTCTTGTCCCGGTCGTGGTCGCCGCTCCGCCACGAGTACTGGTTCGGCCCGCCCAATACCCAGTGCCAGCGGTACTTCCGGGGTTCGTTCACGGTGAAATGCGCGACAAAGGTGAAGTCGGTGGAGCAGGTGCCGCTCGTCGGGTTCACGGTGACGGAGACTGCCACGGGCGGTGGGCCCGTGGTCGCGGCCGGCGAGGTCGGCTCGGTGGACGGGCTCGCCGTGGGCGTCGGTGCCGTCGAGGTCGATCCTCGTGCCGGCCCGGTCGGCGCCGTGCCGCCCGGCGCGCTCGCCAAGGCGCCGGTGCCACCGGGCGGTGCCGCGTCCTGCGGACCGGTACTGGCGGCTGGTCCGCCGCCGGGTACCTCGTGCTTGGGTAGGCGGGTCACGAACAGACCGGCGAGCGCCACGACGAGCGCGAGACCGGCCGCCAGGGCGAACATGCGCGGTCTCCGGTGCCGCGGAGCCGGCCCAGCCACCGATGACGGCGCGACCGGCGCCGGTTCGCGCGGCGCGGGCCCGGTCGGTTCGAGCGGCGCGAGCCCGGTCAGTTCGACCGTTGCGGGCTCGGTCAGTTCGACCGTTGCGGGCTCGGTCGGTTCAAGCGGTGCGACCGGGGTCCGGCTGACGACCGTCAACGCCCCCTCGGCCACGGCGAGCTCCGGCTGGTTGCATGCCGTCGGCGCGAAGCCGAACTGGTGGTACAGAAGCGTCGTAACCAACGGAATCCGGCTGGATCCGCCGAGCAGCAGCACCTCGCCGACCTGTTCGGTGGGCGTACCGGTGGCGGTGAGCAGGTCCGCTGCCAGACCGACGGTCCGAGCCAGCCGCGGCTCGGCGGCGGACTCGAACTCCTCGCGGCCGATGCGGACGTCCTGTTCCACCAGGGGAATGTGCAGACCGACCGCGAGCTGGCGCGAGAGCGCCTCCTTCGCCGAGCGCACATCGGCGCACAGCTGCGTGAACTGGCGCCGCTCGGCCGCGGTGGTCGGCGCCACCAGCCGCCGCCAGGCCTCAGGCGGGCTGGGCGCCATCGCCCGCTCGATCGTCTCGATCAGCAAGCTGTCGAGGTCCAGCCCGCCGAAGTCGTCCAGCGCCTTGGCGGCGAGGATGTCGTACCCATCGGCTGAACGCCGCAGCAGGCTCGCCTCGAAGCTGCCCGCCCCGAGGTCGTACACGAGCAGGCAGCGGCCCAGCCCGATGTCGCCGCTCGACGCGGTGTGATAGGAGGCGGCCGCCACCGGCCTGGGTACGAGGGTCGCCACGCCGAGCCCGGAACGGAAGCCGGCCTCGGTCAGGGTCGCCTGGCGGCGCTCGTCCCATGCGGCCGGATGGGTCAGCGCGAGCCGCGGCAGTACGCCACCCGCATGCTGAATGGCCTCCCGGGCGACCCGCGTCAGCGTCGCCGCGATGACTTCGGCGACCGGGAAGCTCGCGCGCCCGACCGCCATCGTCCCGGCATCGATGTGGCTCCTCGGGTCCAGCACCAGTGCCGCCGGGTCGAGGCGGGCGGCGTTCTCGGCGTCCCGCCCGACCAGGAGCCGACCGTCCGGTCCCAGGCACACCGCGGATGGCAGCAGCGGCGAGCCGTCGAACAGCAACGGGCGCACCTGCCCGTCCGGTCGTCGCAGCACGGCAACCGTGTTCAAGGTGCCGTAGTCAACCGCCACCAGGAAGCCGGACACCGGGCGAGCATATCGGCACATCGACGCGCAGTGGGCCCGCCCATCCGGGCGTTGGGCGGCTAGTCCGGGCGTTGGGCTGCGCCCATGGCGAGCTTCCGTGGTGCGCCGCGAGCCAGCACGGCGACGACCAGGGCGCCGGCCGCCAGGGCGAGGTGGAAGACGTTGTCCGCCGGCCCCAACGGGATCGCGACCGGCGTACCGAGCAACAGCCCATCGATGAACCAACCCACGACGCCGAGCACCCCGTAAATGACGGCGATGGCCCACGTGAGCAGAGCCGCGGGCAGCTCCGAACGGGCGAACCATCCCGCGTAGCACGCGATGACCGCAGAGCCGAGATGCAGCGCGCTGTGCGCCCAGTCACCGGCCAGCCGGTGCTGAACGATCTTCGTGACCAAGGGAAAGGCGGTGAAGAGCAGGAAGACGACTGTGGCGACGCGGCAGTACCACCGGTAACCCACGGCCGGAGTCTAGTATGGGCGATCCCGAACCCAGGGCCGGTATGCTGAGCGGTGCTCCTCACCGGCCCCCGGTGCCTCGACTGGTGGCCGCTGTAGACAACAGACGAGGCAGCGCCAGCGATGACGATCTCCGGTGTCTCCCGATCGGTGGGCAGGCCCGCCGTGTCCGGTCACCGGCGCCGGTCCCGTCCGGTGATCGGCATGCTCACCCAGGATCTCCTGGAGCTCTTCGCCGAGCAATGGCTCGGCGCCGTCGACGCGGCGAGCACGCACGGGTGCGACTTCATCTGCTTCTGCGGCCGGGCGCTGGAGGCCCCAGGCTTCAAGAAGCAGGCCAACGCGATCTATGACCTGGTTACCGAGGAGGCGCTCGACGGTCTGGTGGTGTGGACCAGCATCCTCGGGATCAACGTGGGCCGCGACCGGACAGCCGAGCTCTGCCGCCGGTTCGACCCGTTGCCCATCGTCAGCGTCGAGGCGTCGCTCGGGAGCGCGCCGGTCGTCCTGATGGAAGACCGGCGGGGCATGTTCGACGCGGTGAACCACCTGATCGAGGTCCACGGTCGCCGGCGCGTTGCCTTCGTACGCGGGCCGGCCACCCATGAGGGGGCACAGGAGCGCTATCAGGGGTACCTCGACGCGCTGGCGCACCACGGGTTGACCGCACGGCCGGAGTGGGTGTCGGCGCCGCCGGGATCGTGGAGCCCCGAGACCGCGGCCGCCTCGGTCGGCCGGATGCTCGCCGACGGCGAGCCACCCGATGCCATCGTCGCCGCCAACGACGACTTCGCGGTAGGCGTGCTGTCCGCGCTGGCGGCGTCCAACGTGCGTACGCCCGCAGAGATCGCGGTCGTGGGCTTCGACGACTCGACCAACATCCGCACGCATGACCTGGGCTTCGACAGCGGAATGGACGACGAGACGGGTGCCGTTCGCCGTGCCGTCAACGTCAATGTCGATACCTTGTCATTGACGACGGTGCGCGCGCCGTTCCGCGAGCTGGGCCGGCGCGCGGTCGAGACGGCCCTCGCCCTGGTACGTGGCGAGACCGTGCCGAGCGTGGTCAGCGTGCCGACCGAGCTGGTCGTCCGGCGCTCCTGCGGCTGCCTTCCGAGCGCCACCTCGTACGGCTCCGCCACTTCGATGCAGCAGGAAGACCTTGCGACACAGCTGCGGCGGGCGCTGGTGTACCGGCCGGCAGAGCTGCCACCCGACTGGCCCGAGCAGCTGTACACCGCGCTCAAGAGCCAGACGCGCGGGGTGTTCCTGCGCCTGCTCGACCAGCTCGTGCAGACCAGCCTGCGCCGCGGGGAGAGCGTGGAGAGCTGGTGGCGGGTGTTGTTCCTGCTGCGCCAGCAGGGCAGCCCCCAGGCGGAAGACGTTTGGCTGCACGCCCAGATGCTGCTCACCGAAGCGGCCGAGCGCCACTGGCAGTACCGGCAGGTGTTGACCGACAAGCGCGATGCGATCGTGCGGGACGTGGGCCAGCAGCTGATCGCCGCCGCGGACGTCGCCGGGTTGGCCGAGACGTTGGCCGCGGAGCTGCCCAAGGTCGGCATTCCCGGCTGCTACCTGGCCGCGTACGAGCCCGGCGCGGCGGGCAGCGAGGATGCGGCCGCTGACGATGCGACGGCTGACGATGCGACCGCGCGCGGCCGGTCGCGGCTGCTGCTCGCCTACGAGCACGGTGCTCGCATCGATATCGACCCGGAGTCGGCGGTGTTTCCTTCGGTGCGGCTCGTGCCCGGAGACCGGCTGCGGCGGGAGTCGCCGTACAGCATGGTGGCTACGCCGCTGTACTTCAAAGACCAGCAGCTCGGGTTCGTGCTCTTCGAGCTCGGCCCGCGGATCGGCTGGATCTACGCGGCGTTGCAGGAGCAGATCAGTACCGCCCTGAACCGCGCGTTCCTGGTCGAGCGCGAACGCATGGCGTTGGCTGCCCTGGCCGATGCGCACCGGCGTGAGGAGCGCCAGCGGCTCGCCAGCGAGCTGCACGACTCGGTCTCGCAGGCGCTGTTCTCGATGACGTTGCACACGCGGGCGGTGCAGCTGGCGGTACAGCAGCAGGGTGTCGACCCGCAGGGCCAGATCGTGCGCGGGCTGGCCGAGCTGCGGGAGCTGACCCAGGGCGCGCTGACCGAGATGCGGGCGTTGATCTTCCAGCTGCGGCCCGATGCGCTCCACGAGGAGGGGCTGGTCGCCGCGATCCGCAGGCACGCGGCCGCGGTCGCCACACGGGAGGGGTTCGAGGTACGGGTACACGCCGCCGAGGACCGGCTGCCGCTCGACGAGCGCGCAGAGGAGGAGCTCTTCCGCGTCGTCCAGGAGGCGCTGCACAACAGCGTCAAGCACGCCCGACCCAGCCGGGTCGACATCCGGCTGGTCGAGCCCCCCACCGACCCGGCCGGAACGCTGGTCGTCGAGGTGGCCGACGACGGCGTCGGCTTCGATCCCGACGCTCCACATCCGGGGCACCTGGGTCTGGAAGGCATGCGCGAGCGGGCCCGGCGGCTCGGCGGTCGGCTCACCATCGACAGCCGGCCGGCCGGGTCCACGACGGTTCGGGCGGTGCTGCCGGACATCCTGCGGCGGGCCGGACGCGATGCCACAACGGCCGGGGCCACGCGCACGCACCGGGGCGCTTGACGATGGGCCAGCTCGGCGGCGCGCGACCGATCCGGGTGTTCCTGGTCGACGACCATACGGTGGTACGGCGTGGCATGCGCGCGTTCTTCGACATGCTCGACGACATCGAGGTGATTGGCGAGGCCGGTGACGGGCGCGCCGCCCTCGACGAGCTCGCGGTGCTGGCGGCCCGGCAGGACCTGCCTGACGTGGTGCTCATGGACCTCGTCATGCCCCGCCTCGATGGGGTGGCGGCCACCAGCGCGATCAAGCAGAAGTACTCAAGCGTCGAGGTGGTGGCGCTGACCAGCTTCAGCGAGGCCGAGCGGGTTCACCTGGCGCTGGAGGCCGGTGCCGCCGGCTATCTGCTCAAGGACGCCGAGGCCGACGAGGTGAGCGCGGCGGTACGGGCGGCGTACCGCGGCGAGGTCCACCTCGACCCTGTGGTGGCCCGCAAGCTGACCCGGTCCCTGATCGCACGCGGACACACCGCGACGGCCCTCACCCCGCGGGAACGCCAGATCCTGGTGCTGGTCGCCCAGGGCAAGTCCAACCGGGACATCGCCAACGCGCTCGTGATCAGCGAACGCACCGCGCGTACCCACGTGAGCCACATGCTGACCAAGCTCGGTCTGGCCTCCCGAACCCAGGCCGCCCTGTGGGCCGTCCGCGAGGGCCTCGTCCCGGGCGCATGACCGCGACAGGTGTCGCGATCGAACCGGGTCGAACTGCTCTCGTTGGCGCCGTCGATCCGGGGTTGACTGGCAAGACATTCTCCCGACGGGGTCCGAGGAGCCGCGGTGATCGGTGACGACGGCCACCAGCCCGTCCGGGTCCTGATCGTCGAGAACGACCATCGGGTACGGACCGCGCTGCGGACCTTCCTTTCCGTATCCCAGGGTTTCGAGGTGATCGGCGACGCCGGCAGCGCTGCCGCCGCCCTGGAAATGGCGCGTGAACGCGCTCCTGCCGTCGCGCTCGTCGACGTCCTGCTGCCGAACGAGCGCGATGGTCTCGGCCTCCTGCACGCCCTCACCGGCGAGCTACGGATCCCGGCGGTCGCGATGAGCATCCAGGGCGGGCTGCGTACCAGCGCCCTCGCGGCCGGCGCGCACCAGTTTCTGGACAAGGACAGTGCACCGGAGCTCCTGCTCGCGGCGCTGCGGGCGGCAGCGGCGGGCCGGCGATAGCGGTGTTGGCGCGCTACGACATCTGTCGCGGCCGGCGGGCGACACAGACCTCGGTACGCGTTGCCTCAGAAGCTCGTACAGGTTCGGTCAGCCGGCGGATGCTGCGAGCGTTCCTGACGGGCACCGTTGACGTGGTCAGGAACGAACAAACCGTCCGCTGAGGACACGGCTGGAGACCGCAGTGACACCGACGAAGACCATCGAGCGTACGGTCGTCCACCGCGGCGACCCGGTCGATGCCCGTACGCCCGCCCTGCGCTGCCTCATCGTCGATGACCAACCGACGACGCTGGAGCAGCTGGCGTGGATGCTTCGGGTCCACCCGTCCGTCAGGTGGGTCAGCACCGCGGCTGACGCGACCGAAGCCCTACGGGCACTTCGGCATGCCGAGGTCGACGTCGCCTTCATCGAGGCGGGGCTGCCTGGCATGGATGGCATGGAGCTCGCTCGAGTGCTCAAGCGATTCCGAGCCGCCCCCGCGCTCGTGTTCGTCACGCGGCACCCGGAACGCGCCGCCGAAGCCTTCGACCTCGGTGCCGTGGACTATGTAACAAAACCCGCGCGACCGAACCGGCTGGCCGAGTCCCTCCGGCGGGTAACGGCCGCACGCCAGGCCGCGAACCTGGCCGACTTCGCGGCCGCGGCCCTGTGGCCCGGCGCCGCAAAGGCGGGCGCCAACAGCATGGCGGTCCCGGGTGGAGCCGACACCGATGACGATGCGATCCCGGTGGAGCTGGGCGGCACCACGAAGCTGGTGCCGCGCTCGTCGGTGCGCTGGGTCGAGGCACGCGGCGACTACGCCAGGCTGCACACGTCCGACGGCTCGCACCTGATCCGGGCGCGGCTGACCGCGCTGGCGGACTGCTGGCGCAATGCCGGCTGGATCCGCATCCACCGCTCGTACCTCGTCCAACTGCGGTGCATCGCCGACGTTCGGGTGGCCGACTCCAAGCAGATGACGGTGGTCGTCGACGGCCACCAGCTACCGGTGTCTCGACGCCTGGCCCCGAAGCTGCGCAACCGGCTGCTCAACGCGGCGCGTATGACAACCCTCGCAACGACGTAGGCTTCCGCTGCTAGGCGGCGCCGGCCGGTCGAACGCCGCGAGCCAGATCCAGATCAGGCCACGCAGAACTCGTTTCCCTCCGGATCCCGCATGACCACCGACCTGCCGCGCACGTCCTTCTCCCGCCAGGCAACCGAGGCGCCCGCTTCGATGAGCCGGGCCACCTGCTCCTCGATGAGCCGCGTGCGCTCCTCGCCCTGGACGTCGGGGCCGGCCACGCGTACGTCGAGGTGGACCCGGTTCTTGGCGGTCTTGCCCTCCGGTACGCGCTGGAAGTACATCCGAGGGCCGGCCCCTTCGGGATCGACCAGGGAGGCCTGGTCGCCGAACCGCTCCTCGGGCATCCCGATGGACCGGCCGAACTCGTCCCAACTGGCGAATCCTGGTGGTGGCGGCTCGGTGACGTAGCCCAACGCCAACGCCCAGAACTCGGCGAGCTTCGCCGGCTCGGCCGCATCGAACACTACCTGGATCTTGGTGTACATGGTCAACACCTTCGTGGTCGTCTGGCGCTGGTCTTGACGCGGGCCTGCGTGTCGCTCGATGTTCCGTCCATGCCCAGCCGCACACAGAAATCTTGGCAGATACACGGCGAGCCCGCTCCGGCCGTCAGACACAGCCGAAACTTCACCAGTTGACGGGCGCCGGCCGAGCGTCCACTATGTCTAGAAAGATTCTCCAACCTCCTCGCAAGGAGACGTCATGCGCGCTCGGTTCCTCGGCAAGGACTCGGACTCCCAGGAAGGACAGTCGCCGACCCTCTTCGCCACGGATCGCGCGGACCGACGGACGTACATCGCCCAGGGCTGGATCGTGACCGATCCGCAGGTGCTCGCCGATGTCGGCCCGATCCCGGCCGGTGAAGCAATCATCGAGATCCCCGAAGACGTCCTGAAGCTCTACCAACGCAACCCGTGAGCTGGCTGATCGGCGCCGAGTTCTCCCAACTCTTCCGTACCTTCGAGCACACGGCGTACCGGCTTGAGACGCGGGATTACTACTACTCGCCCAACGAGACCAGGGCGTTCGAACAGTTCGTAGCGGGCGAACCGGTCGACATGGGCTGGTTCCAGAACTGGCTGACTATGATCAGGGCCGCGACGGCCGAGGGGCGTCGCTTCGCACGGGTCCGGGTCGTCAGCGTTCCCTTGACCGACTACAGCCGCTTCGGTGTGTTCTGTTCGCAGTACACGAACGCAGCCGGCGAGGACATCCGGTATCTGGCGCGCGACCGTGCGCACTGCCTACCCGACTACGACTACTGGCTGTTCGACTCGCGCAAACTAGTCAAGATGCACTTCGACGAGCAGGAGAACTTCCTCGGCGGTGAGATCATCAAGGATCCGGCCGAGGTGGTTCAGCACAACTACTGGCGCGACGCGGCGTGGCACCTTGCCATGCGACGGGACGACTTTGCGACCGGGTAAGACGTCCGGCGTGACGGCAGTTCACGAGGCACGCAATGCATTGGCGCTGCGCCTCCGCGAGCTGCGTCAGGCTGCCAACCTTACTGGCAGGCAGCTGGCGGAGGCGCTCTCATGGCCCGCCTCGAAGATTTCCAAGCTGGAAAACGGCCGCCAGACGCCAACCGACGACGACATTGTGGCCTGGACGCGTTGGACCGACAGCGAGGCAGAGGCTGAGGCGCTGCTCGCCTCCCTGCACACCCTTGAGCTGCAGCACGCCGAGTGGCAGCGCCAGATCAAGATGGGCCTGCGACCGCATCAGCAGGAGATCGCCGAGCTCGATGCCAAGACGCGGCTGTTCCGGGCGTTCGAGTCGACGTTCATCCCGGGCCTGCTGCAAACGGCTGAGTACGCCCGAGCCCGTTTCGCGCAGAGCATCAGCGTGTTCAAGGTGAAGGACGACGTCAATGCGGCAGTGCAGGCGCGAATAAAGCGCCAAGAGATCCTGTACCGGCCCGACAAGCGATTCCACTTCGTGCTGACCGAAGCCGCCTTACGCTACCGGCTGTGCTCGCCTGAGGTCATGCTCGGCCAGCTCGATCGCCTGGTGTCGTTCTCCGCACTGACAAACGTGCGACTCGGCATCATCGGCTTCGAGACCTCGTACGTGGTCGCGCCGGCACATGGCTTCTGGTTACTTGACGACGACCGAGTGATGGTCGAAACCTTCTCCGCCGAGCTGAACCTGGCCCAGCCACAGGAGATCGCGCTGTACCGCATGATCTTCGATCAACTGGCCGGCGTCGCCAGCTATGGCCGAGCTGCGCGGGGGATCATCACTCGGGTAATCGACGACCTTGCGCCAGACGACCCGACGAATGGCGAGTAATTGCCGCCCGGTCGCGGGGCGAGTGAGCTGCTAGAAATCCCAAGAATCTTTCTGGCGAATCGGCCACGTCCGGCTTAGTCTCCCAACCAGGCCGTGAACCGCATCTATGCCGCCCTCGGTATTGGGAGCCAATCATGAGTGCCGTCGTGCCGCTGCTTGACCGGGATCAGATCGACCGCTTGCCTGCGCGTGCACGCGAGGTCGTGGAGTACCGCAAGAGCGGCTTGAGCCTGAATCACATTCAGGGCTGCCCGCTGGACTGCGCGTACTGCATCCGCCACACCTACGGGTTGTGGGATCAGCGGCATCCGCGCGCCCTGATGACCGATGCCGAGGCGGTCGAGCAACTGGTGACTCATCGGTACTTCCAGCCGCATCTCACGCCGGTGCAACTGTTCAACCGGGCGACCGATCCGTTCCTGCCGACGGTGCGACCGCACACGTTGGCCGTGCTTGAGGACCTGGACGGCCGCGGCCTTACCAACCATGTGCTCGTCATCACGCGGCATCAGATGAAGTCTGAGGATACAGGTCGGCTCGACCAGTTGCGGCACATCAAGCTCACGCTGCTGTTCACGTACTCGGGCATCGAAAACCGGCAGATCGAGCCGTACCCGTCGGCCGTAGCCGCCGAGTCGCTGCGCCTGATGAGCGTGCGGTCGTCCCGTCGCTACCGCACGATCTTGTACTGGCGGCCACTGGTGCCGGGTCTCAACGATAGCGACGAGCACCTCAACCGGGCATACGAGCTCGCCCAGTACGCCGATGCAACCGTGTTCACCGGCCTGTTCTACCGCGACCAGATCGCCAAGTACTACCGGGCGAACCGCTTGCCCGAGCCGCATGACGCCACCGCCCGGCGCAAGATCGTGCCGGAGACGCTGGAACGGCGGGTGCTGGCGGCCTTCGCCTATGGCCTGCCCGACTACAACGGCCACTACGGCATCCGCGAGCTGTGCGACATCTGCCCGGTGAGCCAGCTCGACCTATGCCGGAACGCCCACCGGGTGCCGACCGCCGCACGCGTTCGCGAGCTTGCACGCGTGTTGCCGGAAGCCAGCGGCCTGGCAGTCGTAGACATCTCGGAGCGGGCGGCAGTCGTGTCCGGGTTGGCTGAGGAGCAGCCACGCTATTACCTGCAACACGCGCTCAGCTTCCAGGTACACGATGTGCGCCACCCGCACCACGAGCGGCGACATGGCCGCGCTGATATCGGATGGGAGGACAGTACCGACGATGGCTGATTGGACGAGCCTCCGCTACATCGTCGTCGACGTCGAGGGCAACGGCCAGCAGCCGCCCGACCTGGTCGAGCTCGGGCTGGTGCCGATCGTCGGCGGCGTCATCGGCTCGCCAACGAGCTGGCTGGTACGCCCGGAGCGGCCCATCACGGCGATGGCCCGAAAGATTCACGGTATCGGCAACGAGGATCTGGCCGAGGCGCCGACGTTCGCGGACATCCGGGGTGAGGTGCTTCGTGCGCTCGAGGACGCCGCGCTCGTCGCCCATAACGCCGGCGTAGATGTCGGTGTGTTGCAGCGCACGTTCGACGATTGGCAGTGTCCCGAGGTCTTCGACACGCTCAAGCTTGCCCGTCGCCTGTTGGCGGGCCAAACGAGCTACCGTCTCGGCGCGCTCGTCGACGCCTTCGCATTGGCGGCTGAGCTCCCGGATGGCCTGACGCCACACCGAGCCACCTACGACGTACTGGTAACGGCCCGACTGTTCGTGCACATTGCTGCGGCACGTTCGCTCGACGAGCTGCGCGGCCTGCCACCCGATGGGGGCGGCGATGAAGCTGCGGCCCTTTTCTAGACAGCAGCGCGGCGTGTTCGTCAGCGTCGATGGGCCTAGCGGCACGGGCAGGTCAACCATCGTGCACCACTTGGCTCAGCTTTCTCGAAGCCGACCCCGAGGTGATCGCCGAACGACTGCACGCACGCGGCGCGCACAACCGCTTCCAGCTCTCGCCCGGCAGCAGCCACGCCGAAGTGCATTTCTACCGACAGGCAACCGAACGGCTGGTGCAGGCCGGGTTCGACGTTCTGCGGGTTGACTGCAACCAGCGACCACCCGAGCAGGCGGCGGCCATTATTCGCGACCGACTGACAACGTTCTTTGCTTCCAGGACCACGTAAACAGCGGCGGTAATTGCCGACTTCAACACCGCGACAGAAGGGATGGCGATGTCGCTCTCGTGGGTGTTGCCGGCGCTGCTTGGCGTGGCGCTGCTTGGTCTTTGTGCCGGGCTCCTCAGCTTCAAGATTAAGAACAGATGGTGCCGGAGCTGCGGCACGACGCTGCGCTGCCCTGAGTGTGCCGGTACCAGGAGCGTGACCAGCGTGCTTCAGATTCGAGGCATGACGCGGTGAGCCAGCTCTCGGAAGAGAACGCACCGAGATCAGAACCCGCATGTTTGTACTCGATGGTTTGGCGCCCCAGGCGGGAGTCGAACCCGCAAACGGCCGCTTTAGAGGCGGCTGCTCTGCCGTCGAGCATCTGGGGCATGCGGGTGACCGGCGGCGCCTGCCGTTCACCCATGATGCCGGATCACCGTACTGGCGCCGGGCTGGTAGCCAGTACGACGACCGGCTCGGCGTCACGCGGCGTCGATCCGGTCCCGCAGCTGCTCGTCCGCGATCCGGTCGCGGGCGGTCCGGTACTCCTCCACGGTCAGCGACCGTCCGAGCTTGTCGAGCGTCCGCAGGACGAACCGTTGGCTGACGACGCGGCGGTTCAGCGTGTCGAGGGCGGCGGCCTGCCGCCACACCTTGCGCTGCAGCCAGCGGGTGGCCGCGGGCAGGTCCCCTTCGAGCTGAGCCCGCAGGGCGTCTCGTTCGGCGGCGAGCTCGACGAGCTGCGCGCGCAGATCCGCTGAGGTTGAAGTGGTCATGTTTCACCTCCCTCCGTCCCGAGAGCGCGGGTGGGCTCGCGAGAGCGCGAGCCCACCCGCGAGAGCGCGAGTGGGAGGTGGCGGACCAGCCGGTGCGCGGCTGGCTCCAGCACCACAGCCGTCAGCGAACCATCGAGATCGGGCTCGTGGAACCGGATGGCTCGATAGCCGGCCGCCGCCGCATCCTGGTACAACCAGCCCAGGGAGAGCTCGTCGGGCGCGGCGAGCACGACCAGTGTGTTGGAGGCGGCGTGCCAGTCGTGAAGGACACCAGGATGCGCGACAGCGAAGTCGAGCGCGGCGTGTGCTGCTTGCGAAACCTGGGCTCCCGGCGCGAGATCGTCACGGATGACCAGGTAGAGGCGAGGGACGAAACCCTAACGGTGCGGCACGTGATCAGTGTACCGGGCCGGCGCAAGCCCGTTACGGCCCGGGCGGGGCGACAGCGGGGGTCCGGCACCTGCACAATGCACCCCGTGTCGGTAACCCCGCGGATCGCCGCCGAGCTTGGCGTACTGGAGCGGCAGGTTGTGGCCGCCGTCGAACTGCTCGATGGAGGCGCCACGGTGCCTTTCATCGCCCGGTACCGCAAGGAGGTGACCGGAGCCCTCGATGACGCGCAGCTGCGCACGCTTGAGGAGCGGCTGCGCTACCTGCGCGAGATGGAGGAACGGCGCGCCGCGATCCTGGAGTCGATCCGGGCGCAGGGCAAGCTCGACGACGCGCTCGAAGCCCAGATCATGGCGGCCGACTCCAAGGCGCGCCTGGAGGACATTTACCTGCCGTACAAACCAAAGCGGCGCACCAAGGCGCAGATCGCCCGCGAGGCCGGCCTGGAGCCGCTCGCCGACGCGTTGCTCACCGACCCGACCAGGGACCCGCGGCAAGCGGCCGAGCCGTTCGTCAACCAGGAAAAGGGCGTGGCCGACCCGCCCGCCGCGCTCGACGGCGCGCGGGCGATCCTGGTCGAGCGCTTCGCCGAGGACGCCGACCTCATCGGCGAGCTGCGCGAGCGGATGTGGTCGCGGGGCCGGCTGGTTTCCCGGGTACGCGAGGGCAGGCAGGAAGCCGGTGCGAAGTTCGCCGACTACTTCGACTTCGCGGAGCCCTTCACGAAGCTGCCCTCGCACCGGATCCTGGCGATGTTCCGGGGCGAGAAGGAGGAGGTTCTCGAGCTGACGCTGGAGCCCGAGGAGCCGACCGACGGGCCGAGCAGCTACGAGATCCGCATCGCCCAACGGTTCGCGGTGACCGACCAGGGCCGGCCCGCCGATCGCTGGTTGCTGGACACCGTGCGCCTCGCGTGGCGTACCAGGATCCTGGTCCACCTCGGCGGCGACCTGCGCGCGCGCATGTGGCAGGCGGCCGAGGACGAGGCGGTGCGGGTCTTCGCGACGAACCTCCGCGACCTGCTGCTCGCCGCGCCCGCCGGCGCCCGTCCCACCATGGGCTTGGATCCAGGATTTCGTACGGGCGTGAAGGTCGCCGTTGTCGACGCGACCGGCAAGGTGGTGGCCACCGGGACGATCTACCCGCACGAGCCGGCCCGCCGCTGGGACGAGTCGATCAGCACGCTGGCCCGGCTGGCGAGCGCGCACCGCGTCGAGCTGATCGCGATCGGCAACGGCACCGCTTCGCGGGAGACCGACAAGCTCGCCGCCGACCTGATCGCCCGCCATCCGGAGCTGAAGCTCACCAAGGTCGTGGTCTCCGAGGCCGGCGCCTCGGTGTACTCCGCTTCCGCCTACGCCTCGCGCGAGCTGCCCGAGCTCGACGTCTCCCTGCGGGGCGCGGTCTCCATCGCGCGCCGGTTGCAGGACCCGCTCGCCGAGCTGGTGAAGATCGACCCGAAGTCGATCGGCGTCGGCCAGTACCAGCACGACCTGGCCGAGACGAAGCTGTCCCGCTCGCTCGACGCCGTCGTCGAGGACTGCGTCAACGCCGTCGGCGTCGATGTCAACACCGCGTCGGTGCCGCTGCTCACCCGCGTGTCGGGCATCGGTGACGGGCTCGCGGCGAACATCGTGCTGCACCGCGACGCCAACGGCCAGTTCCGGTCGCGGCGGTCGCTCAAGGACGTGGCCCGGCTGGGGCCTAAGGCGTTCGAACAGTGCGCCGGCTTCCTGCGCATCCGCGACGGCGACGACCCGCTCGACGCCTCCAGCGTGCACCCGGAGGCGTACCCGGTGGTCCGGCGCATCCTGGCCGCGACGAGCACCGACATCCGGTCGCTGATCGGCAACGGCGCGCTGCTGCGAACGCTAGAGCCGGGGCGGTTCGTCGACGACACCTTCGGGCTGCCGACCGTCACAGACATCCTCAAGGAGCTGGAGAAGCCGGGCCGGGACCCGCGTCCGGCCTTCAAGACGGCGACGTTCACCGAGGGCGTGGAGAGCCTGGCCGACCTCAAGCCCGGCATGCAGCTGGAAGGCGTGGTCACCAACGTGGCCGCCTTTGGCGCGTTCGTCGACGTCGGCGTACACCAGGATGGCCTGGTGCACGTCTCGGCGATGTCGAAGACGTTCGTGAGGGACCCGCGCGAGGTCGTCAAGCCCGGCGACGTGGTACGCGTGAAGGTGCTCGACGTCGACGTGGCGCGCAAGCGGATCTCGTTGACGCTCCGGCTGGACGACGAGGCGCCCGGCCGCCCTGGCGAACGCAAGCCACCCGCCGAGCGCAAGCCCGGCGAGCGCCGCGAAAGGGACCGCCCGTCGCCTCGCGGTGGGGCACCGCGAGGCGACGGGGCGCCCGACACCGCGTTGGCCGAAGCCTTGCGCCGGGCCGGCCTGCTCGACGGGCCGGGCGGGGGCAAGCGCTGACGCGCCGCGGGTTCGGCGGCCGCCTCAGCAAGGCCTGATCTCGCCGCCGGCCGGGAATGCGAGCCGGCGGCGGCGATCGGCCGGGCCGAGGAACCAGTGCCGGTTGGCGCAGCGCACGAAGACGACCTCGACCGGTCCGCCCGTGCTGGCGCACCAGCCGCGCGGCTCGACCGTGCTCGGCAGCGCGCACTCCGGGCAGTCGTACAGCATGAGTCCGTCCTCCACCTAGCCGTTCTGGGTACCGGACCCACGAAGCACAGGTGAAATACGGTTCAGCGCTGTCAGGTAGGGGACCTGTCCCGGCGGAAACAGGATCATTCAGCCATACCGCCAGGTTCCGGCTGCTTGACCGCAGGCTCCGCTGCGCTCCAGCCGCTGGCGGCCGACTGCCCTACGCTGCGAGGTATGGCGGCACGGGCGTGGTCGAGGATCCTCCTCTGGGCATTGGCCGGGGGGTTCCTCGCTGGCGCGGGACAGCTTGGTGTGGCGTACGGGTTGGGGATCCTGCGCTGGGACCGCCAGTACATGGCGGGCAACGACAACGTGTGGAACGCCCAGCTCACGTGGGCGGGGTGGATTGCCGCGTCGGCCGTGATCTTCGGCGGGTGGGCCGGCGTCTGGGCGGCGCGCCACCACCTGCGGCGCAACCTCGCGATCGGCGGCCGGATTCTCAGCGCGCTGGCGGGGGCGGTGGGCGCCGCTGTCGTCGTACCGCTGGCGTTTCTGCGCGCCCGCCTGCCGGAGCCCGCGGTCGTCGCCCATCCCGGCCGGCAGGCCGCGCTCGCGGCCGCGCTCGGTCTCGCTGTCGGCGTGCTCGTCGCGGTGGTCGTGCTCTCTCTGGGGCCGGTCGCGGGCAACGTCGTGGCCACCGCGGCCTGGGTCTGGCTGGCCGCGTTCGTCTCGTTGGGTCGCGGCAGCGACGCGCCGCGCCTCGCGGTGCTCGACGTGGGCTCGCTCATGGTGACGATGCTGCTCATCACGGCGGTGGTGGCGGCGGCGATCGCGGCGGTGGCCCGATGGGCCGGCGCCAACCGCTACGCGGTCGGTGCCAGCGGTGCCGGCGGGCCGGCGCTGGTCGCGGCGGCGTACCTGATCGGCGGGACCGGCATCAGCGAAGACCACAGCGACCAGCTCGCGCCCTTCATGTCCGCGCTGGTCGCGGTCGCGGTCGGCGTCGCGGTCTCGGTCGCCGTCGCCGTGGTACGCAAGCCCGCGCGCCGGCCGCCGGAAGAGCCGGCCGATGAGCCGGAGGAGCTGGCCGGCGAGCCGGAGCCGGTCACCGCGATGCTGCCCGCGGTTCGCGAGCGGGTGCCCGCGGACCGGGACCAGCCGTCCCTCGGCGGCGAGGCGCGCAAGAGCCGGGACGACGTGCGCAAGAGCCGGGACAAGGCATCCCTCGGCGGCGATCTGCCCAAGGGTGGCGACCAGGAGCCGGTTGGCGGCGAGCGGACGGTACGCCTCGCCGCGGCGCGGCCGCAGGACGACGAGTACCTCGACTGGCTCAAGGGCCTGAGCGACGAGCCGCCGAGCGGTTCTCGGACCGCTCGCGGGCGCAGCGAGCCGCCAAAGCGGAGCGATTCCGACGATTTCGGCGATTGACGTCTCACGGTCCACGCAAAAGGTAGGACGAATTTCTTGACGTCGCCACCAAAGAGGTAGAGCCTGGTCTATGCCTGTGTCGCGCGACCGCCAGGGCGCGACCACATAGCGCGACCACAGAGCGCGACTACCAGAGCGCGACTACCAGAGGTGGCAGATGTCCAGATGCATCCGTGCGTTCGCGGCGGCACTCGCCGCTGTGCTGGTGTGGCAGCTGGGTCTGGCCGGCTCGGTGCCGGCGGGCGCCGCGGTTCTCGCCACCGTCTTCGTCTCGCCCTCGGGTAACGACGCCAACGCCGGTACGTCAAGGAGCCAACCAGTACGGACGCTGGGCCGGGCCCAGCAGCTGGTGCGCGGCCTGAACCAGAACATGACCGGTGACGTGCGGGTCGAGCTGGCCAATGGGGTGTACCAGCTCGCGTCCCCGCTCACGCTGACCGCGGCCGACTCCGGTACCGGCGGTCACAACGTGATCTGGACGGCCGCCACTGGCGCCCGGCCGGTCATCAGCGGCGGCGTGCCGATCGCCGGCTGGCAACGGGTCGACGCCGCCCGCAACATCTGGTCGGCCCCGGCGCCGGCCGGGCTGAACAGCCGCCAGCTCTACGTCAACGGCGTGCGGGCCACCCGCGCCCGTGGTGCGGCTCCGGTCACTCTGACGTGGACCGCGACCGGGTACACCGCGTCCGGCTCGGCCATGGCGAGCTGGCGCAACATCGGCGACCTCGAGTTCGTCTACACCGGTGGCCTCGGCGCCTGGACCGAGCCGCGCTGCTCGGTGGGGCGCATTGCCGCCAGTGGCACCATCACGATGGGCCAGCCCTGCTGGAACAACTCGAACCAGCGCATCATCAAGTCGGACTGGGCGCCACCGCCGCGCACCGCGAACCTGGTCGGCCCGGGCCGGCTGGGCAACCCCGGACCTGAGCCGGGTGGCCCGGGCATCCCTCCGACGTACGTCGAGAACGCGTTCGAGCTGCTGGACACACCGGGGGAGTGGTACCTCGACCGCGGCCGCGGCACCGTGTTCTACATCCCGCGTACCGGGGAGAACCTCGCGACCGCGCGAGTCTTCGCGGCCAAGCTGCAGACCCTGATCACCGGCCACGGCACCCCGACCGCGCCGGTGCACCACATCGTGTTCAACGGTCTGCAGCTCTCCTATGCCACCTGGCTTCGGCCAAGCAGCGACGAGGGGTTCTCCGAGATCCAGGCCGGGTACACCATCACCGGCAGCAACGGCTTCGCCGTCCAGGGACTGTGCACGCTGGTTCCGGGTGGCACCTGCCCGTACGGGGCGTGGACCAAGGAACCGGCGAACGTCTCGTTCTCCTACGCCAACCACATCCAGTTCACCAATGACGCGTTCGTCCATCTCGGCGCCGCCGGCCTGGACTTCGGCAACGGCTCGATGGACAACCTCATCAAGGGTTGCGTGTTCACCGACATCTCCGGCAACGGCATCGAGCTCGGCGCGGTCGACAAGCCGCTGGCCACCGGTGCCGACCGGACCAGCCGGAACCAGATAGCCGACAACCGCGTCTTCGGTGTCGCGGTGGAGTACCACGGTGGCGTCGGCATCCTGGTCGGGTACGCCGAACGGACCAGGATCACCCACAACCAGCTCGACAACCTGCCCTACACCGCGATCTCGATCGGCTGGGGCGGGTGGCCGGACAAGAAGGGCCTGCCGGCGCAGCCGAACTTCTCCAACCGCAACACCATCTCCAACAACCTGATCTTCAACTACATGCGGATGCTCAACGACGGGGGCGGCATCTACACGCAAGGGCGCACCGGCTCCTCCTTCGACAACGGCGAGCGCATCACCGGCAACGTGCTGCACGACCAGCGCAACCCCAAGGGCGGCCATGTCGTGTACACCGACAACGGCGCGGCGTACATCAGCATCATCGGCAACGCGATGTACCGCAGCCAGGTCAACTCCGTGGGGCACAACCACAAGGACACGACCGCCAACGACGGCAACAACGACCCGCTCGACATCGAGGGCAACTACTGGGACAAGGGTCCGGCCGACTCGATATCCAAAGGCGTCATCATCAGGAACAACCACCCGATCACGTCGCCGAGCCAGGTTCCATCATCCATTGTGGACAACGCCGGCCTGGAGCTGGCTTTCACGAACCTGCTGACCTGGAGGCCCGCGGGATGAGACGCACCATCGGACTCATAGCTGTCGCCTCGGCTGCCGCGGGTCTGGCGCTGGCCGGTGTGCGCGCCGCCCCTGCTGTCGCCGCGCCGACACCGGCGACCGTCATCCTGGACGGCGCCCGGCTGGTAACCATCAAACAGCAGCTAGCCACCGCCCCGACGGCGCAGCAGACGGCGGCGCTGGCGGCCCTGCGGCGCATCGCCGACCGGGCGCTGACCGCGGGTCCGTGGTCGGTCATGGCCAAGACGTCGACGGTCAGCACCGACAAGCACGACTACTACAGCCTCGCGACCTACTTCTGGCCCAACCCGGACACCGCCAACCACTGCCCGTACATCCGAAAGGACGGCCGCTGGGGGCCGGACGTGGCCACCACCGGCGACCTCACCGCGCGCGCCCGCGCCTGGCAAGCCATCTCCGACCTCGCGCTGGCCTGGTTCTACACCGGCAACTCCGCGTACTCCCGGCGAGCCGTGCTCGACATCCGCACCTGGTTCCTCAACAGCGCCACCCGGATGAACCCCAACATGAAGTTCGGTCAGGTGGTGCCCTGCACGACGGTCGGGCGCAAGGAAGGCATCATCGAGTCGGCCGAGGCCATCACCCAGGTGCTCGACGCGTTGGCGATTCTCGACACCGGCGCGCCCGGCTGGACCACCACCGACCACAACGGCATGGTGAGCTGGCTGACCCGGTTCCTCAACTGGATGCGGACGAGCTCGCTGGGCAAGAACGAGAGCGCCGCCACCAACAACCATGGCACCTGGAAGGATCTGCAGGACGCCGCCATCGCCTACTACGTCGGGCAGCGCGACGCCGCCAGGACGCTCGTGGCAAGCGTACGGGCCAACCGCATCGCCAAGCAGATCGCGGCCGACGGCAGCCAACCGAAGGAGCTGGCGCGCACCAGGCCGTGGCACTACATCAACTTCAACCTGCAGGCGTTCATCCGCCTCGCCGAGCTGGGCCGGCACATGCAGGTCAACCTGTGGTCGTACACCGCACCCAACGGCGCCACCCTGACCAAAGCCGTCGGCTTCCTGATCCGGCCCGCCGAGCTCGGCCCGAGCGCGTTCCCGTACCCGGACCTGGACGTCTTCGACCGCAGCCTCGCCCTGGACAAGCTGCACGCCGCCGCGGCGGAGGCCGGCGACCGCCAGGCGCGGGCGGCGCTCGCGCTGGTGCCCGCGCCGGCCGTCGGTGATCTGTGGCCGGTCCAGCCGGTGTGCTGGTTGGACGACTCCGGGCCGCCGGTGCAGAAGCCGTAAACGGGTGAAGTGTCGGCCGGTGAGCCGGCACACCGGCGACAGGTGTGGCACCGTACCATTGACCTACACGTGGCGTGGGGCGCGCTTCCGTGGCAGGTCGGCAGGCGACAGAGTCACCATCGCCGATCTGCGCTCTGACGTGCGTACCACGAAGGGTTTCCACCATGACCAGATACGTCATCGCGATGACGATCACCCCCGACCCACCCACCGCCGCGGCGGCCAGCCACATGACCGTCCGCGTGGACACGTCATCCGGGCGGCCGCGGGTCAGCGAGCTGGTGGTGCGCGCCGACGACGCGCGCGGCCTCGGCTCAAGCGACCTTCCCGCGATCGATCTCGGCCTGCTCATCCAGGCGCTCAGCGGCGGGCCCGCAGCAGAGCCTTCCGCCGCGTCGACCCGGTCCAACGGCATCTCCCGCCGTGCGGCTGCCTCCGCCGGCTCGGGTACCCGGGGCCGCCGCGTGCGTGGCGGGTCTGCGACCACCCGCACGCCGTCCCGGGTCGCGAAGGCGACACGACGGCGGGGTGCGGCCGAGCGCGGCACGACCGAGCGGGCGTACCGCCGGATGCCCGACGCCTCCGAGGTGCTCGAAACCTACGAGCGCGTGGGCACCATCACCGGTCTCGCGACACACTACGGCGTCCCCCGGCATACCGCACAGGGCTGGGCCAGCCGCCTGCGCCGCAGCGGCTACCACATCGGTCGAAGCTAGCGCGTCGGGCGCCGCGCGCCGTCGCGCCGCGCTCGCGCCGCCGTCAGCGTGTGAGCACCGCCAGCGGTGCGCGAGCGAGCGAACCAGGAGGACACATGGGCTCGCTGGTGGGCACCCGCGCACTGGTCCGGCTGGCGCTGCGGCGGGACCGCGTGCTGCTGCCGGTGTGGATCCTGGCCCTGGTCGCCACGGCGTCGAGCTCGGCGTCGGCGACCGCCGGGTTCTACCCGACCGAGGCGTCGCGGGTGCAGGCCTCGGCCAGCCTCAACAACACGCCGTCGCTGGTCGCGCTCTACGGCCGGGTGTACGACCCGACATCGCTCGGCGCGATCTCGATGCTGAAGCTGACCGCGATCGGCGCGGTGCTCGTCGCCGTACTGTCAATCATGACGGTCGTCCGGCACACCCGCGCGGAGGAGGAGACCGGCCGGCTGGAGCTGCTCGGCGCGACGGTGGTCGGCCGGCAAGCGCCGCTGGCGGCCGCGCTCATCGTCGTGGCCGGCATGGACGCCGTGCTCGGTCTGCTCACCGCGGCCGGGTTGATGGCTTCGGGGCTGCCCGCCGATGGCGCGGTCGCGTTCGGGCTCGCCTGGACCACGGTTGGCATCGCCTTCGCGGCGGTCGCGGCGGTGAGCGCCCAGCTGACGCAGAGCGCCCGGACGGCCAACGGCATCGCTATCTCGGCCCTCGGCGCGGCCTACCTGCTGCGCGCCATCGGCGACAGCGCGGGCGACGGCGGCGCGCGATGGCTGTCCTGGCTGTCCCCGGTCGGCTGGGGCCAGCAGGTACGCGCATTCGCCGGCGACCGGTGGCCGGTCCTGTCGCTGCCGGTCGCCTTCGCGCTGGTACTGGCACCGCTGGCGTACGTCCTGGCGGCCCGCCGGGACCTGGGCGCCGGTCTGGTGGCGACCCGGCCGGGCTCGGCGGACGCCCCGGCGAGCCTGCGCAGCCCGCTCGCGCTGGCCTGGCGCCTGCAGCGGGGAGCCCTGTTCGGTTGGGCCGCCGGGTTCGTGGTGCTCGGTGCGGTGCTGGGCAACATCGCCTCGAACATCGGCGGTCTGCTGGACAGCCCGCAGGCCAAGGAGCTCATCACGAGGCTGGGCGGCGAGAAGAGCCTCACCGACGCGTTCCTCGCGACCGAGCTCGGCATCATGGGTGTGATCGCGGCCGCGTTCGGCATCCAGGCGGCGATGCGCCTGCGCTCGGAGGAGACGGCGCTGCGGGCCGAACCCCTGCTGGCGACGGCGGTCGGCCGGACCCGCTGGGCGCTGGGCCACATCACGATCGCCGTGCTGGGCACCACGCTCCTGCTGGTCAGCGCCGGCCTGGCCGCGGGGCTCGCGCACGCCGCCCAGACCCGCGACGCCGGGCAGGTGGGCCGGGTGTTGGCCGGCGCACTGGTGCAGCTGCCCGCCGCATGGGTGCTGACCGGCATCGTGGTCGCCGCGTTCGGCTTGGCGCCGCGGTGGACCGTCGCCGGATGGGCCGCGCTCGTGGCGTTCCTGCTGCTCGGTGAGCTGGGTCCGCTGATGCAGCTGCCGCGGGCGATGCTGGACCTTTCGCCGTTCGCGCACGTACCGAGGCTGCCCGGCGCGCAGCTGACCGCCACCCCGCTGGTCGTGCTGCTGCTCGTGGCTGTCGCGCTCACCGGCGCGGGGCTGGCCGGCTTCCGGCGGCGGGACATCGGCTAGCGACGGGGAGGGACGAGGAGGGCCACCGGCATGACCCGCATCGTGGTCACCGGGTGCAGCGGCTCCGGCAAGACCAGCTTCGCCCGTCCTCACCTGGGGGCGGGCCGATACAGTGGTCTTCCTCGATCTGCCGCGCCGGACGGTCATGCGGCAGGTGATCTGGCGCTCGGTGAGCCGGGCCGCCCTGCGGACCCGGCTGTGGCACGGCAACCGGGAACGCTGGCGCAACCTGGTCAGCTGGAACCCCGACAAGTCAATCATCAGATGGGCGTGGATCCGCTATCCGGTCTACCGCGGCCGCTTCGACGAGGCGCGGGCCGATCCCCGCTGGGCGCACCTGACCTTCGTGAGCCTGCGCAGCCGGCGCGCGGTTCGCTCGTACCTGCGCGGGCTCACCGGTGACCGTTGAGCAGGGCGGTCGCGTCGCCTTCGACAACCCGGAGCGGTCTCCCGAGCGAGGCCAGGCTGGCGGCGTACCCCGGGCCGGGGTCGAGGTCCACCAGGTGGGCGGGGGCGGGCAGCGGGGGCTCCTCTGGCCATGCCAGCAGCGCGGGCGGGGAGTCCGGCCCGCTGACGGTGACCCGTGCGAGCTCCACCATCAGGCCGTCGCCGGTCGCTTTGACCAGCGCCTCCTTGCGCGTCCAGTAGCGCAGGAACCCCGGCGCCCGCGCGGCTTCCGGCAGCCGGTCGAGCACGGCACGCTCGGCCGGCGACAGCGCGATTCGGGGTACGTCCGAACCGCGCAACGCCTCGACCTCAACATCGACGCCGATCGGTACGCCCAGCGCCACGGCCACGACGGCGCGCCGCCCCGAGTGGGACAGGGAAAGCTCCACCGGTACCGGTGCAACAACCCGCGGCTTGCCGTGCTCGCCGGCGCAGCGCCGGCACGTGACGGAGAACCGGATCTCGCCGGGCGCCACGCCGAGCGGCTCGGCCAGGACCAGCCGGGCCAGCGCATGCGCGGTCAGATAGAGCGCGCGGTCCGGCGGGCGGCGCAGCCGTGCCCAGCTGGCCCGCTCGCGCTCGTCCAGCAAGTCGAGCAGGTCGTCGCGCGGCTCGACCGCGTCGGCCCACCAGACCTGGCAAACGCCTTCCGACAACGGCACTATCCGCATCGGTTCGGTCACGACTAAGTGTGGCGTCAACGTGAGGGGGGAAACAAACGTCTAACAGGGTGTCGCGAGTGGCAGGACTCGGTGATGTGTTGACAGACTATAGGAGCACGCCTGGGGATGCGGCCGCGCTGGTTTCGAGAGCGGGTGACGGGGATGCGCAAGCGTGAGCACCACCCGCTGTCCAGTGCGGTGTCACTGATCGTGTGTGGCCTGCTGGCCGGCGTGGTGGTCGCCGCCGTCGCCTTCCCGGCGGTCGCGATGTCCGGGCTCGGGATGAAGGCCGCGGCCGAGAGCTTCGACAAGCTGCCGGCCGACATCGATGTGGCGCCGGCCCCGCAAATCAGCTACGTGTACGCCAGTGACGCCACCACGCTGCTCGCGATGCTCTACGACGAGAACCGCCGCGATGTGAAGCTCACGTCGGTCGCCACGGTGATGCAGCAGGCGATCATCGCCTCCGAGGACTCCCGGTTCTTCGAGCACCATGGCGTGGACATCAAGGGAGTGGCGCGCGCCTTCGTGGCCAACCAGCAGTCCAACGAGATGCAGGGCGCCTCGACCCTGACGATGCAGTACGTGCGCCTGGCGATCTCGTACTCGGCGCGCACGCCGCAGCAGGTCATCGACGCCACCGAACAGACACCGGCGCGCAAGCTGCGCGAGATGAAGTACGCCATCGCGCTGGAGAAGAAGATCTCCAAGCAGGAGATCCTGGAGCGGTACCTGAACATCGCCTCGTTCGGCCACCGCGCCTGGGGCATCTTCGCCGCCAGCCAGGTCTACTTCGGCAAGGAGCCCAAGGACCTGACGCTGGGCGAGGCGGCCCTGCTGGCCGGCGTGCTCAAGGGTCCCACCAAGTACGACCCCGCCACGCCCGAGGGGCTCAAGAACGCGCTGGAACGGCGCGACACCTACGTCCTGCCACAGATGGCCCGGCTCGGGTACGCCACGCAGGCCCAGGTCGACGACGCGAAGAAGACCCCGCTGAAGATCGTCGGCAAGTACACGCCGGAGGGCTGCGCCGGCGTCCTTCGCCCGGAGCTCGGTGCCGGCTTCTACTGCGACTTCCTGTACCGCTGGTGGCTGGAGCAGCCGATGTTCGGCGTCGATGCCTACGAGCGGCAGAACCGGCTCAAGGGCGGCGGGTACTCCATCATCACCTCGCTCGATGTCACCACGCAGCGCGCCGCGAAGAAGAACATCGAGGACCAGGTCAAGACCGGTGACTACCGGGCACTCATGATCGCCGCTATCGAGCCGGGCAGCGGCCGGGTCCTGGCGCTGGCGGTCAACCGCAACTACAGCAACGACCAGACCAACAACGGGCCAAACACCAACCCGTACAAGCGCGGTCTCAAGGGCAACTATCCCAACACGACGATCCCGATGCTGACCGGTGGCGGCGATGTCGTCGGCTACCAGGCGGGCTCCACCTTCAAGATGTTCACGATGGTGGCCGCACTGGAGAAGGGCCTGCCGCTGGCGTACACCATCAACACCATCTCGCCGCAGCCGACCAGCTACATCGTCGACCGGGGTGGCGAGGCCGCCTGCCCGGGGACCAACAAGTACTGCCCGGTCAACGCGAACCCGAAGTGGATGAACGGGCCGCGCAACATGTGGACCGGCATCGGCCGCTCGGTCAACACGTACTGGGTGCCGCTGCAGGAGCGCATCGGCGCGGAGAACGTGGTCGCCGCCGCGAAGAAGCTCGGGATCAAGTTCCGGGCCAAGGGCACGCCACAGTTCCCGTCGGACTTCGAGTTCGCCAGCAACCCCGCGTGGGCGCACGGGTGGGGCCCGTTCACCCTCGGCGTCACCGCCACCACGCCGCTGGAGCTGACCAACGCGTATGCCACGCTCGCGGCGGAAGGCAAGTACTGCGAGCCGATCCCGATCATCGAGATCCGTAACATCGACGGCAGCAAGCTCGACGGCATCAACCCGAAGTGCTCGCAGGTGGTCTCCCAGGACGTGGCGCGGGCCGCCACCGACGCGCTGCGCTGCCCGATCGGCGACCAGTCGGCGTACGGGCAGTGTGACGGCGCCACCTCGGGCCCCACCCGTTCCATCGTCAACAAGCCGATCGCCGGCAAGACCGGAACCACCGACCACGACTGGACCGCGGGCCTGGTGACGATGACCAAGCAAGTCGCGGTCGGCGGGCTGCTCGCCGATCCCGACAACCCCCACCCCGCGCAGCGGATGATCCACCCGCCGGTCAACACCGCCGTGGCCCGGACGCTGCGCGATGCGATGGCGAACAAGCCGGCGATGAGCTTCGCGCCGCCCAGCAAGGAAATCGCATTCGGCAACCGTGGTGCCTTACTCGACGTGACCTGCCTGTCCATATCGGCGGCTCGGGCGCGGCTGCAGGCCGCCGGCTTCAAGGTCGTCGTCAGCAACGTACCCGTACCGTCGAACTGCCCGGCCGGGACCGTCGGACGCATGGACGCGATCGGCGGCGTCGGCCCGGGTAGCACCGCCGTCCTCTACCCCAGCGCCGGCCGTGGCGGCACCGGCGGAGGCGGTGGTGGCGGCACCGGCGGCGGTCGCGGCGGCGGCGGCGGCGGTCCACCCGGCCACGGCCGAGGGGGCTAGCGCCCGCTGTCGGGCCCGGGGCTAGCGCCAATGCCGGGTAGTTAAGGTTCCGGGCCGGTTGTCAAGACTGGTCTGGTGGGGATGTTGATGTCGAGGGTGGCCTGGTAGGTGCGCCGGTCGATGTTCGGGCCTCGGGCGTTGTATTTGGATATGGCTCGTTTGACGGT
>WNFZ01000087.1_pt1 | contig 175459 bp, 170 predicted proteins | sample 5400081 | NCBI WGS metagenome assembly WNFZ01 (sample SAMN13153365, study PRJNA577476) | soil metagenome | isolation source: 80 cm soil or saprolite under grassland replicate 1 | place: USA:California | collected 2016-06-15
CACCGAGTTCGACACCGCAAAGATCGTCCCTTACGCCTACCGGACCTACGCCCAGCGGCACGCCGACGCCGGGGTGCCCACCGATGTCCTCGCCGAATTACTTGATCACCGGAATCTGAACGTCACACGCTGCTATTACCGGGTCGGCGAAGACCGCCGCCGCGACGCCGTCGACAAGGTAACCGCGATGAGCTTTGACCGGCATGGCGGCCATATCTGGCGCGCCGCCCGCGCCCTGCTGGAATCCGAGCATGCCCGGTACGCGGTCGGGGAAGTCGCCGTGCCGTATGGTCACTGCTCCGAACCGTCCAACGTGCAAGCCGGCGGAAGCGCCTGCCCCATCCGGTTCCGCTGCGCGGGCTGCGACCACTTCCGCACCGACGTCTCCTACCTCCCCGACCTGACCGCCTACCTCGACGACCTGCTGCGCACCCGCGAACGTCTCGCCGCCGCCATCGACGGCGCCGACGAGTGGGCACGCGCCGACGCCACCCCATCCGAGGAGGAGATCACCCGCATCCGCAGGCTCATCAACCGGATCAACGGCGACCTCACCCGCCTGCCCGCCGCCCAGCGCGCCCATATCGACGAAGCCATCACCGTGGTCCGCAAGCACCGCGCGGTGAACCTCGGCATGCCCTCCGCCCCAGCCCGCCTTCACCCGCCAGCGAGGAACTCGCATGACACAGACGACGCCCGCTACCGAGGCGATGAGGAACGGCCGCCATGCCGACTCCGCACGGCGCCGCCAGCGTGTCATCGCCGCGCTCGACCGCGCTCACGCCAGCGGCACCGAGATCAGCGTGTCGGGCATCGCCCGCGCCGCGGCAGTGGACCGCACCTTCCTTTACCGCCACCGTGACCTGCTCGCCAGGATCCACGCTCTTGAAGCCGTCCCGCCCGCACCCGCCGGCGAAGCCGGCCCGGCTGTCACACGCGCCTCGCTGCAAGCCGACCTGCTCGCCGCCCACGAACGCGCCGTCCGGCTCGGCGACCGTGTCCGCCAGCTTGAGAAACGGCTGTCCGAGGCGCTCGGCGAGCAGGCATGGCGCGAATCCGGGCTCGGCGCACCCGCCGACATCGATGCCCTCAGCGAGAAGATCAACCGCCTCGAGCAGCAGGCCATCGACCTGCGCCTCCAGGTCGCCGAACGCGATGACGACCTCACCGCGGCCCGGGCCGCCAACCGCGAGCTCATGGCCCAGCTCAACGCCACGACACGCCGGCCGTGACACGCCAGCCCGCGCTCCTCCACCACACCTGTAGCGCACCTGCACGATGTTGATCAGCCCCTGACCTGCTGAAACCAGCAAGATGGCCAATCTGTCCGGATATGCACCCCCAGAGAACATGCCGCGCAGCGCGATCAGGTGGAAGGCGGCATACAGCCGGTCACCGCGGATGGCGTGCAGGAACTGGGCGGTCTGCGCGGCGGTCCACACCGCGACGGGTGGCCGCTCGCCGGTGGCGCGCCAGTGCTCGATCCGGCTGGCGGTCCACACGACGGCGTGCGGGCGGCGGGCCGGTGGCAGTTCGACGTGGCGGGCCGGGTTGCCGGTGATCAGGCCGTGGCGGATCGCGGTGTTCAGCGCGGCGCGCAAGGTGGCACGGATCCGGGCCAGCGTCGCCGCCGTCACCGGGTGGCCGGTGGCCTGGTGCTGGCGGATGATCGCGGTGAACATGGCCTGCACGTGCGCGGTGGTCAGCTCGGCCAGCAGGATCGGGCCGAGGTGCGGCTGCAGGTACAGGCGCACGTGCGCGGCGTAGCCGCGGACGGTCGACGACGCCGGGGAGGTGCGGCAGGCCAGCCAGCGCCCCAGCCACTGGCCCGTGGTGATCGCCGCGCTGCCTGCGGGGCCAGGCGTGGCCAGCTTGGCGAGTGCCTGGCGGGCGGCCTGCCGGGTGGGGTAACCGCCGCGGCGGATCCGGCGGCGCCGCCCGTCGGGGTCGAGCGGGAGTTCGAGGGTCACATACCAGCTGCCGTGACCTCGCTTGGCCAGGCGGGGACAGCCGGCGCCGATGGGCCGGCCGGTGGCCGGGTCGGCGCATCCGCAGCGACGGTAGACACGGCCTTCGCGTTTCATCATCATCCATTCCTTTCTCCTGGTCAGGGCGCTTTCCTCGGCTCCAGCATGCGCCAGGCCCCGCGCCCTGGGCGGATCGATGGCCGACCGGCGGGCAGTGACCCGCTGGGCTGGCAGCGGCTGGTGCCCGGCAGCCGGTGCCGCAGCGCTACTGTCGTGATGTGAGCAGTGCGATGCCCTCGCCGCCGTTCCCCGACCCGGACTCACCGGTGCTGCGGCTCATCGTCGCCAGCGCGGTCGAGGCGCTCAGGTCAGGCCGGGCGACCGCGGAGCAGGCAGTCCTGCATGCCGCCGTGCATGGCTGGTATGAGGGCCACATCCAGGGCGAAGACGCCTGCCCGGGCTGCGACTACCGCGGCGAACTCCCCAAACAGGCCACCCGCGGCTGGCTCAACCCGGACGCCAACTAACACCCCGGTCGGCCTGGGCCCCAGGCCAGCGCATGTGCGGGGGCAATGGGCAGAACACGTGAACCTCGCTCGCCGCAGCCCGCCACCGCGGCCGACCTGGCGCTGACCGTGGCTGCCGCGCTGCCACCAGGCGGCGGGCCCGGCCGGTACCGGCCGGCCAGCCGGGAGCGCGGCGACGCCAGCCTCCCAGCGCGGCAAGCCTGCGCCCAGCTCAGCCTTCACCGCCTGTCCTTCCTGCTGGTTAGGGGGGCGCACCGGGTTCGCGTGCTTGTCCGAGGGCGGATGGTGGGCGTCCCAGAAGGGGCACAGGTGCTGGGCGGCGAACGTGACTGCGGTGATGGTCTGGCTCTGGCCGCCGGGGCGCAGCGACACCCGCTGGCCGCTAGTGGGGGCGGGCCAGAACGGCTGGCCGAGTGCCTCGGGGGCGCCCTGCCGGGTGAATGCTCCCCATCAGGCGATCACCTGCTGGGATAGTTGCTACTGGGCGGGCGTGAGCTGGTCGCAGCGGACGTTGCCGCAGGGATCGTAGCTGGCCTGGGCCACAGGTAGCCCAATTCCTGGGTGTGCGCGGCGCCCCACTGGAAGCCGGGCAGGTCCATGTTTTGCGCGGGCGGGTGCCGACGGCGAACTTGAGCGGCCAGGTTCTGCTCGGCGCAGCCGCCGATGCCGTAGACGCGGGCCGCTGTCGGTGAGGACCGCGGCGAGGGCCGTAGGCGGTGGTGTACGGGCTGGGGTAGGCGCTCCACGGGTATCGCTGCACGATGGCGGGCGCCAGGGATCCGTATAGCCCGCCGGTGGCCTGGTCATGCTGCTGCTGGTGGCGGCGGCGTAGCCCTGGGTGAAGTAGCGGGTTTCGTCGTGGCTGGTGCCCATCAGTATCGGGACGTGGGCGTAGCCGCCGCCGGCGACGGCCTGGGCGGACGGCAGCGGGAGGTCACCGGGCAACCTGGCGCAGCGCCTGCGCACGTACGCCTACGTCCGGGGTCCAGCCGAGGCGGCGGGAGATCCCCAGCCCGGAGGCCACGACCGAGGGCATGACCGCCCGCAGCGCGACGGAGCTGGACCGGACCACGACGGACAGCGCGGCGACTACCCGCCCCTCGGCGTCCATGATCCGGGTCGCGACCGATTCTGCGCGCGGGGACAATTCCTCGCGCACGATCGCCGTCCCAGTTCGCCGGCAGTCCCCGAGCTCACGACGGAGCCGTGCGGGATCGGTGATCGTGTGCGGCGTGTACCGGCTGAGCCCAGGCTCGGTCAGCGCGTCGAACAGGGCGCTGTCGGCGTGGGCGAGCAGCACCTTTCCGACGGCCGAACTGTGCAGCGGCAGCCGCCCGCCTACCTGGGAGACCAGGCCAATGGCTCCCGGTTTGGAGAGCCGTTCGACGATGACCGCCTCGCGGCCCTCCAGCACCGCGAGCTGAACGTGCTGATGGAGTGCTGTGTAGAGGTCTTCCATGAACGGCTGGGCCACGGTGCGCAGCGGCTCGGTCAGCGGGGCGAGGGTGCCGAGTTGCCACAGCCGCGTCCCGACGGTGAGCGCCCCGTCGGATGCCATGTCCAGTGCCCCCGCCTGCACGAGCTCCAGAGCCAGCCGACGCACCGTGGCCTGGGGCATCCCCGTGTGCCGGGTCAGCTCGGCGAGGGTGAGCCGGGAGTGCCCCGGAGCGAAGGCGAACAGAACCTCTAGGAGCCTTGAGCTGACGCTCCGCCCCGGTTCACTGGTCCGTGGCATGGCCCCTCACATATCCGTCGGCGGCGGCATGAGGCAGGTTATGCCGCTCGGGCCGGAGCCCTCGGGGTTCGTTCATTGAATGAATCAGGCGCTTCCCCAGGTGATCACTGTCGCCAACGATCGTAGTTGCAGGGATTCCGCAGCTGGCAGGGTCCGGGCGGCCGGGCGCAAGTCCCAGGAATACCGGAAGGACGCACTCATCGCGATGGTTGCTTCATCGGCGGGCATGCCCCGTGCCGCCATCGTGGGTGGCGGCATCGGCGGCGTCGCCGCGGCTGCCTTCCTGCGGCGCGCCGGCCTGCCGACCGTCGTCTACGAGCAAGCCCCGGCGCTGAGCGAGGTCGGTGCCGGGCTGGTGCTCGCACCCAACGCGGTCCGCATCCTACGCCGGCTGGGCGTCATGGATCAGCTGGCCGGCCGCGCCGTCCCGCTGGAGGTGGGCTGGGAGTTCCGCCGGTGGGCAGACGGGCAGGTGCTGTCCGCGGAGGATCTCGCGGGCTCGTGCGAGCGGCTGTTCGGGGAGCGCACCTACACCGTGCACCGGGCCGACCTGCTGGCCGCGATCGCCTCCGCCGTCCCGGCGGGGACAGTCCAGCTGGGCAGGCGCTGCGCTGGCGTCACGGTCCGCGGCGAGTCCGCGGTGCTGGCGTTCACCGACGGGACCCTCGCCGAGGCCGACGTGGTCATCGGGGCGGACGGGGTGCACTCCGCGGTCCGCGGCGCGGTGACCGATCCCTCGCCGCCAAGGTACTCGGGGATCTGCGCGTTCCGGGCGATCGTGCCCGCTGACCGGGCACCCGGATTCACCCGCCGCCGCGCCCAGACCCTGTGGATCGGCCCCGGTCACCATCTGGTGCACTACCCGGTCTCCGGCGGGGCCGCGGTCAACCTCGTCGCGTTCGCCCCGGCCGGGGACTTCATGGTCGAGTCCTGGAGCGCGACCGCGACCGTGGCGGAGTTCCTGGCGGAGTTCGCCGGATGGGACAAGCGGCTGCAGGACCTGATCCGGGAGGCCGGCACGCCGGGGCGGTGGGCGCTGCTGGATCGTGACCCGCTCGGGCGCTGGAGCCGCGGCCCGGTCACCCTGCTCGGCGACGCCGCTCATCCGATGTTTCCCTTCGCCCAGGGTGCCGCGCAGGCGATCGAGGACGCCGCCGTCCTGGCCTGCTGCCTCGCGCAGGACCCGCAGGCGCCGGCACGGGCACTGCGGCGGTACGAGTCCCTGCGGATCGGGCGTACCACCCGCCTGCAGCAGGTCAGCCATGCGCGGGCCCACGTCAACCACCTGCCGGACGGGCCGGAGCAGCAGGCCAGGGACCGGTCGCTGGCCGCTGCGGACCCGCTCGCCGCGAGCGCGTGGATCTACGCCTACGACCCCGAGGAGGCAGATGCCGATGCCGCAGTCTGACCGGGATGCCGGCGGGCGGGAGCTGTTCAGCGAAGAGCGGTCGGCTGAGGTCGTCGCGGCGAGCTTCGCAGGTACCCCGGATCCGCGGCTGAAGCGGGTGCTCAGCTCGCTGGTGCGCCATCTGCATGCCTTCGTCAAGGACGTCGAGCTGGCCGAGGAGGAATGGGCTCAGGCGATCGCCTTCCTGACCGCCACCGGGCAGAAATGCGACGACGTCCGGCAGGAGTTCGTCCTGCTCTCCGACGTCCTCGGTGTCTCGATGCTGGTCGAGACGATCAACCACCGCGCCGCGGGCACCTCGACCGAGTCGACCGTGCTCGGCCCGTTCCACATGGTCAAGTCCCCGCCGCGGGAGCTCGGCGACAACATCGCGCTGGACGGCAAGGGTGAGCCGTGCCTGGTCACCGGCCGCGTGACCGGGCCAGGCGGCGAGCCGCTGCCCGGGGCCCTGGTCGACGTGTGGCAGGCCAGCGCGGACGGGTTCTACGACGTGCAGCAGCCCGGCGTGCAGCTGGAGCTGAACCTGCGCGGGCTGTTCACCGCCGACGGCGACGGCCGGTTCTGGTTCCGGACGATCGTGCCCCGCTACTACCCGATCCCCAGTGACGGGCCGGTCGGCCAGCTGCTGGCCGCTACCGGCCGGCACCCCAACCGGCCGCACACGTGCACTTCATCGTCTCCGCACCCGGCCACCGGACGGTCACCGCACCTGTTCGCCGGTGACAGCCCCTACCTGGACTCTGACGCCGTCTTCGGGGTCAAGCAGAGCCTTGTCAGGCCGTTCCCGGTCGTCGACGACCCGGCGCGGGCGGATGAGGCCGGGCTGCCCAACCCGTTCCGCACCGTCCACTTCGAGGTCACCCTGCTAGAGAACTCTGACACGAGAGGAACCGCCACCCATGGGCGCTGACGGAACGTTCACGTCACTGCAGGATCTGATCGACGCGACACCCGACTTCGCGGCGTACCTGTACAACGACACACCCGGCCCGCACAGCCGCGCGCGAGCGGGCCTGACGCCCGTGCCCGCCGAGTTCTCGAACTGGCGCGACGAGCAACGGGCCTGGCGGGAATCGGCGATCCTGTTCGACCAGTCACACCACATGCCCGAGCTGTACCTGACGGGGCCCGACGCGTTCCGGCTGCTCAACCGCATCGGGGTCAACAGCCTCGCGAACCTCAGCCCCGGCAGAGCCAAGCAGTTCATCGGCTGCAACCTCCGCGGACAGATGATCGGGGACTGCATCCTGTACGACCTCGGCGACCAGGCCTACGAGCTGGTGAGCAGCATGCCACTGGTGAACTGGGTCGAGTACCAGGCCCAGGCCGGCGACTGGGACGTGACGATCGAGCGGGACAACAACACATCCGACAACCCCACCGGCCGGAGGCGCAAGTTCCGGTTCCAGCTCGACGGCCCGGCGGCCAGCGAGATCTTCGACGAGGTCATCGAGGGCGACACCCCCGTCATCAAGTTCTTCCGCACGGCGCGGGTCACCATCGCCGGCATCGAGGTCCTCGTACTCCGGCACGGGATGGCCGGGCACAAGGGGGTGGAGATCTCCGGGCCCTACCAGCACGGTGAGACGGTCCGCGCCGCGATTCTCCAGGCCGGCGCCAAGCACGGCCTGCGGCAGGGCGGGACCAAGGCGTACTTCAGCACGCTGTATGAGCAGGCATGGGTGGCCTACCCGCTGCCGGCCATCTACACCGGCGACGACCTGCGCGCCTACCGCCAGTGGCTGCCCGCCGACGGCTGGGAGGGGAAGTTCTCGATCGCCGGCAGCTTCGTCTCGGCCAACATCGAGGACTACTACGTCACGCCCTACGACCTCGGGTACGGGCACATCGTCAAGTTCGACCACGACTTCACCGGCCGGCAGGCGCTGGAGGCCCTGGCCCCGGACCCTCCGCGCATCAAGGTCACGCTCGTCTGGAACACCGAGGACGTGCTGCGCATCTTCGCCTCGCTCCTCGAGCCGGGAGTGCCGTACAAGTACCTGGACCTGCCGATCGCCGACTACGGCAACATGGTCCACCGCGACGAGGTCCGCACCCTGGACGGCAAGCTGATCGGGCTGGCTGCCTATAGCGGCTACAGCACCAACGAGCGGAAGATCCTCTCCATCGCCCTGCTGGACACCGGGCACGCCACGCCCGGTGAAGAGGTCACCATCTTGTGGGGAGAGCCCGACGGCGGCTCCCGCAAGCCCCGCGTCGAGCGTCACCAGCAGACACTAGTGCGGGCAACGGTGGCTCCGGCCCCGTACCCGTCCGTTGTGCGGCAGATGATGCGGTCGGCCGTCGGCCCGTCCGCCGGGCCGTGAACCGCGCCGTCACCCTCCAGCAACCGGAGGCCCGCGTCGGCCTGCGGGCGGCCTACCAGGCCCTCGGCTACGAGGTGATCCCCTTCAAGCACACCGAGGAGGCCGTCCTGGCGCACGTCCCCAGGGACGTGCGGCTGACCGTCACCGCGTCCCCGGCGAAGGGGCAGGACGCCACCATCGATCTCGCCGTCAAGCTCGCCGGCCACGGCTATGCCGTGGCTCCGCACCTGTCTGCCCGGCAGGTCTGCGACCGGGCCCACCTGGCCGACATCGCGGCCCGCTGCCGGGAGGCTGGAATCAGCGACGTGTTCGTCATCGGCGGCGACCCGGCCGGCACCCGCTCCCGGTTCCAGGACGCGCACGGCCTGCTGGCGGCGCTGCACGAACTCGGCCCCGGCTTCACCGGGATCGGCATCGCCGGACGCCCGGAAGGGCACCCGACCGTCTCCGACGAGCGGCTGTTCCAGGCGCTGCGGGACAAGGCGCCGATGGCCACCCACATCAAGACCCAGATCGTGTTCGACCCGCAGGCGATCCTGAACTGGGCACGAGAGCTCCGCCACCGACGGATCGACCTGCCGGTACGCGTCGGGGTTCCCGGAGCGGTCCACCGGCAGAAGCTGCTGCGGGTCTCCGGCGGGCTGGGCATCGGCGAGTCAGCGAGATTCCTCAGGAAACAGCAGAGCCTGTTCTGGCGGTTCTTCCTGCCCGGCGGCTACAGCCCCATCAAGCTCATCGAGGGTCTTGCCCCGCACATCGGCAAGCCCGACAACGCCATCGGGGGCTTTCACGTCTTCACCTTCAACGACCTTGAGCCCACCGAGCGCTGGCGGCAGCGGATGCTGCAGAGCCTCTCGTGATACCGGCCCGGAGGCGCCATACCACCGCCCCAACCACGACCACGACCACGACCACGACCACGACCATCCTGCCTCACGCCACGCCACGCCAGCCTCGCCTCACGATGCCTGCCTCGGCCGGCTCCTCATCCGGTGCCGGGACCAGCCCGCAATCGTGGCCGCGGTAAGCAGCTTCCTGACGCGGGCCGGGGTGAACACCCTCGCGCCGGACCAGCACTCGACCGCAGCGGAAGGCGGCGCATTCTCCCAGCGCACTGTGTTCCACCTGCCAGGGCTCCCCGCTGCCCGCGAAGAACTGGCGCGCTCGTTCACCGAGCTGGCGAAGCGCTTCGGCATGGATTTGGCGTCGACGATCGCGCAGGAGAGCCACAGCACACGCTGCGAGATCGACCGCAGCACGGTCTCATCAGCGCGCGGGCGCATGGGGCCAGGGATAGGCGTCATGGGACACCCTTAGGCAGTACGTCGCAGATACCATGCACTCTTGATGCAGTATAATGCACTCATGGATGAGAGCACCGCTGCCCTGGCGCTGGCGATCGGCGTCCGGGTCAGGCAGGAGCGGCAGTCGCGGCGCTGGACGCTGGATCAGCTGGCGGAGGCTGCCGGGGTGAGCCGCCGGATGGTGGTCAACGTCGAGCAGGGCGCCGCGAACCCCAGCGTGGGGACCCTGCTGAGGATCAGCGACGCGCTCGGCGTCGGGCTGCCAGCGCTGGTCGAGGCACCTGAGCCCAGGCCGGTGAAGGTCACCCGCAGAGGTGACGGTGCCGCCCTGTGGAGCAGCGAGTCCGGCGGTCGCGGGATGCTGGTGGCCGGCACCGAACCACCGGATGTGGCCGAGCTGTGGGACTGGACCCTAGGTCCTGGAGATCACCACGCGAGCGAGGCCCACACGCCGGGCACCAAGGAACTCCTGCAGGTCCAGCACGGCACGATCACGGTCGTGGTCGCATCCCAGCCGGTCACCCTCGATGCCGGCGACGCGGTCGCGTTCGGCGGCGACGTGGCGCACTCCTACGCCAATCCGGGCACGCAGCCGGCGAGGTTCTCCCTGGCCGTCTTCGAGCCCGGTGTGGGACCGGGATCACGATCGGAGGCCGCCGGTGCCTGACGTGGGCATGCTTCAGGAGTTCCTCAGCGGCGGCCGGGTCGACGCCGCGGTGTTCGCGCTGCGGCCCGACTACCGCGCCATGCTGCTGACCGCCGGCGGGCTCGTCCCGGGCCCGAGCGACCAGGCGAGCGACGCGCTGCTCCAAGCTGCGGAGGCCACAGCCCACGAGGCGCTCGGTGGCCGATCGGCGGAGCAGCTCCCGCACGTGGCGGCGTGGCGGGAGGCTTACCGGGCGTTCGGAGCCAAGCCGCAGCGCACCCGCAACAGCCTGGAGGCGCTCTTGCGCCGTGCGGCGTCCGGGCTGCCCCGGGTGAACCGGCTCACCGACCTGTACAACGCGATCTCGGTGCTGCACCAGATCCCGCTCGGCGGGGAGGACCTCACCCGCTACACCGGCGCGCCGCGGCTGGTCCGCGCCACCGGCACCGAGCCCTTCGACACCACAGCCGACGGCATCGCGGTGATCGAGCACCCCGACCCCGGCGAGGTGATCTGGTGCGACGACGCCGGCGTGACCTGCCGGCGCTGGAACTGGCGCCAGGCACGCCGCACCCAGCTGCGCGACGACACCACCGCAGCGCTGTTCATCCTCGACGCGCTCGACCCCGTCACCAGCGAGGCACTGGCCGCCGCCGCCGACGACCTGACCGCCCACATGACCCGGCTCGGACCCGGAGTCCGAACCGCCCGCCGCCTGATAGCCGCCGGCGCGACGCCCGATAAAGGAGACTGACATGCTGATCCACCCGTGGGACGCCACGCTCGGCCCCGAAGAGTGGCAGGACTGGCTGGCGGCCACCGACCGGTTCGGGATGCTCGCGGTCGGCAACCTCGACCCGGCCCTGGCCCCGGTAGTGCTGCCGCTGCATTTCACCGTCGCCGGCGACGAGCTGCTCATCCACCTGGCCCGGCCGAACCCGGTCTGGCCGCATCTGGAGGCGGCTGCCGAGGTACGGCTGGCCATGATCGGCGACTACGCCTACATCCCGACGTACTGGCGGGCCAAGGCAGGCGGGCCCGACGAGGACGGCGTGCCGACCAGCTACTACACCGCCGTGCAGTTCGTGTGCCAGCCCACGGTGATCGACGACCCCCAGGGCAAGGCGGAGATCCTCACCGCCCAGCTCGCCGACTCCCAGCCCGAAGGCCGCCACGCCGCCGTGGCTGCCGGCACAGCGCCGTACGGACGGATGCTGCCCGGCATCCGCGGCGTCCGGCTGACGGTGCTGCGGGTAGACGCCAAGTTCAAATACGACGACGCCAACCCCGTCGAGCACCGCGAACGCGTCATCGGCCACCTCGAACAGCGCAGCCACGCACTCGACGCCGGCGCGGCAGCCCAGCAGCGGCGGCGCCTCGCCGCAATCGGTGACTGGCCGACCCACCGCGACCGGCCCTGACCATGACGCGCAGGAAGGCACATCCATGAATGCCCGTTCGACCAGCCCACCCGCAAAGGAGCTGCGCAGCCGCCCAGACAGGCACGACTTCGCCACGCTGGCCGAGGAGTCGTGGGCCGTGCACGGCGGAAACCGTGCGGACGACACCACCGGGGCGATCCGCACCCCGATCGTAATGGCGAACTCCTACCGGCTCCCAGACGACCCGACCACTCTGCACGACCCCGACGTCGACGCCCTTGTCTACACCCGTGAATCCGGTGCAAATCAGCTCGGCCTGCAGGCGAAGCTGGCCATGCTGGAGCACGGCGAGGCAGCTGCAGTGTTCGGCACCGGCATGGCCGCCCTGCACGCCGCCTTCTTCACCCTGCTCAACCCCGGTGACCATGCGATCGTCTCAAACGTTGTCTACATGCGGGTCTGGGGACTCTTCGATTCCCTGCTACCGGCCAAGCTTGGTATCGAAGTCGATTTCGTCGATATCACCGATCTTGACGCCGTGCGCGCCGCTGTACGCCCCAGCACCCGCCTCATCCACACGGAAGTGATCGCCAACCCAGACCTCCGCGTCGCCGAGATCACCCCACTGGCCGAAATCGCCCACGCCAGCGGCGCGCTCCTGACAATCGACTCGACCTTCACGCCGCCGCCGCTGCTGCGGCCACTGGACCTCGGCGCAGACCTGGTCATCCACTCGCTGACCAAGTACTTCAACGGCCATGGCGACGCCATGGGCGGTGCTGCCATCGGCGCCCGCAGCCTCATCGACGAGATCAAGTCCGGTCCGATGCACCACGTCGGCGGCACCATCTCCCCATTTAACGCATGGCTCATCATGCGCGGTTCCATCACCTTGCCCCTGCGCCTGCAGCGGCACTGCGAGAACGCGCAGGCAATCGCCAGCTTCCTCGCCCGCGACCGCCGGATAACCCACGTCGCCTACCCCGGCCTCCCTGGCGACCCCCAGCACACCCGCGCAGCCGCCCAGCTCCACGGCAACTATGGAGGAATCGTCTCCTTCGCCATCGCGGGCGAGCACGAAGACCGTGTGCGCTTCGTCAACGACCTGCGCCTCATCACCCCGGCGGTGTCTCTCGGACACGACGAGACACTCATCACCTACGAGCACTACCCCCAGGCGCGAGCAGCCGCCTTCGCCTCCCCTTTCCGCGACCACGGACTCATCCGGCTCGCAGTCGGCCTCGAATCCGCAGAGAACCTCATCGCCGACCTCGACGCCGCCCTCACCACCGCCTATGGCCCCAACCGCTGACCACCCGGTCACGCCATCGCCACCACAGGCCGGCACGGCCATGACGCATCTTGCGACGGAGGCGCCAGGCGCGTCCGCTCATAGCCGCTGACGGTGCAGCTTAAGCGGTACTCGGCGATCACCTCGATCACGCCGACGATGCCGCATTCAGCGCGGGCAGATCTTCGGCAGGGATCCAGTACTCAAGGATGGTCTTGCCCCACCCGGTGGACCTCGTACTGATCCAGGAACGACCGCCGGACTTCGAAGCGGGTGACGTACCCGGCGCCTGAATGCGGGACGTTCCAGTCGCGGGCGATCTTAACCGCGTACTCCTGGCTGAATACCGGGTAGAAGATCGGCTGCCCGGGCAGCCGTGGCGGCCACCCGTGCCAGCCTGATGCCTCCACCAGTGCCAGTTCATCTGGCCCGGCCGACTCGACCTCGCTGACGGGGATCCCGTCCCGGATCATCAGCATCAGGGCGAACGCGAAGATCCGCCGCGCGGCGTACCACACCGCGCCAGCTGGGTCGTCGGCGAGGCGCTGGGCACGGCGAAGCGCGGTCGCAAGCGCCGCGCCGGGCCGGCGGGGATCGGCCCGTCCGTCCTCCCTCAAGACCGGATGAGGCCCCTCTCCCCAGCGCCCTGCCGGCGACCCAAGCGGGGCATGATCCTGGCCAGGTTCATGGGAGGTATATCGCAGGTCCACCGGAGGTCGATGATGCGCCGGGCGGTCGGCCTCTCCTACGCCACGGCTGCTTCGCCGCCGCGCGTCAGCGCGGTCCGCATTGCGGACCAGCATCGCCCCGGGCGGAGCAACCGCGGTTCCGCCTGGGCCCGCCACCAGCGATGCTACTTACCGTAACTGGCGATCATGCCGCACCGGGACGCATGTTTGCTCCATGTTTGCTCGGATGTCGCGGTACGGCCCGGTAGCGGCCGGCATCACACGGCACCCGCTCTCGTGGCTTGCCGTACAGTCCGGCAGGTCGCGGCACGCCTCGGCACAGAATGATACGAGGTAAAGGAGTAAAATCGAACAGAGCAGCGGACTCTTAATCCGCTGGTTCGGGGTTCGAGTCCCTGGCGGCGCACCCGGAGGTCTTCACACTTCACCAGCATGCATGCTCACATTTGGGTCTGACATTCTGCTGTCAGTTCCTCAGCCTCGATGATCTTGCTGTTCGGGCTGTCGGGCTGTCGCGGGGCAGCCCGCAGGCATTTGTCGGTGCCGGTTAAACAGGTGTGAGCGTGCGCGGGCCGTGCTGGCGGGCGGGCTTGCTGCGGCTGGTGCGTGCCGCGACGGCGCTGGCGGTGCCGGGTGGTTATGGCCCGTTGGCGAGCTGGGTGAGGCTGGTGCGGCGCCGTTTGCGGGTGCGGGGCGGCAGGCCGGCGGCGGCGCGGCGGGCGTTGTCGGCCTGGCGGGCGTGGTAGGCGGTGAGGATGCGCTGGTTGCGGATGACGAGCAGGCAGGTGATCCACAGCGTGATCGTGGTCACGCCGGTGAGCCGGCACCAGCCGCGGGCGATGTTGTTGCTGGCGGTGTCCTTGATGGTGGTTGCGACACGAGGTCGCACGTGGTGAGTGAGCTAGGTGAGGAGGTCTGGCTGATGCCAGGGACGTAGCTACGGGTTTGTGTTCGACCTGTCCCCGCCGTGACGTGCGTGGCCGGTTCCTGACCGGCCGGGTGCGGAGCTCACGGGAAAGCCCAAGGGCCGCCGGTCCAGCCATGGCGGCCACAGGTGAGGGGAAAGACCGGAATAGGGCGACTACCAGGAAACTCTTGCTGATGCCTCGTAACAAGGACATCCCGGGCTGGGCTGACGTACCGGGATGGCAGGGACCGGCCGTTGAGAGGCGGCAGGCGGCGGCCACGGACCACCCGATGGCCAGCGAACACCGCTGTTCCCGGGGTAGAGAGAGCGCCCGGCCCGGTCTGGGTCTCATGCGTGCGGAACGTGTAAACCTCGTCAGGGTCCGCCGTGCAGGCGCGGGTATGCGCAGGCGGGCGGTAGGCCGACCGTAAGGGGGGCGGAAGTCCCTGGCGGGACAGGGTGCCCAAAAAGCGAATGCCGGCGGCCGAAAGGCGGCAGGAAAGCGAGCGCCGCAGGGCCGGGTCTCCTCCCGGACGGTGCTCGAATAACTGGCCGGATACGGGCAGGTGCCCGGCCCGCAAGGGCGCTGACGTGGGCAGGTGAGCCTTTGAGGCGAAGCGAGCGTAAATGCCGGTACTGATGGGCAAGTTGGACACCTCGGTGAACGGACCGGAGGGCCTGCCCTCGTTCGATGGTGACGCCTGGGATTGTGTGGACTGGCGCCATCATGAGGGGCAGGTACGGCGGCTGCGCGGCAGGATCTTCAAGGCGGTGCGGGAGGGTGACTGGCCTTCGGCGAGGAGCCTGCAGAAGCTGATGCTGCGGAGCTGGAGTAACACGCTGGTCAGCGTGCGGCAGGCGACGCAGCGCAACACGGGCCGCCGGACGGCGGGGATCGATGAGCTGGTCGCGCTGACCAGCCAGGCGCGGGCCGAGATGGCGGTGCAGGTGCACGCCACGATCGGCTCGCATCAGCCGTCCCCGGTCCGGCGGGTGTACATACCGAAAGCCGGTGATAAGGCAAAAATGCGCCCGCTCGGAATTCCTGTGCTGGCCGACCGCTGTCATCAGGGCAGGGTACGAAATGCGCTGGAGCCTGAGTGGGAGGCCCGGTTTGAGCCCCGATCGTATGGGTTCCGGCCGGGCCGCGGCTGTCATGACGCGATCGAGTCTTTGTTCATTACCCTGTGCGGGAAATCCAAACGGGTGTGGATACTGGACGCAGACCTGGCAGCTGCATTGGATGCATGGTCACACTGCTCCTTTGCTGATTGTCATGATCAGAACAGCTGGTCTTGGGGTCTGGGAAGCTCTATACGCAGGCCTTTCATGCGTCCGGTGCGGGTGATGACGGCGCGTAGCTCGCCGCGCTTTACTCGCTGCAATATGGTCTGGCGGGAGACGCCGAGGGCCCGGGTGGCGTAGTGGATGGCGACCCAGCCGTCGGGTGTGTCGTCGGCGAGCATGGCGCGCAGTTCGCTGGTGAGGCGGATGCGCCAGGGGGCGCCGGGGGTGACCTGCTCGCCGGCGACGAAGCCGTCGTTGAGCCAGCGGAGCAGGGTGGAGGGCGCGATCTGCAGTTCGCGGGCTGCCTGGCTCACGTTGAGCAGCTCTCCTTCGTCCTGGCTGGCGCCGGGCTGGTGGCAGGGGATGTGCCAGTGGGTGCGCAGTGAGGCGACTCTATTGGCGGTGAACGACATTCCCCGGGCGGTGGTCCGGTGCTGGCGGTTGAGGATCCCAGCGATCACAGCGTCGGGGTAATGAGCGGCCAGGCGGCGGATCAGGGCGATGGTGTCTTCTGCCGTGCGGATCTTGGGCTGGGGGCGGCGCAGCGGCACGGTCAGCTCGCTGATCGCGCCGCCTTTCCACCGCAGCACCAGGCCGGCGTGCGGGTCAGGGGCGTCACGGCGGAGCGTGATGTTGACTTCCTCGAGCAGGGTCCGCAGCAGCTGCTTGCGGTCCTTGTCGGTGGTGGTCGGTGCGTTCCAGACCGCGTCGAGGTCGTCGCCGAGGGCCAGGATCGCGGCCCGTTCCTGCCCGGAGAGGCCTTTGGGGCGGGCGGCCTGGCGGCGGGCGAGCTCGGCCTCGGCATCAGCGTGCTCGCGGAGGGCTTGCTCCCACTCGGTTTCCAGGCCGCGGGCGACCAGCCGGTTGTCGGGGTCGACGGCCATGTAACGGCGTTCGGCCCGGGCCGCGTTGTAGCGGGCTTGCTCTGCCTGGCGGCGCCACTGCTGAAGGGCGGTGTCGTGACCGTCTTCGAGCTGCTGGGCGGCGGTCAGGCAGGCCTGCAGGGCGGCGGGGGCGAGCGCGGCCAGGAACGCGCCGGCGACGGCTGAGTCGATGGCCTGGCCGCCGGCGTTCATGTGCCGGGTGCCGCGGCCGTCGACCAGGTCGCCGGGGCCCTGGCAGTAGTAGTTCGGCACGGACTTGGCCGGGCCGCGGTAGAAGACGGCCAGCTTGCGGCCGCAGGTCCCGCAGGTGGCCAGGCCCTGCAGCAGCGCGCAGCCTTCCCGGACCGCGCCGGTGCCCGGCTTGCGGGCCTGCGGGCGGATGTTGGTCCCGATGCGTTCCTGGTTGGCGAGGTAGGTGTCCCAGTCGGTGAATCCCTGGTGATGGCCGGTGATGAGGACCTCCCACTGATCGCGGGGCAGTTTGCGGCGCCGCGTGCGCAATACGCCATCCTTGCCGAGGTAACGCTCATCGCGGGTGCGGCCATATACGTAGGCGCCGGCGTAGGCCGGGTGCGTCAGCGTGTTGTGCACCGCGTGGTAGGACGGCTCCGCCCAGATGATCTCGCCTGGCCTGCCGTGCAGGTAGACCGCTTGCTGCAGCGGCCAGCGCAGGCCCTGCCCGCGCAGCCACAGCCAGGTGGCCCGCACCGACCCGCAGATCGCGAACTGCTCGAACACCGCGGCGATGACACCGGTGACGGCCTCATCAGGGTGGAAACAAATCTCCCCGTCACCCTCGCCCCAGACCAGCCCGGCCGGCAGGCCGCGGCGCAGCTCGCCGCGGGCGGCCTTGTTCTTGATCCCGCCCTCCAGCCGGGCCCGCAGCACGTGGAGCTCAGCTTCGGACATCAGGCCCTTCATCCCCAGAACCAGCCTGTCGTTGAACAAACCGGGATGATAGAGGCCGTCGGCGTCGGCGACCAGCGTGTCGCACACCCCGGCCAGGTCCAGCAGCCGGTACCAGGCGGCGTTGTCGCGGGCCAGCCGGGACACCTCCAGCGCCAGGATGATCCCGACCTGGCCGAGCGCGACCTCGGCGACCATGCCCTCGAACGCGTCCCGCTGCCCGGTCACCGACCCGGAGACGCCCAGGTCGCCGTCAACGACACGGACCAGGTGCGGCGGCCAGCCCAGCTGACGGGCCCGGGCTGCCAGGTCATACTGCCGTGCGGTCGACTCGGTGTTCCGCTCCACCTGGGCGAGGGTGGACTGGCGGACATATATGACGGCCGCTCTCGAGCGGTGCACATCGGTGATCTTGCCGGACTCACTCATCGCAGTCTCCTGTCCCTGCTGCAGCTGCCGCTGCGGTGGCTGCCCTGGCGATCAGGCAGGCCAGCAGCGATATCGCCGCTTCCGCCTGCGGCACGGGAAGCTGGCCCGTCAGGGCCGGGGGTGGCGCCGGGAGCCGATCCGGCATCAGACTGAGCTGCACAGGCTGCACGGTTGTCCTCCTTGCACGGTGACTTCCGTGCAGCCTGCTCCCGGCCGCCTGCCGCCCGGGCGCAAAGACCGGACACCAGCACCGATGCGTGCAGAAGATCCGAAACCGATCCCAGCGTCGCCGCAGCGTCATCCCCGTCGGCCGGCTGCTCCAGGTCAGTCCAGGCCGCCGGGATCAGCCGCTTGCTGCCATCGGGCAGCGCCACCAGCAACTCCGCCGCACCGTGCCGGCGCATGCTGCCCAGCACCTGCAGCGACCGGCCCTCGAAGGGGTGCCGCCGCCGGGTCAGCGTGACAGCGGTGACCGTGCTCACCGCTGCTCACTCCCCGCGGCCACCCGCAGATCCCGGTGGCCAGCAGCATGCAGCACCGCCCCGGCAGCCAAGACGGCGTTCTTCTCATCGAGGCCGGTCACCGCCTCCCGCAGATCAACCGGCACACCCGCGGCGATGCTCGCGGCGATCCGCAGCATCCGCCCCTCGCCGCCAGAGCACGGCAGCACGCCCGCCTCCAGCGCGCCCGCCGCCGCTGCGAAATCGACCGCCGCCATATCCCGGCCGCTGAATACCTCCCGGCCAGGCTCCACAGCAATTGCGAGGAAATCCTCGCGGGAAAGCCACGAGCGGTGCCCGATCAGCAGCTCAACAGCCGCCTCCAGGCACAGCAGGCCTTTCGCCCATGCCCGCAACACTGCCGCGAGGTCATCGAAGCACGTAGTAAGTCGGGCAGTCCTTCGACAAGATCAGCCACGAGTACCTGCTGGAAACTCTTGGCGGCTTCCCCGCGAGGGGAATGATTGCCGGGTGGCTGAAAGCGGGGATCTTCGAGGCTGGGAAAGGGTTCGCACCGACCGGGGAGGGAACTCCCCAGGGCGGGGTGATATCGCCCTTGCTACTGAATATCGCATTGCACGGGCTGGAGGAGGCCGCAGGCGTCCGCTACCGGACCGGCGCTCGCGCCGGGGAGGTGAGGGACGGCTGCCCGGCGCTCACTAGATATGCTGACGACCTGGTCGTGTGCTGCCACTCCAGGCAGCAGGCTGAGCGGGTCCAGGCGCGGCTGGCCACGTGGCTGGAGCCGAGAGGGCTGGTTTTCAACGAAGCCAAGACCCGGGTCGTGCCTCTCTCTGAGGGGTTTGATTTTCTCGGGTTCAATCTGCGCCGCTATCCCAGCGGAAAGCTGCTCATCAAACCGGGCGCCACGGCTGTCAAGAGGTTCCGGAAACGGCTCGCATTGGAGTTCCGCGCACTACGCGGGGCCAACGTCACAGCGGTGCTGGCGAAAGTCGTCCCGATCGTAAGGGGCTGGGTCGCCTACTACCGGACGGTGGTGTCGTCCAGGGTGTTCTCGGCCCTGACCGGCTACCTGTGGAGGCTCACCTACAAGTGGGCGTGCTGGAGCCACCAGAACAAGCCGAAACGCTGGATCATCGACCGGTATTACCGGAAGTTCAATAAGTTCAGGAACGACCGGTGGGTGTTCGGCGACCGGGACACCGGCGCCTACCTGCCGAAACCGGCTTGGACTGGCATCGTGCGGCACACCCTGGTCAAGGGCGGGGCATCACCCGATGACCCTGACCTGGCCGGGTACTGGGCGCAACGTCGCCGGAAGGTCAACCCCCCGCTGGATGACTACACCGTGCGCCTGCTGTCCAGGCAGGACGGCCGGTGCAGCCTGTGCGGGGAGAACCTGCTGACTTCCGACCAGCCGCCCCAGACCCCGGTGGGCTGGGAACGCTGGTTCTTGTGGGTCACCAGGAAGGCGATCACGGCGGGCTACCTGGTCCACCGCGACACGCCCAGCGCCGCCCGCGGCCATCAAACACACCTCGTGCACGCCACTTGCCACCGGGGCAAACCTCCGCCCCGGCTGGCGGGGACCACCATGTTGCAGCAGAACGCCTGAACCGCTCTAGCGGCTCGCCTGGGCCGCGTGCGCGGGAACGTGCATGCGCGGTCCTGAGGGGGCCCCGGTGCAGCAATGCACCGGGGCTACCCGGCCGAAGGTCCGCTCGGAGCCGGTGCGCCGGGCGTAGGAGCGCCGGTGCGCGGCTGAGGGGTAGTCGTGTTTTTGCCGGGTCTTGACTGCGACCTCGGGCGGGACGGTGAGGGTCTGCTGCGCGCAGCAGGCCGGGGGGTGCTCGGGTGGGGTGAGGATCTGTGGCCGGTCCCGGCTGAGGGTCATCGACTGCGGCCGGAGCGGGCAGCGGATCTTGCCGGCGACGGCGGGGCAGGTGACGCGGTGGTAGCCGTCGGCGTCGTCGGCGGTGAGCCTGCCGAGCTTGTGCCGGGCGAGCTCGGCGGCCTGCTGGTCGTGGCCGGCCACGGTGTCCGGTGCGGCGCCGGGCGGCAGCGGCGCGAGTTCCAGCAGCGTGCGGGGTGTCTGCGGGCAGTACAGGTTGCCGTTGGCGATGACCGCTCCCTGGTGGGTGCCCTTGGGGCCGCGGTCTGAGGGGTGCAGGTCCTGCACCAGCTGGGCACCGGCGTTGCGGAGCGGGATGGCCCAGGCATCGGCGTCGCGGTGGGCGTAGCCGGAGTCGTCGATGATGTCGCCGAGCGGGATGCCGGCTGCGGCCATGCGCAGCAGTACGGCGGCCAGGGCACGGACGGGGTCGTGATCGCAGCCGGCCAGGGTCATCCGGCGGGCCAGCTCGGGCACGGGCGGGCCGTCTTCCTCGGCGGCCATGACGGCGGCCGACAGGAAGTAGCCGAAGAACATCTCGCCCTTGGGCCCGGGGAGGTTGGAGTTGCGGTGGCCCCAGGAGGCTTCGGGGTCGGCGCATTCGGTGCTGCCGTGGCGGGGCGGCCGGGACCACGACTCGACGTCGGTCCAGTCCGCGGCCAGCGCCCTGGTCAGCTGCGCGCATTCTGGCGAGATGCTGGCTTCCGGCAGCTGGTCGCTGACCGCCTGCAGGTCGTCGGAGGGCGCGCCGTCGGGCTGGTCTTTGCCGAGTGCCTTCGCGATCAGGCGGCAGGTGTGCTCGGTCTGCCGGTAGGTGAGCTGGTGCGGCCCGGTTTTCCAGTCCGCGATGACGCCCAGCCTGATCTGGTCGGCCTCGGGCAGGGAAGTCAGCGCGGCGCGGACCTCGGTGAGGTAGGCAGGGCGGCGGTCGGCCAGGACCAGCAGCATGCCCAGCAGCAGGGTCCGCGCGGTCAGCTGCCGGCGGCGGACGCCGCGGGGCAGCCGGTCCTCGATCGCCGGCGCGACGCCGGAGGCGTCGGTGATGGCCTCGATCACCGCCAGCGGGATGCTCACCGGGTGTCCGCGCGCAGCCCGCCCAGCAGCGCGACGGCGTGTTCCTCGCTGCCGGGGCCGGGCGCGGCGGTGATGTCGCCCAGCCGCTGGCAGCACCGGATCCCGGCGGCGTGCAGGAAGGCGGGCAGGCCGGTCAGCTGCGCGGTCTCGGCCAGCCAGGTCGCGCGAAGCCGGGAGGTGTCCAGCCGGGGCAGGCCGGTCCCGCCGGCCAGCGATGCGACCACGGGATTGGTGATGTTCCCCCGTTCCGGGCCGGTGCCGCCGGTGAGCAGGCACTCGCCGGCGAACGCCGCCGCTTCCAGCAGCCGGGCGTGGTAGCGGGCCAGCACCGGCACGACGCGGGGATGGCGGCCGCGCACCTGCACCACGACGCCGCCGGAGCGGGCGATGACGTCGGTGCCCCGGGCCTGCCGCAGGTCGGAGCGGATCAGCCCGGCCCCGGCACCCAGGCACACCAGGGCGGCGGCGCGCATCCGCCGGGTGGCTGTCGGCTGGGCGTCCGCCAGTGCCAGGAACCCGGCGATCTCCGCGGCCGTGTAAGGGGCCTTGGCCCGCTCGCGGGGCAGCGGCAGATCCGCCGGGTCCAGGTGCGGGACAACCTTACGGGCCAGGAACCGCAGGTTCGTACGCAGCGTCCGGCGGGCCGGCCCCGACAGCCCTGGGGCGTGCGCGGTGAACCGCTCGATCACCGAGGGGTGCAGCAACACCCCGGGTACCGGCTCCAGCCCCAGCGGGATCGCCCAGCCCGCGAGCTTTCCCGCCGCCCACAGCAGGTTCTTCGCCCGGTCCCGGCCGGCCGGCGCCGCCTGGGTCACGACGGCTCGCGCGAACGCGGCCGCCTCCGGCGGCGCTGACGCCGGACGCCAGGCGGCGATGTACCCGGCCACCGCGGCGTTCATACAGTAACTTATACTGAAAGATAGCGCCGGGGTCACGGACCCCGCGTGCCACCATGGACAGCGTGTCGCCCACCACAGGCCAGCAGGCCCGCGCCGCGCGCATCGCCGCCGAGCTCGCCAGCCTCGGCCTCGCGCTGCCCGGCACCCTCATCGAGCGGCACGTCCGCTGCGGCAAGCCCGGCTGCCGCTGCCACGCCGACCCGCCCGTCCTGCACGGCCCCTACTGGCAGTGGACACGCAAGGTCGCCGGCAAAACCATTACCAGGCTCGTGCCCGACGAGCAGGTCGCCGACTACCGCCAATGGATAGACAACGACCGCCGGCTCCGCGACCTGGTCGCTGAACTGGAGGCGCTGACCCTGGCCATCGCCGACGCCAGACCGGGTTCCCGGCGCAGCCCCAGGTCAAAACCACCCACTACCAGCCAGCCCATCCCATAACGCCGTGGGCTCACGGCGCTTAACCTGTGGGCGCAGCCAGAATCAGCGGCCGTTCCCGCAGCTCAACGGCAAACGTGAAGACCTGACCCGTCTGTTAAGCCCCTGACCTGGCATTCTCGGTTCTCCGGAGATCTTCCAGCGATGCGCGCGGGCGCATGTTTGCTCGATGTTTGCTCATTTGCCGTGATCTTGGTAATGCGTCGTGATCTCGATAGCATCCCGCCGCCTTCGCATCGGCATCGCAGCTGAAGACCACGCTCACCCGGACTGGCGCATGCTCCAGGGCTGCTGCTCCGCGTCGGCATCGAAGAGAAGCGCGACAAAGCGGTTGATCAGGACACCGTCTCGCCGTACCGGGAGCAGGCGGCGGTGCCGTCGGCCAGCACGTCGGCTAGCGGCGTTGAGTCGCCTGTGGATTTGTATTTCGGTATGTACGGGAGCATGTGACCCAGGCTCTTCTGGACGGGCAAGCGAGGAGCGATCGGATCATCCGGCGGGAAGCCCGGCAGCGCGGGCTGCGACTGGCGGCGTGCGATACGCACGAGTTCGGCTGGCTTGAGGCCTGGCTCCAGGACGAGCATAGCGGCCGGGACGACGGAGAGCGTTACCTGCCGTCCCCGTGCAGGTCGGCTACGCCTGTGGCCTGCCGCCCAAGCCGCTGGCGCCGATAGCCCGTAAGCGGCAATGACATAACGGCGGGCTTGCATGCGGCGACCATGCGCTGACCATCGCGGGACAGCCGGTCGGCTCAACGGGCTTGTCGGCATCTCGCCCCTATCGGGCCTTACTTACTGGACTGCCTGGTACAACGCGGTTAGCATGACCGCATGCCGGGTGAGCCGACAACCAGGCGCGGGCGCGCCAGCCGGGAGCGGATCGTGGAGCGGGCCGCCGAGCTGTTCGCCGAGCGCGGGATCGCGGGCACCAGCCTGGATGAGGTGCTGGCCGCCGCGAAGGCTGGCAAGGGCCAGTTCTACCACTATTTCCGCAGCCGGGATGAGCTGGCAGCGGCGGCGGTCGGGCACCGCTGCGCGCAGGTGCTGGCCGAGCTGACCCAGGCCCTGGGCAGCGTGTCGTCGCTCGCCCAGCTGGAGCAGGCGCTGGCAGGTTTCGCCGCCAAGTTCGAGCAGGCGGGGCTGCCAGGGTGCCCGATCGGGACGCTGGCGACCGAGGTCGCCGGCCGCAACGAGGACGCGCGGCTGCAGGCCGCCGCCGGGTTCGACGCCTGGGAGCGGCTGCTGGCGGACGCACTGGAGCGGATGCGCCAGCGCGGGGAACTGCGCGCGGACGCCGAGCCCGCCGAGCTGGCCACCGGGCTGCTGGCCAGCATCGAGGGCGGGATGGTGCTCAGCCAGACCCGCAAGGACGTAGGGTCGCTGCGCATCGCGGTGGAGGCGGGGCTCGGGCAGGTGCGGGCGCAGCTCAGCTAATTCTGTACTAATCGGTCCACTTACTGCTAGTCTCAGGACTGTACTCAATAGTCCAGTCTCGGAGGCTGCTGTCGTGACCGCCCAACCCACATCGCTGCTGGCCACCCGCCGCGGCAAGCTCCTGCTGCTACTGCTGTGCGCGGTGCAGTTCCTCGACGTCGTCGATTCCTCGATCATGAACGTCGCCCTGCCGTCGATCCGCCGCGACCTGGGCTTCTCGGCACAGGGCCTGCAGTGGGTCCTGTCGGGCTACCTGGTCACCTACGGCGGCCTGCTGCTGCTCGGCGGCCGCGCCGGGGACCTGCTCGGTCGGCGGCGGCTGCTGGTGGCGGGCACCGCGCTGTTCGCCGCCTGCTCCCTGGCCGGCGGCCTGGCCACCGGCGCGGGCATGCTGGTCGGCGCCCGGCTCGGGCAGGGCGTCGGCGCGGCAATGATGGCGCCGGCCGGGCTGTCGATCCTGACCACGAGCTTCAACTCCGGCGACGACCGTAACCGGGCGCTCGGCGTCTGGGGCGCGATCTCCGGCCTGGCCGCCGCGGCCGGGGTGTTCCTCGGCGGCGTGCTGTCCCAGGGGCCCGGGTGGCGGTGGGTGCTGTTCGTCAACCTGCCGGTCTGCGCGCTGATCCTGGCCGGCGCCTTCCGGCTGGTGCCCGGCGGGCGGCCCGCCGCCCGGCCCGGCGGCTTCGACGTCCCCGGCGCGGTGCTGGCCACCGGCGGCATGCTGCTGCTGGTCTACGCCCTGGTCCGGGCGCCGGAGCAGGGCTGGGCCAGCGCCCGCACGATCGGGGAGCTGGCCACCGCTGGTGTCGTGCTCGCCGCCTTCACCGCCATGGAGCTGCGCCGCCGCGACCCGCTGTTCCCGTTCTCCATCTTCCGCGTCAGAGGGCTGGCAGCCGCGGATGCCACGCAGATGATCGCGTTCGCCGCCTTCGTGTCGGTGTTTTACTTCCTTACCCTCTACATGCAGAACGTCGCGGGCTTCAGCCCCATCCGCAGCGGCTCGGCCTACCTTCCGGTCACTGCCGGCATCGTGGTCGCCGCCGGAATCTCCTCTAAGCTGTTCGCCCGCACCGGCACCCGCCCGGTGATCGTCGCCGGATCGCTGATCGCCGCCGCCGGGGTCTGGTACCTGTCCCGTATCCCGGTCCACGGCACTTACCCTGAGAACCTGCTCCCCGGGCTGGTGATCATGGCGATCGGGATCGGCGCCGTCCTGGTCTCCGTCACCACCGCCGCCAACGCCGACGTCACCGAGGACAAGGCCGGGCTCGCCGCCGGCATGCTGAACGCCTCCCAGCAACTGGGCACCGCTCTGGGACTGGCGATCTTCTCCGCCATCGCCACCGCGCGCACCAGCGCCCTGCTCGCTGGGCACGCCCCGCGGGATGCCGCGCTCACCGCAGGCTTCCACCGCGCCCTGCTGGCCTGCGCGGTCTTCCTGCTCGCCGCCGCCGTCATCGCGCTTCGCGCCACCAACACCCGCGGCGAGCCCATCACCCAGCCCATCGGGATCCCTGCCGCCCGCGGCCAGGTTCCCGCACCCGATCTGGCCGACTGACCTCGTCCGCGCCTGGCAAGGAGAACCACAGCAATGAGCATCACCGTCTTCGGGGCCTCCGGCGGCATCAGCAGCCACGTCACGGCCCTCGCCGGCGAACGCGTCCGCGCCGACTACCACCAGGCAGCAGCGGGCGCCCGCCCCCGGTCAAAGCGGTGGTCCTCACCGGCCTGGCGATGACCTGCGTGATGGCGAACGCAGGACCAGGCCCCACTCGGCTCGGCCCGCATGAGGTCGATGATAATCCCGACTGGACTGAGCAGTACAAAAACTGTAGAGTCATTCTGTACCGTTCAGTCCAGAAGGGAGGCGCCCCGTCACAGCGCCGAAGTCCCGTGCTTCCGCAAGACCGGCCTACCCCGTTCACGCTCGCGCAGTAAGCATTCGCACGAAGGATGGAGAAATGAAGCAGCTCGACAAGCACGTGTATGGCCCGTGGGCGCTCGTCACGGGCGCGTCTTCGGGTATCGGCGAGGAGTTCGCGCGCCAGGCGGCGGCCAATGGCATTAACGTCGTCCTGCTTGCGCGACGTGAGGAACGCCTGAAAGAGATCGCCGCCGCGCTCACAGCGCGATACGACGTTCAGGCGCGCGTCGTCGCGGTTGACCTCGGCCGCGACGGCATCCTCGACCCGGTTACCGAGGCGACGGACGACCTCGACATCGGCCTCGTCGTCTCGAACGCCGGTGCCGGCAATCCCGGCCCGTTCATCTCGCTCCCGCGTGAACGGCTGCGGGAGATCGTCCAGCTCAACGTGATCACGCACCTCGACCTCGCCCACCACTTCGGCCAGCGGCTCGCCAAGCGCGGGCGCGGCGGGATCGTGCTCGTCTCGGCTGTGGCAGCGGCCGGCGGGCTGCCCTACATGGCAAACGACAGCGCGACCAAGGCCTACCCGCTCAACCTCGGCGAGGCCCTCCACGTCGAGCTGCGCCAGGCAGGCGTTCACGTGACCGTTCTCGTGCCAGTACTCGTAAATACGCCTGTTGTCGCCCGCATCGGTCTCGACAAGCTAGGGCTGCCGGCCGAGCTGATCTCGACCGAGCAGGCCGTCGACGAGGCGCTCACCTCGCTCCTGGCAAATCAGGTGAGCACTCTTACGCGCACAGACATGACCGCAGCATTCGAAGACATGAAGGGAGCCGTGGTCGAGATGATCCAAGCGCGGCTCGCGGCGGCCCAGCCGGCGCACTGACGCTTTGGCCGATATCGGCTAATCCAGCTCGCTAAAGTCATATAAGGAGATCGGATGAAATACATGCTCCAGGTCCGCTTCAATGGCGCCGATACCGTGATCCACCAGCTCCCCGCCGGTGAGCAGGAGAAGATAACCGCCGAGTTCATCGCGATCCGCAAGTCACCGGGCGTGCTCGACGGCAACCAGCTCCAAGCTCCTAGCGCGGCGGTGACCGTCCGCGTGAACAGCGGGCAGACGCAGGTCACTGACGGACCCGCCGTCGATGCCGGGGCCGAGCTCAACGGCTATTACATCTACGACGCGCCCGACCGTGACGCGGCGATCGCGTTCGCCGCGCGGATCCCCGTCACCCGGATGGGCGGGACCGTCGAGGTGCGCGAGATGGTGGAGCGCTAGCGATGGCCAGTTTCCCCAGGCCTCAGGAAGGCATCCTGCTCACGCACTTCATCGTCACCTCTGACGTCGACCGGTCACAGCGCTTCTACGCCGACGTGCTGGGCGGCGAGGTACTGCTCGCCGGGGAGCCGACGATCATCGCCCTCGCGAACAGCTGGATCGTCATCAACGTCGGCGGCCCGCCCACCGATGACAAGCCGACGGTGACGCTCGAGCCGCCACGCGACCCCGATCGCGTCAGCAGCTTCCTCAACATCCGCGTCGCCGATATCAACGCCGTCTACGAGCAGTGGCGCGCACGAGGGGCCGAGTTCCTGACCCCGCCGACCGACCGGGGTATCGAGCTTCGCTGCTACCTGCGCGACCCCGACGGCCGCCTGATTGAGGTCGGCCAGACAACGTGAATCCCCGCGCAGGGCACGCCCGGCTAACCGTCCCCGGACTTCCTTCGTGCCCGGAACGGCGCACGCCCGATTGGCAGTGGCGAAGGACCCATCAGAAGGTACACCCACTCCCGGCCGGTCCCTGGGCCCGGCCGGGAGCGCATCGACGATGTCAACGGCTGCGGTCATTCCGCTATGATCTCGGGCCGCTCGATGAGGATCCAGCGCTCGAAGGACACCGACGCGCACCAGGGCAACCAAGTGGATCAGCGAGCACGGTGGCGAGCGGCCCGCCTAAGTGCCTCAGGAAAGGTGCCGTCAACGAGGTGGGTGGGCGCGATACGGTCAGTGACGGCTCGCGGTCGGCAGTCGCTGCGCTGGGGGGCGGCCGACGAAAACGATCACCAACGAGGGCTGCCGGTCGATCGTCATGGAACGCTGCCGTCCGATCCTCAGGTAGTGCAGCCGGTAACACGCGGCCCCGGACGCGATCACGCTTTCCCGGCGGACACCGGCCACGATCAAGGGCGGCACCTGGCCCGGGCGTGCAGCTATGTCCATGCGAGGTACATCGCAAGTCTAGGAGAGGTCAATCATCAGATGCGGAAGCGAGCCTCTGGTGAAGCCAGCTCATCTGACATTCGTGCACCGGAATCTTGTGATCCGCCACAATCTTCAGCGCAGTCTGGGCGCCGGGACGCAGGCAGCTTGCATCTACGCTCGCAGCGGCAATTACGCAGTGTATCTGCCGTTTCAGCGAATGACCGTCGCCATGTTTGCTCGATAGTTGCTCGGCTGTCGCGGTACGGCCCGGTAGCGGCCGGTACCGGGCGGCATCAGACCGCGAGGGTTGCCGCACAGCCCGGCAGGGTACTAGCATTATCCGACACCAGGAGGTATTTTCGAACACTTTGAGCAGCGGGCTCTTAATCCGCGGGTCACCAACGGCAGGTCATAGGGCCGCAGTGGCCGCCCTGCTCCTATCCGGCCAGCCACCCGATGTCCTTGATCAGGATGCCCTCGGCAACGGCTGCCGCTGGGCACCGCCGACGTCGACGCCTTCTCCCTGCCTTTCCACGACCGGCCCGTCGTGGTTCTCGCCACCGACAAGAACGACCGCGCCAGATCCCGTTTCGACGGCGCCCACGAACTCGGCCATCTGGTCATGCACGGCGAACACGTCTGGGGGCTGAAGCAAGTGGAGAGCCAGGCCCACGCCTTCGCCGCGGCATTCCTCATGCCCGACCGCGACATCCGCGACGAACTGCCCAGCTATGCCGACTGGCCGACCGAGTCCGACCTCAGGCGGCCGGTGGCAGGTCTCCTCGCCGCGCTCCTCCTGCGAGCGAAGAACCTCGGCCGGATGACCGATGCCAGCTACCTCACCGCCGTCAAAGCCCTTTCCGCGGGCGGCTGGCGGCGCCAGGAGCCGATCCCCATCGGCCCCCCCGAGAACCCCGCCCGCCTGCTGCAAATCGTCGGAGCCAACGGCGGCAACGGCGTCAGCAAGGCCATACCGCGCCAGACCGAACAGCCCGGCCGCTGGCCGGTACCCGCGCCGTTCGGCGGCCCCAGGGGTCAGCACGGATCCAGCACCACGTCCGGAAACTACGGGAACCAACCGGGAACAACGGGCATAGCGCCGAGCCGTTAGCGCCGCGCAGACCCGCCGCGCGCGCCAGCCATACGGCCACCGGACGCTCTAGCAGATGGTCGCTGACCAGCGGAAACGCTGACGAGCACGCTATTTGAGCAGCTGGCGGGCCATGACCACGCGCTGGATCTGGTTGGTGCCCTCGTAGATCTGGGTGATCTTCGCGTCGCGCATCATCCGCTCGACCGGGTAGTCGCTGACGTAGCCGTAGCCACCGAGTAGCTGGACGGCGTCGGTGGTCACCTCCATGGCCACGTCGGAGGCGAAGCACTTGCAGGCCGACGACATGAACGTCAGGTCGGCGCCGCGCTCTCCCCGCATGGCCCGCTCCGACCTGGCCGCTGCCGCGTAGGTAAGCTGCCTGGCCGCCGCCACCTTCATCGCCATGTCGGCGAGCATGAACTGGACGCCCTGGAATTCGGCGATGGCCTGGCCGAACTGCCGCCGCTCCCTGACGTAGCCGGCCGCGTAGTCGAGCGCGCCCTGGGCGATGCCGAGTGCCTGGGCGGCGATCGTGACCCTGGTGTGGTCCAGCGTCGCCAGCGCGGTGCGGAACCCGCTGCCCTTCGCGCCGATCATCCGGCTGGCCGGGATCACGCAGCCGTCGAAGTACAGCTCCCTGGTCGGCGACCCCTTGATGCCCAGCTTGTGCTCGGGCGCTCCGAACGAGAACCCGTCGTCGCCTTTCTCTACGACGAAGGCAGAGATCCCGGCGGCCCCGGCGGACGGGTCGGTCACGGCCATCACGGTGTAGTACTCGGAGACGCCGGCGTTGGTGATCCACCGCTTGGTCCCGTTCAGAATGTAGGTGTCCCCGTCACGGACGGCGCGCGCCTTCATGGCCGCCGCGTCGGAGCCTGCCTCAGGCTCGGACAGCGCGTAGGAGAACATCGCGTCACCGCGGGCGACCGGCGGCAGGTACCGCTGCTTGAGTTCCTCGGACCCGGCGAGCAGCAGCGGGACGGTGCCCAGCTTGTTGACGGCCGGGATCAGGGACGTGGACGCGCAGGCCCGCGCCACTTCCTCGATGACGATCACGGTCGCGATCGCGTCGGCGCCCGCGCCGCCGTAGGCCTCCGGGATGTGCACGGCCTGCAGCTCGGCCTTGACCAGGGCGTCATGAGCTTCCCACGGGAACTCGGCGGCCTCGTCCACCTTGGCGGCATGCGGGGCGATCTTGGCATCGGCCAGGGCGCGGACCGACTCGCGCAGCGCTTCGTGTTCCGGGGTCAGGGCGAAAGCGGGAAAGTCGAGGCTCATGACCCCGATGGTAGTTCGGCGTCGCCGGCCAGCCTCGAGCGCAGGGCGGCGCCCTTGGCCTGCGCAGCGTCGCGGAGCTGCTCCTGGAACGCCGTCATCCGGCCGCGCAGCGCCTCGTCCGACGCCGCGAGGATGCGCACGGCCAGCAGGCCCGCGTTGCGCGCGCCGCCAACGGCGACCGTCGCGACCGGGATCCCGGCGGGCATCTGGACGATGGACAGCAGCGAGTCGAGCCCGTCCAGGTGCGCCAGCGGCACCGGCACGCCGATCACCGGCAGCGGGGTCACCGCGGCGAGCATGCCGGGCAGGTGGGCCGCGCCGCCCGCCCCTGCGATGATCACCCGGAGGCCCCGGTCAGCCGCCGCCGAGCCATAGCTGATCATCTCGTGCGGCATCCGGTGCGCCGACACGACATCGGCCTCATACGGTACGCCGAACTCGGCCAGCGCCTCGGTGGCCGCGGCCAGCACCGGCCAGTCCGAGTCGCTGCCCATCACCACGCCCACCAGCGGCCCGCCGCTCATCGTCACGATCCCTCCCGCCGTCCGCCCGGCTGTCTGCTTGCCCCGCCGTCTGGTTGCCCCGCCGTCCGCTTCTCCGCCTGCCGCCGGCCGCTTCCTACTCCTCCTCCAGCCCCCGGCTCAGGTAGCTGGCCGCGCGGCGGGCCCGGCCACGGAGCTGCGCGAGGTCGTCGCCGACCACCGTGACATGGCCGACCTTCCGGCCCGGCCGTACTACCTTGCCGTAGAGGTGAACCTTGGCGCCGGGATCCGCGGCCATCACGTGGATGAGCCGGTCATGCAGGTCGCTAGGGTCATTGCCGCCGAGGATATTGACCATGACGGCGTGCCGGCCGGCCAGGCCGGGCGCGCCCAGCGGCAGGTTGAGCACGGCCCGCAGGTGCTGCTCGAACTGGGATGTCACCGATCCCTCGATGGTCCAGTGACCGGAGTTGTGCGGCCGCATCGCCAGCTCGTTCACCAGCAGGCCGTCCGCGGTGTCGAAAAGCTCGACGGCGAGCAGGCCGGCCACGCCGAGCTCGGCCGCGATGGCCAGCGCCAGCCGCTGCGCCTCCGCGCGGCGGCCGGGCGGCAGCCCCGGCGCCGGCGCCAGCACCTCGTGGCAGATCCCGTCCCGCTGCACGGTCCGTACGACCGGGTAGGCGGCGCCCTGGCCCGCGGGTGAGCGCGCGACCAGCGCGGCAAGCTCCTGCCTGAACGCGACGTGCCGCTCGGCTATCAGCTCAAGCCCGTGCTCGCCGGCCTGCGCCAGCACGTCGGCGGCGGCCTCGGCCGTGCCGCACACCCACACGCCGCGGCCGTCGTATCCGCCGCTGACCGCCTTCAGTACCACTGGCCAGCCATGGGCCGCCGCGAACCTGGCAATCTGGCCGGCGCTGGCCACCTCGGTGACGGGCGGGCAGGCGACGCCGAACCCGGTCAGCCATTCACGCATCGCGCGCTTGTCCTGGGTGAGGCGCAGTGCGCGCGGTCCCGGGCGGATCGTCATCCCGGCCCGTTCCAGCGCGGCCAGCTGCGCGCCCGGCACGTGCTCGTGATCGAACGTGATCACGTCGCAGCCTGCGGCGAACGCGGCCAGGTCGGCGTCGCTGCGGTAATCGCCGAGCTGGGTGCCGGCGCACACCTGGGCGGCGCTTTCCCCGGCGTCCGCCGCCAGCACCCGGAATCCGATGCCCAGGCCGACCGCCGCCTGGCAGGTCATCCGGGCGAGCTGGCCGCCGCCGACCATGCCGACGACCGGTACCGCCGGCCGGCCTGGCCCGGCCGGGGCGATCGCGGCCCCGGCGTCAGCGGCCTGATTCGTCACCCGCCGTAGCCTACGAGCTGCCAGGTCTGGCCGCGTCACCGGTGGCGGCCGCGGCGCGGCAGCCGCGCCGTGATCCGGGCCAGAATTATGCTGACCGCCGTGCCCGCTCGTGGCCTGGCCGTTACTGTTCGATGGGCTGCCCTCGACCTGGGTAGTACATTCAGGTTAATAAGTTGACAATGCCCTGACGGCGCCCCGGCGCCAGCCGACGTCAGAAAGGGACACCGAGCCCCCTGTGAGCCTCGTTGCCGATCTGCATCGCCGCTTCGCCACCCTCATAGCCGAGCTGACCAGGTTCGGCCTCATCGGCACGCTCGGCCTGTTCATCGACCTCGGCGGCGCTGCCCTGCTGCATGGCAAGGCGGGCTTCGGCCCGCTGATGGCGAAGGCGATCTCCGCCTCGGTGGCCACGGTCGTGTCCTACACCGGGCACCGGCTCTGGACCTTCCGGCACCGGGCCAGCCAGAGCATCCCGCGCGGCGGGCTGATCTTCTTCGGGCTGAACCTGTTCGGCTTGCTGATCTCCCTGCTGGTAATCGCGCTCGTCACCGGCCCGCTCGGGCTGCACAGCCTCGCCGCCTACAACGCCGCCCAGGTCGTCGGCGTCATGCTGGGCATGCTGTTCCGCTACTGGTCGTACCGTCGCTGGGTGTTCCTCGCCTTCGAGCCCGAGGTGGCGCTACACCCCGGGTCGGCGGCGCTTGAGTTAGCACCTCAGCCGGTCATTCTTAACGGCAGCAAGCCCGCCGCCAGCACGCAGGACAAGGTCACGCCGGGCCGCTGACGACCGGCTCGTCGCCCAAGTCGGCGGTGCCGCGCGGGAGGAACACGGCGAAGACCGCCGGCCTCGGCCGGACCAGCACGACCTGGCCGCCATCCGCCGCGGCCACCGAGCGGGCGAGCGACAGGCCGAGCCCGGTGCCGCCGGGCCGGCCGCTGACGCTGCGCTCGAAGATCCGCGGCACCAGTTCCTGCGGGACGCCCTTGCCTTCGTCCCTGACCTCCACGACGGCCGATCTCGGGGTCTGCGACGTCCTGATCGTCACCACACCGGCGCCATGCACCAGCGCGTTGTCCAGCAGGGTGGCGATCACCTGGGCAGCGCTGCCGGGCGTCACGTACGCGATCAGGCCTTTCTCGCCGGTCACCTCCAGTTTCCTGCCCAGGCGGCGGAACGCCGGATCCCACTCGATGACCTGCTGGGCGACGACGTCATCGATCGAGGCGAGCGCCGGAGCGCCGGCCACCGACCGGCGCGCGACCCGGCCGAGCAACTGCCCGACGACCTCGGCCAGCCGCTCGGTCTGAGCCAGCGCCGCCGCGCCCTCCTCGCGCACCACGCCCGGATTGTCAGCGGCCGTGATCATCTCCTCGAGCCGCATCGACAGCGCGGTCAGCGGGGTTCGCAGCTGGTGCGAGGCGTCGGCGGCGAAGTCACGGCCGGCCGAGAGCAGGTCGGAGATGCGCTGCGCGGAGCCGTCCAGGCCCTCGGCGACCTGGTCGAGTTCCGGCACCCCGTAGCGGCGCCCGAGCGGGCGGGCATCGCCCGAGCCAAGCCGGTCGGCGGCCCTGGCGAGTTCCTCAAGCGGCCGGGTCAGCCGCCGTGCCTGCAAGATGGCCAGTGCCACCGCGACGCCGACGGCGAGCAGCGCCAGCGCGCTGATCAGCAGCAGCGCCTTGAAGACCCGGTCGACGACCGTTGCGTCGTCGGCCTCCACGGTGACCGCGAAGTCCCTGGTGAAAGACTGGGCCCGGATCGTGTCCCCGGCGGGCGGCGGCTTGCCGACCACGGTCCGGCCCTCCGAGTACTGCCGGATGATCACATACCGGTCGGGCACTGATCTGCCCACTTGCGCCGCGTTCGGCGCCTGGTCGTCGTTGACCCGGGTCTGCAGGTTTCTCGCCAGCGTCGCCGCGTCCCTGCGCACCTGCTGGGTGGCCTCGCTGACCTGCAGGCGGCTGATGACGAAGGCAAGCGGCAAGCCCAGTAGCAGGACCGCGGCCACCGCGACGGCGAGCGTGGACACGAGCAAGCGGCGGCGCACGGCTCAGCGACCGGATCCGCCATCAACGGCCGCGCGAGCCACCTGCCACCTGACGCTCAATCCGGGTACCCACCATCAATCACCGCGTTCGAACCTGAAGCCGACGCCCCTGACGGTAGTGATGAAACGCGGGTTATGCGCATCGTCACCAAGTTTGCGCCGGAGCCAGGACACGTGCATGTCCAGCGTCTTCGTCGACCCCCACCACTTGCTGTCCCAGACCTGCCGCATGATCTGCTCGCGGGTGACCACCTTCCCCGCCTCGGCCACCAGCAGCGAGAGCAGGTCGAACTCCTTCGAGGTGAGGTCGATCTCGGCGTCGTCCAGCCAGGCCCGGCGGGCATCGGCATCGATGCGCACGCCCTGCGCGACATGCGTCTCCGACGCGCCGCGGCGCAGCAGGGCGCGGACCCTGGCGAGTAGTTCGGCGAGCCGGAACGGCTTGGTGACGTAGTCGTCCGCGCCGGCATCCAGGCCGATCACCGTGTCGACCTCATCCGCCCGCGCGGTGAGGATCAGCACCGGAACTGCCTGGCCCTCCGACCGGATCAGGCGGCAGACTTCCAGCCCGTCGAGCTGGGGCAATCCGATGTCGAGCACGATCAGGTCGATCCCGCCGGCCCGCGCCGCCTCCAGGGCGCCAGGCCCGTCGGCGGAGACCCCGACCTCGTAGCCCTCGCGCCGCAGCGCACGGGCCAGCGGCTCGGAGATGGACATGTCGTCCTCGGCTAGCAGCACGCTTGTCATGCACAGATCGTATGGCGAGCAGGCAACTTTCCCGAACGCTACGCGCGGAACTTGACCAGTTACCGTTCCGGCGCGGTCTGTCAGCCCGTGGTTTTACCGGCCATTGGCCGATATCAGACCGGAGTGATACCGTGCCGCCGTCGCGAGAAGGAGCGGTCCTTGCCGCGCGCGGCAGCGAACCTGCGGATGAGTTCCGCCCGCAGGTCCTCCGGCTCGACGACATCGTCCACCACCAACTCGCCCGCCAGCCTGAGCACGTCGATGTCGCTCTCGTACTCCGCCCGGAGCCTGCTGATTTCCTGATCCCGCTCGGCCGGATCGGCGATTCCGGCGAGTTTGTTGAAATACACCGCGTTGACCGCCGCATCGGCTCCCATTACCGCGATCTTGGCGGTGGGCAGTGCCAGCGTGGCGTCCGGCTCAAAACCAGGTCCCGCCATCGCGTACAGGCCCGCGCCATATGCCTTTCGGATTATTACGGATATCTTCGGGACGGTCGCCTCAGCGACGGCACTGATCATCTTGGCGCCATGCCGGATGATGCCCTGCCGCTCGACCGCCGTGCCGACCATGAAGCCGGGCACGTCAGCGAGAAACAGCAGCGGCACGCCGAACGCGTCGCAGAGCTGGATGAAGCGGGCGGCCTTGTCCGCGGAGTCGACGAAGAGCACGCCGCCCTTGAACATCGGGTTGTTGGCGACGATGCCGGTGACCTCGCCTGCCAGCCGGGCGAAGCCGACCACGATTTCCCTGGCCCACAGCGCGTGCACCTCGAACAGCGACTCGGAGTCCACCAGCCCCCGGACGTACCTGCGCATGTCGAAGGCCTGGCGCTCGCTGGCCGGCACCAGCGCGCGCAGGTCGGCGGGCGCGGGCTCCCGGGCAGTCCCGGCCGGCGGCTGCTGCTGCCAGTTACCGGGCAGGTAGGACAGGAACGAGCGGACAGCCGCCAGCGCGTCGTGCTCGGTCGCGGCGAGGTAGTGGCCGCAGCCGGAGACGGTGCAGTGCATCCGGGCGCCGCCCATCTCCTCCAGCGTGGTCTTCTCCTTGACCACCATCTCCACCATGCGCGGGCTGCCCAGGTACATCGAGGCGTTCCCGTCCACCATGGCGACGTAGTCGCAGAACGCGGGGATGTACGCGCCGCCCGCGGCCGACGGCCCGAACAGCGCGCAGACCTGCGGGATCGAGCCGGACGCGCGCACCTGGGTATGGAAGATCCTTCCGGCGCCGCGGCGGCCGGGGAACATCTCCACCTGGTCGGTGATCCGGGCCCCGGCCGAGTCCACCAGGTAGAGCATCGGGATGCCGGACGCGTACGCCTTCTCGATGATCCGGATGATCTTCTCCACCGTGCGCGCGCCCCAGGAGCCCGCCTTGACCGTGGAGTCGTTCGCCATCAGCGCGACCGGCCGCCCGCCGATCGTCGCGGTCCCGGTGATCACGCCATCCGCCGGCAGCCCGGCCGCCAGCACGTTCGCGTACAGGCCGTCCTCGGTGAAGCTGCCCTTGTCGGCCAGGAACGCGATCCGGTCCCTGGCGAAGAGCTTCCCCGTGGCGGCCGCGGCCTCGTGATACCTGACCGCGCCGCCGCGGGTAATCCTGGCCCGGACCTCGGGAAGGTCCGGGTGGCCATTGGCCCGGTCTGCGCCGAGCTTGACCTCAGCCGGTTCTCCGCTCACGACCGCGAGCGTACCGAGCGCGGACCGGCCACGGCCAACTGCGTAAGAGGGGACCTCCTTCCTGGTCTTCTTGTCAGTGAATGTGCAGGCTGACCCCGAGCAGCACCAGCCACCACAGGAAGACCGCCAGCACCGCAGACAGGACGAGCTTGAGCAGGTGGACGGTGATGTAGTGGTGCTGCCACGCGACCACCAGTCCCACGATGACGTAGATCAGGCCAACCAGGCCGAGCCGCCTGAACATGATCCTCGCTCCGATCTCCCGGGCCGGCGGCCGGGGTCGCCCCCGCATGTCTCCGTCTGATCAGCCGGCAAACATGCGCCCGGCGCCCGGCAGCCGCCGGTTATCCTTGGTCCCGCCGAATTCCCGGCAATGACGGGCGTGCGGGTCCGGGGCGAGGAGATGCGGGTGTCGATGCTTAGGGAAGCTCTCGGCCGCCGGGCGGATGACGGGGATCCGGCCCAGTCAGGAAACCGAGCGCGGCGCGCGGCCGGCCGGCTGCGATCAGCGCTGGCCGGGCTGGGCGGGCTGGCCGGGCGGCACCGGCTGTTTTCCGTCGTGCTCGGCCTGGCGGTGGTGCCGCGGGTGATCGTGATGCTGGGGTTCCGGCCGGCCATCTTGTTCAAGCTGGATTCGTATGACTATCTGTGGGACGCCGCGCACCTGCGGCCGAACCCGGTCAACCCCAGCGGCTACACCCTGTTCCTCTGGCTGCTCAAGCCGTTTCACTCGCTGGCGCTGATCGCCGGGCTGCAGCACCTGCTCGGGCTGGCCGCGGCCGTGCTGGCGTACGCGGTGCTGCGGCGGCTGGGGGTGCGGGCGCCGGTCGCGGTGCTGGCGTGCGTGCCGGTGCTGTTCGACCCGGCGCAGTTCTTGATCGAGCAGCTGGTGATGGCGGACCTGCTGGCGATGGTGATGATGATCGCCGGGTTCGCGGTGCTGCTGCTGGCCCGGGGCCGCCCGTCGCTGCCGCGGTGCGCGGCGGCCGGGGTGCTGATGGGCGCCTCGGCGGTGGTCCGGCCGACGACGCTGCCGCTGGTCATCTTCGTGGCCGTCTACCTGCTGGCCACGCGGGCGGGGTGGCGCCGCGCGGTGATGGCCCTGGTCGCCGGGGCGGTGCCGGTGCTGGCGTACATGTCCTGGTTCGCCGCGGTGTCCGGCTCGTTCAACCTGACCAGCAGCAACGGGCTGTTCTTGTGGTCGCGGACCATGTCGTTCGCCAGTTGCGCCGTCATCAAGCCACCCCCCGACCTGATCGCGCTGTGCCCCGATCGGCAGCCGGGCGCGCTGGCGCAGCCGGTGGCGTCCAGGCGGCTGCTGCCCAAGCAGTACCTGTGGGATCACCAGACCTGGATGTGGACGTCGCATACCGCGCCGGGCGGGATCGTGCCCGATACCGAGGCGTTCACCTCGTTCAACAACCAGCGGGCGCTGCGGTTCGCCCTCCGCGCGATCGAGGCCCAGCCGCTCGGCTACGCCAGGGTGGTCGCACATGATGTCAGCAAGCCCTTCAAGTCGCTCGACATCTTCCCGTTCCCCGGGCCGGCCCAGCCGAGCATCAGCACGCTCGGCCCGAAGAACCGCCCTTACGCGCTCGCCGCGGTCCGGGCATACGTGGGCAGCACCGCGGGGATCGGGCCGTACCTCGGCCATCACCTCGGGACCCGGCTGGTCCAGCCTTATTCGCACCTGATCCGTGCCTACCAGCGGATTGTCCGGCTGCCCGGCCCGCTGTTCGCGCTGATCGTGCTGGCCGGCCTGGCCGGGATCGTGATCCCGCGGCGGCGGACGGCGGCGGCCGTGCTGCTGTGGGTCTCCGCGCTGGTGACGGTGGTGCTGCCGATCGCCGAGCACGAGTATACCTACCGCTACGTGATCCCGGCCGTGCCGCTGGCCTGCATGGCCGCAGCACTCGCCGTGGCCAGCCGCCGCAGGCAGGCGCTGCCGACTGCGGGGCCGGCGGATGCGGGGCCGGCGGATGCGGGGCCGGCGGATGCGGGGCCGGCGGATGCGGGGCCGGCGGCAGATCCACGCCAGCCGGGCACAGCGGCCGGGACCGGCGCCGGGACGGACGCCGGGGCGGATCCTGGCGCGGGAACGGACGCCGCGGCGGGAGCGCCGGCGGAGCCTGATGCCGCGCGCGGCGCCGCGGACGTCAGGCCGGGATCGTCCGGGTCCGCGGGCCCGCCCTGAGTACCTGGGAGGGCAGCTGACGGCCGATGATCCGTTCCGCGTCGGCGGCGGCGTCGATCATCGCGGCCAGGTCGATGCCGGTCGCCACCCCCATGTCCTCGACCATGTGCACGAGCTCCTCGGTGGCGATATTGCCGGTGGCGCCGGGCGCGTACGGGCAGCCGCCGAGACCGCCCACCGATGCGTCGAAGTCGGCTACGCCCAGCTCCAGCGCGGCCAGCACGTTAGCGAGGCCGGTCCCGCGGGTGTTGTGAAAGTGCAGGTTGAGCGGGACGTCCGGATGCGCGTCCCGGAACCCGCCGACGAGCTCGCGGACCCGCCGCGGCGTGGCCATGCCCGTCGTGTCGCCGAACGAGATGCTGTCGGCGCCGTCCGCGACGGCGCGCCCGGCCACGCCGATGACCCGGCTGACGGGCACGTCGCCCTCGTACGGGCAGCCCCAGGCGGTGGACACGATCACCTGGCAGGCGGCGCCCCGCTGGTGTGCCTGGTCGATGATCACGGCGATGTCGTCCAGCGACTCCTCCGTGCCGCGGTTGACGTTCTTACGGTTGTGCGTATCGGAGGCCGATACCACGGCCTCGATCTCGGCGAGCCCGCTGTCCAGCGCGCGGGCGGCGCCACGCAGGTTCGGCACCAGCGCCGAGTAGCGGACGGCGGGCGCTCTGGTGATCCGCTTCCAGACCTCCTCGGCGTCAGCCATCTGCGGTATCGCCGCCGGCCGGACGAACGAGACCGCCTCGATCCTGGTCACGCCGGTGGCCGACAGCCGGTCGATCAGCTCGACCTTGTCCTCGGTCGGCACCGGATCCTCGTTCTGCAGCCCGTCACGAGGTCCGACCTCGCGCACCGAGATCCGTCCGGGAACGTCACTCACCGTCTGCCTCCGTCCTGCTGTCCAGGCCCGGCGGTCTCGTCGGCCACGATCAGGTCGCAGCAGAGCGCCAGCTCGCACCCGCCGCCGAGGGCATAGCCATGGACCGCGGCGATCACCGGCTGCGGGAGGGCGAGGACGGCGCCGAACGCGGCGCGGAACACCGGCCGCTGCGCCAGGAATTCGGCGTCAGTCATGGCCGCCCGTTCTTTCAGGTCCGCACCGACGCAGAACGCGCGCTCCCCGGACGCGGCCAGCACCACCGCGCGGACCTGAAGGTCAGCCGCGATCTCCGCGCAGACCCGCGCCAGGCGGGCAGCCATGACCGTGCTCAGCGCGTTCATGGCCTCCGGCCAGTCGAGCACGACCTCGCAGATCGCGCCCGAGACTCCTGCGGCCTCATGCCGATGCACCCGCACCCCGCCTACTGGCTCCACGCCTGCAGGCTAACGGGAGCCGACCGCCGCTGGGCACGCTGGCCCCGGGGCGGTGGGCCGGGAGCCCGGTGCCGGGGGCTACTGGCGCTCCTCGCGCGCCAGCCGCGCCTGCTCGTCCTCGACCAGCTGGAAGAGCGTCGCCTGCACCTGCTCGACCCTGGGGATCTCGTTCAGCACGAGCTGGCCGTGCTCGCCCGCGGACTCCACGACCAGCCGGCCGCAGCCGAGCAGCCGGTCGATCAGGCCGTGCGAGAACGAGACATCGCTGATCCTGATCAGCGGGAAATCGCGGCCGGACCTGGACAGGATGCCGCTGCGCAGCCGCAGCCGGCGGGTGGTGAGCTCGTAGCTGGTCGTTCGCCAGCGCAGTAGCGGCACCGTGAACCAGATCATGATCGCGAGCACCGCGATAACGCCGATCGCTAGCCTGGCTATCCCGCTGCTGCTGCCTGACGGAAGCATGATCAGCAGCACCAGGGCCGCGGCGACCACCAGGATCAAGATCAGGAACGGCCGGAGCAGGGTCTTCCAGTGCGGATGCAGCTGCAGGACAAGATGCTCGCCCTCGGTCAGGGAACCTTCGCTGGCCATAGGCGACATGGTGGCATGCATCACGGCTTCGCGCGTACCTGACGCGTCACCGGAGATGGATGACATCCCCGGCGCTCACCGCGACCAGCCCCGACGCGCCGAGAATGACCAGCCTGCCTGCCGGATCCACGTCCTGGGCGATCCCGGTCAGGACCCGCCCGCCGGGCAGCGATACCCGGACCTGCTCGCCGATGGTCCCGCTCAGGCGGCGGTATTCGGGCCGCAGACCGCAGGCGTCCGCGTCACCGGGCACTGGCATCGTCGAGCCTGCGGTGCCGTGCCAGGCCAGGTACCAGCGCTCCAGCTCGGCAAGCACCCGGCCGAGCAGTTCCTGCCGGTCCGTGCGGGCGGCCCCGGCCATCGCCAGCGAGGTCGCCCCGGCGGCCGGCATCTCGTCCTGGCGGGCGGATACGTTGATCCCGGCGCCGACGACAACCGCGTCGCCGGACTGCTCGGCGAGAATGCCTGCCACCTTCGCATCGCCCACCAGCACGTCATTGGGCCATTTCAGGCGGGCAGGCAGTCCCGCCATGTCCCGGAGCGCGGACGCGACCGCGACTCCGGCAAGCAGCGGGACCCAGCCCCGGCCGGCCGGCGGCACCCCCCGGGGACGCAGCAGCACGGAGAACGTCAGGGCAGCCCGCGGCGGGCTGACCCAGCGCCGTCCCATCCGGCCGCGTCCGGCGGTCTGTGCCTCGGCCACCAGCACCTGCCCCTCCGGAGCCCCGTTCCTCGCGTCGGCGAGCAGATCGGTGTTGCTGGAACCGGTCTGTGCGACGACTCGCACATCACGCCACATGGTTCCCGGCGTGATCAGCATGCTGCGCAGCCCGGCCCCGCTGAGCGGCGCACGGTCCGCGGCAGCTGCCGTTGACGTTGCCGTTATCGTTGCCGCCGGACTGGCGCCTGCGGCAGGTCTCGTAGGCATCACACCCGCTATTGTCAAGTGCCGGAGCAGCCCGCATCGCGCCGGGTCCCGGCCGGCCAGGCTTGCCGGCCGGCTCAGGCCGGGAATCAGCGTGAGCGCAGCACCGCACGGAGCCGGCCGGCTCCGCCCGAAAGGAGCCGGAACGTCGTGCCTGACCTCAAGCTCAGCGAGGAGCGCGGCCAGCCCGAGCAGGCGGCCGCTGGCCGCGGCGGCCAGCCTGGCGGCGGCAGCATGGGCCGCTCGCCGCGTGCGCCGGGCGGCGGCACCGGAAGCGTGCTGGCTCCGGCGCGTGCCCTGGCCTCGGCGGTGAGCCCGCGGGCGCTGTGGCGCGACCACCGCCTGTTCACGATCCTGGCGCTGCTGTCACTGCTGCCGCGCGTGCTGGCGGCCGTGGCCTTCCGGCCGGCGCTGCTCACCGCGGACTCGTTCCTTTACATGAAGGATGCGGTCAACTCCACACTCGGCGTCATCCGGCCGTCCGGCTACTCGTTCTTCCTGCGGGCGCTCGAGCCGTTCCACAGCTTGCTGCTGGTCACGACGCTCCAGCACGTGATGGGCATCGCCATCGCGGTGATCTGCTACGGCCTGCTGCGTTATTACGGGCTGCCCGCCTGGGGCGCCGCGCTGGCCGCCGTCCCGACGCTGTTCGACACCCGCCAGATCGCGCTGGAGTCCTACGTCCTGCCGGACACGCTGTACTGCCTCGTGATCATGCTGGCCGTCGCGGTCCTGCTCACCAAGCGCACCCCCCGGCCCTGGCAGTGCGTCGTGGCCGGCCTGCTCCTCGCGTACGCATCGGTCCTGCGCGGCAATGGCCTGCCGCTCGCGATCGTGGCGCTGGCGTTCATGCTCGTGCGGCGGGTCGGCTGGCGGGCGCTCGCGGCGGCGGCCGCTGCCACCGCGCTGCCGCTGATCGGTTACGTTGCCGCCTACCACCACGCCTACGGCCAGTTCAACATCACCAGCAGCGACGGCATCTTCCTGTGGTCGCGCACGACCAGCTTCGCCAACTGCGCCATCATCAAGCCGCCGCCGCGGCTGCAGCCGCTCTGCCCGGACCGGGAAGCGTCGGCGCACGTGCCGCGCGGCCCGGCATGGTCCGTGTCGTCCCTGCTGGCCGCGCCGACTCCCGCCGACTACCTGTGGGCACCCGACGTCTGGTGGCGGCATGACGCGCACCCCGGCATCAACAGCTACAACGACAACCTCGGGCGGCAGTTCGCGCTCGATGCGATCAGGGCCCAGCCGCTGGACTACCTGCGGGTCAGTGCCAGGGACGTGGCGCTGGTGTTCGCGTCGACGGACCGGCCGCTGAGCCATGCGGCGATGAGCTTCACGACCGCGCCGCACATCGCGGTGCTGCCGTCCTACTACGCCGGGGATCTTCGCGCTTACGCGCACACCACGCAGAACACGCACCCGATCCAGCCGTACGCCTACTTCCTGTTCCTCTACCAGCTGCCGGTGTTCTTCCCCGGCATCGTGTTCTTCCTGGTGGTGATGGCCGGGCTGGTCGGAGTCATCAGGAACTGGCGGCGATGGGGCGGGCCGCAGGCGCTGCCGTGGGCCTTCGCCGCGATCAGCATCGTGCTGCCCGCGCTGCTGACCCAGTCCCTGTACCGGTACACGATCGTCGCGATCCCGCTGGCCTGCCTGGCGGCCGGGCTCGCGTTCGCCCGCCGCGGCCCGGATCCGGTCGCGGCACCAGCGCCGGCGCCGCCAGCGGCGGAGGTGCCGCCGGCGACACCGGCGCCTGCGCCCGGCGGGCCGGCCACCATCCCGGTCCCGCCCGCCACCGCCGCGGCCTCGCCCAAACGGGTACCGGCCATACCACCCGCCCCGCTCCAGGCGGACCCGGCGGACCCGGGAGGCCCGGGAGGCCCGGGAGGCCAGGCAGACCCGGGAGGCCCGGGAGGCCCGGGAGGCCCGGCGGACCCGGCAGATCCGGGAAGCCCGTAGCCTTCCCGCCCTCCGGACCCGCCAGCCACCGTCCCGGCGCTGCCGTCCCGGCGCTGCCGGCCCGGCCACCGGGGCGCCGCGCTAGCTACCGCTGCCCGGCACCGGGGCCGGACGCGGCCCGGGCTGGCTGGCCACCATCCGGAGCACTGCCAGCGCGCCGCCCGCCAGCGCCGCCACGGCCAGCGCGATGCACGTCGTCGACTCCGCGTGCGCCGACAGCAGCCGGAAGGCACCGGCTCCCGGGTGCGCGGGCAGCCGGCCAGCCAGGTTCAGGTAGAGCGTGCCGAACGTCGCCACCCCGACGACAAGCCCAAGCTGGTTGACCGTCACGATCATGCCGGTAGCGTCGGCGGCGTCGGCGACCGGGACCCGCATCAGGACCGCGGTCATCAGCGGGCTGAATGCCGCCGCCATGCAGCCTCCGATCAGGCCGAGAGCCAGGTACAGCCAGCCCCCGCCCGCGGTGCCGCCGTGCAGCAGGCTGGCCAGCGTCAGCAGCCCGGCTGCCGTCCCGGCGAATCCGCCGATCGCCAGCCACGGGCGGAGCCGCCGGCCTCCGCCGACAGCATCGCCCTCGCGCCGCACCGGCCGCTGCCCTGGCCTAACCTGTCCGGCATGGCCACCGATGCCCCTGCGCCGGTCGACGATGCCGGACAGCCGGAAATGCACACCACCGCGGGCAAGATCGCCGACCTGGATGGGCGCCGCCGGGAGGCCGTGCACGCCGGGTCCGAGCGAGCCGTCGAGCGGCAGCACGCGAAGGGCAAGATGACCGCGCGCGAGCGGATCGACCAGCTGCTCGACCCGGGGTCGTTCACCGAGCTCGACGAGCTTGCCAGGCACCGCGCCACGGACTTCGGCATGGCCGCCAACCGGCCCTACGGGGACGGCGTGGTGACCGGCTTCGGCACGATCGACGGGCGGCCGGTGTGCGTGTTCAGCCAGGACTTCACCGTCTTCGGCGGCTCGCTCGGCGAGGTCTACGGCGAGAAGATCGTCAAGGTGATGGAGCACGCGCTGAAGACCGGCTGCCCGGTGATCGGCATCAACGACGGCGGCGGCGCGCGGATCCAGGAAGGCGTGGTCGCCCTGGGCCTGTTCGCCGAGATCTTCTACCGCAACGTGATCGCGTCCGGCGTGATCCCGCAGATCTCCCTCATCATGGGCCCGTGTGCGGGCGGCGCCGTCTACTCCCCCGCGATCACCGACTTCACGCTGATGGTCAACGGCACCTCGCACATGTTCATCACCGGGCCTGACGTGATCAAGACCGTCACCGGCGAGGAGGTGAGCTTCGAGGAACTCGGCGGCGCGCACGCGCACAACACCAAGTCCGGCGTGGCGCACTACCAGGCCGCGGACGAGGCGGACTGCCTGGACTTCGCCAGGGAGCTGCTCTCCTACCTGCCGTCCAACAACCTGGAGAACCCGCCGGCCTACCCGGCGGCCGGCGGCGACGGCGTGCTGGAGATCACCGCGGCCGACGAGGAACTCGACACGGCCATCCCGGACTCCCCGAATCAGCCCTACGACATGCACGAAGTGATCAGCCACGTGCTCGACGACGGCGAATTCCTGGAGATCCACGCCGGGTTCGCGCAGAACATCGTCGTCGGCTTCGGCCGGGTCGACGGCTCATCGGTCGGCGTGGTCGCCAACCAGCCGATGCACTTCGCCGGCTGCCTGGACATCGGCGCTTCGGAGAAGGCCGCGCGGTTCGTGCGGACCTGCGACGCGTTCGGCATCCCGGTGCTGACGTTCGTGGACGTGCCGGGGTTCCTGCCGGGGACCGACCAGGAGTGGGGCGGTATCATCCGTCACGGCGCGAAGCTCATCTACGCCTACGCGGAGGCGACCGTGCCCAAGATCACGGTGATCACCCGCAAGGCCTACGGCGGCGCGTACGACGTGATGGGGTCCAAGCACCTCGGCGGTGACATCAACCTCGCCTGGCCGACGGCGCAGATCGCGGTCATGGGAGCGCAGGGCGCGGTCAACATTTTGTACCGCCGTGAGCTGGCCGACGCGCCTGACCAGAATGCCCTCCGGGCCCAGCGCGTCACCGAGTACGAGGACACGCTCGCGAACCCCTACATCGCGGCCGAGCGCGGTTACGTGGACGCCGTGATCCGCCCGGCGGAAACCCGCGCGCAGATCATCCGCGCCCTGCGCGCCCTGCGCAGCAAGCGCCAGACGCTCCCGCCGAAGAAGCACGGGAACATACCCCTGTGAACCCCGCCGGCCAGGCGTATTCCAGCACCGCGGAAGATCCGATGGGCTCGGGCGCTTCGCTGCTCCGTGATCATGAAAGGAAGCCGGCCGCCGCGTCCTGGCCGTCTCGTCCGGCGAAGTCGCAGAGCCGGCCAGCGCCGCGTGGCAGGATCATGGCCCATGAATAGGGTTCGTGGCGCCCTAGAATTCCTCTCCAGGCACTGGATCTTCAGTGCCGCCTTCACCGTCGGCCTGGCGCTCCGGATCATCACCATGCTCGGCTTCCGGCCGGCCATCTGGCTCGGCGGCGACTCGACGTCCTACCTGCACACTGGCCTGACCCTGATCCCCGGGATCTCGCGGCAGTCCGGCTACGGGCTCGTGCTGTTCCTGTTCCGCCCGTTGCACAGCTTCGTGCTGGTCACCGCCGCACAGCACCTGGCCGGCCTGGCCATCGCGGCGGGTGTCTACGCGGTGGCACGGCGTTACCGCCTGCCCGCGTGGGGAGCGACGCTAGCGGCGCTCCCGGTCCTCCTCGACGCCTATCAGATCCAGCTTGAGCAGGAGATACTCGCGACCACGACGTTCGGCTTCCTGGTGATCGCCGCGCTGGCCCTCATCTTGTGGTGGCGCGGAGACCGGCCTTGGTGGGCGACCGCCGCGGCCGCCGCGCTGCTGGCGGTCTCCTCGGTCACCTGGCCGGCCGGGCTGCCCTTGCTCGTCATGTTCATCCTTTACCTCATCGGCAGCCGGGCCGGCTGGCGGGCCGTGGCGACCGGGGTGATCGCCGGCGCGATACCGCTGGTGATGTACCTCGGCTGGTTCAACGCCAACTACCACTCGGTGGCGTTCAACGAGAGCGACGGGGTCTTCCTCTGGTCGCGCACGATGGCGTTCGCCGACTGCTCGGTCATCAGGCCGCCGGCCAGCGAGACGGCGCTATGCCCGCGGCAGCCGGTGGCGCGCCGCACGGACGGGCCCACCTACATCTGGGGGGTGAACTCGCCGCTGAAGGCGCTTCCCGGGCCGAAGTTCTCGCCCGGCACCAACGCCACGGCCATGGACTTCGCGCGGCGCGCCATCGCCGCCCAGCCCGCTGACTACGCCAGGACAGTGCTGGACGACTTCTGGCTCACCTTCAGCTGGAACAGGCCGGACACCCGCAGTTCGCTGCACAGCGAGAAATACCAGTTCGCCTTCGCGACCAGGACCTGGTCGAGCGCGGCAACCAGGCAGGCGCTGGCGGCGGACCAGCGATCTTACACCCGCGGTGCCGCGACGCCGACCATCGTGGTGCAGCCGTTCGCCGGGTGGATGGCCTCCTATCAGCGCGCCGTCTTCCTCCGCGGGACGCTGCTCGGCGCCGGCCTGCTCATCGGCCTGGCCGGGATCGTGCGCTGGCTGGCCGGCGGCAGGTTCCGGCGGCTGCGCGGCTGGGGCGGGCCGGCCCTCTATCCGTGGACGGCCGCCATGGTCATGCTGCTGGTGCCCAACGTGACCGCCAGCTTCTCGATCCGCTACGTGCTGCCCGCCCAGCCCGTGGTCTGCCTGGCCGCCGCCCTTGCCTTCGCACGCGAACGGCGCGATGCCGCCGCGCCAGCGCCAGCGGCGCCAGAGCCGGCGGCATCGCAGCCAGCCGCCGCACGGGAGCCGGCCCTCGCACCGCCGCCAGACCCCGCACTGGAGCCAGCCACCGCACCGCAGCCAGCCGGCCCGGACGCTTCCGGCAATCCGCGCGATCCGCGCGTTCCGGGGTGATTCGGCGGTTCCGGGATCGGTCGGCACCCGCTGCCTGTGGCTGGCACTAGAGTCGGATCACCATGACCGAAACTGGCTCGCCGCTCCCGCTGCTGTCCCGCTACGCGATCATGATCGATGTCGGCTACATCTACGCGTCAGCGGGCGAACTCCTCTTCAGCGCCGCATCACGGCGCGAATACCGGGTGGACGCCGACAAGCTGATCCAGGCCCTCACCCGGCACGCGGAGGATCAGGTCAGGGGCGAGCTGCTGCGGGTGTACTGGTATGACGCCGCCAGGGACCGGGTGCCGACCATCGACCAGCGGGTCATCGCCCAGATGCCGTGGGTCAAGCTCCGGCTCGGCAACCTCAACGCCCGCGGGCAGCAGAAGGGCGTTGACGCGCAGATCCGCGCGGACATGGAGGCGCTCGCCCGGCACCGCGCGATCACCGACGCCATCCTGGTGGCGGGCGACGAGGACATGGTCCCCGCGGTGGAGGCCGCCCAGGCGTTCGGCGTGCGGGTGCACCTGTGGGGCGTAGAACCGCCGTACGGCACCAACCAGGCCGAGCGGCTGGTCTGGGAGTCCGACACGGTGCAGGTGCTGGAGCGCTCCTTCGTCGAGCCGTACTTCAGCAGGCAGGTAACCGCCGAGCCGGCCCCCGGGCTCGCCGCGCAGCCAGCCAGGCCGGGCCAGTCCGCCGCCACCCGGCCCAACCCCGCGCTGGTGTTCGGTGACAAGGCCGCGCCGCGGCCGGCCCCGGCCCGGCCAGGCCCCGCTCCCCCGCCAGTGCCGGCCAGGCTCGGCCCTGATCGGGAGCGGGTGGAGGTGGCCGGCGAGCACGTGGCGCAGAAGTGGATCCTGACCCGCGGCGAGGACAACATCCGCGACCTGCTGCCCGGGCCGATCCTGCCGCCCGTCATCGACAAGGAACTGCTGGTCGACGCCGAGAAGGAACTCGGCCTGTCGCTGCGGGCCTACCAGGAGGCCAGGGAGTGGCTGCGGGACGCGTTCTGGGCGCGGGTGCACCGTCAGTTCGGTATCGGCGTCGGCAAGTCGAGGAACTGAGATGCCGCCGTCTCCCGGCAGAAAACCCGGGGATAACGAGCCCGCGGGCGCCGGCCCCGCCGCGCGGCCCGATCCGGCCGCGGCGCCGGTGCTCAGCATCGTGACCGGGAGCCCGTCGGCCGAGGAGATCGCGGCGGCCGTGGTGGCCCTGGTCACCGCACGCACGGCGCCGGCCAGCCCGGCTGAGCCCGGTGGCAGGATCCGTTCTCAATGGTCGTCGAGGTCACGGCTGCTACGCGAGCCGCTGCCGCGCGGCCCCGGCGGCTGGCGGGCCAGCTTCATGCCCCGCTAGCCGCGGCTGCCGGGGGTTGATGGCCGCCGCCCGGGCGGCCGGCGCCAGGGCAGCCGGCGCCGGGGGGCGCCAGCCGGGCAAGGCGGGAGACCGCGGCCGGCGGCTGCTGACATTCTCACTAGACTCCTGCGCAGTTGACAGGAGGCGGTTTCGTGCGCAAGGTTCTCATCGCCAACCGCGGCGAGATCGCCGTCCGCGTCGTGCGAGCGTGCCGTGATGCCGGGCTGGCCAGCGTCGCCGTCTACGGCGAGCACGACCTCGACGCGCTGCACGTGACGATGGCCGATGAGGCGTTCGCGCTGGGCGGGCAGAGCGCCGCCGAGAGCTACCTCGACGTCGGCAAGATCCTCAAGGCCGCAGCGGACTCCGGTGCCGACGCCGTGCACCCCGGATACGGGTTCCTGGCGGAGAACGCCGGATTCGCGCGCGAGGTCATCGCCGCCGGCCTGACCTGGATCGGCCCGCCGCCCGCGGCCATCGATGCGCTCGGCGACAAGACGGCGGCCCGGCACATCGCCCGCAAGGTCGGCGCGCCGCTCTCGCCGGGAACCGACGGCCCGGTGTCCGGGGCGCGGGAGGCGTCCGCGTTCGCCGCCAAGCACGGCCTGCCGATCGCCATCAAGGCGGCCTACGGCGGCGGCGGCCGCGGGCTGAAGGTCGCGCGGACCATGGCGGAGATCCCCGAGAGGTACGACTCGGCGGTCCGCGAGGCCGTCGCGTCCTTCGGCCGCGGCGACTGCTTCGTCGAGCGCTACCTGGACCGGCCGCGGCACGTCGAGACGCAGTGCCTGGCGGACCGCCAGGGGAACGTGGTGGTGGTGTCGACCAGGGACTGCTCGCTGCAGCGCCGGCACCAGAAGGTGGTCGAGGAGGCCCCGGCGCCGTTCCTGTCCGCGGAGCAGGAGACGCTGCTGCGCGAGTCGTCCCGGGCGCTGCTGCGCGAGGCAGCCTACGTGGGCGCGGGCACCTGCGAGTTCCTGGTGAGCCAGGACGGCATGGTGTCGTTCCTCGAGGTGAACACCAGGCTGCAGGTCGAGCACCCGGTGACCGAGGAAGTGAGTGGGATCGACCTGGTGCGCGAGATGTTCCGCATCGCCGACGGCGAAGAGCTCGGCTACGGCGATCCCGAGCTGCACGGCCACTCCATCGAGTTCCGGATCAACGCCGAGGATCCCGGCCGGAACTTCCTCCCCGCGCCGGGCAGGATCTCGTCCTGGGATCCGCCGTCCGGCCCTGGCGTCCGGCTCGATGCCGGCTACGGCCCGGGGATGACGGTGCCGCAGGCGTTCGACTCCCTGATCGCCAAGCTGATCGTCACCGGGGCCAGCCGCGCCGAGGCGCTGCAGCGCGCTCGCCGCGCCCTGGCCGAGTTCGACATCGGCGGCATGCCGACCCTGCTGCCGTTCCACCGCGCGGTGGCCAGCGATCCCGCGTTCACCGCCGAGCCGTTCACCGTGCATACCCGGTGGATCGAGACCGAGTTCGCCGCGGACCTGCCGCCGCAGGATGCGGCCGGCCCGGCCGGCGGCGACGGGCAGCCCGCCGCGCGGGAGCGGCTCACGGTCGAGGTAGGCGGCAGGCGGCTGGAAGTGACCATCCCGGCCGGCCTGATGGCAGCCGGGCCCGACGGTGCTGGCGCTGCGGGCGGCCCTGGCGGGGCCGGCCGCCCGGCGGCCGGGCGCGGCCGCCGCGGCCGGGGCGGCGCGGCGGGCCGGGCGGCCGCGGGCACGGGCGGCGACGCGCTGGTCAGCCCGATGCAGGGCACGATCGTCAAGATCGTCGCGACCGAGGGCCAGCGCGTCTCGGCCGGCCAGACGGTCGTCGTGCTCGAGGCGATGAAGATGGAGCAGCCGCTGGCCGCGCACAAGGACGGCGTCGTCGGCGAGCTTGCCGTCCAGGTCGGCCAGACGGTCTCCGCCGGCGCGGTCATCTGCCAGCTGCGAGACTAAGCGGATGGCCCGCCTGGCCGGCGATCCCGGCGTGGCGCGCTGGCTGCGGTTCGCGGCCGGCTTCCGGCTGCCGCCCGAGAACGTCGACTGGGTCAGGCACGAGCTGACCGACGCGGGCTGGCGCGGCCGGACGATGCTGCGCCACCTTGCCGTCATCATCCCGGTCTGCATCGTGGTCGCGGTCCTGCTCGAGACGCTACTGCCGGCCCCCGGCTGGCTCAGCCTGACGATGGTGGCGCTGATCCTGTCCGGCAGCCTCTTCTCCGTGGCCGCCTACGCGGACGACATTCGCGCGTCCCGGCTGCGGCAGCACGGCCTGGACGTGCCCGACGACCCCGACCTGGGCCACCCTGCCCACTGACCGCCGCCCGCCGGGCAGCCCGGCACGGGAACACCGGGCGAGCGAGGCAGTCGCTCGTGCGGCGAGACGGCTGCTATGCGTCGCCGACCGGGCGCATCAGCTTCCTGGCGGCCTCGGTGAGGCTGCCGGACAGGGACGGGTACACGGCGAACGTGTGCGCCATCTGATCGACGGTGAGCTGCTGCTCGACGGCCAGCGACACGCCCAGGATGAGCTCGCTGGCCCGCGGGGCGACGACCACGCCGCCGAGCACGATCCCGCTGTGCGGCCGGGCGAACAGCTTGATGAAGCCGTCCCTGAAGCCCTGCATCTTTGCCCGCGCGTTGGTGGCCAGCGGCAGGTTGACGACCGCCGCGTTGGCCCGGCCGGCCTCGACGTCCTGCTGCGTGACCCCGACGGTCGCGATCTCCGGCTCGGTGAAGATCGTGGCGGCGACGTGGCTGAGCCGGAGCGGCTGGACCGCCTCGCCGAGCGCGTGCCATATCGCGATCCGGCCCTGCATCGCGGCCACCGAGGCGAGCATCATAACGCCGGTGCAGTCGCCGGCCGCGTAGATGCCGGGCGCCGAGGTGCGGGATACCCGGTCGACCGGGACGAAGCCCCGGCCGTCCGGGATGATACCGGCCTGCTCGAGGCCGATGCCGCTGGTGCCGGGCACCATCCCGACGGTGAGCAGGCAGTGCGAGCCGCGCACGGCCCTGCCATCGGCCAGGATCACGGCCACGCCGTCGGCGGTTCGCCTGACCTCGGTAGCCCTGGACCGGCTCAGCACGGTCATGCCGCGCCGCCGGAACACATCCTCGACGACCACGGCGGCGTCCGCGTCCTCCTGCGGCAGCACCCGGTCCCGCGAGGAAACCAGGGTGACCTGCGAGCCGAGCGCCTGGTACGCGCTGGCGAACTCGGCGCCAGTGACACCGGAGCCGACCACGACAAGCTCAGCGGGCAACTCGCTGAGGTCGTACAGCTGGCGGCAGGTCAGCACGCGGTCCCCGTCCGGGACGGCGGCCGGCAGCATCCGCGGCTGCGCGCCCGTCGCGATCAGCACGATGTCCGCGCTGACCTCGCGGTCGCCGGCGGTGACCGTCCGCGGGCCGGTCAGCCTGCCGGTCCCGGCCAGCACCTCGATTCCCTCGGCTGCCAGCCTGCCCGCCACGTCGGCGGACTGCGCCCGGGCAAGCGCCCGTACCCTCGCGTAGAGCCTGGGCGCGTCCACGGCTGCCCGGCCCGTCCCCGCGATCCCGCCGGGCACCGCGCCCGCGCTGGCGGCGCCGCCGAGCCTGATGCCAAGGCCGGCTGACTCGTCCAGGGCGGCCATCAGGCCGGATGTCGCGATCAGCGTCTTGGACGGCACGCAGTCGCTGAGCACGCACGCGCCGCCGGGCCCGTCCCGCTCTACCACCGTGACGCGGGCACCGAGCTGCGCGGCCACCAGGGCCCCCTCGTACCCCCCTGGGCCGCCGCCGAGGATGACGACCTTCGCACGCGGCTGGCTCACGCTGCCCCATTGTGTCGCATCCGGCTCCGGCCATCGCCGGCGTGCCGGTTTTCCGCCGCCGCCCCGGCCATGACACCCCGCCGCGGCCCCAGCCGCGATCGCCGGCCGCGACCCCGGCGATGAGCTCGGGCCGGGCCGACCGGCGGGTCAGCCCGCACTCGGCCGCCCGGGCTCGTACGCTAATGCCCCGTGGAGCTGTATGCCGCGTACGGCAGCAACATGAACCCGGCCCAGATGGCGGACCGCTGCCCGCACTCGCCCCGGCGCTCCACCGGCTGGCTGGAAGGGTGGCGGCTCACGTTCGGCGGCGAGGACATCGGCTGGGAAGGCGCGCTCGCCACCGTGGTCGAGGACGCCGACGAGCGCGTCTTCGTGGTGCTGTACGAGCTGTCGGACAGTGACGAGAAATCACTCGACCGCTGGGACGGCGCGACGATCGGCTACTACCGCAAGTTCAGGGTCCGGGTAACCACGCTCGATGGCGAGGTCGTGGCCTGGCTGTACGTGCTGAACGACTACGAGGGCGGGCTGCCGTCCGCCCGCTATCTCGGCATCCTGGCCGATGCCGCCGAGACGGCGGGGGCACCCGCTGACTACGTCACGTGGCTGAGGACGCGGCCCTGCGCTTCGCTCGGCGGGTAGCCGACGTCGAGAAAGTCCCCGATCCGCGGCGGGCTCGAAGGCGTCCGCCGAGATGTCGGCGAGTACCACGGCGAGCCGCCGGTCCTCATCGAGCAGGCCGGTCGCCACCCGGACGAACCGTTCGCGCATGTTCTCCATCGGGGTTTCCTCACGTTGTCCGGCGGTCATCGGGCCGCGCTGCCGATAATGGCGACGACCGCTGCGCTTGAAGTCACAACGCCGTAGCGCGGCGGCGTGCCGGGTCAGCCGGTGGCGATCAGCAGGATGAGCGCGAGCGTCGGCACCCCGGCAGCCGCCAGGGATTGCCAGGCCCAGCTGGCCACGACCGCGCCGCCGGCCGCGCCCTGCTGGCGGGCCCGGTCTGCCATGCTGTTGATCTCCTTGGCCATCAGGTCCACCGATGTCCGCTTCGCCGCCTCCTGCGCTTCGGGCGGAAGCTGTCCGTAGCCACTCGGCTGGCTCGCCAGCCGCCGGTCCCAGCGGCGGCCGCGAACCTCGGCCTTCACCCTGGCGCGGCTTGGCGAGTACAGCGCCCAGCTGTGCAGCAACTTGCCGCTGGCCGTCGTCCCCGGCGAGCAGCGCACCTGGACGGACTCGCTCAGGTAGATCTCGCCGACCCGGCCCCAGGGCACCCGGTAGTCGCGGATCGGGTTCAGCAGGGTGAGGCCGTCGACATCGGCGATCACCCGCGGCCGGAACGCGCAGGCGTAGACCAGCCCGGTGATGGCCAGCAGGCCGATCGCGATCTGGAGAGATGTCCTGTCGTGCCCCTGGATGGCGAGATCGGCCAGGTTGACCACGGCGAAGACAATCCACCCCCACCACAGCACGAGCGGCCCGGGGAGGCGGAACACCTTCCTGGCAACGGGCCCAGCGGTGCCGCTGCCGACCGGGCGGGCTGGTTCCTGCTGGGTAGACACCGCCGATGAACTCCCATGACTCGACCTGCAGCGCCTCTCGGCGACGCCCGCGTTAGCTCACTCTAAGTCCTGCATCCGGCCTGGCTGAACCCCGTGCGGCAGCGCGATACCACACCGGTATCTGACCGGCGCCCTGTGCCTGCCCGCGCCATGGTGCCCGCGGACCGGCCGTCAGGCGCTGACCCCGCCCGGCAGCCGGTCCTGCACGGTCGTGTCGCCGCAGATCGCCGTGAGCGCGGTCGCCGCCATCAGCCGGACGCCTATCCCGATGGCCCGCTCGTCCACGTCGAAGGCCGGCTGGTGGATGTCGAAGTCATCGGCCGATCCCGGCCTGCGCGTGCCGAGCCGGCAGAGCGCCCCGGGGACGGACTCGAGGTACCAGGCGAAGTCCTCCCCGCCGAGGCTTTGCGGGGCCGGCGTGGTCGCGTCGGGTCCGAGCACCCGCTCGGCGGCTGCCTCGATCATCGCCGTGGACACGGCCTCGTTGACGGTGGGCGGCACGTTCCGCAGGTAGGTCAGTTCCGCTAGCACACCGTAGGCGCTGGCGACGGATTCGAGTAGCGCCTTGAGCAGGTCAGGCGCCGCATGCCAGGCCTGGTCATCGAGGCAGCGCACGGTACCCTCCACCATGCCGTCATCGGGGATGGCGTTCGCCGCGGACCCCGCGCTCACCCGGCCCCAGACCAGGCTGAGGCTGGACCGGGGGTCGACCCGGCGGGACAGCGCGGCCGGCAGCTCGGTGATGATCTTCCCCAGCGCGTACACCAGGTCAGCGGTCAGGTGCGGCCTGGCCGTGTGCCCGCCAGGCCCGGTCACCCGCACCGTGATCTTGTCGCACGCCGCGGTGATCGGGCCGCTCCTGGTGCCGATCTTCCCGACATCGAGCCGCGGGTCGCAGTGCAGGGCGAATATCCGGTCGACCGAGGCGATGCCGCCGGCCGCGAGCACGTCGAGAGCCCCGCCGGACACTTCCTCGGCCGGCTGGAAGATAAGGCGGACGTGGCCGTGCAGCAGCCCGGCGGCCGCCCGGCGAGCCAGGAAGAGGCCCGCCCCGAGCAGGATCGTGGTGTGCACGTCGTGCCCGCACGCGTGGCAGGCGTTCGGCACCGTGGAGCGGTAGGACACGTTCTTCTCGTCCGCGATCGGCAGCGCATCGAGGTCGGCGCGCAGCGCCACCACGGGCCCCTTGGCGGCCGGATCCCCGATGTCCGCCACCAGCCCGGTGCCCTTGGGCAATGTCACCGGGCGCAGGCCGGCGGCCGCGAGCCTGAGCGCGATCCGCCGCGTGGTCCGGTGCTCGTGATAGCCGATCTCGGGATGGGCATGCAGGTCGCGCCGGAAGTCAATGAGCTCGCCCTGGTGGCCAGCGACAAACGTGTCGAGTTCGCCCTCGAGATCACGTTCTCGCATGCGCGGCCTCCCCGGGGACGACGAAACGATCCTCTGCGAACTCGGTGACCAGCGCGTCCACCACGTCGGCGAGCTCGCCGCCGTCGGCGACGACGGCACGCTGCCGCTCGTACGAGGCGCCGTGGTCGAGCACCTCGGAGATCACGTCAAGCTCGGGCGTGCAGCCAAGCCGGTCGGCGACCGGGCTGAGCTCCCGCACCAGCTCGAACAGTTCGTCACGGAGCGGAGCGGTGGACCCGCTGTCGTCAGTGATCACGATCGCGTCCAGGCCGTACCTGGTGGCGCGCCACTTGTTGTCGCGGACGACCCAGGCCGAGGGGCTCGGCAGCCGGTAGCCGCGGTCGATCTGGTTGTCGAAGAGCTGGACGAGGCACTGCGACAGCGCCGTCACCATGCCGATCTCGCGCAGGGTCGGAACGCCATCGAACATCCGGATCTCGACCGTGCCGAAATCCGGGTGCGGCCGGATATCCCACCACACCTCTTTGATGCTCCGGATGGTGCCGGCGCGAAGCAGCGTGTCCATGTACTCCTCGAACTCACTCCAGTCCGTCAGTGGCTGTGGCGGCCCCGAGGTGGGGAGGCCGCCGAAGACGATCGCCCGGCTCGACGCGAGCCCCGTGTCCTGCCCGCTCCAGTACGGGCTCGACGCGGTCAGCGCCAGGAAATGCGGCAGGTATGCAGCGAGCGCATTGACGATGGGAATCGCCTTGCTCCCGTCACGGATGCCCACATGGACATGGACGCCAAAGGTCTGGATCCTGCGGGCCAGCCACTGCAACTGCTCGACCAGTTCGGCATAGCGCTGAATAGGCGCCATCTTCGCATCTCGCCAGTCACTAACGGGATGCGTTCCGGCACAGGCAAGCATCGTACCGCGCCTGCCGGTGATCCGCTCAAGTTGCACGATTGTCGCAGCTAGGTCCGCCTTGGCTTCGGAAACGGTGCTGCAGATGCCGGTGACAACCTCGATGGTGGATTGCATGAGCTCGTAACGCATCTTCGGATGGTCGCCGGCTTCGGTCAGCCCGGGCAGCGCGGCCAGCACTTCCCTGGCATCCTGGCGCAGCATCCTGGTGGCGGCATCGATGAGCTGCAGTTCCCACTCGACCCCGACAGTCGCGCCGCGAGAGGGATTCCACCTGATAGCCACGGGCTAACCTCCATGCATCTGCCGCGGGCGCGGCGCGGAAAAGCTCAACGAGACCGCGGGGGCCGCGGAGAAATGCCGGCCCGCCGAGGGTGCCGGCTGGGGGGCCGGTGCCAGCCGCCCGGGGTCAGGGCCCAGGCCAGGGGCAAGGGCTGACCGTCGCGCGGACGCCGGTCATGCCGGGCCCGGCCGACGGCGGCCAGCGTCCACGGGCGCGCGGGCATGCATCGATAGCCGTCCGCGCACATGATCAACCGCCCACTAACTTCGCCATCGCGTTCCTACCCAGACTGGACGCGCCCGATGCACGTCACGGCCCGTTCCCGCGCCCGCCGGGCGTCGTCAGTAGGCGTCGGGCGGCCGGTAGCTGCCCCACATGTCACGGAGCGCGTCGCAGACCTCGCCCACGGTCGCGCGGGCGCGGAGCGCCTCGCGGAGTGGGTAGAGCAGATTTCCGGTGCCCTCCGCGGTATGCCTGACGTCATCGATCCGGCGCTTGACCTCCGCGCCGTCCCTGGCGGCCCGCAGCCCGGCGAGGCGCTCAGCCTGCTGCTGCTCGATGGCCGGGTCGACGCGCAGCGGCTGGTAGGCCTCGTCGCCGCCGTAACCGAACCGGTTCACGCCGACGATCACGCGGTCCCCCGCGTCGATCTGGCGCGCGACGTCATAGGCCGATCGCTCGATCTCGGCCTTCTGGAAGCCCCGCTCGATCGCGGCGACCGCGCCGCCGAGATCCTCCACCCTCGCCAGCAGTTCGCCGGCCGCCTCCTCGATGTCGCAGGTCATCGACTCCATCGCATACGACCCGGCGAACGGGTCAACGGTCGCGGTCAGGTCGGTCTCGTAGGCCAGCACCTGCTGGGTGCGCAATGCCAGCCTGGCCGCCTTCTCGGTCGGCAGCGCGATCGCCTCGTCGTAGGCGTTGGTGTGCAGTGACTGGGTGCCGCCCAGCACGGCGGCAAGCGCCTGCACGGTCACCCGCGCCATGTTCACCTCGGGTTGCTGCGCGGTCAGCTGCACCCCGGCCGTCTGGGTATGGAAGCGCAGCATCTGCGACCGCGGGTCGGCGGCGCCGAACTCGTCCCGCATGATCGCGGCCCATATCCGGCGCGCGGCGCGGAACTTGGCGATCTCCTCCAGCAGCGTCGTCCTGGCCACGAAGAAGAAGGACAGCCGCGGCCCGAACTCGTCCACCGCCAGGCCGGAGGCAATGGCGGCCCGCACATACTCTCTGGCATTCGCCAGCGTGAAGGCGATTTCCTGCACCGCGGTGGCGCCGGCCTCAGCCATGTGATACCCGGAGATCGAGATCGTGTTCCACCGCGGGATCTCCGCGTGGCAGTACGCGAAGGTATCGGCGACAAGCCGCAGGGATGGCTGCGGCGGGTAAATATACGTGCCCCGGGCGATGTACTCCTTCAGGATGTCGTTCTGGATGGTGCCGGCCAGCTTGTCCGGGCCGACCCCTTGCTCGTCCGCCGCCAGCTGGTAAAGCAGCAGCAGAACGGCGGCCGGCGCATTGATGGTCATCGACGTCGAGACCGATTCCAGCGGAATCCCGCGCAGCAGAATGCGCATGTCGTCGATGGAATCGATGGCGACGCCGACCTTCCCGACTTCGCCGCGGGCGGCTGGCGCATCGGAGTCATAGCCCATCTGGGTGGGCAGGTCGAAGGCGACGGACAGGCCGGTGCTGCCGGCCTGGATGAGCTGGTGGTACCGGCGGTTCGAGTCCTCGGCGGTCGAGAAGCCCGAATACTGCCGCATCGTCCACGGCCTCGCGGTGTACATAGCCGGGTACACGCCGCGGGTGTAGGGGTATGCCCCCGGCTCGCCGAGCTGCGCCTCGGGATCGAAATTCGCCGGCTGCCCGGGACGGTAGACCGGCTCGACCGGCAGCCCCGACTCGGTCTCGCGCGTCATGCTCTCAGGTTACGACCGGATTGTCCGGGCGCCGCCCAAGTGAGTCCATCGTCACACCCAGGCGGGTGCCAGGGGAAGGCCGAACGCGGCGCAGCGTGCCCCTGACGGCGGGCGGGACCCCCTGACGGGCGGCAGCATGGTCGCCTCCCCTGGGCCGCGCAGCAGGGGCCACTGCCCAGCCGGACGCCGGTTATGCACGTGCTCAGCCGGGACTGACCAGGCGCGCTCCGGTCGTGGCGTGCGTGACGCGCAGCCGGGGTGAGGAGAATCACAGCCAGTGACAGCTCGCGCGCGTAGGCTGCTGAGGCGCGGCCAACCGGAACGAATCACCCGGCCGTGGCCTGCCCGGCCGGATCTGCTGCGAATCGGGAGATTTTGCTCATGTCACGTGCCCGCGGGACCGCGGTCATGCTAGCCATCCTGGCCTGCGGGCTGGTCATCGCCGCCCTGGTACTGCACCCGCCCCGGGCGCAGCCGGACCTGCTGGGCGGCGCAGCCGCGCCAGGCGGGACGGCGGCCGGCGGCCAGCCCGGTACCGGCGGCCCGCCGCCCGCCCGGCCGGCCGCGCAATGGACGGTCGGCGGGCCGCTGATGGCCAGCCGCGGCATCGTCGTCCGCTACCCGGCCAGCGGCGCGCGGCGGCTGCCCCGGGTGCCGGCATCTGCCTATGTGCTGGCCGACGCGGATACCGGCCAGGTGCTGGCGGCCAAGGACCCGCACGGGGAGTACCCGCCGGCCAGCACGCTGAAGGTGCTCACCGCGATCACGCTGATACCGCTGCTCAGCCCGGATGCCACCGTGGTCGCCACCCGGCGGGCCACCTCGGTCGAGCCGAACGTGGTCGGCCTGAAGCGCGGGCGGCGCTACCAGGTGTCCAGCCTGTTCAAGGCGCTCCTGCTGATCTCGGCCAACGACGCCGCGGTGTCCCTCGCGGAGGCCACCGGCTCATTCGGGCACGCGATCGCGCTGATGAACGCCGAGGCGCACTGGCTGCGGGCGTACGACGTGGTGGCCAAGGACCCGAACGGCCTGCCCGCCGCGCACCAGCACGTCTCCGCCTATGACGAGGCGCTGATCGCGCGGCGGGCGCTGGGGATGCCCGCGTTCATGGAGTACGACTCGGCGCTGACGGCACGATTCCATCTGAAGCGGCGGAAATGGGTGACCCTGGTCAACCAGAACTCGCTGCTGATGAAGTACCGGGGTGCCATCGGCGGCAAGATCGGGTGGACTAACCGGGCCAGGGCCACCTACATCGGGATGGCCAGGCGGCACGGCGTGACGCTGATCGTGACGATCCTGCATGCCAGGCCGCTGACCGAGGTCATTTCCGGCGAGCGGCTGATGACCTGGGGCTTCGCCATGGATCACAAGGTGCGCCCGGTCGGCATGCTGGTGCGCCCGCTGCCCGGGCCGCCGCCGGCGGGCTAGCCGGGCGGCAGGAAGCCGACCCGCTCCCTGACCGCCGCCATGGTCTGGCTCGCGATCGTGCGCGCCCTGGCCGCCCCGGCCGCGAGCAGCCGGTCGAGCCCGGCCTCGTCCGCGAGCATCTTCTCGGTCCGCTCCCTGACCGGCGCGAGGGCATCGACGACGACGTCGGCCAGGTCCTTCTTGAACGTCCCGTAGCCCGCGCCCGCGTATCGTTCCTCCAGGCCGGGCACGCTCTCCCCGGACAGCGCCGAGTAGATCCGCAGCAGGTTGGTCACGCCCGGCTTGGCCTGCTCGTCGGCGCGGATCTCGCTGCCCGCGTCGGTCACCGCCCTGGAGATCTTCCGCCGGATCGCCGCGGGCTCGTCGAGCACGTCCACGATGCCCGGCGGCGAGGAGGACGACTTGCTCATCTTGGCGGTGGGCTCGACCAGGTCAGTGATCTTCGCGACGTCCGCCAGTATGTACGGCCCGGGAACCACGAACGTGGCGCCGAACCGGTGGTTGAAGCGCTGGGCCAGGTCCCTGGTGAGCTCCAGGTGCTGGCGCTGATCCTCGCCGACCGGCACCTGGTCCGTCGCGTACAGCAGGATGTCCGCGGCCTGCAGCACCGGATAGGTGAACAGGCCGACGCTGGCCTGGTCGGCCCCGGCCCGTGCCGCCTTGTCCTTGAACTGGATCATCCTGCTGGCCTCGCCGAAGCCGGTGATGCAGCTGAGCACCCAGGCCAGTTCCGCATGCTCGGGCACCTGGCTCTGCACGAACACGATGCACCGCTCAGGGTCGAGCCCGGCGCCGAAGAGCTGCGCGGCGGCGGTCCTGGTCCGGCGCCTGAGCAGGGCCGGATCCTGCGGCACCGTGATCGCGTGCAGGTCGACGACGCAGTACACGGTGTCGTGGGTGTCCTGCAGGGCCACCCACTGGCGCAGCGCACCCAGGTAGTTACCGAGGTGAAAGGAGTCCGCCGTGGGCTGGATGCCAGAGAAGACGCGTGGTCGGGCCATGCCGGAAGTCTAGTGGCGGCCCGCTGCCGGGAACGGGTCAGCCGGGCCCGGCTGGCGACTCAGCCGGGGCCGGCGCTGGAGACCGCGCCGTTGCCCATCACCGGGACGATGTCCGGCGCGCCGAGCCTGATGGCGTCCGCGTCCTGGTCGGTGCCGGCGTCCTGTGACGCCCGCTCCGCGGCGATCCTGGCGCGGTAATGCTCGACTTCCCTGGTTACCTGCCGTGACTTCCAGCGCATCGGGCCGGCCATCAGCTCGGCGGCCTCCTGTGCCACCGACGTGCCGCGGTCCCAGGTCTCGATGGAGATGTGCGTGCGCCGGGCCAGCACGTCGTCAAGATGGCGGGCGCCCTCGTGCGACGCCGCGTAGACCACCTCGGCCCGCAGGTAGTCGTCGGCGCCGTCCAGCGGCCGCGCCAGGCCGGGCTCGGCGGCGATCAGGTCGAGTATCTCGCCGACCAGCGCGCCGTACCGGTGCAGCAGGTGCTCGATCCTGGCGACATGCAGTCCGGAGGACCTGGCCAGCGTGTACCGCGCGTTCCACCGGGGGACATAGCCGTCCGCCCCGGCCAGCGGCACCGCGTCCGTGCAGGACGGCGCGACCCGGCCGTCCAGGCCGTACGCGACCGCGTCGACCGCGTCGCGCGCCATCAGCCGGTAGGTGGTGTACTTGCCGCCGGCGATCATCACCAGGCCGGGCACCGGATGGGCCACCGTGTGCTCGCGCGACAGCTTCGAGGTTGACTCGGACTCGCCGGCCAGCAGCGGCCGCAGCCCGGCGTACACTCCCTCGACGTCATCCCTGGTCAGCGGGACGGCGAGGATCCGGTTGACCTGATCGAGCACGTAGTCGATGTCGGTTCTGCTGGCCGCCGGGTGCGCCTTGTCCAGCGACCAGTCCGTGTCGGTCGTGCCGATGATCCAGTGCCGCCCCCACGGGATGACGAACAGGACGCTCACCGGCGTCCGCAGGATGATCCCGGTGCCCGACTGGATCCTGTCCCTGGGCACCACCAGGTGGATCCCCTTGGATGAGCGGACGTTAATCGAGCCGCGCCCGCCGACCATGGCCTGGATCTCGTCGGTCCAGACCCCGGTCGCGTTGACGACCTGCTGGGCCCGGATCTCCAGCGAGGTCCCTGACTCCAGGTCGACGGCGCGCACGCCGGTGACCCGCTCGCCTTCCCGCAGGAACCCGGTGACCTGGGTGCGGGATGCTGCCCGGGCGCCGTAGCTGGCCGCGGTCCTGACCAGGGTCATCACATAACGGGCATCGTCGACCTGGGCGTCCCAGTACACCAGCGCGCCGGTGAGCGCCGACCGCTTGAGCGCGGGGGCGAGGCGCAGCGCGCCCCGGCGGGTCAGCTGCCTATGCCCGGGCAGGCCCCTGGTCTGGCCGAGTGAGAACCCGAGCACGTCGTAGGCGGTGACGCCGGCCCCCACATAGGCCCGCTCCCAGACGTGATGGGTGAAAGGGAACAAGAAGGACACCGGGCGGACCAGGTGCGGCGCGATCCGCTGCAGCAGCAGCGACCGCTCCCCTAGCGCCTCCCTGACCAGGCCGAGGTTGAGCTGCTCCAGGTAACGAAGGCCGCCGTGGATGAGCTTGCTCGACCGGGACGAGGTCCCGGAGCCGAAGTCCCTGGCCTCGACCAGGCCGGTGGACAGCCCGCGGGTAGCGGCGTCCAGCGCCACCCCCGCACCGACGATCCCGCCGCCGACCACCAGCACCTCGTGCTCGGTCGCCGCGAGGTCGGCGAGCGCTGCCGCGCGCTCGGCCGGCCCGAGCCTGACCGTCGTTCCGCCTCCGGCCATCACAGTCCGAACGCTACCGGCTCGGGCCATGCCCGGCGCCGGCCGGCCCGAATCGCCCCGCCCCCGGCAAGGCCCGCATGGTCAGCGGCGCTGCGCGCTCGGCGTCACGACCACCTCGACCCGCTGGAATTCCTTGAGGTCGGAGTACCCGGAGGTGGCCATGGTCCGGCGCAGCGCGCCCATCAGGTTCATCGAGCCGTCGGCGACCGTGGACGGGCCGTGCAGGATCTGCTCGATGGTGCCGACCGTGCCGACCTGCAGCCTGGCGCCGCGCGGCAGTTCCGGGTGGTGCGCCTCGCTGCCCCAGTGGTAGCCGTTGCCGGGAGCCTGCGCGGCGCGGGCGAACGGCGAGCCGACCATCACCGCGTCGGCGCCGAGCGCGAGGGCCTTGGCGATATCGCCGCTGCGGGTCATGCTGCCGTCCGCGATCACGTGCGCGTACCGGCCGCCGGACTCGTCAAGATAGTCGCGCCGGGCGGCCGCGACATCGGCGATCGCCGTGGCCATCGGCACGGCGACGCCGAGCACCGCCGCGGTGGTGTGCCCCGAGCCGCCGCCGAATCCGGTCAGGACGCCAGCGGCGCCGGTCCGCATCAGATGCAGCGCCGCCGTGTACGTCGCGCACCCGCCGACGATGACCGGCACGTCCAGCTCGTAAATAAACTGCTTGAGATTGAGCGGTTCGGACTGGCCGGACACGTGCTCGGCCGACACGGTGGTGCCGCGGATGACGAAGATGTCCGCGCCCGCGTCGATGACCGCCTTGTAGTACCGCACGGTCCGCTGCGGGGAGAGCCGGGCGGCTGCCGTGACGCCGGCCGCCCGCACTTCGGAGATCCGGCGCCCGATCAGCTCTTCCTTGATCGGCTCGGCGTAGATTTCCTGGAGCCTGCGGGTGGCGGCCTCGTCATCGAGCTCGGCGGCCTCGGCCAGCAGCGGCTCGGGATCGTCGTACCGGGTCCACAGGCCCTCCAGGTCGAGCACGGCCAGCCCGCCGAGCCTGCCGATCTCCATCGCGGTGCGCGGCGAGACGACGCTGTCCATCGGGGCGACGACCAGCGGAAGCTCGAACCGGTAGGCGTCGATCTGCCAGGCCATCGACACCTCCTCCGGATCCCTGGTCCGGCGGGACGGCACGATGCCTATCTCGTCCAGGGCATAGGCCCGGCGGCCGCTCTTGCCGCGGCCGATTTCCACCTGCGTCACGTCCGCCGACCGCCGTAGTTCGGCGCTTCCGCGATCATCTGGATGTCGTGCGGGTGGCTCTCCTCCAGCCCGGCGCCGGTGATCTGGGTAAACCTGGCCTCCTGCAGCTCGGCGATGGACCGCGCGCCGCAGTAGCCCATCGCGGCGCGGAGGCCGCCGACGAGCTGGCCGGCCACGACGGCCAGCGGGCCGCGGTAGGGCACCTGGCCCTCGACGCCCTGCGGGACCAGGTTGTCCTCGCTCAGCACGTCGTCCTGGAAGTAGCGGTCCTTGGAATACGAGCCGCCGCGCTCCGCGTTCCGCAGGGCCGCGAGCGATCCCATCCCCCGGTAGAGCTTGAACTGCTTGCCCTGGATGAACACCATCTCGCCGGGGCTCTCCTCGCAGCCGGCCAGCAGGCCGCCGAGCATGACCGTGTCGGCGCCGGCCGCGATGGCCTTGGCGATGTCGCCGGAATACTGCAGGCCGCCGTCGCCGATGACGGGGACGCTGACTGCCCTGGCCGCCTGGGCGGCCTCGTAGATCGCGGTGACCTGCGGTACCCCGACGCCGGCCACCACCCGGGTGGTGCAGATCGAGCCGGGGCCGACGCCGACCTTGACTGCGTCGGCGCCCGCGTCGATCAGCGCCTGCGCGCCGGCCCGGGTGGCCACGTTCCCGCCGACCACGTCGACCGAGACGTTGGCCTTGACCTGGGCGACCATGTCAAGCACCGACTGGGCATGGCCGTGCGCGGTGTCCACCACGAGGAAGTCGGCACCGATGTCGGTCAGCGCCTGCGCCCGGCGCTTGGCGTCCTCGCCGACGCCGATCGCCGCGCCGACGACCAGGCGCCCTTGGCGATCCTTGGTGGCATTCGGGAATTTCTCGCTCTTGGTGAAGTCCTTCACGGTGATCAGCCCGCGTAGCCGCCCCGCCTCGTCGGTCAGCGGCAGCTTCTCGATCTTGTTCCGGCTGAGCAGCCGCAGCGCCTCGTCCCGGCCGGCCCCGACCGGCGCGGTGACGAGCGGCATCGGCGTCATGACCTCCGTGACCCGGCGAGCGCGGCCCGCCTCGAAGCGGATGTCCCTGTTGGTGACGATGCCGAGGAGCACGCCGTCGGCGGCGGTCACCGGCACGCCGGAGATGCGGTAGCGGGCGCAGAGCCGCTCTACGTCGGCCACGGTGGCGTCCGGGCCGCAGGTCACCGGGTTGGTGATCATGCCAGCCTCGGACCGCTTCACCATGTCGACCTGTTGCGCCTGGTCCTCGATCGACATGTTGCGGTGCAGCACGCCGACGCCGCCCTGGCGGGCCATGGCGACCGCCATCCGCGCCTCGGTGACGGTATCCATCGCCGAGGAGACCAGCGGGACGCTGAGGGTGATGTGGCGGCTGAGCCGGCCGGTGATGTCGGCCTCGTTCGGCAGGATGGCCGAGTGAGCGGGCAGCAGCAGCACGTCGTCGAAGGTCAGGGCCGGCGGGGCGAATTTGGCGGCCTCAGTCATGTCACTTTCCGTGGGATGGCTGCGAGACATGCTTCATCCTAGTGACAGCGCCGCGTTACTGGCGCGTTCGCGTGCCGGCGGTCAGGCGATCCATTCCTCGCGCGCGATCGCGCGCAGCCGCGCCAGCGCGCGGTGCTGCGCCACCCGGACGGCTCCGGCCGACATCCCGAGCGCGTTTCCCGTTTCCTCGGCGGACAGCCCGGTGACGATGCGGAGCACCAGCAGCTCGCGCTGCTGGACCGGCAGCTTGGCGAGCAGCGCCATGGCTCGCTTGGCCTCGATGTAGGCCAGCACGACGTCCTCCGGCCCGGGCCCGTCGTCCGGGCCGTCGGGAAGGTCTTCGGTCGGGATGGCCAGCCTGCCCGCGGTCCGCACGGCATCGGCCACTTTGTGCGATGCGATACCGAACACGAATGACGCGAACGGCCGGCCCATATCGCGATAGCGCGGAAGCGCGGAAACGACCGCAAGGCAGACCTCTTGCGCAACATCGTCGGCCACATGATAGTGCCCGGTAATCCGGCCGAGACGGGACCGGCAGTACCGGACCACCATCGGCCGGATATGTTGCAGCAGGGATTCGATTGCGGCGGGCTGACCGCGGGCCGCCAGCGCGGTCAGATCGCGAAGACTGTTCCGATCACCCCCATCTAGCTGCGATCCGAGCCGTTCCCCCTGGGCCACTGGCCGCACAGCGCATGCCTCCGTCACGAAGCTTTGATGCCCAGTTAAACGGAGTGGAATCTCGCCTCGGCGGCAACAGAAAGGTCACATTGATGTGACGCGAAGATATGTAAGCCAACCTGAATAACAATGTGTAATTAACTAACTACTCTACGTATTCGTAGCGGCTTCCTGATACCCGGGTTATTACGTGACGTGCCATTGAGCCCGCTGATCGGCAAAAAGATTGCATTCGGCCGGTAATGGCCTGACCGGCAGGCGGCCCCGGCACCGACCAGAGCATCGCCGCGCTTGTCCGGCAGGCGGGCGGAACCCGGTGCACGTCGCCCCTGGCCGTCGTGGCGACGGGCCGGCCGGACAGGGCGGCCCAGATTGCCGCCACGGCGCTGGTGCCCAAAATGCCCGGCCGGCGCGCCAGGTGGCGCGCCGGCCGGGCATCCGGGCAGAGACGTCCTCAGCGCCGCGGGTCAGTGCCCGTGGCCGTGCCCGTGGCCGCCGCCAGCGCCCGCTGGCTCCTTCTCCGGCTTTTCCGCCACCAGGACCTCGGTGGTCAGCAGCATGCCGGCAATGGACGCGGCGTTGAGAACCGCCGAGCGGGTCACCTTGACCGGGTCGATCACGCCGCCGGCCACCATGTCGCCGTATTCGCCGGTGGTCACGTTGAAGCCATGGCCGGCCGGCAGCCCGGCCACATGGGCAACCACGACGCCGCCCTCGGCGCCGGCGTTCACGGCGATCCAGCGGAGCGGCGCGGACAGCGCCCGGCGCACGACCTGGACGCCGACCGCCTCATCCCCGGTCATGCCCAGGTCGCCGAGGCTGCTCGCGGCCCTGACGAGCTCGCTGCCGCCGCCGGGGATGATGCCTTCCTCGATGGCCGCGCGGGTCGCCGAGATGGCGTCCTCGAGCCGGTGCTTCTTCTCCTTCAGCTCGACCTCGGTCGCCGCGCCGACCCGCAGCACGGAGACGCCGCCGGACAGCTTGGCCAGCCGCTCCTGCAGCTTCTCCCGGTCCCAGTCGGAGTCGGTGTCCTCGATCTCGGCGCGGATCTGCCGGATCCGGTCGTCGATCGCCGCCTGGTCGCCCGCCCCGTTGATGATCGTCGTGTTGTCCTTGTCCACCACGATCCGGCGGGCCGAGCCGAGCGTGTCAAGGCCGACGAGCTCGAGCTTGAGCCCGACTTCCTCGCTGACGACCTCGCCGCCGGTCAGCACCGCTATGTCGGCGAGCATCGCCTTCCTGCGGTCACCGAATCCCGGCGCCTTCACGGCGACCACCGGGAGCAGGCCGCGGATCTTGTTCACGACCAGGGTCGACAGTGCCTCGCCGTCGACGTCCTCGGCCACCACCAGCAGCGGCTTCTTCGTCTGCGCGATCTGCTCGAGCAGCGGCAGGAAGTCGGCCATCGCCGAGATCTTGCCGGCGTGCAGCAGGACGTACGCATCCTCGAGGACAGCCTCCATCCGCTCCTGGTCGGTGATGAAGTAAGCCGAAATGTAGCCCTTGTCGAACTGCAGGCCCTCGGTGAACTCCAGCTCCAGCCCCATCGTCGGCGATTCCTCGACGGTGATGACGCCGTCCTTGCCGACCTTGGCGAACGCCTCGGCGATGATCTCGCCGATCCGGCTGTCCTGCGCGGAGACCGTGGCGACGTGCGCGATCTCGTCCTGCTCCTCGACCTCGCGCGCGACCTTGAGCAGGCGGTCCGACACGGCGGTCGCCGCGGCGTCGATCCCGCGCTTCATCGCCATCGGGTTGGCGCCCGCGCTCACCGACCGCAGCCCCTCCTTGACCATGGCCTGCGCCAGCACGGTCGCGGTGGTCGTCCCGTCGCCCGCCACGTCGTTGGTCTTGGTGGCGACCTCCTTGGCGAGCTGAGCACCGAGATTCTCGTTCGGGTCCTCAAGCTCTACCTCGCGCGCGACGGTCACGCCGTCGTTGGTGATGGTCGGCGCGCCCCATTTCTTGTCGATAACTACGTTGCGGCCCTTGGGGCCCAGCGTCACCTTGACAGCGTCCGCAAGGTGGTTGACGCCACGCTCCAGCGCGTGGCGCGCATCCTCGTCGAACTCCAAGCTCTTGGCCATGAGTACCTCAGACTACGTATATGGAGACATGTGGATGGATGTGGCTCACATGACGCCGCCCCGGACAGGCCTGCCGACCCGCGGAGGTATCTCCGCGGGACCGCGAGCCGATCCGGGGCGGCGGGCACGCATGCATGCCCGGCGCGGGCGTGCCCGCGCCGCATGATCTACTCGCTACTTCTCGATGATGGCGAGCACGTCGCGGGCGGAGAGCACGAGGTACTCCTCGCCGCTGTACTTGACCTCAGTGCCGCCGTACTTGCTGTACAGCACGACGTCGCCGACCTTCACGTCCATCGGGACGCGCTTGGCGCCTGCATCATCGAACCGGCCCGGGCCCACCGAGATGACTTCGCCCTCCTGGGGCTTCTCCTTCGCGGTGTCCGGGATGACCAGGCCGGATGCGGTGGTCTGCTCAGCTTCGAGCGGGCGCACCACGATCCGGTCTTCGAGCGGCTTGAGAACAACCTTGGTGGCGGTCGTCACGATCTGACCTCCCCCTCCGAAAAGGGCTAGCTGAGAATTACTTAGAGAGGGCGACCATGGCGGCCTGCCGTCGCGGGTGCCAGACCAGCCTCGTCGCATTAGCACTCTATCCTATCGAGTGCCAGTTCCGAACATTAGCGTCGCCGCGCGCGCTCGTCAAACGGCCACGGCGGAGCACGTGGGATTACGCTTCAGGAACTACCGGGCGGCCGCAGGCTCAGCGCCGGCCCGGCCAGGCCGCGGGAACGCGTCGCACGAGCCAGCAAACAGAAGATTTAACGGGGGTACCGGTGAGCATCGACGCCCTGATCGCGCGGATGACCGCCCAGCTCGATGAACTGCGCCAGGCACGCGACGGCCGGGCCGCGTTCCACGCGACCTACCTGCGGACCACTCGCGCTGTCGCGGACGCGCTGCGGGCCGGCGCCTTCCTCGACGCCAACTGGGTGGAGCGCTGGGACGTGGCGTTCGCCGGGCTTTACCTGGACGCACTCGACGCGGACCGGCGCGGCGACCCGGTGCCGCGGCCGTGGGCCGTCGCGTTCGCGGCGGCGGCCGGCCCGCGCAGCCTGCCCGCGCTGCAGCATGTCCTGCTCGGCATGAACGCGCACATCAACTACGACCTGCCGCAGGCACTGCTGGCGGTGATCAGCGACGACGAGTTCGGCGACCCGTCGGTGCTGGCCCGGCGGGAAGCCGACCACCGCAAGATCGACGAGGTGCTCGCCGCCAGGGTCCGGGCGGAGGACGACGAGCTGCGCGAGCTTGGCGAGCGCTCGTGGCAGGACACCGTCCTGCAGCCGCTGAACCGCGCGGCCACCCGGCGTTTCCTGCGCGAGTCACGGACCAAGGTGTGGCTCAACGCCGCGACACTGAGCCGCAGCCGCCGCGAGGGCCAGCCCGCCTACGCGGTCAGGCTCGCGCAGCTCGAGGAGCTCAGCGCCGCGCGGGTGGCCGACCTGGTCCGGCCGGGCCCCGTGCTGCTCCGGCTGGCCACCCGCGGCTTCGGGGTGCTGCTGGACCACGCGGCCGGGCAAGCGCGCGCGACGCGCGGCCTGCGGCTGCCCCGCCGTGCGCCGGCCGGGCCCGCAGCGGCCCGCCCGGAGGCGGCCGGTGGCGCGGCAGCCCGGCTCGCGGCCGCGCGGGCAGCCGCGGCCCGGCTTACCGGCGGGCGGCTGGCGGCGGTGCGGCAGCCAGGGAGCCGCCAGGCCAGCCCGCTGCGCTCGTTCGACCCGGTGCTGGTCGGGCGGCTGGAGTGCGCCCTGTGGATGGCGTATTACCGGCACCGCTGGCCGCAGTTCCTGGTGCTGAGCGTCCGGGTGGTGCATGCCGCGTTCCGGATGAGCTGGACCCGGACGCTGCACGGAGCCTGGCTCTTGCTGCGGGCCAACCAGCTGTGGGCCCCGGCCGACAACGACCCGGACGGCGCCCGGCGCTGCATGCGCCGTTTCTACGCCCTGCTGCGGCTCTCACATGGCGAGCCGGCCAACCCGGCCCGTGCCGCCCGGCTGGAGGTCGAATGGTGGCGGGTGCACCGCGCGCACACCCGCGGCGAGCTGGACGGCGACGTGGCTCCGCTAGTCTCCGCGCTGTCCCGGCTGTACGCCGAGGTCTACGGGCGGCCGCAGTCCGAGCTGCGGGCAGCCGCCCTGCACCGGGCGCGGGCGATGGATGTCTCCGACAAGTGGGTGGGCCAGGGCTGTGACCCGGCCAGCCCGCTGGTCCGCGAGGAACGGGCCCTGCTGGTCCGCTCCTACGCCGAACTGCTGGCCGCGGTGCACGCCTGACCCAGCCAGCACCCGCGCACATGGTGCCGGGTCACACGGTGCCGGGTCACACGGTGCCGGGTCACACGGTGCCGGGTCACATGGTGCCGGGTCACATGGTGCCGGGTCACACGGTGACGCTGGTCACCGGCAGCGCCGAGTCCGCGGCGAAGTCGAGCCGCGACGGCGCCGCGCCGCGCTCGACAAGCTCGGCGCCGAGCGCGGCCACCATCGCGCCGTTGTCGGTGCACAGGCCGGGGCGGGGAACCCGGAGCCCGATGCCGGCCGCCGCGCAGCGCTGTTCGGCGAGCGCCCGGAGCCGCGAGTTGGCCGCTACCCCGCCGCCGATCACCAGGTGGCCGACGCCGTGTGCCCGGCAGGCATCCACCGCCTTGCGGGTCAGCACGTCGGCTACGGCCTCCTGGAACGAGGCGGCGACGTCGGGAACGGAGACGGCCAGCCCCGCTTGCTGCCTGGCCTCGACCCAGCGGGCCACCGACGTCTTCAGCCCGGAGAAGGAGAAGTCGAAGGTCTGATCCCGGTACTTGCCCCGCGGGAACTCGACCGCGCCGGGGTTGCCTGCCCGCGCCGCGGCGTCGATCGGCGGGCCGCCGGGAAACGGCAGGCCGAGCAGCCGGGCGACCTTGTCGAAGGCCTCGCCCGCCGCATCGTCGATCGTTGCCCCGAGCGGCACTACCTCGGCGCCAATCTCGGGCACGAGCAGCAGTGACGAATGCCCCCCGGAGACCAGCAGGGCGATGACCGGGGCTGGCAGCGGGCCGTGTTCCAGCTGGTCGACGGCGATATGCGCGGCCAGGTGGTGCACGCCGTACAGGGGCCTGCCCAGCGCGAGGGCGTAGGCCTTCGCCGCGCATGCCCCCACGAGGAGCGCACCGGGCAGGCCGGGGCCTGCGGTCACCGCGATCGCGTCCACGTCGGCAAGCCGGACGCCGGCCATGGCCAGCGCACGGTCCACGGCGGGCACCATCGCCTCCAGGTGCGCCCTGCTGGCCACCTCGGGAACGACACCGCCGAACCTGGCGTGCTCGGTCACGCTGGAGGCGACCGCGTCGGCGAGCAGTTCACGGCCGCGGACCAAGCCCGCGCCGGTCTCGTCACAGGAGGTCTCGATGCCGAGGACCAGCGGGGCGGTCACTGGCTGCCGCCGGGCGCGGCGTTGCCACCGGGCTGCGTGCTCCCGGCGCCGGGCTGCGTGCTCCCGGCGCCGGGCTGCGTGCTCCCGGCGCCGGGCTGCGTGCTCCCGGCGCCGGGCTGCGCGTTCCCGCCGCCGAGGCTGAGGTTCTTGCGCATCACCACGGCATCGGTGCCGGACGGCTGGTAGTAGCCGCGGCGAATCCCGATCTTGGTGAAGCCGTAGCGCAGGTAAAGCTGCTGTGCCCGGGTGTTATCGGCGCGCACCTCCAGGAAGACCTCGGTGCAGCCGCGCCGCGCAGCCTCCGCGAGCAGCGCCTCCAGCAGGGCCGATCCGGTTCCCTGGCCCCACCGGTCACCGGCCACCGCCAGCGTCAGCACGTCGCCCTGGGTCCCGGCCGCGAGCAGGCCCGCGTAGCCGGCGACGACCCCCTGGTCCTCGGCTACCAGGTAGTGACGGCTCTGCGGCTGCCGGGCGAGCTCCCCCGCGAGCATCTGCCGCGACCAGGCCTCTTCCCCGAAGAGCTCACGCTCAAGCTCGAGCACCGCGGCTATGTCGGCCGTCGTCATCGGCCGCAGCCTCGCGGTCATGACGGCGTCACCCGCTTCGGCGGGCCGGGGATCCGCGCGTCGGGCCTGCGCAGGTACAACGGCTCGGCCGGGAGAGTGGGCTCGCCACCGGCTATCCGTTCTGCCGTGAGGATGGCCAGCCAGGCGGCCGAAGGGTACGGGGGCTCGATCGGCGCGCCCAGTTCCGCGGGATACAGCAGGGCGCCCTGGCCGGCCACCGGGCAGTCCGCGCCGACCTCGCCCGGCGCGCTCACCTCAGGTCCCCGGACGCGCCGCGCCGTGGCCGTGTAGCGGGCCCAGTAGATCTCCTTGCGCCGGGCATCGGTGGCGACGATGAAGTCGTGGCCCGCCGCCACGGCCTCGCTGGCGCCCGCCCCGCCGTCCGCCGCCCGGCCGGCCACCGCGCGGGCGATCACGTCCAGCGTGCAGGCACCGTGCACGGGAACGCCGAGCGCGCTGCCGAGCACCCGTGCGGTGACCAGTCCAGCCCGTAGTCCGGTATAGGGCCCTGGCCCCACTCCGACCGCGATCCCGGTGAGGTCGGCAGCCACGGCGCCGGCCGCGGCAAGAATGCTGCTGATCGACGTGGCCAGCAGCTCACCGTGCCGGCGGGCGTCCACCGCCGACTCCTCGGCGAGCACGCGCTCGCCATCGTGCAGCGCGACGGTCACCGCCGGGGTGGCGGTGTCGAACGCGATCAGCAGCACGGTTGACCAGCGTAGGTCACGCGGCCACCGGCAGCGTCCTGGCGGCCCCGGGCATGATTCAGCGCAGCCCGGCGAGAACCTGGCGGGCGGCGGTCACCGCACCCGCCTCGAGTTGCCGGACCGAGACCGGGCCGTAGCCGCGCGCCGCGTGGTCGAGGCCCTGGAACGCCACGGTCACCAGCACGTTGTGCTTGCGCACGACCATCGTGATCAGGTCCGTCCTGCCCCGGCCGTCGTGCACCACCTGGAGCGCGCTGAACGCGGCATCGCCCAGACGGGAGAGCGGGGTAATGGTCGCCTTCGGCCGGTGCGTGGCCCTGGGCGGGTTAGCCAGCCCCTGCCGGGCATTGCCGTAGCTGTCGATGGCGCTGAAGGTGGCGCTGCCGTTGCCCGTCGCCAGCAGGCTTGGCGCGTACGCCTGGGCGGTCACCTCGAGCACGCGGAACAGCGGCCTGGCGTCCAGTGTCCAGGTGCACTGGCTTTCGGCGCGGCTGCCGCCGGCGGTGAGCACCCTGGCCCGCGATCCGGGCAGGTACTGGTCCAGCGTGCCGACGGATATCACCTGGCAGGCGTTCGGCACCGACCGGAAGTCCCCCGGCTGATAGGTGGTGACGAAGTTGCTGTGCCGTGGGGCGGGCGCCCTGGGCCCGAAGAGTTGCCAGGCGCCGGCGCCGATGAACGCGACCGCGATCGCGACGCCTCCCCAGGTGTAGATCTTGCGCCGGGCCTTTCTCGCCCGCGCGGCCACCGCCCGCCTGGGCCGTCGCCCCGGACCCGGCCCGGCCGGGGGCATGCCGCCGGCCTCGCCGAACTCATCGGCTTCATGGTCCTGCCAGCGCGGAACGGGTGATCCGCCGCCTGGGCGGGCCGGCCGGAACACGCGCCCCTCGCGGGGCGGGCGGCGTGGGGCGATGCTCAGGCCTGCCCACGGGGGCAGATCCTGATCCAGGTCGTCGTCGAGACCTGGATCAGGGCCGCCATAGTCGGCCGCGCGCCGCCGCGTAGCTGGCTGCTCGGGCCAGCGGGACGCGGGCATCCGGGCGGGGCGGCGGGGCGGGGGCCCCTGCTGAGCCACGGCACGCCTCCGGGAAGGACATCGGACCGTGCGGGACCACGGCAAGCTGACAGGCGACGCCCGCAGTTTAGTGGTGCGGACGGTCCGGGGGTCGGACAGATCGGAACTATAGAACCTCCGCTGCGCCCAATAGGGCGAGATGGACGGATTCGGCCGCTGCGGACCATCGCGCGCCCCGGCCGGTCAGCCGCACCGCCCGCGGCTCGTCGTCGGGATCGGAGAAACCCCCGGCCGTACCCCCCGCAGCCAGCACGGCCTCCGCACCCGAGGCACCCCCGGTTGCCTTGGCCGGGGCGCCGTCATCATCGCCCGGCTCGCTGCCAGCATTGCCCGGCGCACCGTCGCCGGCCCGGCCAGCGGTCGCATGCCTGGGCAGGCTGATCGTGACCTCCAGCCAGCTCGGCGCGAGCCCCTCGGCAAGCCCGCCGCCCCACTCCACCACGGTGACTGAGCTGTCCAGGTCCGCGTCCAGGTCCAGGTCGTCCACCTCGGCCGGGCTGCTCAGCCGGTAGGCGTCCACGTGCACGAGGGCGGGGCCGCCGCGCAGCGCGGGGTGGGTCCGGGCGATCACGAACGTGGGCGAGGTTACCGGGCCGCGCACATCGAGCCCGTCGCCGATGCCCTGGACCAGCGTGGTCTTCCCGGCGCCCAGCTGCCCGTTGAGCACGATCAGGTCGCCGGAGCGCAGCAGCGCGGCCAGCCGGCGGCCCAGCCAGCGCATCCGTGCCGCCGTCGGGACGCAGATCTCCGCCAGCAGGCGCGGCGCTGGCTCGCCGGTCCGGGTCAACGGCTGGCCCGCCGGCCGCGCGACCGCCCGTTCGCGGAGCCGCCGGCCACCGCCTCGGCGACCAGGCTGGTGATCGCCTCGTTGACCTCGCCTGGCCGCTCGAGAATGACGAGGTGGCCCGCCCCGGGCAGCCGAATGAGCCGCGCGCCGGGTATTTCGGCGGCCAGCCGCTCGGTCAGCGAGGCGGGCACAAGGCGATCGCTGCCCCCCGCCACCACGGTGACCGGCACGCGGCCGAGCACGCCCTGTACGGCTTCCTTGTCGTGATCACGCAGCGCGAGGAAGAAATCAGCGACGACGTTCACGGGCGTGGCGCGAATCATCCGCTCAAGGAAGTCCACCAGCGCCGGGCTCGTCCTGCCGTCGCCGAAGCCGATGTACTTGGTGCCGAGGAATGCCAGGTCACCGGCGGCCTGACGGCTCCGCTCGACCAGCGCGGCCAGCCTGCCCTTGGCGACGCCGCGCAGCACTGGCGCGGCCGCCGGCCGCGCCAGCGGCCGCAGCGGCCCGGGTAGCCACCCGGTGGGGTCGACGCCGCTGGCCGCGGTGGCGATGAGGACTACCCCGATGACCTTGGTTCCGAACAGGCCGGGGTACTGGTCAGCGAGCGCCATGATCGTCATGCCGCCCATGGAGTGGCCGGCGAGCACGACCGGGCCACGGCCTGGGGCAACGGCCCTGAGCACCGTGTGCAGGTCGGTGCCGAGCTGGTCGATGCTGGAATGCTCCGGGAGTGACCTGCCGGATCTGCCGTGACCGCGCTGGTCCCAGAACACCAGCCGGCCGATGCCCTGCAGGTCCCTGCGCTGGTAGTGCCAGCAATCCTGGTTCAGCGTGTAGCCGTGGCAGAAGATGACCGTGGCGGGCGCGTCGTCCGGCCCGTTGATCTCTACATGCAGGGGCACGCCGTCGTCGGCGAGCACGGCGAGCGCATTGCCGCGCAGTTCGCCGAGCGGCTCCGCCGCCTCCGGATCCGGCTCCAGCCGCTGACGGCCGACCGCTATCCGCTCGGCCGCGATGATGACGCCAGTCCCGGCGGCCACGGCACCGACGACCAGGCCGGCAGCGCCGGTGATCCGCCACCACCTGGGCATCTGACCTCCCGTTACGAAATCACGCCGGGCGACGCCGCCAGCTCCTGCGCATCGGTTACTCCAGAGTAGCTTCTGGGTACCCGGCCGGCGAACCTCGTCACGATCTCATAGGAGAGCGTGCCGAGCGCATCCGCCCACTGCTGGGCGGTGGGCTCGCCGGAGTCCCCGGGGCCGAACAGCACCACCTCGTCCCCGGCCGACACCACGGCGTCGCCGAAGTCGAGCACGAACTGGTTCATGCAGACGGTGCCGGCGATCGCCCACCGCCGCCCGCGGACCTGCACCTGCGCCACGCCGGAGGCGTTCCTCGGTACTCCCTCGGCGTAGCCGAGCGGAACCAGGCCGAGCGTGCTCCGCCCGGCCGTCACATGGTGCAGCCCGTACGACACCCCGGTGCCCGGGGGCACCTGCTTGACCAGGACCAGCCTGGCCCGCAGCGTCATGGCCGGGCGCAGCCAGTCCGGCAGGTCGCCGGGCAGGGTGGACAGGCCGACCACGGCGCCGCCGGGCCGGACCAGGTCGAACCACGTGTCTGGCAGCGTCAGGGTTGCCGGGGTGTTGGCCAGGTGACGCACCTCAGGCCGGGCACCGGCCCGCTCGGCCACCTCAACGGCGCTGCGGAACGCCGCCAGCTGCCCGTCGATCGAGGGGTGCCCGGGAACGTCCGCGCAGGCGAGGTGCGACCAGATCCCGGTGACCCGGACCTGCCCGGCGGCCTCGGCGGCCAGTGCGGCCGATACCAGGGCGGGCCAGTCCTCGGCGGTCGCGCCGCCCCTGGACATGCCGGTGTCCGCCTTCAGATGCAGGCGCGCCGGGCGGCCTGCCCGCTGCGCCGCGGCCGCGATCTGGCCGACCACCGCGACAGACCCGGCGGACAGGTCAATGCCCCGGCGGACGGCTTCCTCGTGCGGGGCGTCCGGCGCGGCGAGCAGGCACAGCACGGGAACCGTGAGGCCGGCCCGCCGCAGCGCCAGCGCGTCGCCGGTCTGCACAACGCCGAGCCAGTCCGCGCCGCCGGCCACCGCCGCCATCGCGGTCTGAACCATTCCGTGGCCGTAGCCGTCGGCTTTGACCACAGCCATCAGCTGCGGGCCGCCGACGTGCCGGCGGAGCGCCGCGACATTCTCCTTGATCGCGCCCAGATCGATGAGTGCTTCCGGATGACCGTCCATGACGTCCCAGTGTGCCAGCAGCTCAGCATGCCAGGCGGCGATCCGCCCCGGCCGGATCTGCACCTCTTGTCCGGACGTGATAAGCACGGGACATGGTCGAACTCATTCCACGGCAGGTACTTTTCGGCAATCCTGAGCGGATCAGCCCCCGGATCTCCCCCGACGGGACGCAGCTGGCCTGGATCGCGCCCAGTGACGGGGTGCTGAACGTCTGGGTCGCGCCGGCGGGCACGGGACAGGGCGAGGGCATCGACTGGTCCGCCGCGCGCGTCGTGACCGATGACTCCGATCGCGGCATCCGGATGTTCGCCTGGGCGCATGACGGCCGGCATCTGCTGTACCTGCAGGACACCGGCGGCGACGAGAACTGGCGTCTGCACGATGTCGACCTCGCGACGATGCAGCGGCGCGACCTTACCCCCTTCGACAATGTCCAGACTCAGCTCATCGCCGGGGAGAAGAAGTTCCCGACGGAGATCCTGGTCGGGCTGAACAGGGACAACCCGCAGCTGCATGACGTCTACCGGCTCGATCTCACCACCGGCGAGCTGACGAAGGAGGTGGAGAACCCCGGATTCGTCGGCTGGGTCGCGGACAGCCAGCTGGTGGTGCGCGCCGGGGTCGCGCCGCAGCCCGATGGCGGCCTCGTGCTCATGGTCCGCGGCGGCGACGGCGACGAGTGGCGGTCGCTGCTGTCCATCGACGCGGAGGACGCGCTGACCAGCGGGCCGGTCGCGTTCAGCGAGGACGGCACGTCGATGCTGGTGATGAGCTCGGTCGGGACGAACACCGGCCGGCTGGTCCGCCTGAACCTGGCGACGGGCGACGCCGAGGTGCTCGCCGAGGATCCGGAGGCGGACGTCACCGGCATCAGGCTGCACCCGGACACCCGTGAGCCGCAGATCGTCACCTTCCTCAAGGACCGGTCCGAGTACCGCGTCCTCGACCCTGACGTGGCTGACGACCTGGCGGCGATCCGCGCCCTGCACCCGGGCGATCCGTCGTTCGACGACGCTGACGACACGGACGCGACCTGGCTGATCCGGTTCACCACCGACACCGGCGCGGTCCCGTTCTTCAGCTACGACCGGGAGACCCGCACGGGGCGGTTCCTGTTCGAGACCCGTCCCGAGCTCGCCCGCTACGAGCTGGCCCCGATGGAGCCTTTCTCCTTCACCGCCAGGGACGGCCTCACCATCCACGGCTATGCCAGCTTCCCGCCCGGCGCCGGCCGGGAAGGGCTGCCGACGGTGCTCAACGTGCACGGCGGCCCCTGGGCGCGCGACGCCTGGGGCTTCGATCCCGAGGCGCAGTGGCTGGCCAACCGCGGCTACCTGTGCATCCAGGTGAACTATCGCGGCTCGACCGGGTACGGCAAGGCGTTCGTCAACGCCGGCGACCGGGAGTGGGGCGGCCGGATGCACGACGACCTGGTGGACGCGATCGCGCATATCACCGGCCAGGGCTGGGCCGATCCCGCCCGGATAGCGATCTATGGCGGCTCCTACGGCGGCTATGCCGCCCTGGTCGGGGCGGCGTTCACCCCGGAACTGTTCCGCTGCGCCGTCGATATCGTCGGCCCCTCCAACCTGAAGACCCTGATCGAGACGGTCCCGCCGTACTGGGCTCCGATGATCTCCCAGTTCCACCGGCGGCTTGGCGACCCGGCGAAGGACGCCGACTTCCTCTGGTCCCGGTCACCGCTGTCGCGTGCGGACAACATCAGCATTCCGCTGCTCATCGCCCAGGGAGCCAACGACCCCCGGGTGAAGCAGGCCGAGTCGGAACAGATCGTCGCCGCGCTCAAGGCGGCCGGGATCGACCACGAGTACATGCTCTTCCCCGACGAGGGCCACGGCTTCGCCAAGCCGGAGAACCGGCTGCGTTTCTATGCCGCGGCCGAGCGGTTCCTGGCCAAGCACCTCGGCGGGCGTGCCGAGGAGTAAAGACCACCGGCCGGGCGATCAGCCCGTCGCCGCGGCGACCAGGCGGATGGCCGCGGGCAACGCCTCGATCAGGTCGGCGGCACCGATAGGTGCGCCCTCCGACACCGGGCGGCTGCCGCCCGCCGCCCCCCGCGTCCCGGAGGCGCCTGCCGCCGCCAGCCGCGCGGCCATCCCGTGCAGGTACGCGCCGACGGCCGCCGCCTTCGGCGGTGCCAGGCCCTGCGCGAGCAGCGACCCGGCTAGCCCGGACAGCACGTCCCCGGATCCTGCGGTCGCGAGCCAGCCGGTGCCGGTGGCGTTGACCAGCACCGGCGGGCTCCCCGAGGCGCTGGCGATCACTGTGGTCGAACCCTTGAGCAGCACGGTCACGCCCAGCTCGGCAGCGGCCCTGCTGGCATGCTCCAGGCGCCTGGCCTCCACCGCCGCCCGGTCGCAGTGCAGCAGCCTGGCCAGCTCGCCGGCGTGCGGCGTGATCAGCGTCGGCGCCGGGCGCGGCAGCAGCTCCGGGTGGTCAGCGAGGATGGTGATGCCATCCGCGTCCACCAGGACGGGGAGGCTGGTCGACAGCACGTCGCCCAGCTGAGCTGCCGCCGAAGGATCCGTTCCAAATCCGGGGCCTGCCACCCATGCCTGGACCTGCCCTGCCCCGGCAACTGCCCGCTCCGCGGGCACCTCGGCGCCGACGACGGTCAGCACGGCCTCCGGCCAGTGCTGGCGCACGACGGACGCGGCCGCCTCGGCCGTGACCAGCCGCACCATCCCGGCGCCGCCGCGCACGGCACCGCCAACGGCCAGGTTGGCGGCGCCGGTGAACCTGCTGCTGCCGGCCAGGATCCCGAGCACGCCCCGCCGGTACTTGTCGGTTTCCGCGGTCGGCCGCGGCAGCAGCGCGGCGACGTCCGCCGCCTGCAGCGCGGCAACGTCAGGCGGGCCGAGGAAGGGCGCCAGCCCGATGTCGATCAGCTCGGCCGCGCCCGCGTGCGTCGCGCCCGGGTCGATGAGCAGCCCGGGCTTCCAGGTGCCGAACGTCACGGTCGCATCGGCCCGGACCGCCGCGCCGTGCACCTCGCCGGTGTCAGCGTCGATCCCGCTCGGCAGGTCGACCGCGACGACCAGCGCGCTGGCGGCCGCGGCCCGCGCGGCCAGTGCCGCGGCCGGCTCCCGCAGCCCGCCGCGCCCGCCGATGCCGAGCATGCCATCGACCACCAGGTCAGCGTTGTCGATAAGGCCGGCCACGCGGTCGTTGCCCGCGGCGGCCCCGGCGCCCGGGCCGGTCCTGCCCGCCGTGCCTGCCGTGCCTGCCGCGTTTGCGGTGCCTGCCGCGCTTGCCCTGTCCGTCGCGCTTGCCTTGTCCGTCGCGCTTGCCTTGTCCGTCGCGCTTGCCTTGTCCGCCGCGCTTGCCGGGCCCGCCGCGCTTGCCCTGTCCGCCGCGCTTGCCGGGCCCGCCGCGCTTGCCCTGTCCGCCGCGCTTGCCCTGTCCGCCGCGCTTGCCTTGTCCGCCGCGCTTGCCGGGCCCGCCGCGCTTGCCCTGTCCGCCGCGTTTGCCCTGTCCGCCGCGTTTGCCCTGTCCGCCGCGTTTGCCGTGCCCGTCGCGCTTGCCGGGCCCGCCGCGTTTGCCGGGCCCGCCGCGTTGCCCGCCGCGCTTGCGGTGACCGCCGCGTCCGCCGCGCCGATCAGCCGCCCGCCCGCGCCGCGCAGTGCCGCCGCGCCGCCCTGGTGGACCCGCGGCCCGGTGCTGATCGCGGTCACCACCGCGCCGCGGCGGGCCAGCAGGGCGCCCGCGTAGAGCGCGTCGCCGCCGTTGTCCCCGGTCCCGGCGAGGACGACGATCCGCGAGCCGTATACCTGCCCGAGCAGGCGCGCGCACGCCGAGGCCAGGCCAGCCGCCGCCCGCTGCATCAGCGCGCCGTCGGGCAGCCGGGCCATCAGGGCGCGTTCGGCCTTCCTGACCTCGTCGACAGCGTGGGCGTTCCTCATCGGTGCGCCCCCTCGGCTACCACCATGGCCACGCAGATCCCGCCATCGTGGCTGAGCGAGACGTGCCACGCCTGCACTCCCAGCCGGGCGGCGGCGTCCTGCACGGTGCCGCTGACCTCCAGCAGTGGCCTGCCAAGCTCGTCATGGGCGATGACGGCGTCCGTCCACCGAAGGCCGGGCGGGCCCCCCAGCGCCTTGGCGACCGCCTCCTTCGCGGCAAAGCAGCCGGCCAACGACGCCGCGGGCGCATTGCGTTCGCTTTCAGCGAACAGGCGGGATGCCAGGGCAGGCGTCCGCTCGAGCGCGGCCTCCACCCGGGAGATGTCCGCGATGTCCACGCCGATTCCCACGATCATGGCTTAAGCCTGCCACGACGGGCCTGCGGGCACGGCGGCCCGGCTTGGTCCCGTCGCGCCGAAACCCGTTGCCGATGCCGGCCGCTGCGTCTAGCGTCCGGCCATGGCCGCTCTCATCAAGACCGTCACCTTCGACTGCACCGACGCGCTGGCCCAGGCGAGGTTCTGGGCCAGCGCACTCGGCTCGGATGTCGACGAGGAATCCACCTCCGCGCGGGCCTACGTCGAAGCCGCGGGCTGGGGCGGGCCGAACATGTGGTTCGCCCGGGTGCCCGAGCCGAAGACGGCAAAGAACCGGATGCATTTCGACCTGCGGGCGCCGGGCGCCATGGCTGATGAGGTCCGGCGCCTGACTGCCCTCGGCGCCACCGCGGTCCGGCACGACGCCGCGCATACGGTCATGCAAGACCCCGAGGGCAACGAGTTCTGCGTGGAACCCGGGCCGGCCGGCGAGTCCTAGGCCCAGCCCGGCAACCTCACGGCATTGACCACGGAGCCCCAGCCCGGCAACCACGCCGCGTTGATCGCGCAGCCCCGGCCCCACAACCTCGCGGCATTGACCACGGAGCCCCAGCCCGCCAGCCTCGCCGCGTTGATCGCGCAGCCCCGGCCCCACAACCTCGCGGCATTGACCACGGAGCCCCAGCCCGCCAGCCTCGCGGCGTTGATCGCGCAGCCCCGGCCCCACAACCTCGCGGCATTGACCACGGAGCCCCAGCCCGCCAGCCTCGCGGCGTTGATCGCGGATCATGCGGATGTGGCCGCGGCCATGCGCTGTCCAGGTCACGGACCTCACTCTGGACACCCCCGCAGCCTCCGTCCGCCGCGAGCCGGCCTCATTGCGGCAGCTTGCACGTCCGGCCGCAGCGGCGAGGGGCACCAGCCCAGCCGCGCCGGGCGAGCGCACCGCCGACCTCGGCCGCGACGTGGCACGGTCGCTGGGTCACGTCCGCCCAGCCGTACCGGAGGGTGACCTGCCCCGCCGCGGCGTTCGCGTTGTCCCGTCGGATATCGGTCCAGCGAAGGCTCTCCGGATGCGCGGCCTGCCCGTCAAGCTCCACTATCAACTCGTAGGGCTCGTAGTCGACGTCCTGGTACTGGCGGCGGCCAGCCCTCCGGACGGCGCGCTGCCGTCGCCCCGGCGGCAGCTCGTGCGGGCGCTCGACCTGGTTGACGTAGCGATACTCGAGCAGGGAGTGCACACCATCAGCAGCGAGGCCCAGCACCTCGGACAGTTCGCTGCGCCACCGCACCCGGCTGCGCACGAGCATGGCTGCGCTGATCTTGTCCGGTGTGGTACGACGGCTGCCGCAGGCACGCAATGTCCAGCTGAGAGCCGAGTCCAGGCTGCTGGCCGCGGCCAGATCGAGCACCGTCTCCTCGATCCGGGTCCTGGGCGGCAGCAAGACCGGGTGACGCGCCTCCGGGGCACGTTGCGAATAATGCAGAGAAACCCCATCGATCGCGGCGACCCGGTTGCCGCTTCGGACCGTTACGTGAATCACCGGCGCTGGCTGCACCGTTAGCCCGTGCAGTTCGGCGGCCGTATGGTGACTGAGCACAGCGGTGGGACCGGCACGCAGCACGGCCGCCCACAGCCAGGCGAGCCGCCCTGGGTCGCCGCTGAAGGTCGCGTAAACGCCGAGATGCAGCCGTTGCCAGTGGCCGTGGCGCAGCCGGGCGGTGATAGCGCTGTCGGTCAGTCCCATGCTGATGGCTTGCGGCCTGGACAACACCCCGTGCTGAAGCACCAGAAGGTCATCATCAGGCCGTCGTGCTGTGGCTCTCATCGGACCAGCGTGGCCAGCCCACCCGGTTGAAGCCGCCCGTTTTCTCCCGCTGTGGATAAGCCTCCGGCGCCGCATTCCTGTGGAAAACGATTTGCAGTTACGTTTGTCCACTCTTGAGCGTGGACAAACGTAACTGCAAATGGCGCGGGGGCGACGGGCGGGGGCGGGATGGGGCCCGACGGGCAGGGGCGGGGTGAGGGCGACGGGCGGGGTGAGGGCGACGGGCGGGGGCGGGGTGAGGGCGACGGGCGGCGGGGTGAGGAGGAATGGCCCGCCGCCTGACGGGTGCTCATTCCACGGTGACGGACTTGGCTAGATTGCGCGGCTGGTCGATGTCATGGCCCTTGGCCGCGGCCAGCTCGCAGGCGAACACCTGCAGCGGCACGGTGGTCACCAGCGGCTGCATCAGCGTCGGCACGGCAGGCACCTCGATCAGGGTGTCCGCGTAGGGCGCCACCACGTCGTCGCCCTCATCGGCGATGACGATCGTCCGCGCGCCACGGGCCCTGATCTCCTGGATGTTCGACACGATCTTGTCGTGCAGCGCTGAGCGCCCATCCGGGGAGGGCACAATCACGACGACCGGCAGGTCCTCTTCGATCAGCGCGATCGGCCCGTGCTTGAGCTCGCCGGCCGCGAACCCCTCGGCATGCATGTAGGCGAGTTCCTTCAGCTTCAGCGCGCCTTCCATGGCGACGGGGTAGCCGACATGCCGACCAAGGAAGAGCACGCAGCGCTCGCCGGCCAGTTCTCTGGCCACGGTGCGCACAGGCGCCATCGCCTGCAGGATCCGCTCCACCGCGGCCGGCATCAGCTGCAGCTGATCCATCACCGCAGCGACCTCGTCGCCGTACATGGTGCCCCGCACCTGGGCCAGATAGAGCGCGACCAGGTAGCAGGCGACCAGCTGGGTCAAGAAGGCCTTCGTGGACGCGACGGCAACCTCGGGGCCGGCGTGGGTGTACACGACCGCGTCGCTTTCCCGCGGTATCGACGAGCCGTTCACGTTGCAGATCGCCACGACACGCGAGCGCTGCTCGCGGGCATGCCGGACAGCCATCAGGGTGTCCATCGTCTCGCCGGACTGGGATATCGCGATGACCAGGGTCGACCTGGTGAGGATGGGATCGCGGTACCGGAACTCGCTGGCCAGCTCAACCTCGCAGGGGACCTTGGCCCAGTGCTCGATGGCGTATTTCGCGATCATGCCCGCGTGATAGGCGGTACCGCAGGCCACGATGATGATCTTGTCGACATCCCGGAGCTCGTCGTCGGACAGGCGCATCTCGTCCAGCGTCAGCAGGCCGTCGCGGCCGACCCGGCCGAGCATGGTGTCGGCTATCGCGTGCGGCTGCTCAGCGATCTCCTTGAGCATGAAGTACTCGTAGCCGGCTTTCTCCGCGGCCGATATGTCCCAGTCCACGTGGTAGTCGATCACCTTGGCTGGCTTGCCGTCGAATCCGGTCACCGTGACGCTGTCGGCGCGCACCTCGACGACCTGGTCCTGGCCGAGCTCGACCGCTTCCCTGGTGAAGGCGATGAAGGCCGCGACGTCGCTGGCGAGGAAGTTCTCGCCAGCACCGCGGCCGACGACGAGCGGGGAATTCCGCCGCGCGCCGACGACAGCGCCCGGGTCGCGCACGTCGACCGCGACGAGCGTGAACGCGCCTCGCAGCCGCTGGCAGACCTGGCGCATCGCGGTAGCGAGCGAGCCCGGCGGCGGGGCGCCGGTGCCCGGCACGTCGGCCATCGCCGCCAGCTGCCCCTCGATCAGGTGCGCGACGAGCTCGGTGTCGGTCTCCGAGGTCAGCTCGTGGCCCTGGTCCTCCACTTCGGTGCGCAGGGCCGCGAAATTCTCGATGATGCCGTTGTGCACCACCGCCAGGTGGCCGCCGCAGTCGGTGTGCGGATGCGCATTCGGGTCGGTCGGCGGCCCGTGGGTAGCCCACCGGGTATGGCCGAGGCCGACGGTGCCGACCAGCGGAGGGCGTTCCGCGAGCGCGGACCTGAGGTTGCCGAGCTTGCCCGCCCGCTTGGCCCAGCTGAGCTTGCCGTCGGCCATGATCGCGACGCCCGCGGAATCGTAGCCCCGATACTCCAGGCGGCCAAGGCCCGCAAGAACGACGTCCAGCGCCTGCCGGTGGCCGGCATACCCCACAATTCCGCACATGACCGCCAGGCTAGTGCCTGATCACTCCACTTACCTCAAGTACGTCCAGTTATTAATCAATCACTATAAGTGATCAATGCTTTCGCTGGACGGCGGCGCGGCGATCACTCGGGTCAGGACAGCTCGCGGACGGCAGCTGCGAGCCGTTCGGCCACCCGGTGAGCCCGGCCGGCATCCAGGGCCTCGACCATGACCCTGACGGCATGCTCGGTTCCGCTCGGCCTGACCAGTACCCGGCCAGACGTGCCCAGCTCCGCCTCCGCGGCCGCGACGGCTGCCGCCAGCCTGCCGGAGGATGCGACCAGGGCCTTGTCCACCCCCGGCACGTTGATGAGCACCTGCGGGTACCTGGCCATCACCTGGGCGACGGCGCTCAGCGGCCGCCCCCGCCTGGCCACCACGGACAGCAGTTGCAGGCTGGTCAGCAGGCCATCACCGGTCGTCGCGTAGTCCAGCAGGATGACATGCCCGGACTGCTCGCCGCCGAGCACGAACTTTCCCTCGCGCATCGCTTCAAGGACGTACCTGTCCCCGACCGGGGTCTCGACGATATCGACGCCAGCTGACTGCATCGCCTTCCTGAACCCGAGGTTGGCCATCACGGTCGTCACGACCGTGTTGCCCGCCAGCTGCCCGGCCTCCCGCAGCGCCAGCGCAAGCACGGCCAGGATCTGGTCACCGTCAACCACCTGGCCGTCCGCGTCGATCGCGAGGCACCGGTCCGCGTCGCCGTCGTAGGCGATCCCGGCGTCGGCCCGGTGCTCCCGCACGGCTGCCGTCAGCACGCCGAGTGAGGTAGACCCGCAGGCGTCGTTGATGTTCAGCCCGTCGGGCGCCGCGCCGATCACGATCACCTCGGCGCCCGCCCGGCGAAGCAGGCGCGGTGCCAGCTCAGATGCCGCCCCGTGCGCGCAGTCGACCACGACCCGCAGCCCGGCAAGGGGCGGGCTGCCGGCTGCGCCAGCCGAGTCCGCCGGGACGGTCGTGGCGAGCGTGGACAGCAGATGGGTCAGGTAACGCTCGGCGCTGCCGGACGCGTCGCGCACCCGGCCGAACCCGCCGCCTGGCAGGCCGGCATTGCCCGCCGTTCCGGTCTCGGCCGGCTTCCCGGGTACCCGGCCGAGCGTGAGCTCGATCTCGTCCTCCACGGCGTCCGGCAGCTTCAGGCCACCGAACGCGAACAGCTTGATCCCGTTGTCGGGCGCCGGATTGTGGCTGGCGGACAGCATCACGCCAAGCTCGGCACCGAGATCGGTGGTCAGGTAGGCCACCGCCGGGGTCGGGATCACGCCGAGCCTCAGCACGTCCACGCCGGCGCTGGCCAGGCCCGCCACCACGGCAGCCTCAAGGAACTCGCCCGATGCCCTGGGGTCACGGCCGACCACCGCAGCCGGGCGGCGGTCGGCCGCGCGGGCCGCGGCGAAGGCGCCCATGCCGTCCAGGACCTCGGCCGCGGCGGCAGCCACGTCCATGGCTAGCCGGGCAGTGAGATCACGACCGGCAATTCCACGAACACCGTCAGTACCGAACAGCCGGCCCACGGGAATGCCCCCTGGTCTTCCTGTGCTGTTGCGCTGACCCGGCGCCAGCGCTCTGAGATCAGCGCTTTGAGTACTGGGGCGCCTTGCGCGCCTTCTTCAGGCCGTACTTCTTGCGCTCCTTGACCCTGGCGTCCCTGGTCAGGAAGCCTGCCCGCTTGAGGGTGTGGCGGTTCTCCGGGTCCACGAGCGTCAGCGCTCGCGCGATCCCGAGCCGCAGGGCGCCGGCCTGGCCGGTGACGCCGCCGCCGGTGATCCTGGCCAGCACGTCGAACTGGTCCTCGGCGCCCAGCGTCACAAACGGCTCGCTGATGAGCTGCTGGTGCACCTTGTTCGGGAAATACTCATCCAGCGGCCGGTCATTGACCCGCCACTGCCCTGTTCCCGGGAGGATGCGCACCCGCGCGATGGCCTCCTTGCGGCGGCCGGTGCCCATCGCATGACCGGTCACCACCGGCTTGCGTGCCGCGGGCCTGGCCGGGCTGCTCGCCGTCGTGTCACCAGTCTCGGTGGTGTACTCCGATACGTGCTCCCCGGCGGTCTCCCCGGGTGCCGCGTCGGCCGCCGCTCCGGGTGCCTGGACGTCAGTGGACTCAGCCACGGTGTCTTCCTCGCGCTTCCTCGTCGGCTCTCGTTATTGCGCCGCGGCGCGGCTTGACCCGGCCTGCTGCGTAATCTGCGTAATCTCGAACGGAACAGGCTGCTGCGCCTTGTGCGGGTGGTCAGGTCCGGCGTAGACCTTGAGCTTGCGCAGCATCTGGCGGCCCAGCGTGTTCTTCGGGAGCATGCCCTTGACCGCCTTCTCGACGGCCCGCTCTGGATGCTTGGCCAGCAGGTCGCCATAGGCAACGGCGCGCAGCCCGCCGGGGTATCCGGAGTGCCGGTATGCCCGCTTGTCCGCCAGCTTGTTGCCGCTGAGCGCGATCTTCTCCGCGTTGACGACGATCACGAAATCGCCGGTGTCCACGTGCGGTGCGAAGATGGGCTTGTGCTTGCCGCGCAACAGGATGGCCGCCTGACTGGCCAGCCGGCCGAGGACAACCTCATTGGCGTCGATGACATGCCACTGACGCTGGATATCGCCAGCCTTCGGGCTGAATGTGCGCACAGTCATAAGCCTTCGCGTGTGGGTCCGTGATCCTTGGCCTCGCCCGGGGCGATCCCTCCGGGCGCGGGAATCCGCAGCATCAGCCGCCGCTCAGCTGCCCGTAGGCGGGCAGCGCGGGCATGCCGACACACATGGACGCCTGAGAAGGATACCGGCCGTTGCCGATGGTGGTCAAAGCGAGGCCAGGCACAGGCACGCGGGACTGTCCTGCGGCCTCCCATGCCGCCGCCGCCGGCCTGGCCACGCCGGCGTCCTCGGCCGGCTCTGCGCTTGGGCGGCCGTCCCTTGCACCCCGGTGGTCGCCCCCTGGGCCTCGTGGCCGTCCCTTGCGCCTCTGCCGTGTGATCCTTCCCGTGTTGCCCATGGCGGCGAAAACGGCTGACCTCGCTAACGGGCGTCCAGACAACGGTACGCTCGCCGCATGCGTTACCCGGGTGATATGGGCGCCGGCGGGGTGCCTGACGGGCAGGAGCGCCCTCCAGGCCGTCCTGGACTCCCCCGGCGGGCCGGCGCCGACGGTCAGCAGCGCCACCAGCCTGTCGTCGGCCAGCCAGCAGGCGACGGTCGGCCCGGCCATGGCGGGAATGCTGATAACCGGTACTCCGGCCACGACGGCGGGGGCCCGGGCGGCGAGCCCCCGGCGGGCGGCGTATACGCGGCGGGCGATGAGTATGCGGCGAGCGGCTGGCCGTCCGGTGACGATGGCGGCGCGGCCGGCGGCGAGCATGCCGCGGGCGGCTGGTATTCCGACGCGGGTTATTCCGACGGCGGCTATGGCTACGGGGACGGCGGCTACGGGGACGAGCAGGGGCCGGCTCCCGGTCTCTGGCCGGCGGACGGCGGCGTGACCGGCGGTACGACGCCGGGCGAGGCGATCACCGATGACGGCATAGGCGGCTGGGCAGCATCGGGTGCCGCCACCTCGGAGGGCACCGCCAGCTGGACAGCACCCGGCACCACCTCGGAGGGCACCGCCAGCTGGACAGCACCCGGCGACACGATCACGGACGGCGGCATAACCGGCTGGGCAGCACCCGGCGACACGACGACAAGCGGCAGCAGGACGGGCGGCGGGATGACAGACGGGCCGACGCCCGGCGACACGAGGATGGGCGGCGACAGAACCAGCTGGCCGACGGGCGGCGGGATGACCGGCGGGCCGGCCCCCGGCGGCGCGAGTACCGGCGGAACTGCTGCGGACGATCGCGTGCTGGCCGACCGCGGCGCCACCGCGCCGGGCAGCATGCAGGCCGCCAGCGCCCGCTATGGGGCGGCGGGCGGCACCGCGGGCAAGGGCCCGGTCCGGGGATTCCCGCCAGCGCCCGGCCAGGCAGCCCCTGTCTATCCGCCAGGCCAGTTTTCCGCCTGGAACCAGGCGGCCGCGCAGGGCAGGGACCGCCGCGGGGCCGGCGGCACGGGAAGAGCCGCATGGCCGGCCGCCCTGTCGGCCGAGCACGGCTATGCCGAACCCGACTATGCGGTCCTCGCCGTGTCCGACCCGGCCGCGGACGCTACGGCGACTCAGACCTGGGCAGTGGCTGAGGACCGCGCCGCGGGCAGCTGGCAGGAGATGGGCCACCGGGCAGGCGCGGCACCAGGCGCTCAGCCACCCGCGGCGGGCCGCGCTCGCGGCGGCACGGCTGAGCGTGAGCGCGCGATGGCGCCGCCTGCGCCTTCCGCCGCCCGGGGCCGCGGTGACCCGCGTTCGCCCAGTGCGGGAGCAGCCGGGCCACCCAGTACCGGACAGCGTCCCGGTCTGCCCGCCGCCGGTCCCGCGGGCGGCCCGGAGCGCGCCGTCCGGCAAGGGTCATCCCGGGGCCGGAGAGCACGTAAGCCCGCCGGGAAGGGACGACCCCGCATCTTGCTGGCCGCGGGCCTTGCCGTGGTCGTCGCGGTGGGTGCCGGCACGTATTTCTACCTGTCCGGCCAGCGCCTGTCCGGCGGCGCGGCCGCGGCACCCAGCATCACCCCGGCGGCAACGCAGCCGGCCCAGCCGTCACCGAGCCCCACCCCGACCGGCCGCTGGGGTCATATCCAGACGCGGAAGATCGACCCGCAGAAGCTGACCCTGCACGAGCTGTTCCCGGTACGGTTCACGAGCTCGGGATTCACCTATTCGAGAACCGCGGTCAGGCCAGGCAAGCATTGCTCGTCGGCCGTACTCGGCAGCCGGCTGCAATCAGCCGTCGCCGCGGCCGACTGCACGCAGGTCATGCGGGCCAGCTACCTCTCCAGCGGCCATAAGAAGATGATGGGCACCATCGGGGTGCTGAACCTGAGGACCGCAAAGGCGGCGCAGCATGCGGGCAAGGCGACGGGGCCTTCCCAGTTCATCGCTCAGCTGCGCGGCGCGAAAGGCCCCACCCGCAACCTGACCAAGGGCACGGGCATCGAGGAAGCTGAGGTCAAGGGCCACTACCTGATCCTGATCTGGGCTGAGTTCGCCAGCTTGCACGCGCCCAAGACAAAGGCGCAGAAGAAGCAGCTCGTACAGTTCTGCACGCGCTTGATCAAGAAGACCGCGAACGTCAGCCTGAGCCGGCGGCTAGTCACCGGCCAGCCCTAACCCGAAGTTACTTGATGTCGAGTATGCAAATATGCGCCACGACCTGCCGAAACGCCGTCCAGGGCAAGACAGCGTTCTGGCTACAGGACCTCGGCCGGAGCGGCGAGGTATCCGTCCGGAGAAGATCATCGGTCCTTAAACGGCTACCACGTCGACCCTGCCTACGGATTCTTCTGGCTACGTTTTTGCTCCGTTCCGTGGAGTCTCCGCAGGTCATTGCCCCTTTTCAGCCGACACGCCGACGTAACTTCTGTCCGGCGGCCGCAGCGCTCTGCGCAGCCACAACCCCGGCTGCACCATCGCAGGCGCTCTGCGCGGCCGCAGGGCGCGCTGGCTACTCACCTGGCCCGGGCCGGACCCGGCGGGTCGCCAGCGCCCGGGCGGCGAGTTCGCCGGCGGCCGGATACCTGATCTCCTCCAGGCAGAGCCCGTGCGGCGGCAGCACCCGGACCGCCGGATCCCTGATGCCGGCCGCGAGCAGGCCGGCCGGCCAGCTCACCGGCCTGCTGCCGTCACCAACCGCCAGCAGCGCGCCGGTCAGGGACCTGACCATGTTGTGGCAGAACGCATCGGCCACCACGGTGGCGACGGCCACGCCAGGGGCTGGCCTCGCCCAGGTCAGCCGGATGAGCTCCCGGACGGTGGTGGCACCCGCCCGGCGGCGGCAGAATGCGGCGAAGTCATGCTCGCCCAGGCATGCGGCAGCGGCCTGGTTCATCCGCCCGGTATCGAGTGGGCGCGGGTGCCAGAGCGTGTCATGCCTGCGCAGCGGATCGGCACGCGCCGGCTCGTCGCAGACCCGGTAGGAGTAGCGCCGCCAGAGCGCGGAGAAGCGGGCGTCGAAGTCGCCTGGCACGCTGCCGATCGAGCGCACCCGAAGGTCAGCGGGGAGCAGCCGGGCTAGCCGCCGCACCGCGGTGTCAGCGGCCTGTACCCAGCAGCTGGCCGGCACGTCAGCATGGGCTACCTGGCCGCGGGCGTGCACCCCCGCGTCGGTGCGCCCGGCCACGGTCAGCCGGGGCAGGTCCGGCAGTGCCAGGACCCGGCCGAGCGCCTCCGCCACGGTCTGCTGGACGGTGCGCAGGCCAGGCTGGCTGGCCCAGCCGTGGAAGGCTGAACCGTCATAGGCGAGGTCGAGCCGGATCCGGATCAGTGACGGACCTGCCGCTGCTCCGCTGGCATCCTCGGGCTCAGCGTGCGCGCCGGCACCGGCCTGGGCTGCCGGGTAGCCGGCTGCCGCGGATACGGCCTGCACCGCACCTCCGGGCGCGCCCGGGCCGTCGAGGCCCAGCGGGGCAGGCACGCTCGGGGTGGCCGCGCCCGCGACGACGAAGCCCGGCGGGGCAGGCGCACCCCGGCCGGCCACGCCACCGCTGACTGCGCCCGCGACGGCGACGCCCGGCGGGGCAGGCACGCTCGGGGTGGCCGCGCCCGCGACGGCGAGGCCCGACGGGGCAAGCCCACCTCGGCCTGCCGCGCCACGGCCTGCCGCGCCCGCGACGGCAAAGCCCGGCGAGGCCGACGCGCCTGGATCCGGCCTAGCGGTCAGCCGGCACTCTTGTCGGCATCGTCCGCCTCGGCATCGGCCGGCGCTGCATCCTCCGCTGCCGCGCCATCGGCCCTCCCCAGCTGCCGCATCGGCGCTGGCCACCTTGGCAGCATCGCTGGAATACGCTGCCTCGGCGGCTGGCTCGCCGGCCTCCGCCGGGGCAGCGGCTGCCGCGGCCGACCGGGCCGTCGCCCGCTGCGCGGCCGGCTGCGCGCGCCGGGCACGGCGGCGCCGTGGCTTGGCTTCAGCCTCCTCGCGGATCAGCTCGATGACCGCGAGCGCCGCGTTGTCGCCCTTGCGTGACCCGATCTTGGTGATCCTGGTGTAGCCGCCGTCACGGGCCGAGAAGCTGGGCCCGATCTCGGTGAAGAGCGTGTGCACGACGCCCTTGTCCGTGACCACCGTCAGCACCTGCCGCCGGGCATGCAGGTCACCGCGCTTGGCGTAGGTGATCAGGCGCTCGGCCAGCGGCCGGAGCCTGCGCGCCCTGGCCTCGGTCGTCGTGATCTTGCCGTGCTCGAAGAGCGCGGTGGCCAGGTTGGCCAGCATGTGCTTCTGATGGGCCGAGCTGCCACCCAGTCGCGGTCCCTTGGTGGGCGTGGGCATGGAACAGTTCTCCTCGGTTCGCTACTGGCGGGACGTCCGGACCCCGTCAGTACTGCTCGGTCTCGACGTAGCTCTCGTCGTCATCCGCGCCGTAGCTGTCCGCCGCGGTGCCCGGGTCGAATCCGGGCGGCGAGTCCTTCAGCGCGAGGCCCATGTCGATGAGCTTCTGCTTGACTTCCTCGATCGACTTCGCGCCGAAGTTGCGGATGTCGAGCAGGTCCTGCTCGCTGCGGGCGACAAGCTCGCCGACGGTGTGGATGCCCTCGCGCTTCAGGCAGTTGTACGAGCGGACGGTCAGGTTCAGCTCCTCGATCGGCAGCGCCAGGTCGGCCGCGAGCGCCGCGTCGGTGGGCGACGGGCCGATGTCAACGCCCTCGGCGTCCACATTCAGCTCCCTGGCCAGGCCGAAGAGCTCGACCAGCGTTTTGCCCGCGCTGGCCACGGCGTCCCGCGGGCGCATGCAGGGCTTGGTTTCCACGTCCAGGATCAGCCGGTCGAAGTCGGTCCGCTGCTCGACCCGGGTCGCCTCGACCTTGTAGGTGACCCGCATCACCGGCGAGTAGATCGAGTCGATCGGGATCCTCCCGATCTCCTGCCCAGGCTGCTTGTTCTGCGCGGCCGAGACGTAGCCGCGGCCCCGCTCGACCGTGAGCTCCATCTCCAGCTTGCCCTTGCTGTTCAAGGTGGCGATGTGCAACTCGGGGTTGTGCACCTCCACGCCAGCCGGCGGGGCGATGTCGGCGGCCGTTCGATGACAGCAGGGTGCGGCGGACCGAGTTGCCGATCGTGTAGCCGAAGCCGGGCTCGAGCGGCTCGATGACGAACCTGGACCGGAATTCGCTGACCTGGTCCTCGTTGAGGCTCGGACGCTGGGCGATGAGCATTGCTGTTCCTTCCCGCGCTGCCCGTCATATGACAGTCGCGACTTTCGCTGACGGCCGCCGGCCGGCCCGTCGGGCCGCGGTCGGCGGGGCCGCGGCCCCGCCGCTCGCGCGGCAGGCCAGCCGGGGTACTACTTCGAGTAGAACTCGACGATGAGCTGCTCCTGGACCTGGGTGTCGATCTGGCCCCGGACCGGGAGCGAGTGGATAAGGATTCGCATCTTGTCGGGGATCACCTCAAGCCAGGCGGGCGCCGGGCGCTCGCCGGACTCGGCGCGGGCGACCACGAACGGCGTCATCTCGTGCGACTTCGGCCGCACCTCGATGATGTCGTTCTCGCTCACCCGGTAGGAGGGGATGTCGACCTTGCGCCCGTTGACGAGGATGTGGCCGTGCCCGACAAGCTGGCGGGCCATGTCGCGGCTCTTGGCGAAGCCCGCCCGGTAGACCACGTTGTCGAGACGGCTCTCCAGGATCTGGAGCAGCACCTCGCCGGTCTTGCCGCGCTTGCGGGTCGCCTCCTCGTAGTAGTTGTGGAACTGCCGCTCAAGGATGCCGTACACGCGGCGGGCCTTCTGCTTCTCCCTGACCTGGAGCAGGTACTCGCTCTCCTTCGGCCGGTTCCTGCCGTGCTCGCCGGGCGGGTAGGGGCGGATCTCAATGGGGCACTTCGGCGAATCGCACTTGGCGCCCTTCAGGAACAGTTTCATCTTCTCCCGGCGGCAGCGCTTGCAGTCCGCACCGGTGTATCGAGCCATCTGTCGTTACTCCTAGACCCGGCGCCGCTTGGGCGGGCGGCAGCCATTGTGCGGAACCGGCGTGACGTCCTGGATCGAGCCGACCTCCAGCCCGGTGGCCTGCAGCGACCGGATGGCGGTTTCCCTCCCCGAGCCAGGGCCCTTGACGAAGACGTCGACCTTGCGCATGCCATGCTCCATGGCGCGCCGGGCGGCGGCCTCGGCCGCCATCTGGGCGGCGAACGGCGTCGACTTACGCGAGCCCTTGAAGCCGACCTGGCCGGATGAGGCCCACGAGATGACGCTCCCGCCCGGATCGGTGATCGAGACGATGGTGTTGTTGAACGTGCTCCTGATATGAGCATGCCCGTGAGCGACGTTCTTTCTTTCCTTCCGGCGCACCTTCTTGGTGCCGGTACGGCTCTTGGGAGGCATCCTGCTCCTCTACTCCCGGAGGTGGTCGGTCCGCGGTCTGGCGGACTACTTCTTCCCGGCCTTCTTGCGGCCGGCGACTGTCTTCTTCTTGCCCTTCCTGGTACGGGCATTGGTCTGCGTGCGCTGCCCGTGCACGGGCAGCCCGCGGCGATGGCGGATGCCCTGGTAGCAGCCGATCTCGACCTTGCGGCGGATGTCGGCCTGCACCTCGCGGCGCAGGTCGCCCTCTACCTTGTAGGTGGCCTCGATCCAGTCCCGCAGGCGGACGAGCTCATCGTCGCCGAGCGCGTGCACGCGGGTATCCCCGCTGACGCCGGTCGCCTCCAGCGTCTGGAGCGCACGAGTCCGGCCGATTCCGTAGACATAGGTCAGGGCGACCTCAAGGCGCTTGTCGCGCGGGAGGTCGACGCCGACGAGACGTGCCATCCGGGCAGTTCTCCTTCGCTCGCGGAGGTCCTGCGCGCCGCCCCCGGTCCCTGCCCGGACCGGGCCCCGGCCTCCTCCGGGGGTGATCCGCGCCCGGCCCTGGGGCCGGCCGCGGATCGCGGTGCGTGTCTTCGGTCGTGCTCAGCCCTGCCGCTGCTTATGCCGCGGGTCAGAGCAGATGACCATGACCCGGCCGTGCCGGCGGATGATCCGGCACTTGCTGCAGATCTTCTTCACACTCGGCTTGACCTTCACGATGGTCTCCTCAGGCGGGCAAGGCATGGGCGCCCGCGCCGCTCGCTCGTTACTTGTACCGGTAGACGATCCGCCCGCGACTGAGGTCGTACGGGCTCAGCTCGACCACTACCCGGTCGTCGGGAAGGATGCGGATGTAGTGCATCCTCATCTTCCCGCTGATGTGGGCCAGGACCTTGTGCCCGTTGTCCAGCTCCACTCTGAAGAAGGCATTGGGAAGCGACTCCACCACCGTGCCCTCGATCTCGATGGCGCCGTCTTTCTTGGGCATGTCCTCCGCGTTTCGCTGCTAGGTCGTTAGCCTGGCTGGTCCGCCAGCTCTAACTGGAAATTATTTTCAGTTATTCCCGCCCTGCCGGGCATCCGTGCCTGGCATGCGGTCCTCGCGTGGCTTCCCCGCGGCCCGGGCGCGCTCGCGCGCGTCATCAGAAAGCGGGTGGCCCACCGGATTCACTGCCTTCGCGCCTCAGGACTCAGGCCATACGAGGACGGCAGCCTACTGGGGCCGGAGCAGAGTCTACGCGACCGGCGGCTGCAACGCGAACCAGGGCCGGGGCGGTCAGGAATCCGGACGCCCGCCATCGATCTGGCCGCGGTCGCGGCCCGGGCCGGGCCGCAGGTGACCGTGCCCCGGGTGCCCGCCGGAGATCCAGCGGGCCAGCAACGCCGCGCCCCACGGCCCGGCGACCCACAGGAACCACGGGTAGCCGAACCCGCTGACCGCCCATACCACGATCACGATGAGGCTGACGCACAGCCACGATCCCCAGGCAGCCTGCCAGCCGGCCGAGAACCTGCCCCCGGCCCTGGCCGGGTGGCCCTGGTTCCACCTCGAGGGGAGCGAGCCGTGCCCGGCTCCCCCCGGGCCGCGATAGCGCGGCAGGGACGCGTCGGGCAGCCGGTAGAGGTCGATCCCCGGCAGGTCGGCCAGCAGCCCGTCGAGATCGCCCATCGTCCTGGCCGCGTAGACCTTGTCGAGCCGCTCGTTGAACTCCTCCGCGGTCAGCCTGCCGACCGCATGGTGCTCGCGGAGCAGCGTCGCGGCACGATCCCTGTCATCGTCGGAAGCCCGGAGCCTGGGGTCAGCCGTCATCGGCGTGCTCCTCATCCGTCATCAGTGTCATCCTCAGTCGTCCGAGCGCGCACCCGACGGCACCGGCACCGCGCTGGCGAGCCCGCCCCGCCCGCCGTCCGGCGCCGTCAGCACCCACGGGCCGTCCGCGGTGACGGCCACGGTGTGCTCGAAGTGCGCCGCCAAGGACCCGTCCGCGGTGACGACCGTCCAGCCGTCATCGAGCAGGCGGGCATCCCGCCCGCCGAGCGTGAGCATGGGCTCGATCGCGAGCGCCATCCCCTCCGCCAGGACCGGCCCCCGCCCGGACTTGCCGTAGTTGGGCACGGGCGGATCCATGTGCATCTCGGTGCCGATGCCGTGGCCGACGTACTCCTCGACGATCCCGTACGGGCCGCTGGACCGGGCGCTCGTCTCGATGGCATGGGAGATGTCCGTGAGCCGGCCGCCGGGCCTGACCTGCGCTAGGCCGTGCCAGAGGGCAGCTTCGCAGGCCCGCATCAGCCGGGCCGCCGCGGCGCCGACCGGCCCGACCCCGACGGTGACCGCGGCGTCGCCATGCCAGCCGCCGACGATCGCGCCGCAGTCAATGGAGATCAGGTCCCCGCCCGACAGCCGGCGATCGGGGCTGGGGATGCCGTGCACGATCTCGTCGTTGACCGACGCGCAGATCGCGGCCGGGTAACCGTGATAGCCCTTGAAGGAAGGGACCGCGCCGGCCGCGCGGATCTCGCGCTCGGCGATCGCGTCGAGTTCCGCCGTGGTGACGCCGGGCTGCACCGCGCGGACGGCGGCGTCCAGGGCACGCGCGACGACCAGGCCCGCCTCCCGCATCAGGTCAAGCTCGGCTGGCGTCTTGAGCTGAACCGGCGGTTCCCGCCTTATCCGCATGCTTCCTCCGGGGTAGTACTCCACGGTACCTGCCGGCCAGCGGATCCTCCTCAGCGGATAAAGCGGCGCAGGGCGGCGAGCGCCCGGTCGGTGACCTCTTCCACCGGCCCGGTGGCGTCGATGCCGAGCAGCGTCCCCTCGTCCGCGTAGAACGCGATCAGCGGCTGGGTCTGCTGGGCGTAGACATCCAGCCGGTGCCTGATGGTTTCCTCGCGGTCGTCATCCCGCTGGAAGAGCTCGCCATCGCAGTCGTCGCAGCGGTCCCGCCGGGACGGCGGGTCGAAGGTCGCGTGCCACACCCGGCCACACCGGCGGCAGGTCCGCCTGCCGGACAGCCGCCTGACGACCTCGTCGTCATCCACCACAAGCTCGAGCACGATGTCCAGCCTGGTGTCCCAGTCGGACAGCAGCTTCTTCAGCGTCTCCGCCTGCGGAACGGTCCGCGGGAAGCCGTCGAGCAGGAATCCGGCCTGGGCGTCGTCCTCCTGCAGGCGGGAGGTCACCATGGCGATTGTTACTTCATCGGGAACGAGGTCCCCCCGGTCCATGTAGTCCTTAGCGCGCCTGCCCAGCGCGGTGCCCGTACTGACGTTGGACCGGAAGATATCCCCCGTCGAGATCTTCGGGATCGCCAGGTGGGACGCGATGAACTGGGCCTGTGTCCCCTTGCCCGCACCGGGGGGCCCGACGAGGACGGCGCGCACTACCGCAGGAAACCCTCATAGTTACGCTGCTGAAGCTGGCTCTCGATCTGCTTCACCGTATCGAGGCCCACCCCCACCGCGATCAGGATGCTCGTGCCGCCGAGCGGGAACTGCTGCGAGGCACCGACCAGGCCGATGGCGATCATCGGGATGAGCGCGACGACGCCCAGGTATACCGACCCTGGCGCGGTCAGCCGGGTGAGCACGTAGTTGAGGTACTCGGCGGTCGGCCGCCCCGGGCGGATCCCGGGGATGAAGCCGCCGTATTTCTTCATGTTGTCGGCCACCTCGACCGGGTCGAAAGTGATCGACACGTAGAAGTAGGTGAAGAACACGATCAGCAGGAAGAAAATGGCCATGTAGATGGGCGAGTCGCCGATGATCAGGTGGGCCGAGATCCAGGTCACCCAGAACTGCGGGTGAGCCTGATTCCCGAACAGCTGCGAGGCGAGCTGCGGGATGTACAGCATCGATGAGGCGAAGATGACCGGGATGACGCCGGCCTGGTTGACCTTGAGCGGGATGTAGGTCGACGTTCCGCCGTACATCTTGCGCCCGACCATCCGTTTCGCATACTGGACGGGTATCCGGCGCTGCGCTTGCTCCATGAAGGCGACGAACGCGACGATCGCCACGCCCACCGCCAGGACCACGATGAAGACGAAAGCGTGCTTCTCCCGGTAGATCGCCAGCATCTCGCCGGGGATGACCGCGATGACCTGAGTGAAGATCATCAGGGACATGCCGTTGCCGACGCCGCGGTCGGTGATCAGCTCGCCCAGCCACATGATGACCGCCGTGCCCGCGGTCATGCAGATGACCATCGTGCTGATCGTGAATACCGACGGGTTCGGGATCAGCGGCGTGTTGGCCGGGCAGCCGGGGATCAGGTTGCCCGACCTGGCCAGCGCCACGATGCCGGTGGACTGCAAGATGGCCAGGCCGACCGTGAGGTAACGGGTGTACTGGGTGATCTTCGCCTGGCCGCTCTGGCCCTCCTGGCGGAGGGTCTCCAGCCGAGGGATCACCTTGACCAGCAGCTGGAGGATGATGCTCGCGGTGATGTAGGGCATGATGCCCAGCGCGAACACCGACAGCTTCAGCAGCGCGCCGCCGCTGAGCAGGTTCACCAGCTGGAACACGCCGGCGCCGCCGCTGGTGGACGAGGTGGCCGCGAGGTCCAGGCAGCTATTGACGTTCTTCACCGAGATGCCCGGCGTCGGCAGGGAGGCGCCGAGCCGGAACATCGCGATGATGAAGACCGTGAAAAGCAGTTTCCTGCGCAGATCGGGAGTCCGGAAGGCCCGGAGGAAACCGGTCAGCATGCGCCGTCCTCACGTCGAAGGGTCAACATCTGCCGCTCCTGGTTGCGGGGCCTGCCCGGACGGTTCGGGGGCGTGACACGCACGCCGAAGTCTAACCCGCCGACGCCAGTCCGGCAGCCGGGCGCGACGCCCTGGCCAGCGCCCGCGCGGGCGGCGGGGCCGGCCCCGACGGCGGTCATCTCACAGCTCGGTGGCTGTTCCGCCCGCCGCGGTGATCTTCTCCCGGGCGGAAGCGGAGAACGCGTGCGCGGACACCCGCAGCCCGGCTGCCGCGTCGCCGGAGCCGAGTATCTTGATCAGCTCGCCCGGGCGCACCGCCCCCCTGGCGATGAGGTCGCCGGGGGTGACGTCGCCGCCCTCCGGGTACAGCGCGGCCAGCCGGCCGGTGTTGATGACCTGGTAAGTGGTCTTGAACCGCTGGTTGGAGAAGCCCTTGAGCTTGGGCAGCCTGCGGTGCAGCGGCATCTGGCCGCCCTCGAAGGCGGCGGCCACCTGACCGCGCGCCTTGGTGCCCTTGGTGCCGCGGCCCGCGGTCTTTCCCTTCGACGCCTCGCCGCGGCCGACCCGGGTGCGCGCGGTGCGCGCGCCCGGAGCGGGACGCAGGTGATGCAGCTTGAGGCCCCGGCCTTGCTGGGCGGTGTCGCCCTCGTCGGTGGTATTGCCGGTCTTGCTGGCTGCTGCCATGTCAGTCAACCTCCTCGACGGTGACCAGGTGGCGCACCGCCTGGATCATGCCGCGGATCTCCGGCCGGTCGGCCTTGACGACCACGTCGCCGATCCGCCGGAGCCCGAGCGAGCGCAGCGAGTCCCGCTGCCCCCTGGTGCCCCCGATCTTCGACTTGACCTGGGTGACCTTCAGCTCTGTCATGTCCGTACTCCCGCTCAGCTGTTGCCGGGCGTCGCGGTGGCCGCGGCAGCCGCCCTGGCCCTGAGCATGGCGGCGGGCGCGACGTGCTCGATGGGCAGGCCCCGCCTGGCCGCGATCTCCTCCGGGCGCTTCAGGCTCTTCAGCGCGGCCACCGTGGCGTGGATGACGTTGATCGCGTTCGACGACCCCAGCGAGCGGGAGAGCACGTCGTGCACTCCCGCGCACTCAAGCACGGCACGGACCGGGCCGCCGGCGATGACGCCGGTGCCCGGGCTGGCGGGCTTGAGCAGGACCACGCCAGCGGCCTCCTCGCCCTGCACGGTGTGCGGGATGGTGCCGGCGATGCGAGGGACCTTGAAGAAGTTCTTCTTCGCGGCCTCGACGCCCTTGGCGATCGCGGCCGGCACCTCCTTGGCCTTGCCGTATCCGACCCCGACCATGCCGTTGCCGTCGCCGACCACGACGAGCGCGGTAAAGCTGAACCGCCTGCCGCCCTGGACGACCTTCGCGACCCGGTTGATGGCCACCACCCGCTCCAGGTAGGCAGTGCCCTTGTCGGCGCCACCGCCCCGGCGGTCGTCACGGCGGTCGCGCCGTTCGCCGCCGCCGGCGCCGCGCCGCGGTGCTGCTGGCATCAGATCTTCCTTTTCTCGTGAGTATCCGGGCTGGCCGGCGTCATCGTGCTTTGGCTCGCGGTACTCGCCGCAACGGCGCTCGCCGCGGCCTGGCCGGCCGTAGCCGGGCCAGCCGCGGCCGCGCTGGCCGCGACCGCGCTGGCCAGAAGGCGGCCGGCGCTCATACGGAGAGCCCGCCCTCGCGGGCCCCGTCGGCGAGCGCGGCAACCCGGCCGTGGTAGGCGTTGCCGCCGCGGTCGAAGACCGCCGCGGAAATGCCCGCCTGCGTTGCCCGCTCCGCGAGAAGCGAGCCTACCTGCCGCGCCTTAGCGGTCTTGTCGCCGCCGGCTTCCCGCACGGCGCCGTCCAGGGTCGACGCGGACGCCAGCGTGACGCCCGATACATCATCGACAAGCTGGGCGAAGGTGTGCCGGGCCGATCGCGTGACGACCAGCCGCGGTCGCGCGGCGCTGCCGACGACCTTCTTCCTGACCCGCAAGTGGCGCCGCGCCCGCGCGGATGCCCGCGCATCGGTGCGGCCGCTGATGCGGCCGTGCGCCCTGGTCCTGGTTCCCGACGACACTTCTACTTCCCAGCCTTTCCGACCTTGCGGCGGATCTGCTCGCCCTGGTACCGCACGCCCTTGCCCTTGTAGGGGTCCGGCTTGCGCAGCTTGCGTATGTTGGCGGCGACCTCGCCGACCTGCTGCTTGCTGATCCCCTCGACCACGAACCTGGTGGGCGTCTCCACCCGGAGCGTGATGCCTTCCGGCGGGGTGACCGGCACCGGATGGCTGAAGCCGAGCGAGAACTCGAGCCCGGTGCCCTTGGCCTGCACGCGGTAACCCACGCCGACGATCTCCAGCGTCTTGCGGTATCCCTCGGTCACGCCGGTCACCATGTTGGCGATCAGCGACCGGGACAGGCCGTGCAGCGCCCGGATCTCGCCCTCGTCGTTGGGCCTGGTGACGGTGATGACGCCGTCCTCCTTGGTCACCTCGATGGGCGGCGAGACCTCCAGCGACAGGACGCCCTTGGGTCCTTTCACCGTGACCTCGCGACCGTCGATGGTGACGTCGACGCCGCCGGGAATCACCACCGGCATCCGTCCGATTCGCGACATCTGCGTCTCCCTACCAGACGTAGGCGAGGACTTCCCCGCCTACTCCCCGCTTGTTCGCCTGCTTGTCCGTCATCAGGCCCGCGGAGGTGGAAATGATCGCCACGCCGAGACCGCCGAGCACCCGCGGCAGGTTGTCTTTCCTCGCATACACCCGCAGGCCCGGCTTCGACACCCGCTTGAGCCCGGCGATCGACCGCTCGCGGGTGGGCCCGAACTTCAGCGCGATCACGAGGTTCTTGCCGACCTCGGCGTCTTCCACCCGCCAGCCCGCGATGTAGCCCTCCTGCTGGAGGATCTGCGCGATATGCGCCTTGATCTTGGAGTGCGGCATGGTCACGGTGTCGTGGTATGCCGAATTGGCGTTGCGCAGCCTGGTCAGCATGTCTGCGACCGGGTCGGTCATGGTCATGGCCTTGAGGCCTTCCTCGCCGCGGTTTCCCTGCGGACCTTCGGCGTGGTCGGTGGGCGCTGGTCGCGTCCACGGCGGTTCAGTTGCCGGGCACGGGAGCGCCCGGATGGTCGGTCGGCTGGCTGGCTGCCCGCGTGGCTACCAGCTTGACTTGGTGATACCGGGCAGCTCGCCGCGGTGCGCGAGCGTGCGGAAGCAGATCCGGCAGAGCCCGAACCTGCGGTAGACGGCCCTCGGCCGCCCGCAGCGCGAGCACCTGCTGTACGCACGGACCTCGAACCTCGGCGTGCGCTTCGCCTTGGCGATCAGAGCTTTCTTCGCCACTGTTCAGCTCTCCTTGAAAGGGAATCCGAGCCGTCGCAGCAGCGAGCGGCCTTCGGCATCGTTGGTCGCGGTCGTGACGAGTGTCACGTCCATGCCGCGCTGCCTGTCCACCTGATCGGGATTGATCTCGTGGAACATGAGCTGCTCGGTCAGGCCGAACGTGTAGTTGCCGCGGCCGTCGAACTGCCGGTCGGACAGCCCGCGGAAGTCACGGATCCGGGGCAGCGCGATGGACAGCAGGCGGTCGCAGAACTCCCACATCCGGTCACCGCGCAGCGTCACGTGCGCCCCGATCGGCATGCCTTCCCTGAGCTTGAACTGCGCGATCGACTTCCTGGCCCGGTTGACGGCCGGCTTCTGGCCGGTGATCACGGACAGGTCCCTGACCGCGCCGTCGATCAGCTTGGCGTCCCTGGCGGCCTCGCCGACGCCCATGTTGACGACGATCTTGGACAGGCCGGGAACCTGCATCACGTTGGCGTAGCCGAATTCCTCGCGGAGCGCGGGCGCGATCTCGTTCCGGTAGCGCTCCCGCAGCCTGGGCGGCGGCGCTGCCTCGGCCGGCCTGCCGCCGGCCGACGTCGCTGCCGCGGCGCCGGCGGCGTCGCCGCGGCGGCCCGGCGGCTGATTGGTCTTCGTTGCTGCCATCAGATGTCCTTACCGCCCGGGCGGGAAATCCGGACCTTCCGGTTGTCCTCGTCTACCCGGTAGCCGGCCCGAGCGGGCTTCTTCGTCTCTGGGTCGATCAGCTGCACGTTGCTCACGTGGATCAGCGCCTCCTGGTTGACGATGCCGCCTTCCTTGGCACCACGGCGGCCCTGGTAATCGACCTTGGTGTTCTTCCTGATCATGTTGACGCCCTGCACGAGCACCTTCTGCCGCTTCGGGTCGGCGAGGATGACCGTGCCTTCCCTGCCGCTGTCCTTGCCCGCGATGACGATGACGTGATCGCCCTTCTTGATCTTCATGCTGGGCGCCTTCCTGGTGCCCTGCTTGCTGGCCACTGTGGTCCTCCTGGTCATCACAGCACCTCCGGCGCCAGCGAGATGATGCGCATGAACCGCTTCTCCCGCAGCTCGCGGCCCACCGGCCCGAAGATGCGGGTGCCACGCGGGTCCCCGCCGTCCCTGATCAGCACGGCGGCGTTCTCGTCGAAGCGGATGTAGGAGCCGTCACCGCGGCGGCGTTCCTTGCGCGTGCGCACGACGACGGCCTTGACGACGTCGCCCTTCTTCACTGCGGCGCCCGGCAGGGCATCCTTGACCGTCGCCACGATGACGTCACCGATGCCCGCGTATCGCCTGCCTGAGCCGCCGAGCACGCGGATGCACAAGATCTCCTTGGCACCGGTGTTGTCGGCGACTTTCAGCCGCGACTCCTGCTGGATCACGTCAACTCCTGCTCCGTCACGCCGGCCTCCGTGGGGAGGGACCAGGCGGGTTCTGGTGGGTCTGGCGCCGGCCCGGCCGGGAGCGGCCCCGGCTGGTTACGGTCCGCGCCCGGGCACGCCCGCGCCCGTCTTCCATTTACTTGGCCTTCTCCAGAATCTGCGCCACCCGCCAGCGCTTGGTCGCCGACAGCGGCCGGGTCTCCATCAGCAGGACCCGGTCGCCGATGCCGCATGCGTTCACGTCATCGTGCGCCTTGTACTTCTTCGTGCGGCGGATGACCTTGCCGTACTTCGGGTGCTTCACCCGGTCCTCGACCTCGACGACGACGGTCTTGTCCATCTTGTCGCTGACCACCAGGCCCTCACGCACCTTGCGATAGCCCCGTACCGGCGCGCCGCCGCTGGCGTCACTCATCGTCATCCGCCTCCTCTGCCACCATCACGATGCCAAGCTCGCGCTCCCGCTTCACCGTGTAGATGCGGGCGATCTCCTTGCGCACGGCGCGAAGCCGCCCGTGGCTCTCCAGCTGGCCGGTGGCCGCCTGGAAACGGAGGTTGAACAGTTCGATCTTCGCCTCGGCGAGCTTGCCGTCGAGTTCTTCCTCGGTCGAGTTCCGCAGGTCGGCGGCGACCATGCCCTTCGCCATCACGCCTCACCTTCCTCGGGGGGCTCCGGGGGGTCGCCCCCCGGGGTCAGCACAGCGCGTTTGACGAACTTGCCCTTTGGCTGGCCCAGCGTTGGGAGCTTGTGCAGGTCTGACATCACGCCTCGCCCACCTCCCGCTTGACGAACTTGCACTTCATCGGCAATTTGTGCATGGCGCGGCGGAGTGCCTCCCTGGCGACCGGCTCGGTCACCCCGGACAGCTCGAACATCACCCGGCCGGGCTTGACGTTGGCGATCCACCACTCCGGGGCGCCCTTGCCGGAGCCCATCCTGGTCTCGGCCGGCTTCTTGGTCAGCGGCCGGTCCGGGTAGATGTTGATCCACACCTTGCCGCCACGGCGGATGTGCCGCGTCATGGCGATACGCGCGGCCTCGATCTGCCGGTTGGTCACGTAGGAGTGCTCGACCGCCTGAATGCCGTACTCGCCGAACGTCACCCTGGTGCCGCCCTTGGCGGCACCGTGACGCTCGGGCCGGTGCTGCTTGCGGTGCTTGACCCTGCGCGGGATGAGCATTCCTCAGCCCTCCTCGCTCGCTGCGGCCGGCACGGCGGCCTGCGCTGCCGGGTCCTGCCCTTCCTGGCTGGCGTCTTCCGCCCGGTCCTGGCCTGGCCCGCCGGCCCGGTCGCCCCGGCGGCCGCCGGGCGGCCTGCGCTGCCCCTGCGGCGGGCGGCCGGGACGCTGGCCCGCCCGCAGCGCGGCGGCTGCCGCCTCGCGCTCGGCCCGGGTCTGCGGTGCCTCGCCCCGGTAGATCCAGACCTTCACGCCGATCCGGCCGAAGGTGGTCCGCGCCTCGTAGAAGCCGTAGTCGATGTCGGCGCGGAGCGTGTGCAGCGGCACCCGCCCCTCGCGGTAGAACTCCGACCTGGACATCTCCGCGCCGCCCAGCCGTCCGGAGCACTGCACCCTGATGCCCTTGGCGCCGCCCTTCATCGCGGTCTGCATGGCCTTGCGCATCGCGCGGCGGAACGAGACCCGGCTGGACAGCTGCTCGGCCACGCCCTGGGCGACGAGCTGCGCGTCGATCTCGGGGTTCTTGACCTCGAGGATGTTCAGCTGGATCTGCTTGCTGGTCAGCTTCTCCAGGTCGCCGCGGATCCGGTCGGCCTCGGCGCCCCGGCGGCCGATGACGATGCCGGGGCGGGCCGTGTGGATGTCCACCCGGACCCGGTCCCTGGTCCGCTCGATCTCGACCTTGGAGATGCCGGCCCGCTCCATGCCGCGCTGCAGCATCCGGCGGATCGCGACGTCCTCCGCCACGTAGTCCTTGTAGAGCTTGTCGGCGTACCACCGGCTCTTGAAGTCGGTGGTGATGCCGAGCCGGAACCCGTGCGGGTTCACTTTCTGGCCCACTAGCGGGTCCCTTCCTTGCGGCCATCCGACACGACGACCGTGATGTGGCTGGTGCGCTTGTTGATCCGGTAGCCGCGGCCCTGGGCGCGTGGCCGGAAGCGCTTGAGCGTCGGCCCCTCGTCCACCCATGCCTTGCTCACCACGAGCGTGCTGGCGTCAAGCTGCCGCGCGTGCTCGGCGTTGGCGATGGCGCTCGCCAGGACCTTGCCGACGGGGTCGCTGGCCGACTGCGGCGCGAAGGCAAGCGCCGCCTGCGCCTGGTCAGCAGGCAGGCCGCGGATCAGGTCCACCACCCGGCGGGCCTTCCGCGGCGTGACGCGCACATACCGCGCCTTTGCCCTCGCTTCCATCGCTGTCTCTCGCTCTCTGTCGCTAGCCGGTCTGCCCGGGCTTGTCTGTGCGGTACTCGGCGCCGTCAGCGGCGGCTGCGCCGGTCGTCCCGCACGTGACTGCGGAACGTGCGGGTCGGCGCGAACTCGCCGAGCTTGTGCCCGACCATCGATTCGGTGATGAAGACCGGCACGTGCTTGCGGCCGTCGTGCACCGCGATCGTGTGGCCGAGCATCGCGGGAACGATCATGGAGCGGCGCGACCACGTCTTGATCACGTTCTTGGTCCCCTTGTCGTTCTGGACGTCCACCTTCTTCATCAGGTGGTCGTCCACGAAGGGACCCTTCTTCAGGCTACGAGGCATCGTCAGGTGCTCCTACCGCTTCTTCTTGCCGCGCCGGCGGGTAATCATCCGGTCGCTTGGCTTGCTGGCCTTCCGGGTACGCCCCTCCGGCTTGCCCCACGGGCTGACCGGGTGGCGGCCGCCCGAGCTCTTGCCCTCGCCGCCGCCCAGCGGGTGATCGACCGGGTTCATCGCGACGCCGCGGACCGATGGCCGGCGGCCCTTCCACCGGCTCCGGCCTGCCTTGCCGAGCTTGATGTTGCCCTGCTCGGCGTTGCCTACCTCGCCGATGGTGGCGCGGCAGCTGGTCTCCACCCGCCGGATCTCGCCGGACGGCATGCGCAGCTGCGCATGCTGCCCTTCCTTGGCGAGCAGCTGCACGCCCGACCCGGCCGAGCGGGCGATCTTGGCACCGCCGCCCGGCCTCAGCTCGATCGCGTGCACGACGGTGCCGGTCGGGATGTTGCGCAACGGCAGGCAGCTGCCCGGCCTGATGTCGGCGCCAGGGCCGTTCTCCACCAGGTCGCCCTGGCCGAGTCCCTGCGGGCAGAGGATGTAGCGCTTCTCCCCGTCGGCGTAGTGCAGCAGCGCGATCCGGGCGGTCCGGTTCGGGTCGTACTCGATGTGCGCGACCTTCGCCGGGACGCCGTCCTTGTCCGCCCGCCGGAAGTCGATCAGCCGGTAGGCGCGCTTGTGGCCGCCGCCCTGGTGCCGGGTGGTGATCCGGCCGTGCACGTTCCTGCCGCCGCGCGAATGCAGCGGCCGCACCAGCGACTTCTCCGGCTCGCTGCGCGTCACCTCGGAGAAGTCAGCGCCGCTCGCGCCCCGCCTGCCCGGGGTGGTCGGCTTGTACTTGCGGATGGCCATGTGTGCTCAAGCTCCTATGGATATGCGGCCTAGCTGACCGGGCCGAAGACGTCGATCCGGTCTCCTTCGGCGAGGCTGACGATGGCGCGCTTGGTGTCGGGGCGCTTGCCCCAGCCGAACCGCGTCCTGCGCCGCTTGCCTGGCCTGTTGATCGTGTTGACGCCGATTACCCGAACGCTGAAGACGGCCTCGACCGCCTGCCTGATCTGCGTCTTGTTGGAGCCGGGCGCGACGATGAAGGTGTACTTGCCGTCATCGGCGAGCCGGTAGCTCTTTTCCGAGATGACCGGCCTCAGCAGAATGTCCCGCGGGTTCGAGATCCGGCTCACTGCTGTCCCTCCTGCGGCTGGCCGGCCCGCGCTACGAAGGCGGCCAGGCTGTCCTCGGTGAACACGACATGATCGCTGACCAGCACGTCATAGGTGTTGAGCTGGCCGGTCGCGATCAGGTGCACGCCCGCCACGTTGCGCAGGCTCTTCCAGGTGAGCTGGTCGGCCCGGTCGGCCACGACCAGGACGTGCGTGCCGCCCGGCGCGGTGCCGAGCACCGCGGCGAGCACCGCGTGAGCGGTCTTCGTGCTCGGCTGGTCGCCGCTGATGAAGCCGCTGACGATGTGCACCCGGCCATGGCGCGCCCGGTCGGAGAGCGCCCCGCGCAGCGCGGCGGCCTTCATCTTCTTCGGGGTGCGCTGCGCATAGGACCGCGGCACCGGGCCGTGCACCACGCCGCCGCCGGCGAACTGCGGTGCGCGGATCGAGCCCTGGCGGGCCCGCCCGGTGCCCTTCTGCCGGTACGGCTTCCGGCCGCCGCCCCTGACGGCGCCGCGGGTCTTGGTGGCATGCGTGCCCTGGCGCGCGGCCGCCTCCTGCGCCACCACGACCTGGTGGATCAGCGGCACGTTCACCTTCGCGTCGAAGATGTCGGCCGGGAGGTCTACCGTCTGGCCGGCGTCACCGGACGCGGACACGACGTTGACGGCGCTCATTGTGCCTCGCTCTTTGCTGACTGCCCGCCGGGCAGCAGCGGGATCTTGACGGCGCTGCGGACCAGGACCAGGCCGCCCTTCGGGCCGGGCACCGCGCCCTTGATCAGCAGCAGGCCGCGCTCGGTATCGACGCCGTGCAAGGTCAGGCGCGGCGCCGTGGTGCGGACGCCGCCCATCCGCCCGGCCATCCTGACCCCCTTGAACACCCGGCCTGGCGTGGCGCAGCCGCCGATGGACCCGGGCGAGCGGTGCTTGCGCTGCGTGCCGTGAGAGGCGCCGAGGCCCTTGAAGCCGTGCCGCTTCATCACGCCGGCGAAGCCCTTGCCCTTGCTCTTCGCCGTCACGTCGACCAGGTCGCCGGCCGCGAACGTCCCGGCGCTGACCTCCTGGCCCAGGGTGTACTCGGCCGCGTTGTCGGTGCGCAGCTCGACCAGGTACCGGCGCGGCGTCACCCCGGCCTTCGCGAAATGGCCCGCGGCCGGCTTGGTTACCTTCCGCGGGTCGATGTCGCCGTAGCCGAGCTGCACGGCGGCGTAGCCGTCGGCGTCCGGCGTGCGCACCGCGGTGACGACGCAGGGGCCGGCCGCGACGACGGTGACAGGGACGATCCTGCCATCGGCGCCGAAGACCTGGGTCATGCCGAGCTTGGTGCCCAGGACCCCCTTGATCTGCTTGGTCATATCGGTGCGTCCCTCAGAGCTTGATCTCGATGTCGACGCCCGCTGGCAGGTCAAGCCGCATCAGCGAGTCGACGGTCTTCGGCGTGGGATCGATGATGTCGATCAGCCGCTTGTGCGTCCGCATCTCGAAGTGCTCCCGCGAGTCCTTGTACTTGTGCGGCGAGCGGATGACGCAGTACACGTTCTTCTCGGTGGGCAGCGGCACTGGGCCGGCGACCTTCGCGCCCGTGCGTGTCACCGTGTCGACGATCTTCCGCGCCGAGCTGTCGATGACCTCGTGGTCATAGGCCTTGAGCCGGATGCGGATCTTCTGTCCCGCCATGTGTCCTTCTCTGCTAGTCGGGGGGCGACCCCCCGAGCCCCCCGTAGCCGCCCTTCGGGCGGCTACGAGCTTCGCTCGCGGGCCGGGGGACACCCCCCGGACCCCCGTTACCGCCCGCTCGGGCCGACCAAGGCCGGCCGTCGCAGGCGGTACGGGCTGCTGTGCTGGCCCCGAGGGACGTCCCCCGGGATCCCCCGCTGCCACCCACTCGGGCCGGCAAGCCGGCCCTCGCGGTTGGCAGTGGGTTCCAGTTCCTGTTCCGCGTAGCGGCGGCCGGACCTTTGCTGGAGGCCCGGCCGCCGCCGTGCGGCTTGCTATTTGACGATGTTCGTGACCCGGCCGGCGCCGACGGTGCGGCCGCCTTCCCTGATCGCGAACCGCAGTCCTTCTTCCATCGCGATCGGCTGGATGAGCTCGACCTTCATCTCGGTGTTGTCCCCGGGGAGCACCATTTCGGTGCCCTCGGGCAGGCTCACCACGCCGGTTACGTCCGTGGTCCGGAAGTAGAACTGCGGCCGGTAGTTGTTGAAGAACGGGGTGTGCCGCCCGCCCTCGTCCTTGGACAGGATGTAGACCTGCGCCCCGAACTCGGTGTGCGGCGTGTTGGTGCCGGGCTTGATGATGACCTGGCCGCGCTCGACATCGTCGCGCCTGGTGCCGCGCAGCAGCAGCCCGGCGTTGTCCCCGGCCTGGCCCTCATCGAGGATCTTGTGGAACATCTCCACGCCGGTGACGACCGTCTTGCTCGACTTCTCCTTGATACCGATGATCTCGATTTCCTCACCGGTGTGGATCTTGCCGCGCTCGATCCGGCCGGTCACGACCGTGCCGCGGCCGGTGATCGAGAAGACGTCCTCGACCGGCATCAGGAACGGCTTCTCCACCTCGCGGACCGGCTCGGGAATGCTCTCGTCGCAGGCCGCCATCAGTTCGGCGACCTTATTGCCCCACTCGGCGTCGCCCTCCAGCGCCTTGAGCGCCGAGACCCTGATCACTGGCACGTCGTCGCCGGGGAACTCATAGGTGGACAGCAGCTCGCGAACCTCGAGCTCGACCAGCTCCAGGATCTCCTCGTCGTCCACCATGTCGGCCTTGTTCAGCGCGACCACGATGTACGGCACGCCGACCTGGCGGGCCAGCAGCACGTGCTCGCGGGTCTGCGGCATCGGGCCGTCGGTCGCCGCGACCACCAGGATCGCGCCATCCATCTGCGCCGCGCCGGTGATCATGTTCTTGATGTAGTCCGCGTGCCCGGGGCAGTCGACGTGTGCGTAGTGACGCTTCGCGGTCTGGTACTCGACGTGCGAGATCGCGATGGTGATGCCGCGCTCCCGCTCTTCCTTCGCGTTGTCGATCTGGTCGAACGGCGTGAAGGGATTGACGTCAGGGAACTTATCGTGCAGCACCTTGGTGATCGCCGCGGTCAGCGTCGTCTTGCCGTGGTCGATGTGCCCGATGGTGCCGATGTTGACGTGCGGCTTCGTCCGCTCGAACTTGGCCTTCCCCACTGATGTCTCCTCGTTGCGGTCATGCCCCGCCTTGGCGGGGCCAGGCGCTCACGGGGCGCCGTCTGCTTCTGGATTGCTATTGGTTACTCGCCTCTGGCTTTGGCGATGATCTCCTTGGCGATGCTCGGCGGCACCTCGGCATACGAATCGAACTGCATGCTGTAGTCCGCCCTGCCCTGTGTCCTGCTGCGCAGGTCACCCACGTAGCCGAACATCTCGGACAGCGGGACGCCCGCCTTGACGACCCTGACCCCGTTGCGTTCCTCCATGGCCTGGATGTGGCCCCGGCGGCTGTTCAGGTCGCCGATGACATCGCCCATGTACTCATCGGGGGTCCGCACCTCGACGGCCATGACCGGCTCGAGCAGCACGGGGTCGGCATAGCCGGCCGCCTTCTTGAAGGCCATCGAGCCCGCGATCTTGAAGGCCAGCTCGGAGGAGTCCACCTCGTGGTAGGCACCGTCGGTCAGGGTCACCTTCAGGTCGACCATCGGGTAGCCGGCCAGCACGCCGAACTCCGCCGCCTCCTGGCAGCCCGCGTCCACCGACGGGATGTACTCCCGCGGCACGCGCCCGCCGTGGATCTTGTTCTCGAACTCGTAGCCGCCGCCGTCGCCGCCCGTCGGCTCCAGGTTGATGACCACCTTGGCGTACTGGCCGGCGCCGCCGGTCTGCTTCTTGTGCGTGTACTCGATCTTCTCGGCCTTCCGCCGGATGGTCTCCCGGTAGGCGACCTGCGGCCGGCCGATGTTCGCCTCGACCCGGAATTCCCGCCGCATCCGCTCCACCAGCACCTCAAGGTGAAGCTCGCCCATCCCGGAGATGATGGTCTGCCCGGTCTCCTCGTCGGTCCTGACCTGGAAGGTCGGGTCCTCGTCGGCGAGCCGCTGGATCGCGATGCCGAGCTTGTCCTGGTCGCCCTTGGTCCGCGGCTCGATCGCCACGTTGATCACCGGCGCGGGAAACGTCATCGACTCCAGGATCACCTGCTGGGCCTGGTCGCAGAGGGTATCGCCGGTCGAGGTGTCCTTCAGGCCCATCACGGCGACGATCTGGCCGGCGATCGCGGACGGGCGCTCCTCGCGCTTGTTCGCGTGCATCTGGTAGATCTTGCCGATCCGCTCCTTGCGGCCCTTGGTCGAGTTCTGCACCGAGGTGCCAGTCTCCAGGGTGCCCGAGTAGATCCGGATGTAGGTCAGCTTGCCGAGGTGCTGGTCAGACATGATCTTGAAGGCCAGGGCCGAGAACGGCTCGGCCGGATCGGCGTGCCGGGCGATCGCGACGGTCTCGTCGTTGACCGCGTGGCCCTGGATCGGCGGGATGTCCACCGGGCTCGGCAGGTAGTCCACGATCGCGTCCAGCATCGGCTGGACGCCCTTGTTCTTGAACGCGCTGCCGCAGAGCACCGGGGTTATGGTGCCGGCAATGGTGGCCCGCCGGATCGCGGCGGTGAGCTGCGCCTCGTCTGGCTCGGTGCCATCGAGGTACAGCTCCATCATTTGCTCGTCGTTCTCCGAGATGCTCTCGACCAGCCGGTCCCGCCACTCGCGGGCGGCCTCCAGGTAGTCATCGGGGATCGGGACGGTCTCGTAGGTGTCGCCCTTGCCGTCGGTCTGCCAGAGCAGGGCCCGCATCCGGACCAGGTCGATGATGCCGCGGAAGTCGGACTCGACGCCCCAGGGCAGCTGGATCACCAGCGGGGTCGCGCCCAGGCGGTCGGAGATCATCTCGACGCAGCGGTGAAACTCGGCCCCGACCCGGTCCATCTTGTTGACGAAGCAGATCCGTGGCACGCCGTAGCGGTCCGCCTGCCGCCATACCGTCTCGGACTGCGGCTCGACGCCGGCCACGCCGTCGAACACGGCGACGGCGCCGTCGAGTACCCGCAGCGAGCGCTCGACCTCGACGGTGAAGTCCACGTGGCCGGGGGTGTCGATCAGGTTGATCGTGTGATCCCGCCAGATGCAGGTGGTCGCCGCGGACGTGATCGTGATGCCGCGCTCTTGCTCCTGCTCCATCCAGTCCATCGTGGCTGCGCCCTCGTGGACCTCACCGATCTTGTAGTTGATGCCGGTGTAGAACAGGATCCGCTCGGTGGTCGTGGTCTTGCCCGCGTCGATGTGCGCCATGACCCCGATGTTGCGGAGCCTGGCGAGTTCCACGGCGGTCTGGATGGCGGCCACTGCTGAGATCCTCGTTCTCTCTCGTGAGCTGCCGGACGAGCTTCGTCCGGCAGCGGTGCCTGGCGCCGGCTAGCCGGCGCCGCTTGCTTCTACCAGCGGTAATGGGCGAAGGCCTTGTTCGACTCGGCCATCTTGTGGGTGTCCTCGCGGCGCTTCACGCTCGCCCCGAGGCCGTTGCTCGCGTCGAGCAGCTCGTTCATCAGGCGCTCGGTCATGGTCTTCTCCCTGCGCTGGCGCGAGTAGGAGACCAGCCAGCGGAGCGCCAGCGTGGTGCTACGGGACGCGCGTACCTCGACCGGGACCTGGTAGGTCGCGCCGCCGACGCGGCGGCTGCGGACTTCCAGCGTCGGCTTGACGTTGTCGAGCGCGCGCTTGAGCGTCACCACGGGGTCGTTGCCGGTCTTGTCCTTGCAGCCCTCGAGGGCGCCGTAGACGATCCGCTCCGCCAGCGACCGCTTGCCGCTCCGCAGCACCTTACTGACCAGCGCGGTGACGAGCGGCGAGCCGTAGACGGGGTCGGTAACCAGCTGCCGTTTGGTCGCGGGGCCCTTGCGCGGCATGTCAGCTCTTCTCCTTCTTCGCGCCGTAGCGGCTGCGCGCCTGCTTGCGACCGCGGACGCCCTGGGTGTCCAGGGAGCCGCGGATGACCTTGTAGCGCACCCCGGGGAGGTCGCGGACGCGGCCGCCGCGGACCAGGACGATGGAGTGCTCCTGGAGGTTGTGGCCGACGCCCGGGATGTAGGCGGTGACCTCGATGTGGCTGGTGAGCCTGACCCTGGCGACCTTGCGGAGCGCGGAGTTCGGCTTCTTGGGTGTCGTGGTGTAGACGCGCGTGCAGACCCCGCGGCGCTGCGGGCTGCCCTTGAGCGCCGGGGTGTTGTTCTTGGCTACCTTGTCCTGGCGGCCCTTGCGGACCAGCTGCTGGATCGTGGGCACCGCGTCTCCGTCTTCGTCAAATCTCCGGGCGCCTTGCGGCGCATGTCGTCGTTCGCCGGGCCGTCCCGGTCGCCGCCGCCCTGGCGGCGGTGCATCCCGGGTCTGCCCCTGATGGCCTCAAGAGGCCACCTGGGCAGGCGGTCCGTACGTCCCTGGCCTGCGAGTTCGTTCGACTTCTCCGACCCCCGTGGTCGGGCGTGTCGCCGTCATCACAGCGCACCGGCCGGCCAAGGCCGATACGTCAGGGTTTGGGGAAGCCTGCGCGCGTCCGGCCGTTCGCTGCTCCCGGCCATGATGACCATGGAGCCGCAGCCCGCTAGCGCGCACGTGCCCGCTCGTGACGGGCACGGTCCAACAGCGTACCGGCCTGCTCTCACAAGGTCAAAGCGAGCCCATAAATTCCCCTCGGCCGGACCGGAACTCCTCCGGCGCCCGCCAATCGGCGCCGCCGGTGCCTGCCGGCGGTGCGCTTACAGGTTACCCGGCCGGCGCCGGTACGCCCAACCGGGCAGGCGCTGGCAGCGTCGGCCACCCGGTCGATGTGGCATCGAGCGGGTCTGATGCCGCTGAACCACACATTCAGCGGGTAGCAGGCCAGCGTCAGGGCGGCTATGCGGGCCCAGCCGGAAGTGCGGGGTGCCAGGCAGCTGACTGCCTGGGCACCCCGCACTGTGTGCGCGCCGCGGGTGGCGTGCCGGAAACGGCTGTTATCGGTTGTAGGAGCCGAAGTCGTACTCCTCTAGCGGGATCGCCTCGCCCGATCCCTGCGCGAACGAGTACGTGGCGGCCGCGTTGTCGAAGGTGGCCGCCGGGTACACGGCGGACCTGGCGTCCTCGGTCGGCTCCACCCGGAGGCCCCGGTAGCGCTGCATCCCGGTGCCGGCCGGGATGAGCTTGCCGATGATGACGTTCTCCTTCAGCCCGAGCAGCGAGTCGGACCTGGCATGGATCGCCGCGTCGGTCAGCACCCTGGTGGTCTCCTGGAACGAGGCCGCGGACAGCCACGAATCCGTCGCCAGGGAGGCCTTGGTGATGCCCATCAGGACCGGCCGCCCGGAAGCCGGGGTGCCGCTCTCCTCGACCACCGACCGGTTGACGCCCTCGAACCTCGGCCGCTCCACCAGCTCGCCGGGCAGCAGCTCGGTGTCGCCCGACTCCAGCACGTTCACCCGCTTCAGCATCTGCCGGATGATGATCTCGATGTGCTTGTCGTGGATCGACACGCCCTGGGACCGGTAGACCTCCTGGACCTCGTGCACCAGGTGCAGCTGGACCTCACGGGAGCCGAGGATCCGCAGCACCTCGTGCGGGTTGACCGCGCCCTGGATCAGCTGCTGCCCGACGACCACGTGGTCGCCGTCCGCGACCAGCAGCCGGGAGCGCATCGGGACCTGGTACGAGACCTCCTCCGCGCCGTCGTCGGGAACAACGGTGATCTTGCGGGCCTTCTCCGGCTCCTCGAGCTTGATCCGGCCCTCGACCTCGCTGATCGGCGCCATGCCCTTGGGAATGCGGGCCTCGAAGAGCTCCTGGATGCGCGGCAGGCCATGCGTGATGTCCTGGCCTGCCACGCCGCCGGTGTGGAAGGTCCGCATGGTCAGCTGCGTGCCAGGCTCGCCGATCGACTGGGCCGCGATGATCCCGACCGCCTCGCCGACGTCCACCCGCTTCCCGGTGGCCAGCGAGCGCCCGTAGCACTTGGCGCAGACGCCGTACTTCGCCTGGCAGACCAGGACGCTGAACGTGCGCACCGACGCGACCCCCGTGGCGATGAGCATGTCGATCATCGCCTCGGTCATGTCGCTGTCCGCGGCCACGAGCACGTTGCCGTCGTCGCCGGTGATGTCCTCGGCGATGGTGCGGCCGGTGCCGGTGTTCTCGATGTTAGGCAGCTTGCGCAGCGAGCCGTCCGGCGCCTTGTCGGCGATCTTCATGGACAGCGACCGGTCAGTGCCGCAATCCTCCTCGCGCACGATCACGTCCTGCGCGACGTCGACCAGGCGCCGGGTGAGGTACCCGGAGTCGGCGGTGCGCAGCGCGGTGTCCGCCAGGCCCTTGCGCGCGCCGTGGGTGGAGATGAAGTACTCGACCACGGACAGGCCCTCGCGGAAGCTGGCCTTGATGGGCCGCGGGATGGTCTCGCCCTTGGGGTTGGAGACCAGTCCGCGCATTCCGGCGATCTGCCGGACCTGCATCGGGTTGCCGCGGGCACCGGAGTTGACCATCATCCAGACCGGGTTGGTCTCCGGGAACGCGTCCTCCATGTCGCGGGCCACGTCGGCGGTCGCGTGCGTCCAGATCTCGATCAGCTCCTGGCGGCGCTCATCGTCGGTGATCAGGCCGCGCTCGTACTCGCGCTGTACCTTGTCCGCGCGCTTCTCGTAGGTGTCCAGGATCGCTGCCTTGTTCGGCGGGGCAACCACGTCCTCGATAGCGATGGTGAGCCCGGCCCTGGTGGCCCAGTGGAACCCGGCGTCCTTGAGCGCGTCGAGCGCCGCGGCCACCTCCACCTTCGGGTAGGTCTCCGCCAGCTCGTTGACGATGGCGGACAGCTGCTTCTTGGCGACCTCGTAGTTCACGAACGGGAAGCTGGCGGGCAGCGTCTCGTTGAAGAAGCACCGGCCGAGCGTGGTGGTCAGCCGCACCGGCTCGCCCGGCTGCCAGCCATCCGGGGGCGTGAACCCGATCGGAGGGGTGACGCCGCGCAGCCGGACCTGGACCTTCGCCTGCAGGTCAAGCTCGCCGCGGTCGTAGGCCATCACGGCCTCGGCCGGGCTGGAGAAGGACCGGCCGGTTCCGATGGTGTCCGGGGCCTCCCTGGTCAGGCAGTAGATCCCGATGATCATGTCCTGGGTGGGCATGGTCACCGGCTTGCCGTCGGCGGGCTTGAGGATGTTGTTGGTGGACAGCATCAGGATGCGCGCCTCGGCCTGCGCCTCGGCGGACAGCGGGACGTGCACGGCCATCTGGTCGCCGTCGAAGTCCGCGTTGAACGCGGTGCAGACCAGCGGGTGGATCTGGATCGCCTTGCCCTCCACCAGCTGCGGCTCGAACGCCTGGATGCCGAGCCTGTGCAGCGTGGGCGCGCGGTTGAGCAGCACCGGATGCTCGGTGATGACCTCCTCGAGCACATCCCAGACCACCGGCCTGGCGCGCTCCACCATCCGCTTGGCCGACTTGATGTTCTGCGCGTGGTTCAGGTCCACCAGCCGCTTCATCACGAACGGCTTGAACAGCTCGACCGCCATCTCCTTGGGCAGGCCGCACTGGTGCAGCTTCAGCTGCGGGCCGACCACGATGACGGAGCGGCCCGAGTAGTCGACCCGCTTGCCGAGCAGGTTCTGCCGGAACCTGCCCTGCTTGCCCTTGAGCATGTCGGACAGCGACTTCAGCGGGCGGTTGCCCGGCCCGGTGACCGGACGGCCGCGGCGGCCGTTGTCGAACAGCGAGTCCACGGCCTCCTGCAGCATCCGCTTCTCGTTGTTGACGATGATCTCCGGTGCGCCCAGGTCGAGCAGCCGCTTGAGCCTGTTGTTCCGGTTGATCACCCGGCGGTACAGGTCGTTCAGGTCGGAGGTGGCGAACCTGCCGCCGTCCAGCTGCACCATCGGCCGCAGGTCCGGCGGGATCACCGGGATGCAGTCGAGCACCATGCCGAGCGGGCTGTTCCTGGTGTTGAGGAACGCCGACACGACCTTGAGCCGCTTCAGCGCGCGCGCCTTGCGCTGGCCCTTGCCGGTCCTGATGGTCTCCCGCAGGCTCTGCGCCTCGCCCTCGAGGTCGAAGCTGCCGAGCCGCTCCTGGATCGCCTGGGCGCCCATGCCGCCACGGAAGTAGCGGCCGAACCGGTCCCGCATCTCGCGGTAGAGCAGCTCGTCGCCCTCGAGGTCCTGGACCTTCAGGTTCCTGAACCGGTTCCAGACCTCCTCGCGCCGGTCGATCTCCCGCCCGGCGCGATCGCGGATCTGCTTGCATTCCCGGTCGGAGCTCTCCCGCACCTTGCGCCGGGCATCGCCCTTCGCACCCGCGGCCTCCAGCTCGGCCAGGTCCTTCTCCAGCTTGGCCTGCCGGGTCTCGACGTCGTTGTCGCGGCGCTGCTCCAGCTGCCCGCGCTCCACCGAGATCTTGGCCTCGAGCGAGGGCAGATCGCGCCCGCGCGCCTCGTCGTCGACGTACGTGATCATGTACGCGGCGAAGTAGATGACCTTCTCCAGGTCCTTCGGCGCCAGGTCAAGCAGGTAGCCGAGCCGGCTCGGCACGCCCTTGAAGTACCAGATGTGCGTGACCGGCGCGGCCAGCTCGATGTGGCCCATCCGCTCCCGCCGCACCTTGGCCCTGGTGACCTCGACGCCGCAGCGCTCGCAGATGATGCCCTTGAACCTGACCCGCTTGTACTTGCCGCAGTAGCACTCCCAGTCCCGGGTCGGGCCGAAGATCTTCTCGCAGAAGAGCCCGTCCTTCTCCGGCTTGAGCGTGCGGTAGTTGATGGTTTCCGGCTTCTTGACCTCGCCATGCGACCACTGCCTGATGTCGTCGGCGGTCGCTAGGCCGATACGCAGGTCGTCGAAGAAGTTGACGTCAAGCACGTGTTTTTCCCCTGGGTAGATCGGATCAGACCTCTTCAACGCTGCTCGGCTCGCGCCGGGACAGGTCGATGCCAAGTTCCTCCGCCGCGCGGAAGACATCCTCGTCGGTGTCGCGCATCTCGATGGCCGCGCCATCGCTGGACAGCACTTCCACGTTCAGGCAGAGCGACTGCATCTCCTTGATCAGCACCTTGAAGGACTCAGGTATGCCTGGCTCGGGGATGTTCTCGCCCTTGACGATGGCCTCGTAGACCTTGACCCGGCCGAGGATGTCGTCGGACTTGATGGTCAGCAGCTCCTGCAGGGCATAGGCCGCGCCGTATGCCTCCAGCGCCCAGACCTCCATCTCGCCGAACCGCTGGCCGCCGAACTGCGCCTTCCCGCCGAGTGGCTGCTGGGTGATCATCGAGTACGGGCCCGTCGACCTGGCGTGGATCTTGTCGTCGACCAGGTGCAGCAGCTTCAGGATGTAGATGTAGCCGACCGCGACCGGATCCTTGAAGGGCTCGCCGGTGCGGCCGTCGTACAGCATGGCCTTCCCTGAGGACGCGACCATCCGGTCGCCGTCCCGGTTCGGCAGCACGCTGCCGAGCAGCCCGGTGATTTCCTCCTCGCGGGCGCCGTCGAAGACCGGCGTGGCCACCGGGGTGCCCGCGGTGGCGGAATCGGCGCCGATCTGGCGGAGCCGCTTCTTCCAGTCGGCGTCCTCGCCCTCGACATTCCAGCCGGAGCTGGCGACCCAGCCCAGGTGCGTCTCGAGAACCTGGCCGACGTTCATCCGGCCCGGCACGCCGAGCGGGTTGAGCACGACGTCCACCGGGGTGCCGTCCTGGAGGAACGGCATGTCCTCGACCGGCAGGATCTTGGCGATGACGCCCTTGTTCCCGTGCCGCCCGGCCAGCTTGTCGCCGTCGGTGATCTTCCGCTTGGCGGCCACGTAGACCCGCACGAGCTCGTTCACCCCGGGCGGCAGCTCGTCGCCGTCCTCCCTGGTGAACACCCGGACGCCGATCACCTTGCCGGACTCGCCGTGCGGCACCTTCAGCGAGGTGTCGCGGACCTCGCGGGCCTTCTCGCCGAAGATCGCGCGCAGCAGCCGCTCCTCGGGCGTCAGCTCGGTCTCGCCCTTCGGGGTGACCTTGCCGACCAGGATGTCGCCGGTGACCACATCGGCGCCGATCCTGATGATGCCGCGGTCGTCGAGGTCGGCGAGGACCTCCTCGGAGACGTTCGGGATGTCCCTGGTGATCTCCTCCGGCCCGAGCTTGGTGTCCCTGGCGTCGACCTCGTGCTCCTCGATGTGGATCGAGGACAGGACGTCGTCCTGCACCAGCCGCTGGGAAAGGATGATCGCGTCCTCGTAGTTGTGGCCCTCCCACGGCATGAAGGCGACCAGCAGGTTGCGGCCCAGCGCCATCTCGCCGTGATCGGTGCACGGCCCGTCCGCGATGACCTGCCCGGCCTCGACCCGCTCGCCCTCGCTGGCGACCGGCTTCTGGTTGAAGCAGGTGCCCTGGTTGGACCGCTTGAACTTGGCGACCAGGTAGGTGCTCCTGGTGCCGTCGTCGTTCGCCACCGTGATGAAGTCGGCGCTTGACTGCTCCACCACGCCGGGCTTCTCGGCCACGATCACGTCACCGGCGTCGGTCGCGGCACGGTACTCCATGCCGGTGCCGACCAGCGGCGCCTCGCTGCGCAGCAGCGGCACCGACTGGCGCTGCATGTTGGAACCCATCAGGGCACGGTTCGCGTCATCGTGCTCGAGGAACGGGATCATCGCGGTCGCGACGGACACCATCTGCCGCGGCGAGACGTCCATGTAGTCCACGTCGTCCGGCGGGATGTAGTCGACCTCGCCGCCCTTGCGCCGGACCAGCACGCGCTCCCCGGTGAAGGTGCCGTCGGCCTCGATGGGCTCGTTGGCCTGGGCGATGACGTGCCTGTCCTCCTCGTCCGCGGTCAGGTAGTCGATCTGGGTGGTGACCTTGCCGGACTTCACCTTGCGGTACGGGGTCTCGACGAAGCCGAACGCGTTGACCCGCCCGTACGAGGAGAGCGAGCCGATCAGGCCGATGTTGGGGCCTTCCGGGGTCTCGATCGGGCACATCCGGCCGTAGTGCGAGGAGTGCACGTCCCGGACCTCGAAGCCGGCCCGCTCGCGGGAAAGCCCGCCGGGACCGAGCGCGGACAGCCTGCGCTTGTGGGTGAGCCCCGCCAGCGGATTGGTCTGGTCCATGAACTGGGAGAGCTGGCTGGTGCCGAAGAACTCCTTGATGGACGCGACCACCGGCCTGATGTTGATCAGCGTCTGCGGGGTGATGGCCTCGACGTCCTGCGTGGTCATCCGCTCCCTGACCACCCGCTCCATCCGGGCCAGGCCGAGCCTGACCTGATTCTGGATCAGCTCGCCGACGGTGCGAAGCCGCCGGTTGCCGAAGTGGTCGATGTCGTCGGTCTCGATCGGGATGAGGGTGTCGCCGGACTTCATCTCCTCCTCGCCGCTGTGCAGCCGGACGAGGTACTCGATCGTGGAGACGATGTCCTCCTCGGTCAGCGTCCCCTGCCGGATCGGCAGCGACAGGCCGAGCTTCTTGTTCACCTTGTACCGGCCGACCTTGGCCAGGTCGTACCGCTTCGGGTTGAAGTAGAGATTCTCCAGCAGCGCCTGAGCCGACTCCCTGGTCGGCGGCTCGCCGGGGCGGAGCTTGCGGTAGATGTCGAGCAGCGCGTCGTCCTGGCCGGTGGTGTGGTCCTTCTCCAGGGTCGCGCGCATCGACTCGAAGCCGCCGAACCGGTCGAGGATCCTCGCCTCGTCCCAGCCGAGCGCCTTCAGCAGCACGGTGACGCCCTGCTTGCGCTTGCGGTCGATCCTGACCCCGACGCTGTCCCGCTTGTCGATCTCGAACTCGAGCCAGGCGCCACGGGACGGGATCACCTTGCAGCTGTAGATGTCCTTGTCGGACGTCTTGTCGACCTGCCGGTCGAAGTAGACGCCGGGCGACCGGACCAGCTGCGACACGACGACCCGCTCAGTGCCGTTGATGACGAAAGTGCCCTTCGGGGACATGAGCGGGAAGTCGCCCATGAACACCGTCTGGCTCTTGATCTCGCCGGTGCTGTTGTTGATGAACTCCGCCGTCACGAACATGGGGGCGGAGTAGGTCATGTCCTTGTCCTTGCACTCCTCGACGGAGTACTTGGGCGGCTCGAACCGGTGATCGCGGAACGAGAGTGACATGGTCCCGGTGAAGTCCTCGATCGGGCTGATCTCCTCGAAGATCTCCTCAAGGCCCGACTGCTCGGGAAGGTCCTTGCGGCCCTTCTCCTTTTCGGCCGCGATCCTGGCCCGCCAGCGCTCGATGCCGAGCAGCCAGTCGAACGAGTCGGTCTGCAGTGCGAGGAGGCTGGGGACTTCAAGCGGTTCTTTGATACGAGCGAAGGAAATGCGATGTGGACCGGGAACGGTAGCTGAGGCGCTGCGCGAAGCTGCCAACAGGGGTCCTTCCGAGCTTGTGGCGGACGGTCACGCGCACGCGAAACGCCCTGCGGCCACGCCGCGAGGATTGCGAGGATGCCGAGGACGTCTGGGTGCAGCGCAAATTAGCAGTGTAGCCTGACGGCACACCGCTGGTCAACTATACGCCATATGAGGTTCACGGTTGCAACGCAGCATCGCTCTTGCGGGGCGAAACGTCAAGCCCGGAGAGCGTCATGTTGGCATCCAGATTTGCGTGACGAACATCACAGTCCGCTGGTTGTTTGTCTAGTATTACGGGCGGGCAGAATTAAAGGTTCGGGCTGTTCAGGCTGCGGACGTGCGCACGGCAGCCGGGCCGGCACCCGGCTCACGCTGATCCCGCCGCCCAGGACCGCCAGCGTCCCGGGGCGCTGCACGCGCCCCGGGACGCTCGTTGTCCGGCCGTGGCGCCCGGGGTCCACTTGACCGTGGCCGTGGCGCCCGCGGTCACTTGACCGTGACCGTGGCGCCCGGGGTCCACTTGACCGTGACCGTGGCGCCCGGGGTCCACTTGACCGTGGCCGTGGCGCCCGCGGTCACTTGACCGTGGCCGTGGCGCCCGCGGTCACTTGACCGTGACCGTGGCGCCGGCGCCCTCCAGGGCGGCCTTGGCCTTCTCCGCGGCCTCCTTGTTGGCGCGCTCGAGAACCGGTTTGGGCGCGCCGTCGACGAGGTCCTTGGCCTCCTTCAGGCCCAGGCTGGTGAGCGTGCGGACCTCCTTGATCACCTGGATCTTCTTCTCGCCGGCGGCCTCGAGGATGACGTCGAACTCGTCCTGCTCCTCGACCTCGGCCTCGCCGCCGCCACCGCCGACCGCGGCCGGCGCGGCCACCGCGACCGGGGCCGCGGCCTTGACGTCGAACGTGTCCTCGAACTGCTTCACGAAATCAGAGAGCTCGAGGAGCGTCATCTCCTTGAACGCGTCGAGCAGTGCGTCGTTGCTGAGCTTCGCCATGATGGTGTTTCCTCCGTGTGCCTGCGTCTCGCGGCGGCCTGCGGCCGCCCGCATGTTGGTGGTCTGAGTCCTGTGCCGCCCGGCGGGCAGCCGGTCAGCCCGCTCCGGATCCGGCAGCTTCTCCGGATTCGGCAGCCGGGCTGGCCGCGTCATCGGCTCCGCCGGCGGATGCGGCCGCCTCGCCGTCAGGTGCCTGGTCTCCGGCTGCCGCCGCGGCTGGCGCCGCTTCAGCAGGCGCATCTGCCGCAGGCCCGGCCTCGGGCGCCGCGCCCGCAGGCGCCGCCGCCTCCAGCTTCTCCTGCAGGGCCGCCAGCAGCCTGGCCATCTGCACCGGCAGCGCGGCCATGGTCGCCGCCGCGCCGGACAGCGACGCCTTCATCGCGCCGGCCAGCCTGGCCAGCAGGACGTCACGCGACTCCAGGTCGGCGAGCCTGCCGATCTCGCCGGGCGTCATGCTCTTGCCCTCGAGCACGCCGCCCTTGATCACCAGGAACGGATGCGCCCTGGAGAAGTCGCGCAGCCCCTTGGCCGCCTCCACCACGTCGCCCTGCACGAAGGCAATCGCGGACGGACCGGTGAGCAGCCCGCTCAGCTCATCCGCGAGGCCAGCCTCGCTGGCAGCGATCTTGGTGAGCGTGTTCTTCACCACGGCGAACGTGGCGTCATCGCCTAGCGAATGGCGCAACTCGCCAAGCTGGGCAACGGTCAGGCCGCGGTATTCGGTGAGCACCGCGCCTGCCGATGTCTGGAATCGCTCGGTGAGCTCCGCCACCGCGGCGACCTTCTCCGCCCTCGCCATGGGCCTCCCTTCTCGTTCCGGTGCGCCCGCTGGGCGGGACGGTCCCGGCTACATCCGGCGCCGGCGAAGGAGCGAGAAAAGGCGAACGCCCCGGCGCGGGCGCACGGGGCGTGGCCGCTGCCCCGGGGTTACCGGGCCGGCGGTCTGTCTCGGTCGCCTGCGCGGGCCGCCCCTCCTCGGGGCCTTCGGCCATCGCGGTGAACACGCGACGGCAGCCGACGGTCTCTGGCAAGCGGTCAGCTTACGAGGTACCGGGCGCTGCCGCCAAATCGCGGTACCGGGCGCCGCCAGTGGCCAGGCACCACAACGCAGCAACGGGGCCGCCGGGCTGACCCGCCTCGGCGTGCCGAGCCGGTGGATGTGCATATCGGTAGGCACCGGCGCCTACCGATGTGCACATCCATCACCCCGGGCTGGCTCAGCCCGCGGCGGTCTCCTCGAGTTCCTCGGCCAGCCCGCGGGTCCGGTTGGGGTCGACCAGGATCCCCGGGCTCATCGTCGTGGTAACGGTGATCTTCCTGAGGTACCTGCCCTTGGCCGCGGCCGGCTTGAGCCTGATGACCTCCTCGAGCGCCGCGGCGTAGTTCTCCACCAGCGCCCGGTCGTCGAACGAAGCCTTGCCGATGACGAAGTGCAGGTTGCCGTGCCTGTCCACGCGGAACTCGATCTTGCCGCCCTTGATGTCGGACACCGCCTTGCCGACATCGGTCGTGACCGTGCCGGTCTTGGGGTTCGGCATCAGTCCGCGCGGGCCGAGCACCCGGCCGAGCCGCCCTACCTTGCCCATCAGGTCCGGGGTGGCGACCACGGCGTCGAAGTCGAGGAAGCCGCCCTGGATGCGCTCGAGCAGGTCGTCCGAGCCCACGTAGTCGGCACCGGCGGCGGTGGCCTCGTCGGCACGCTCCCCGGTCGCGAACACCAGCACGCGGGCCGTCTTGCCCGTGCCGTGCGGCAGGTTGACCGTGCCGCGAACCATCTGGTCGGCCTTGCGCGGGTCCACGCCGAGCCGCAGCGCGACCTCGACGGTCGGATCGAACTTGGTGACGGACGTCTTCTTGGCCAGCGACACGGCCTCGGCCGGGCCGTACAGCCTGACCGGGTCGATCTGCTCAGCGGCCGCGCGGTACGCCTTGCTGCGCTTCATGATCAATCTCCTTCATAGCTAGGAGTCGTGGTCCGCGGGCCAGCGCCTGGCCCTGCCACTGTGGCCGCCGCTGCTGGTGCAGCGGTCAGCCGTGGTGATGAGGATGCGAAAACTCGTTCCCATGCTAGAACGATCAGCTTTTGACGGTGATTCCCATCGAGCGGGCAGTGCCCGCGATGATCTTCTCTGCCGCCTCCATCGAGTTCGCGTTCAGGTCGGCCATCTTGACCTGGGCGATCTCCCTGACCTGAGCCATGGTGACGGCGCCCACCTTGGTCTTGTGCGGCTCGGCGCTGCCCTTCTCCACGCCCGCGGCCTTCTTGATCAGCTCAGGCGCCGGCGGCGTCTTGGTGATGAAGGAGAACGTGCGGTCCTCGAAGATGGTGATCTCGACGGGGATGATGTTGCCGCGCTGTGACTCGGTGGCGGCGTTGTACTGCTTGCAGAAGTCCATGATGTTCACGCCGTGCGGGCCGAGCGCGGTGCCGACCGGCGGTGCCGGGGTGGCCTGGCCTGCTTGCAGCTGCACCTTGACGACCGCAGCGATCTTCTTCTTACGCGGAGCCATCTACCTGAGTCCTTACCTCACTGACGTGCCGGGAAAAGCCGATCAGATCTTGGTGACCTGATCGAAGGAAAGCTCGACGGGCGTCTCGCGGCCGAAGATCGAGACGAGCACCTTGAGCTTCTGGGTATCGGGATTGATCTCGTTCACCGTAGCCGGGAGCGTCGCGAACGGGCCGTCCATCACGGTAACGGACTGGCCCACCTCGAAGTCCACCGCCGCGGCCCGCATGGTCTCGGCCTTCTTCGCCGCCTTTTCCTCCGGCTCGGGCGCGAGCAACGCGGCCACCTCGGACAGGCTCAGCGGGGAGGGCTTGCTGGACAGCCCGACGAAGCCGGTGACCCCCGGAGTGTTGCGTACCGCCGCCCAGGACTCGTCGGTGAGGTCCATCCGCACCAGGATGTAGCCGGGCAGCACCTTCTCCTGGACCTGCTGCCGCTTGCCGCCCTTGATCTCGGTCACCTCATGCACGGGGACCTCGATCTGGAAGATGTAGTCCTCCATGTTGAGCGACTGGGTACGGCTCTCCAGATTGGTCCTGACCCGGTTCTCGTATCCGGCGTAGGAGTGCACCACGTACCAGTCACCGGGCAGCAGCCTGAGCTGATCGGTGAACTCGGCGATCGGGTCGGTGGCCGGCTCTTCCTCCTCGGCGAGGAGGGCGGAGTCGCCGTCATCAGCGGCGGACCCCGCGCTGGACTCGCCGTTCGCGGCGGGCTGGCCGTTCGCGGCGGGCTGGCCGTTCGCGGCGGGCTGGCCGGCCACGACCGGCTCGCCGTCCGCGGCGGGCTCGCCAGCCGCTGGATCGCCGACGTGCAATTCGGACTCGGACACAGTAACTCTTTCTCTCCGCTCTTTCTGGCGGGCGCCGCCGGGCTCTTCCTGGCGGCGCAGGCCCCGCTATCATGCGGGGACCATCCGTCCCCTGGGCGGTGCCGCCGGGCCGGTGTGGTCATGCTGCCACTCGCGGCAGCCTGGCCACTAGTCAGCCGGCCGGGAACTCAGCCGAAGACAGCGAACACCAGCTTGGTGAACCCGTAGTCCAGGCTCGTCACGATCGCCACCATGACGAGTATGAACACCAGCGCCACCGTCGTGTAAGTGGTGAGCTCCTTGCGGGTGGGCCAGATCACCTTACGCAGTTCCGCGACAATCTGCCGCAGGAAGACCGCGGGGGTCACCCTGGCCGCCTTTGCCGGGCGGCCGGGCCTGTCCCGCTTCTCCGCGGGGGTGCCGCGAGTCTGAGTAGCCATGTCCTCACCTGAGCAGCGCTGATCATTTTGACGGCTCGCGCCGTCGTCGGCCCGCGACAGCCACGGACCGTAAGCGCAGGGCAGGAGGGACTCGAACCCCCAACCGCCGGTTTTGGAGACCGGGACTCTAGCCAATTGAGCTACTGCCCTGTGACGGCCCGTGCGGGCATGCACCGGCCACCTGGTGGACCGCCACCAGATCCTGAAGTGTACGTCGCCGGCGGCCCTGGCGTCGAACCGCGCCGCCCATCGGCCCGGGGAAGGATGCGGCGGCCGGATCCGCCCCGGCCGGGCGCACCGCGTCGGCGCACCGCGTCGGCACAACCGGCTGCGCCTAGTGTCACCATGGACCTATGGCTTCCGCACATCAGCGTATCTCCGCACGGGTCTCCGCCATCACGGAGTCGGCCACCCTCGCCGTCGACGCGAAGGCAAGGGCCGCCAAGGCAGCTGGCCGGCCGGTCATCGGCTTCGGGGTCGGCGAGCCCGACTTCCCGACCCCCGGGTACATCGTGGCGGCGGCCCAGCGTGCCTGCGCTGAGCTGCGCATGCAGAAGTACTCGCCGGCCGCCGGGCTGCCGGAGCTCAGGGAGGCGATCGCCGTCAAGACCGCGCGGGATTCCGGCTATCGCGTGACCCCCGGCCAGGTGCTCGTCACGAACGGCGGCAAGCACGGCGTCTACCAGGCCTTCGCCACCCTGCTCGACCCGGGCGACGAGGTCCTCATGCCCACGCCGTACTGGACCACCTACCCGGAGGCGATCGCGCTGGCCGGCGGCATCCCGGTGCCGGTGCTGACCGACGAGCACTCCGGCTACCTGACCTCCGCCGCCGACCTGGCGGCGCACCTGACCGAGCGCACCAAGGTGCTGCTGTTCGTCTCGCCGTCCAACCCGACCGGCGCGGTATACCCGCCGGAACTCGTCGCCGAGATCGGGCGCTGGGCCGCGGCCAACGATCTCTGGGTCATCACCGACGAGATCTACGAGCACCTGGTCTACGGGGATGCCAGGTTCAGCTCGGTCCCGGTGGCCGCGCCGGAGGTCGCCGAGCGGTGCGTGGTGGTGAACGGCGTGGCCAAGACCTACGCGATGACCGGCTGGCGGGTGGGCTGGCTGCTCGGCCCGCCTGACGTGGTGAAGGCCGCCGCGGACCTGCAGTCGCATCTCACCTCGAACGTCTGCAACGTGGCCCAGGCCGCGGCGCTGGCCGCGGTCAGCGGCGACCTGTCCGCGGTCGCCGAGATGCGCGCCGCCTTCGACCGGCGCAGGCTGGCGATGACCGCCCTGCTGAACGAGATTCCCGGGGTCACCTGCCCGCTGCCGGAGGGCGCCTTCTACTGCTATCCGTCGGTGCGGGGCGTGCTGGGGAAGGAGATCGGCGGCCGCCGGGCGGACAGCACGGCCGAGCTGGCGGAGATCCTGCTGGAGCAGGCGGACGTCGCCGTGGTGCCCGGCGAGGCGTTCGGCACGCCCGGCTACTTCCGGCTGTCGTGCGCGCTCAGCGACGCCGACCTGGAGGAGGGCCTGACCAGGATGGCCAAGCTGCTCGGGCAGGCCGGCTGACCGGTCACCGATGCCGGCCGGGCGCCCCCGCGGCTCCGCCGCGCTGCCAGACTGACCTGATGGCCCGGCCGATCGCCGCGCTCCCCAAGGCGCACCTGCATCTGCACTTCACCGGCTCCATGCGCCATGCCACGCTGGTCGAGCTCGCCGGGCAGCGCAAGGTCCACCTGCCGGAGGCGCTGTCCGCGCACTGGCCGCCGCGGCTGTCCGCCGCCGACGAGCGCGGCTGGTTCAGGTTCCAGCGGCTCTACGACATCGCGCGGTCGGTGATCAGGACCGAGGCTGACCTCAGGCGGCTGGTCAGCGAGGCCGCCGAGGACGAGCGAGCGGAAGGCTCCGGCTGGCTGGAGATCCAGGTGGACCCGTCCGGCTACGCGACCGCTTTCGGCGGCATCACGGCCGTCACCGAGATCATCCTCGATGCTGCCGCCGAGTCCTCGGCGTGCTCCGGCGTCGGCATCGGCGTGATCATCGCGGCGAACCGGACCAAGCACCCGCTGGAGGCCAGGACGCTGGCCCGGCTGGCGGCCAGGCTGGCCGGCCACGGGGTCACCGGCTTCGGCCTGAGCAGCGATGAGCGCCGGGGCACGGCGGCCGACTTCGCCCCGGCCTTCCGCATCGCCGCCAGGGCGGGGCTGCTCGCCGTACCGCACGGTGGCGAGCTGGCCGGCCCGGCAAGCGTCCGGGCCTGCCTGGATGAACTGAACGCCGACCGCATCGGCCACGGTGTCGCCGCCGCGGAAGATCAAGATCTGGTGAAACGGATTGCCCGGCGCCAGACGACGCTCGAAGTGTGCCCGGCCTCCAACGTTGCCCTCGGGATCGCCGCGGCGCCGGCCGACGTTCCGTTGCGGACTCTGCTCGAGGCCGGCGTGCCGGTGGCGCTCGGCGCGGACGACCCGCTGCTGTTCGGGCACCGGCTGGCCGCGCAGTACGAGCTGGCCAGGCAGGCGCACGGGCTGCCCGACGAGTTGCTGGCCGAGCTGGCCCGGATGTCGGTGCGCGGCTCGGTCGCGCCGGCGGCAATGCGGGCCAGGCTGCTCGCCGGGATCGACGCCTGGCTGGCCGCGCCGGACCAGGCGGACGCGCACCCGGCGGCATTTCCGCCCGCGCACCAGGATGTCCTTCCGCCCGGACAGCCGGAACCCCATCCGCCCGGGCAGCCGGAGGCGGATCGATCCGCGCAGCCGAATGCCCGTCCTTCCCGGCGCCCGCAGGTGGTGGATCGCGCGATCGCGCACCAGGGAAGGTGAGCGATCGCGAGATCCATGCCCTGGCGCGCCGCCCGCGCCGGGCATACCGGTCATGGATGTGGCTGAGGTATTCGCCGGCGAATACCTCAGCCACATCCATCAGGCGGAAAGCCGCCGGCCAGCTGTGGTCTGCTTGATTCAGGCCACGGATGAGCGCCAGGACGGCAGGATCTCGTCGATGAGCGCCTCGGTCTCCGGCGCCATCCTGGGCAGCACCTCGTCAAGCTCGGCGCGGGCCGAGACCTCGCCCACGACAGCCCGGAGCGTGCCTTCGTCGCCGGTGGCGTGCGCGCCGATGAGCAGGTCCCGCCAGAGCAGCTCGTCGTTGAACGCGAGCCTGAGCCCCTGCCGGGCGGCCGCCATCGCCCCGGCGGCGTCGCCTGCCGCCAGCCGCAGCGCCGACAGCCGGTGCGCCGTATCGGCCACCAGCGCGGTCACCTCGTACTCCAGGTCGTCGGTGGCGAGCCAGGCATACCGGCCAGGATCCCGGCCGTCGAGCAGCTGGCCGCCGACCTCGGCCAGCGCACGTTCCAGGCAGCCAGCCTGATCCTGGCCGCCGGCCAGCTCCGGCGCGGCCAGCGCGGCCAGCGCGCGGAACACCTGCCAGTCGACCCGTACCTGCGGGCCGAGCAGCAGCCGCCCGCCGGAGCCGGTCACCAGGTGCGGCTGGCCCGCCGTGCCGCCGAGCCACGCCGCCGTCCTGGCCAGCGCCGCATCGCGCACCTCCGGAGTCACCCCGCGCGGCCAGATCGCGCCGGTGAGCACCGTGCGGTGAACGCCGCCCGGATGCGCGGCCAGGAACACGACGATCTCCGTGGCCAGCGCCAGCCGGTCAGGCTCGATGTTGCCGGGCGCCCGTACCGAGACCGGCCCGAGCAGGCTGACCTCGACCGGCATCATGGCACCGGGAGCCAGCTGCGCCGCGGGCGCGGCGCCAGGATCGGGCGGGCCGAGGCCGACCCCGGCGGATTCGGTGGCGGCGCGGAAGAGCTCGGCGACGGCTGCGTACTGCCGTGCCGGGAGCAGCTGGGCGGCGACATCGAAGCCGAGCAGCGGCGCGCGCAGCCGTCCTTGCTCGGTGATCTCCCAGGTCCAGGTCGCTCCGGCGACGTCGCCGGCCACCAGGTACCCGGCCGCCATCCGGTATCGGGATCTGGCCAGCGCCACCAGCCTGTCCTGCTCGTCCCTGGCCGGCGGGACCGCCATGATCAGGTAGTGCGGCGCCCAGGCGTCCGGGTGCGCGGTGCGCGAGCGCCCGGTGAGCACCGAGTCCGCGCCTGCCGCCACCAGCGCGGCCTCCGCCTCGGCGGCGCGCCGCTCCAGGCCCGGCAGTGCCTCGGCCAGCGTGGGTACCACCGACACCCGCTCGGGCGCGAGCATCGCCAGCTCGGCGCCGAAGCCGACCAGGGTGATCTGCATCCGGTCCGACCAGCGGTTGGTGGCCAGCTCGACGGCCATGGCCGCCAGCACCGCCTGGACCTGGTGCTCGGGCCCGGTCACCGCGATCAGCCCGTGCGCGGCCTCCAGGTCGACCAGGACGCGTCCGGAGTCGTCGGTGCCGATCGAGACCAGCCCGGGATAGGGCGCGAGTGCGCTGCCCGCCTCGTCGGGATCCAGCCTGCCCGCCGCCGACAGCGGCAGCCGCCATACCTGGCCGTCGCTCATCGCCTGCCACGGCGGCGGCGGGTGCTCGTCGGCGGGGGCGATCCACAGGTCCAGGTAGTCATCGGACAGGTGCACGGCGAACACGTTCGGCGGCACCTTCCCCTGATCGGCCAGCGCCGCGGACAGCGAGCGGAGGCCGGCATCGAGCAGCCGGGCTGACGGCTGGTTCGCGCCGAGCCGCAGCGCGGCCTCGGCCATTGCGGCCTGGCCGGCCGGGGCCGCCAGGCGGCGGCCGAATGCCCGCTGCCACAGCTGCTCCCTGCGCCGCCGGCCAAGCGCCGACAGCACGCCGGCGGCCAGCAGCGAGGCGGCGGTGAGCTCGGCGGGCAGCCACGGGATGCCCTGGGCGGGCTGGTGGTGCCGGGCGGCGTGCCCGGCCGCCGCGTGCCCGGCCGCCGCGTGTCCGGCCGCCGCGTGTCCGGCCGCCGCGTGCCCGGGCGCGGCCTGGCCGGCCCCGCCGCCATGGCGGCCGGGCGCGGCGCCGTCATCCCGATGCTGCCCGTGGCCGCCACCGAAATCATGCTGGCCGGCCGCGCCGTGCGCGGCCGCTGCCTCGCCATCAGCGCCGGTACCGTGCCCGGCGCCGCGGCCGGCCCCGTGCTGGACGATCTCGATGCCTGGCCCGTGCGCGTCCCTGGGCATATGCAGCACCCAGCCCGGCCGGATCAGGCTGGCGATGGTGAGCCGGGAACCGTCCGGCTGGACATGATCCTTGTTCAGCGCGTAGATCTCCGGGTAGCGCCGCCCGTCGCCGAGGTGATTCTCCGCGATCTCCCACAGGCTCTCGTGGTAACGGCCGACCGGCGGCTTGACCACGTACATCTTCTGCACGCTCGGCTGGCTGTAGTCACGGGAAATCGCCAGCTCGGCGGCTTGCGGCCCGGCCTGCCGGCCCGTGCCCTCGGCGCCGGGCAAGGCGGCGGCCGCGACCGGCTGCGGCCGCGGCGAGGCGTGATGCGTGATCGCGGGCGACAGCGCCACGGTCGCGGTGAACAGCACGAGCGCCGCGGTGACTAGCCGGTGCACCACCGCCTGCGTGCCGCCGGCCAGCGGAACCCTTGCGGGCATCCCTGCGTTCCGCACGGCCGCTCGCACCTCGGCGAACACGCAGCACAGCAGCTGTAGCCAGGCCAGCCAGACGACCACCATCAGCACCTTGAGCACGGACTGGGCGTCAAGCCGGTGCGTGAGCGCCGACATGGACGGCATGCCGTGCGGGATCGGCAGGCCGAAGATCGTGACCAGCCCGAACGGGACGCCGACGGTCAGCGCGAGCAGCGCCACGACCGCGACGATCCCGGCGAGTATGTCGGCGGCTGACCGGCGGGCCCGCGCGGGCGGCCGGCTGAGTCCCGGAATCGGCGGTGCCATCAGCAGGCCACCCCCTGGTTGATGCCGAATTCCGCGCATGCGGTCTCGTGTGCTCTCATCGTGAAGCTGCCAAAGAAAGTCGTGATGATCGGCTGAGTGGTCACGGAAACATAGACCGTGACCTGCCTGGGCCCCGGAAACGTGCAGTCCTGCGTCATTGTGGCGTCGATTCCGCTGATGGATGCGTATTTCTGGATGACTTGCCCGGCGGCCTGGCACGCCAGGCCGGGGTCGATGACCACGTTCCCGGCCCGCAGCGAGCCGGGGTCGATGGCGTTCGCTCCGGCGCGCGCCGCCTGCTCGGCGAGGTCGGCCGCCCGTTCCTGCGCGCTGACCGCGTCGCCGACATCCACCAGCAGGCTGGCCAGGACGAGGGCGGTTATCGCGAAGAAGATGACGAAGAGCGTGAGCGAGCCGCGGTCCGCCGGCCGGCGTGTGCAGCGGCCAGCCGGGTAGCGAGCTTGACGGTCCGCGCCACGCGCGGGGTCAGTGTCGGTGGTCATCGCCAGCCCGGTCAGTAGGTTCTCGCCACGAATTGGTCGAGCGGGGCCACGGCGTAGCCGTTGACCTGCATCGTGGCGTAGCCGATGAAGCTCATGTCGAGCTGGCAGCGCAGCGTGACCACGACCGCGGTGCTGCCCGGCGCGTAGCCCTGCACGACCGGCAGCCCGCACAGGCCGCGCACGTCCTTCTGGACCGCCTGGTCCGCCGCCGCCTGGGCCTGGCCGAGCGAGCGGGCGACCGACGCGGCCCGGGCGGCGTCCCTGGCCGCGCCGTCGACCTGGCCGTGCGCCTCTACCACCCGGCCGGCCAGCACGAGGAACAGCATCAGCCCGAGCAGCAGCGGCGCGAGCAGCACGAACTCAACCGCCATCGACCCGCGCTGGCGCTCGGCCGCATCCGGGTGCCGGGCTAGTTCTGGCACCGCTGGCCTCCGTTGCGGTCCGGCCGGAAGCAGTCGATGGGACCGCCCGCGGTCTCCTGAATGGTCAGGTTGAGGCCGAACATGATGGACGCCGCCTGGCCCTTCACCGTCACTCGTACCTGGCCCTGGCCGGATGTGCCGGCGAGCGCGCTGATGCGCGACCCGAGGACTTTGGTGCCCAGGCCCTGGTAGTAGTCCTCGGCGCTCCGCTCGGCCAGCGCCTGCCAGCCCGGCACGGCGGCTGCGTCCTGGCTGGCCACCCGCGCGCCAAGCTGGGCGGCCGCCAGCGCCACCTGCCTGCCCTGGTACCAGAGCGCGAACTGAATGGTCAGCCAGATCATCGCGAGCAGCATCGGTGCCAGGATCGCCAGCTCGATCGCGCTCGACCCGTGGTCATCCGGCGCAGCCGAGCCAGGGCTGGACCGCCTGCGCATGCCTGGCCGCCCGCTCAGTCCGCTGGAACCGCGCGGGCGTAGCGTGCGGACATCGGTCATCAGGGAATCGAGCCGTTATTGGTCTGAATCTGGTTGGCGCGGCCGCGGACGATATTCGACACGATAATCAGCACGAATGCTGCCAGGCCCACGACGATTGCCGTGATGATAGCCAGCTCGATTGCCGACGCACCGCGATCATGTTGTCTCCTGGCCTGCTGAAACCTCGCCATCCTGGTGCCGAGATGCAGCCATGCGTATTCCAGCTGCGAATAGCCCGGGAAACTAGCTCTCATGATTCCCTCCTGGTCTTCTGGCTTGTTTCCGGTGCCGGTTTTCCTGCTCAGAATCCGAGCATGACCCGCACCGCCGGGTAGATGAGGAAGACGAGGAACGCTCCGCAGAGGAGCATCTGGGCCACCAGCATGGACTGGGACCGCTCGCCGGCCTCGCCCTGCATGTCGGCTAGCTCGCGCCGCCGCAGGCTGGCCGCGCGGGTGGACAGCGACTCGCGCACCTTGGCGCCGTCATCGGCGACCAGGCTGAGCGCGGAGGCCAGGTCACGTAGCTCGTCGGCACCGATCTCCTCGCCGAGCGCGCCCAGCGCCTGCCACGGCGTCTGGCCGGTGATCCGGGCGTTGACCAGCGCGTCCCTGATCCGCCACATGGCCCAGCCGGTGCCGATCTCGCTCGCCGCGAGCAGCGCTTCCGGCACCCCGCGGCCGCCGGACAGGTTCATCGCGACCAGGTCGAGGAACGCGCCGATCGCGTGCCGGAAGTCCCTTCGCCGCTGCTCGACCTTCTGGCTGAGCTCCAGGTCGGGCAGCATGAAGAAGACGAGGGCCAGGATCAGGCCGGCCCACAATGGCACCACGAAGGTCAGGTGCAGGCCGGAAAACGTTCCGGCGACCAGCAGGATCGGCGCGAACAGCAGCCCGAGTATCGCCAGCAGTACCTTGGTGGCCAGGTAGTTCTCGAGCGACTTGTCCACCAGCGCGAGGCTGGACCGCAGCGAGCGGAATTCCCATCCCTGCTCGGCGCAGAATTTGGCGAGCGCATTGCCCAGGCGCCGGCTGAACCCGCTTTCCGCCGGGTATCCGGGACGGGACGCCGGCCGGGCGGCCGCCGGGCGTGCGGTGTCGAACGCGGCGACCTGCCGGGCCAGGCTTATCCGGTGCGGAATCAGCGCGAAGGTGAGCAGGAAGAGGCCGAGCCCGCTCAGTCCTCCGGCGATCAATCCCGCGGTCATGACCCGCTCCCGGTGGCTGCTGTCGCTGGCGACCAGCTGGCGAGCAGCCGCTGCGGCGACTCGAAGTGCGCCAGCCTGCGCAGCCAGAGGATCCCGGCCGCGTAGATGGCGACGACGATGATCAGCACGGCCTGGCCGAGCAGGCCGTCATAGGGGGCCAGGAAGCCGTGGTCGAGCAGGGCCAGCGCCAGCGCCATCCCGACGGACACCAGTACCACGATCTGCACGCTCCGCCGGGTTGACCGGCGGTCGGCGCTCACCTTCCGGCGCATGTCCAGTTCCTCGCGGACCGAGCTGGACAGCGAGCCGAGCAGGTCGCGAAGCCCCGGGCCGCGCAGCCGGGAGTTGATGATGAGGGCAGCGATGATCAGGTCTGCGCCCGGGTCGTCCAGGTCGTCGGCGAACCTGCGCAGCGCATCCGGCAGCGGCACCCGGGTGTGCATGCGGCTGACCAGCGCGGTCAGCGGCTCGATGAGCGAAGGCGCGGCGACCCGCAGCGACGCCGGGATCGCCTGCTCCAGGCCGACCGCGCCGGCGATCGTGTCCCGCAGGGATTCCGTCCAGACGGCCAGCCCGTCCAGCCGGGCCAGCGCGCGGCGCTCGCTGGCCGCTCCGCTGAGCCCGTGCCAGCTGTAGGCGAGGACGGCCACGCCGGCACCTGCCACCACCCAGCCGGTCGCGACCAGCACGCCAGCGCCGAGTACGGCGGCGATCGCGCCGCGGGTACCGAAGATCCCGCGAAGCTGCTGCTCCAGCCGGGCATGGCTGCCCGGCCGCGCAGGCGGCAGGCCGCGGATGGCTATGACCAGGAGGAACAGGCCGCCGCCCGCGGCAGCACCGATCAATATCGTGAACAGGGTGTCAGCAGAGAAGCCGGTCACCAGATGCCTCCCGCCGTGTTGTAGCCGTGCTCGGCAAGCTCGGCCATGCACGACACCGGCGCCCGCGGCACCGCGCGGCCGTCCGGCCCGGGCGCGAATGCCTCGCTCGACAGCACCCGCCCGTCGATCCCTGTTACCTCGCGGATGCTGCTGACGTACCGGCGGAGCCTGCCGCCGCTTGCGTACTCGTTCCGCTTCTCGATGAACACGACGAAGTCGATCGCTCCGGCGATCAGCATGTGCGTCGCCTCGACCGGAAGCCGCTCGGACGACTGGATGGCGTAGGTGGAGATGCGGTTGAACACCTCGAGCGAGGAGTTCGCGTGGATGGTCGACAGCGAGCCGTCGTTGCCCTGCGTCATCGCGTTCAGCATCGTGACGATCTCGTCGCCGAGTACCTCACCGACGATCACCCGGCTCGGGTTCATCCGGAGCGACCGGCGGACGAGCTCGGCCATCGATATCGCGCCCAGGCCCTCGGAGTTCGGCAGCCGTTCCTCCAGCGCGATCACGTTCGGGTGCAGCTCAGGGAAGTGATCGATGCCAAGTTCCAGCGCCCGTTCGACCGTGACGATCCGCTCGCTGGCCGGTATCTGGTTGGCGATTGCCCGCAGCAGGGTGGTCTTGCCGGCGTTCGTGGCCCCGGCGATCATGATGTTCTTCCTCGCCGCCGTGGCCGCGGCCAGGAACGCCGCCGCCTCGGGCAGGATCGTGCCGTTCCCGACCAGATCGGCCAGGAACACCTTGCCCATCCGGGCACGCCGGATGGACACGGCCGGGCGGGTTGTCACGTCCATCACGGCCGACAGCCGGGAGCCGTCCGGCAGCCGGATGTCGAGCTGCGGGTTGGCGGTGTCGAACGGCCGGCTGGACAGTCCGGAGTAGGCGGCGAGGACCTGGATGAGCTCGATCAGCTCCTCGTCGCTCTCGGCGACCGGCTCACCCATGATCTCGTTGCCGTCGGCGTAACCGAGGAACACCCGGTCGCAGCCGTTGATGTCGATGTTCTCGATCTGCTGGTCCTCCAGCAGCGGCTGCAGCCTGCCGACGCCGAACAGCGCCGCGTGGATGGCCGCGGCCAGCTGCTCCTCTTCCTGGGCGTTCGCGGGAACCCGGCCGGCCGTGATCTCGCTGCGGGCATGCTCCTCCAGCGCCTGCGCGATCAGAGCCCTGGCGAACTGGCGCTCATCCTCGCCGGACATGGGCGGCATCCCGGCTGTGGCATCGACCCTGCGCTGCTCGCGGAGCCGGTCACCGACCTCGCCGCGCAGCCGCTTGACAACGCCATGGTCCATCAGGCATCACCGCCGGCGCCTGGCGTGCCGGAGTGGCGGCCGCGCTGAGCCCGGCGGCCGCGCTCTCGCTGGGCGGCCACCGGGCCGGTGCCAGGGCCGGCCTCCGGCCGGCCACGCTCACCGGAGTCCGGCCAGCCATCCTCGCCGGAGTCCGGCCAGCCATGATCACTGGATTCTGGCCAGGCTCGCTGCCCCGGGTCGGCCCGGCCGGACGGATCCTGGCCCGGCCAGGTCCGCTGCTCCGCAGGCAGGAACCCTGCCACCTGGCCGGGCTTGGCTGTTTCCTGCTGGCCGGGCTGATAGCCGTTGAGCGGCTGCCCCGGCGGATAGGCGACGGCCGGCTGGTCCGTGACAGCCGCCGGGTGCGCCCCGTCCGCCGGATAGGCCGTGTCCGCCGGGTACGCCGGGTCCCGCGGGTACGCGGCAGGTGGCTCGGCCGGCCGGCCGGCAGCGCCCGGCTGCTCCGCCGTCCTGGCGGGATGGGCGACGCGGCTGATGCCCCGCGGCGCTGCCGGGTGCCCGAGATCCTGGCCGGCTGGCCCGTCCGCCATGATGCCCAGCCCCGGGGCTGGCGCCGCAGGCTGCTCCGGCTGATCCGGCAACTCCGGCAGCGGCGCGGGCGCCAACTCGTATGCCCCCGCGGCGGCCCCGTCCGCCATGATCCCCAGCCCCCGAGGCCGCGGTGCCGGCGCCCGCGCATGCGCCTCCGCGACAGCCCGGTCCGCCATGTTCTCCAGCGCCGGAGGCGGCGGGACCGGGGTGGGCCCGGGTGCCTCCGCGGCAGCCCGGTCCGCCATGATCCCCAGTCCCCGGGACGGCGCCGCCAGCCGCTCCGCCGGCGCGGGCCCCGGCTGTGAGTCGGTGGGCAGTTGCTCGGCCAGGTGCGCGGCGATCTCGCGCGCCGTCCTGATCAGCAGCGACTTGTCCAGCTTCCCGCCCCACTCGCCGCGCAGCAGGTCAGCGCTCTTCGGCTCATCGGCCAGGCCGCCGAGCACGATGGCCGGGGCCCTGGCCTGCTGTAGCGCCTGCCCGACCTCGGCGAGGGCGCTGTTGAAATGCCGGTGGTCAGCGATGACCACAACCCCTGCCCTGGCACCCGGGCTGCCGCGCCGGTGCACCGCCGTGGCGACCGCGGCGACCCGCTCGCGCAGCCTGACCACCTCGCCCAGGGTGGCCCGTGTGATCATCACCACGGCAGCCGCGTGGGCGAGGAAGTCGTAATAGGGCCCGTCCACGCCAATCCGGCCGCAGTCGGCGATCACGTCGGCCTGCGGGAGGGCCGCCAGCACCGCGCCAACCGGCCCCCAGAGCGCCTCAAGCCCGGCGCCATGTTCGGCACTGGTCACCCCGGCCAGCACGTCCAGGCCGCCGCGCAGCTTCTGCACGTGCTCCCACACCTGATGCGGCTGCAGGCCGCGGCGTGCGGCCACGGCCAGGCTGAGCAGCCCGCGCCGGGAATCGAGCCGCTCGCCGCCGTCGCCCGGCAACCGGTAGACGATGTCACCACCTGCCGGGTCACACTCGGCGAGTAGCACTGGCCGCGGCCAGACAGCGGCCAGCGCGACGGAGGTGGTGGTAACTCCAGGCGATCCCTTGTCGGCAGCGATCGCGATCAAGGCCATGGGCTCAGCCAGTCCTCGTGCCCGACGGTGAAGCGGAAGCCGATGCCCCCCCGGACGGGGACGGCTGGACGCCCTGGCCTGGCTGCGGCGGTCCGGTGCCACCCGATCGATGCCCGCCGGCCGGCAGCACGGCGATCCCCACGATCCCGTTGGAGGCATTGCAGGCGACCGCTCCGGCATCGCGCGGATTCAGGGCGACCTGCACGTCGGCCGCCGCCGAACTGCCCGATGAGGCCGAAGGCACCGCGATGGCCAGCACGATCGCATTACTGCTCAGCGCGCTGCCTGACGAGCCAGGACACGCCTCATTGGCGTTGCTGACCTGGTAGATGTCGATGTGGTCACCGACCTGGAGCCCGGCTGGCAATTGCCCTTCCTTGAGCGCAAGGCCGAGCACGTCGCGCCCGGCAGTCACGTGGTTCGCCCGGACCACCATCGCGCCGTTCAGCAACGTCCCCGGCGGGATGGCGTTGGCCGCGTAGAACTCAGCGACCTGGCTGGCCTCGTTCCATGGCACGTAGTTGACGCTGCTGTCCGATGCGATCTGCACCTCTTGCATGGCGCTCAGCGGAATCCGCTGGCCCACGCCGACCTGGTGAACGATCTCAATCGCGCCGACCCGCTTGCCCGTCTTCGTGATCAGGAAGCCAGCGCTTAGCGCGCCGCCGACGATGAGCAGCACGGCCAGCGCAGCCAGCCCTGGCCGCCGCTCTCGCGGGGCGCTCGGCAGCCGACGACCCTCCGGCGAGGTGGGTACCTGCCAGCCCGCTTGCTGGTCGGTGCCGGAGATCGGCCCGCGCTGCATCGTTCCTCGATCGCTGGACATCGTTCAGGCATCTCCCCTGCTGGCAGCGCCTCCTCCTGGACGCCGCGGCATCGGCGGTGCAATGGACGGCTAGGCGAACGTATCCCGCCAGAAGCGCCGTTGCGCTCGCTTACGGACAATCCGTCGATAATTGTCACAGAAGCCAATCCGGCCTGGCCGGTGAAATGCCTGATGGCAGGCTAGATCCGGCAGCTGCCAGCCGGCTGAATGGCCGGCCGGAAGTACCGCGCCGACGGCCCGTGCCTGTCCGGGCTGAGGCCGGCGGCGACGAGGGTCCGCGGCGGCCCGCCATGGGCGATCCGGCCCACCTCGATGGCCTGCGCCGCGGCCGGCCGCGGCCAGCGGGAACGGGCGCGGACGGCCGTCCGGCCCCGGCGGCGGGGCATGGCTCTTTCTGATGGAAGCGCTTGCACGATATGTCCGGCAATGCCATCCTTCCTGGGGCATATCCATTCCGCCTGCGATGTCGGTGCGGGGCGGGGCTATCCGGCGAGCGCGCCTCATGCGGGCAGGCTCGCCGCATCGGCTGCCGTGCGCCCCAGCTCATGTCTCGGCCTTGCTCGCGTGCCGCGGGATCAGGTGAGATCACGCGGGCGGCCCTTATCGTGCACGGGCACCTGCAAGCAGAAAGGGATACCGGCAGTGGCAGACGTCAGAGTCACCTATGCGGAGATGGAAACAGCCGCGAAGCAGCTCATTACGGGGCACCAGGAGATCACTTCCCGCCTCACCTCGCTGAAGACAATGGTCGACGGGCTGGTCCAGAACGGTTATGTCACGGACAAGTCAAGCCAGGCATTCGAGGCGTCCTACACCGAGTTCAACAAGGGCGTCACGCAGACCATCGAGGGCCTGGAGGGCATGAGCAAGTACCTGTCTGCCGCCGCCAAGGCATTCGGCGACACCGACAGCCAGCTTGCGAACGCGCTGAAGTAGGCAAGGACCGATCCGCTGCTAGCGGGGCCCGCCGAGGCGGGCCCCGCTAGCGGCGCCTCCTCCGCGATTTGCCTTCCGCGCGCAGCGAGCACCGCGCGCCTTGCCCGCCGGCCAGGGCAGGCACGACAGCAGGGAGGTCGGCGATGCGGCTGGCCCTGACGGTGGTCTCACCAGCAGTCAGGCAGCAGGCTGACGTACTGCTCGACGCGGACCCGGCCACCCCGGTCGGCGAAGTCGCCGTTGAGCTCGCCCGCGTCCTGTACGGCGGCGGGGCGGAGGCCGCCGGTGACGGCTGCGGCAACGTCCTGCGTTTCCCCGGGCCGCGCGCCGCAGGCGGACCCAGGACGGCCGACCCGGGCGGGCATCCGCATCCGCTGGCCGGCTCCGCCGTCGTGGCGGCCGTTGCCGCCTCGTCGCGCACCTGCCCGGCGCTGTTCGTTGACCACCGGCTGATCGCCCCGGATCAGGACCTGGCCAGCTCGCCCTTGCGCGCGGGGTGCGTGGTGAGCCTTGGCGACCCGGCCGGCTGCCTGCCGGCGGAGCCGACCGGCGCGGTGGAGCTGCGCGTCGCCGGCGGTCCAGCCGCCGGCGCCGTGCACCGGCTGTCACTCGGTTCCGCTGACATCGGCAGCGGACCGCTCGCGCACATCCAGATCGCCGACCCGGACATTCCCGCCCAGGCACTCCGCGTCACCGTGGACTCCCGCGGCGGATGCCAGGTATCCGCCCGCGACGGCGTGACCGCGGCCAAGGACCGCGAGCCCCTCACCGCCCCGGTGCCCTGGCTGCCCGGCGAGCAGCTGACGGTGGGCGGCACGTTGCTCGAGGTGGCGCCCTACGAGCCGCCGGACGCGGCCCTGCACCCGTCCGAGGACGGCTCAGGCCTCGACTTCAACCGGCCGCCCCGGCTGCTGCCGCCCGAACGCCAGACCAGATTCCGGCTGCCCGCGCCGCCCAGCCGGGACGAGCGGCGGCCGCTGCCGATCCTGATGGCCGTCGTGCCGGTCGTCATGGGCGTCGCGATGGCCGTCCTGATCCACCAGATCTACCTGCTGGCCATGTGCATGATGAGCCCGGTCATGCTGATCGGCAACCATGTCAGTGACCGCAAGCGTGGCCGCAAGTCGTACGCGGCGCGGATGGCCGAGTACCGCGAGCGCAAGGAGCGGATCGAGCGGGACGCCAGCGAGGCCTTGCACGCCGAGCGGCTGCACCGCCGCGCGGACTCGCCCGATCCCGCTGCCGTGCTGACCATCGCCACCGGCCCGCGGCGGCGGCTCTGGGAGCGGCGCCGCAGCGACCCCGATTACCTGCTGCTCCGGCTGGGCACCGCCGACTTGCCTTCGGCCGTCGAGCTGCAGGACCCGACCCAGGATGAGCACCGCCGCCAGGTGGTCTGGGAAATCCCGGATGCCCCGGTGACGGTTCCGCTGCGAACTCGCGGGGTGCTCGGCGTGGCCGGCCCCGGCGACGAGCCGAGGGCGATCGGCAGGTGGCTGGTCGCCCAGACCGCGGTGCTGCAGGGCCCGAACGACGTCCAGGTCTATCTGCTCACCGACATGGCCGGGCAGGCCTGCTGGGAGTGGGCCCGCTGGCTGCCGCACTGCCAGCATCCCGCCGGCGGCACGCTGATCGGAAACGACGCGGAGACGGTGGGCGCGCGCATCGCCGAGCTGCTCGCCGTGGTCAGCGCCCGGCAGAAGGCCCTGCGTGAGTCCGCGGGCCCGGCGGCCAGTTTCCGCGAGGCCGACATCCTGGTGGTCTTCGACGGATCCCGGCGGCTGCGGTGGCTGCCCGGCGCCATCCAGATCCTGCGCGAAGGCCCGCAGGTCGGCGTGCATTCCATCTGCCTGGATGCGGAGGAGCGGCTGCTGCCCGCCGAGTGCCAGGCCGTTGCCGTGATCGAGGGAGCAGGCCTGCGGGTGCAGCAGATGAGCGAGGTTACCATCCGGCACGTGCGCCCCGATTACGCCGCGCCTGATTGGTGCGCACGGCTCGCCCGCGGCATCGCCCCGATCAGGGACATCAGCAACGAGGAGAACAGCCTGGGCCTGCCAGACTCCGCCCGGCTGCTCGACGTCCTCGGACTTGAGCCGCCCGACGCCGGCCTGATCGCCGCGCGCTGGCAGGCTGGCGGCCGGTCGACGCTGGCCGTGGTGGGCGAGGCCTACGACGGCCCGTTCGGGATAGATGTGCGCAGGGACGGTCCGCACGGGCTGATCGCGGGCACCACCGGAGCCGGCAAGTCCGAGCTGCTGCAAACCATCGTCGCCTCCCTGGCCGTCGCCAACCGCCCGGACGCGATGACGTTCGTCCTGGTGGACTATAAGGGCGGCAGCGCGTTCAAGGACTGCGTCCGGCTGCCGCACACCGTGGGCATGGTCACCGACCTCGACACGCACCTGGTGGAGCGGGCGCTTCAGTCGCTGTCGGCCGAGCTGACCCGGCGTGAGCACATCCTGGCCGCCGAGGGGGCCAAGGACATCGAGGACTACACCGACCTGCAGGTCCGGGCGGCGCGGGCGGGTGAAGGCGGCCCGGTGCCGCTGCCCAGGCTGATGATCGTGATCGACGAGTTCGCCTCGATGGTGCGGGACCTGCCGGACTTCGTGACCGGGCTGGTGAACATCGCCCAGCGCGGCCGGTCTCTCGGCATCCACCTGATCCTGGCAACGCAGCGCCCGTCCGGCGTGGTGTCGCCGGAGATCAGGGCCAACACCAACGTGCGGATCGCGTTGCGCGTCACCGACGGCGCGGAAAGCGCGGACGTGATCGACGCCCCGGACGCCGCGCATATCTCCAAGTCCACGCCGGGGCGGGCCTACGTCCGGCTCGGCCACACGTCCCTGGTGCCGTTCCAGGCGGCCCGGGTCGGCGGGCGCCGGCCAGGGGCGCTCAGTGCCGGCACCGAGCCTCCGTGGCTGGCCCTGTCCGGCTGGGCCGATCTCGGCCGGCCAGCGCCGCAGCGGCCGGCGGCGCCGCAGCGTGCAGCCGAGGAGATCACTGACCTTGCGGTCCTTGTCGGGGCGATCCGCCAGGCGAACGCCCAGCTCGGCATCCCCGCGCAGCACAGTCCGTGGCTGCCGGCGCTGCCCGCGACATTGCTTCTCGCCGACGTGCCGGCGTCCGCGCAGCCCGCCGGGGAGCTGCCACTGATCCCGTACGGGCTCGACGACCTGCCGTCCCAGCAGGCGCAGCGGCCAGCGGTCATCGATCTGCGCTCGTTCGGGCACCTGATGGCCGCGGGCGGGCCCCGCAGCGGGCGCTCGCAGCTGCTGCGCACCCTCGCGGGCTCCATGGCGGTCACGCAGAGCTGCGCGGACGTGCATGTCTACGGCATCGACTGCGGCAACGGCGCGCTGCTGCCGCTGGCTGACCTGCCGCACTGCGGGGCCGTCGTGCTGCGCACCCAGGCCGAGCGGGCAGCCAGGCTGATCGGCAGGCTGGCGCAGGAAATCAGCCGCCGGCAAGAGCTGCTGGCCAACGGAGGGTTCGCCGACATCGGCGAGCAGCGCGCGGCGGCCCGCCCCGGCGAGCCACGGCTGCCGCACATCGTGGTGCTGCTTGACCGCTGGGAGGGGTTCACGTCGGCGCTCGGCGAGACGGACGGGGGCAGGCTCACCGACGCTATCACCAAGATCCTCGGCGAGGGCGCCAGCGTCGGCATGCACCTGGTGATGACCGGTGACCGGTCCCTGATAGCCGGCCGGATCTCGTCGATGACCGAGGACAAGATGGCGTTCCGGATGCCCGACCGGGATGACGTCAACCTGATCGGCCTGCGTGCCCGCGACCTGCCCGATGACATCCTGCCAGGCCAGGCCTTCCGCAGCGGGTCGGGCCTGGAGACGCAGGTGGCGCTGCTTGCACCGGACGTCTCCGGGCAGGGGCAGGCCGCGGCGCTCCGGCAGATTGCCGGCCAGGCCGAGCAGCAGGCCGCGGCGGTGCCGCGCGCCCTCCGTCCGTTCCGGGTGGACGTGCTGCCCGCCCGCCTGACGTTCGAGGACGCCTGGCGGCTGCGGACGCCGGACGGGCCAGGCGGGCCGCTCTGGGGACTAGTGGGAGTCGGCGGCGACGAGCTCACCGCCTATGGCCCCGACCTGGCCGACGGCATGCCCGCGTTCATCGTTGCCGGGCCGGCCAAGTCGGGGCGCAGCAGCGTGCTTGTCGCGATGGCCCGGTCCTTCCTGGCATCCGGGGCACAGCTCATCGTGGCGGCACCGCGGCCATCGCCGCTGCGGTCGCTTGGCGGCCTGCCCGGAGTCATCCGGGTCTTCGACGGCACCGGGCTGGCCGCCGGTGATCTCGCCGGAGCCATCGCCGAGTTCAGCGGCCCCGGCGCGGTGGTGATCGACGACGCCGAGGTGCTCAGGGACTGTGATGCCGCTGAGGAACTGAAGAAGCTGATCGCCTTCGGCGGGGACCAGGGCCAGGCGCTGGTGTTCGGCGGCAACGCGGAGGATCTGTGCGCCGGCTTCGGCGGCTGGCAGGTTGACGCCAAAAGGGCCAGGCGCGGCTGCCTGCTGTCCCCGCAGCAGATCACCGATGGTGACCTGATCGGCACCCGGCTGCAGCGCAGCCTGATCGGCGAGCCGGTCCGGCCGGGCCGCGCGCTGCTGAACACGGGCGACGGCAGCATCCGCACGGTCGCCGTCCCGCTGAACTAGGCGCAGCCCGGGCGCGGTTGAGACTGCTGATCAGCGTGGTGCCGCTGGGCTGAATACTGCTGCCTCGGCCCTGTAGGGCAACCACGCTCGTTGCCCGGGCCAGGTCGTCGATATGCGGCATCGCCCCCCGCGGCCACTGGCCCGGCCGCCCTGGCACGGCGTCTCAGAGCCGCGCGCCGACCAGCACGGGCTCGCTGACCAGTTCCACCCCGAACGTGCCGCGGACCCCGTTCCTGATTTCCCTGGCGAGGGCCAGCAAGGACGAGGTGGTCGCGCCACCCGGATTGACCAGGGCCAGCGTGTGCTTGGCCGAGATCCGCGGACCGGGCATGCCCCCGTCGCGCCGGCCGCCCGCCGCCTGGTACCCACGGCCCGGGTAACCCTTGCTGAAGCCCGCATGCTCGATCAGCCAGGCAGCAGGGACCTTGACCCGCCCATCCCCGGCCGGGAAGCGCGGGACGGTCACGTCGCCGCCCCAGCCAGCCGTGACCGTCTTTTCCAGGGCGGCCATCTGCTCCTGGTCGAGGACGGGATTGGTGAAGAAGGAACCCGCGCTGCTGGTGTCAGGATCGGCGGGGTCCAGCACCATCCCCTTACCCCGGCGAAGCCGGAGCACCGCATTACGGGCATCCGCCAGCGGCACCCTGTCGCCCTCGGCCACGCCCAGGGAACGTGCGAGCTCGCCGTACCGGACCGGCGCGGACAGCGGGTCACTGGCTAGCCGGAAGGTGACGCCCAGCACGACATACCTGCCCGTGACGTCACCCGCAGCGGAACCGGCGCCCGCCGTGGCCGGCCCGCCAGTGCCCGTGCCCGTGCCTGTGCTGGCCGGCCCGCCAGTGCCCGTGCCCGTGCCTGTGCTGGCCGGCCCGCCAGTGCCCGTGCCCGGCTTCGCTGTCGAGGCGCGCTTGAAGGCGCTTGTCCGGTAGCCGAACCCGCAGTCCGCATTCGACAGCTCCGTCGTCACGTCACGCCGCCGGTCGTAGACGCGCACGGTGATGAGCGTCTCGGCCACATCCTGCCCGTAGGCTCCGACATTCTGGATCGGGGTGGCGCCCGCGAGGCCAGGAATGCCGGATAGGCACTCAAGCCCGGACAGCCCGTTGCCGACGCACCAGCTGACCAACGCGTCCCAGTCCTCGCCGGCCGCGACGCTGACGGCGACACGGTCGCCGTCAGCCGCAGCCGCGATGCCGCGAGCCGCCACCCGGACCACCGTGCCGGGAAAGCCGGCATCGGCCACCACGAGGTTGCTGCCGCCGCCGAGGACGAGCACCGGATCGCCACGCCGATCCGCCGCCCGGACGGCCGCGACGATCTGCTCGCCGCCGTCAGCTTCGACGAAGCGCGCGGCGGGCCCGCCGAGGCCAAGCGTCGTGTACCCCGCCAGCGCTACCTGCTCGCGGACCATCACGCAGTGTGCCCCATTCCGCCCGGCCAGCCAGCATGGCAGTACCAGCCACGCATCCTACGTGATCGGCTGATGCCGGCCCGCGCGGCCAGTCCCCGCGTTCCATCATCACGGAGGATCCGGCAACTCGCGGCATGCCGGATCCTCCGTGACAGGGAACGGCCTCCTCGGCGCGCGGAGCCGCAGGGCCCGGGCGGGCCCGTTGCTCCTCAAGCCGCTCGGCCAGCCGGTCGCAGCGATCGGCGGCTCGCCCGGTCAGCCGCCGTTGAGGCTCTGGATCTCGCCGACGCTGACCTGCCGGCCTGCGGTGCTCGCTTGCAGCTGGCCAGCGCCAAGGGCCTGCATGCCGGCCTGAGGCGGCAGCGGACCGTCACCGTCTCCGGTGGTGATCGCCCAGTAGACCCGCCAGCTGATGCTGGTCGTCAGGTTGTATCCGTCGCTGGGCCGCCGGTACGTGACGCCGCAGTCGATCGGCTGGTTGGCGCCGGTGCCGGACATCTGCTTCGCGGTCGCGGTAGAGCCAAGGTAGCGGCAGCCGCCCGTGTACATGCTGGCGTCCAAGGTGCCGGCGTCAATGCTCAGCGGCTGCGCCATCGCCCACACCGTGACGCTCAGCGAGCCGTCGGGCAGCGACGCGGTGACGGTCGCATAAGGACGGCCGCCGGCCGTCCGCTCGAACGCTCCGGTCAGGCCGACCCGGACGAACGTCGGCAGGTTCGCATAGCTGCGGCCGGCCGGGTTGACGTCGATGTTCCCGATTCCCGGCCTGGTCAGCTTGGCCAGCGCCAGCATCCGCAGGGTGGCCGGCGGGATCGGCGGCGCGGGCGGCAGCTGGCCGGGCAGCACCCATGCGTACAGCGGGAGCTTGAGGCACTCGGCCTGGCCGGCCGGGGACGCCGCCGGGTTCACCGGCAGCATGTACCAGGTGCCAGCGGGCGGCGGGTGCTGCTTGAGCAGCTGCTGCGCCTGCGCGTACGACTTGTCGATGTCATAGGAGGTAGGCGGGTTCGGGCCCCACTCGCTAACGATCTGCTGGCTTCCCGTCTGCCCGTCGCCAATGGGCTCCCACAGGCAGGGTGGCGGCGGGATCGTGACGGGGTTGTTGGTCCCAGCCGACCAGTTCCCGCTGAAGTGGACGAGCTTCTCCAGCGAGACCGAGCAGGCGGAGCCGCCGCAGCCCGTTCCCGGTGGCGGGCCGCTGCCCGCGCCCGCTGGCCCCGCGATCGCGAGGGGCAGCGCCAGCCCGGTGACGATCACGAATACGGCACGGAGGCGGCGGATCATGGCTTGCAGTCCCTGGCCTGCGGGTAGTAAACGGCGGCATAGTTGCCGGTCACCAGCCAGTTACCAGTCCGGTTCCTGGCAAGAATGTCGGTATAGCGGAAATAGTGATCATCAGCGGGCGTCCGGTCCGGAATCACCTTCCCGGTGCTGATGCTGGTGTTCTCGGCCCGTGCGTTGTCGAAGCAGGCACTGACGTCAATGGCGCCCTTATGCAGGGGATCCGCGAACGCCCGCATGTGCGTATAGCTCACCGTCCCGCGGAACGATTCCGTCGTCACGGCGGGCTTGGCGAGGTCGGCCGCGAAGGCGCGGAGCACCTTCCTGCTGGCGTACGCGGTCCACCGCGTGTCCCTGCCGCCGGTGTACTCGGAGTAGAGGTATGCGAGCTCGAAGTTCTTATCGGCGATGACCGCCGCTGCCTGCCTGGCCCTGCCCGGCATCCACCTGGTCATATGCACATGGACGTTGCGGCCGAACGGCGGACGTGCCAGCGATCCCCGGCCGGATCCAGGCGGAGCCTGCCCCGGCGGCGGAGCCGACGTGGCGGCAGACGGCCCGGCAGGGTGGAACGTGGCCGGCTTCGCAGCCGATCCGCATGCCGCGACGAACGCCAGCGCAGCCACGATGAGAGCGGCCTCCGCCCAATGTCGTCTCATCAGCCCCTCGCACCGCGTATCGGCTCAAAATGGCCGACTCTACGACAAGCGCCTCGAAGATAACGGAAGCGGTTGATGATCACAACGAGAGTTGCCAAGTTGACGCGATTGGCTGGCGGCACATCAGGCTGGCGTACACTCGCGCCGATCGGCCTCCGGTCCGGCCGCCGGCGGACGCCACCGGAATGGACGACACCAACTCGATGCGTAGGGGACGGAAATGAGCGCGGCGGGCTGGATCGTCACGGCGGCGATGGCGGCAGCGGGCCTGACCGCCGGCTGCTGGGTGACGATGCTGGCTGCCCGGGTCCCGCGTGCGGAAAGCCTGCGGCCGCCGGCCGGCCGCTGTGCGGCGTGCGCATCGCCCGCCGGCCTTGCGGACGTGATCCCGCTGTACGGCTGGATGCGGCTGCGCCGCAGGTGCCCGGAATGCCGGCAGGCCTTCGGTACCTGGTATCTGGCCGCGGCGCTGCTGACGGCCGCCGCCGTCGTCGCGATGTGGCTCCGCTTCGGGGCGAGCCCCGAGCTTCCCGCCTTCTGCTATCTGGCCGTTGTCGGGGTGGCGCTCGCCTTCATCGATGCGCGCTACCAGCGACTGCCCGACCTGCTCACGCTGCCGTCGTACCCGGTCGCCATCGCGGCCCTCGGCATCAGCGCGCGCTACGTTCCCGGCGGTGGCCGGCACTTCAGCTACGGCCTGATCGGCATGGCAGCGGTGTGGCTTTTCTTCGTGCTGCTGGTGCTGATCTACCCGGCGGGCATGGGCTGGGGCGACGTGAAGCTCTCCGGGCTGATCGGCCTCTACCTTGGCTGGTTCGGGGCCGGCGCGGTGCTGGCCGGCCTGCTCGGCGGGTACCTGCTGGCCGCCGTCACCGGGATCGCGCTGATCGCGACCAAACGGGCGACAAGGAAATCGCACCTGCCGTTCGGGCCGTTCATGCTGGCGGGCGCGCTCGCCGTGATCGTCACTCCGGCCCTGTCCCGGTAGCCTCCGGCCGACCTTTTCGGCAACGAGCCGGTGCTCGCGGACGGCGAGCGGGCCGGTTACATCCGCGCTGCGGCCTACGGGTACACGGTTGGCGGTCCCGTCGGGCTGGCGCACGTAGCCAACGGTGACGGCGTCACGAGCGCATGGCTGAAGAGCAGCGACTTCCGCGTGCGCACGCCGGACGGCGACGTTCCCGCCCGGCTGCAGATCGCCCCGTTCTACGATCCGCAGCGGCTGCGCATCCTGAATCAGTAAAGAGGAGAGACAGCGCTCAGGGCAGGCGGACGACCGCGCGGGCGCGGGTGAGCACCTTGGCCTCCCCGGACCGGGCGGTCAGCGCCAGCACCACGCGGTTGTCCTCGAGCTTTTCCTCGACCTTGCCGCTGACCTCGATCGTCGCGCCCTTGTCGTCGTCCGGCACGACCACCGGCGAGGAGAACCGCACCCCGAACTCCACCAGGACCGCCTCGTCGCCTGCCCAGTCCGTGACGTACCGGCCGGCTTCCGCCATCGTGAACATGCCGTGGGCGATCACGTTCGGCAGCCCGACGGACCTGGCGATCCGCTCGTTCCAGTGGATCACGTTGAAGTCACCCGAAGCGCCGCAGTACTTGACCAGGCTGAGCCTGGTCACCGGGTAACTGGCCGGCGCAAGCTCGGCTCCCGCCGTCACGTCGGAGAACTTGACCTGCTCGCTCACGGATCGCATCCCGTCTCTTCGCTGACCGCTGCTCCTTGGGCTGCCTGGCCATCCGCCGGCGGCCGCCGCGGCACGCCGGACCGGCGGCCGTTACCCGGCGCCGCCGCGCTCCACCAGGGTGTTGTGCGCGGTGCAGACGTGCTCGCCGTCCACCGTGCGGATCTCGGTCCTGGTCGTGAGCAGCACGTTGCGGCCCGCGTTCCTGATGTCAGTGATCGTGGCCTGCGCGGTCACGACGTCGCCGGCCATGAGCTGACGGGAGTACTCGAAGCGCTGCTCGCCGTGCACCACCATCGCGTAGTTGACGCCCAGCCCGGGATCAGCAACTGCGCGGGCGCCTGCCGTCATGCTGACCACGAAGGCGAATGTCGGCGGCGCGATCACATCCGCGTGCCCGGCGGCCTGCGCGGCGGCCCGGTCCCGGAACACCGGGTTCGGGTCGCCGATCGCGTCGGCGAAGTCCGCGATCTTGACCCGGCTGACCTCGTAGGGGGCCGACGCGGGGAAGGTCCGGCCGAGGTAGTCGTGATTGATGGCCATGGTGCTCCCGTACGCACGCGGTCGGAACGGTCAGGTGGCTTTCAGCGCCGCCGTGGCGCGGGCAATGCCTTGCCCGCGGGAGGGGCGGCGGGCATCCGGCGGCCTGCCCGGCGAGGGCTAGCGCGTCTCGCGGTGCGGCTGGTGCTTCCGGCAGTTCGGGCAGTACTTGCTGAGCTCAACCCGGTCGGGGTCGTTGCGGCGGTTCTTGCGCGTGATGTAGTTGCGGTGCTTGCACTCCTGACAAGCCAGCGTGATCTTCGGCCTGACGTCTGTCGCAGCCACGAGTGCCTCTCTTCCGATATGCCCTGTCGATGTTCCGGCCAGGCTAGCGCCTGCCCGCAGTGGTGAACACGCGAGCCACCCGGCAATGTTCCTGGCATTACCCGAGAGTAACCACGCCGGGGGCGACGCGATAGTAGCGGAGGCCGGACTTGAACCGGCGACACAGCGATTATGAGCCGCTTGCTCTGCCTGACTGAGCTACTCCGCCGCCTGACCAGCCATAACCCGCGGGACCACCCCGCGGGAACGGCCGGAGCCCCGACCGGGCAGGCCCAGGACCTGGCCGTCCTCGGCGCCGCGCCGCCGCTCCGGGAACTCGGGCCTGCAGTTCGCCGGAACGCCGGGGCGGGATACAGCTTACAGGGATAACCGCCGCGGCGAATGCGCGCATTCCGCGCGGGCCCGCGGGCCGGGCGGGCGGGCCGGCCGGGCGGCGGGCCGGCCAACCCCGCCGCCGCCTCAGGACGGGTTGCGGAAGCCGCCGTACGGCACGCCTAGGTACGCTGCCCGGCGCCGACCTTGAACAGGTCGAAGGCGCTGATCGTCATGGACGTGGCCTGCCTCTCCCCTGGCCCGCTACTCCCGCCGGGCCGCCCCTAACCCGTTCGCCGGCCGGGTCGAACGGCGGCCGCAGGTGCACGGTCGCCGGGCAGCGCACCCCGCCGACATCCACCTGGTAGCTGCCCGCCCTGGCGAAGTCGGCGGTGACCGCCGCCTCGTCCGGGTGCCGCAGGTAGGCAAGCCCGACCGAGGCGCCGAGTGTCTCGCCCCAGGCCGCCGATGTCACCTGGCCGAGCGCCAAGCCGTCGCGCAGTACCAGCTCACCACCCCACATCAGCACGTCCGGGTCGTCGACCACCAGCGAGACCAGCCTGCGCCGCGGTCCCCGCGCCTTGGCCTGCTCGACCGCCGCACGGCCGAGGAAGCCGATATCCGTCTTCAGCTTGCAGGCGAACAGCAGGCCCGCCTCGGCCGGGTCGTAGTCGGGGGTGAGCTCGCGGCCGAACGCGCGGTAGGCCTTCTCCAGCCGCATCGACTCGATCGCGTAGTAGCCGGCGTTGACCACGCCGAGCGGCTCGCCCGCGGCCATCAGGTCCTGGTAGACGCCGACGGCGAACTCCGCGGGCACGTAAAGCTCCCAGCCGAGCTCGCCGACATAGGTGATCCTGGTCGCCCGGACGGTCGAGTAGCCGAGGTCGATCTCGCGACTGGTGCCGAATGGGAACGCCGCGTCGCTGAGGTCGGCGCGGGACAGCTTCGACAGCAGCTGCCGGGACCGCGGGCCCATCACGCCGTAGACGGCGTAGGCCGACGTCATGTCGACGAGCGCGGCGCGGCAGCCGTCCGGCAGCTGCCGCCGGATGTGATCCTTGTCCCGCTCCGTGGTGGCGGCGCTGCTGACCAGGAAGAATTCCTCGTCGCTGAGCCGCGTGACGGTGATGTCGGACTCGTACGTGCCGCGGGCGTTGAGCATGCCGGTGTAGACCGTGCGGCCTGGCCGGACCGCGACATCGGCCGTGCACAGCCACTGCAGCGCCTCGCCCCGGCACCTTCCCACCCTGCATCTGCCTCCTCACCCGGCAATCCCTCACCCTCGCCTGGCATTTCCCTCCGTCACTCGCCGCAGTCTCCCACCCCGTCCCGGTTCCTTGATCACGGAAGATCCGATGGGGGTAGGCCTCGAAATCATCCGTGATCATGAACGCATCGCCGGATTAAACGATTGATCTGACCGGCGCCCCGGACGACAATCACGCTGGCGTAGGGGGAGCTGGATCTGGCCGTATTCACGAGGGAGGAACCACCGATGGAAGTCCCGGACAGCGAGGGCACGACCATCGCCGGGCAGGCTGGTGCCGGACCGGATACCGCCGGACCGGATACCGCCGGACCGGATACCGCCGGACCGGATACCGCCGGGCCGGATACCGCCGGGCAGGCTGGCGCCGGGCAGGCTGGCGCCGGGCAGGCTGGCGGGCCGGACACCGTGGCTGGCCGGTACGACCGGCTGGCGCCGGTATGGCGGGCATCGACGGACGACAACCTGTGGAACGAGCACCTGGAGCGGCGGCCCGTGCGCGAGTTGCTGTACGAGCCGCTCGCCGGCACGACGGTCCTGGACGCCGGATGCGCAGCAGGCGCGCATTCGCAGTGGCTGCTCGACAGGGGCTGTCAGGTCACCGGGATCGATATCAGTCCGGCCATGATCGAGGCCGCCAGGCTGCGCTGCGCCGGGCGGGGCGAGTTCCTCGTCGCGGACTTCGCGCAGCCGCTGCCGCTCCCGGACGGCTCCTTCGACGGCGTGCTGAGCTCGCTCGCGCTGCATCACGTGCGGGACATCGGCGGGCCGCTGGCGGAGTTCGCGCGCGTGCTGCGTCCGGCCGGCTGGCTCGTACTGTCCCTAGACCACCCGGCAGCGCCGTACTCGTGGGCGGCACGCCCCGACTACTTCGCCACCGAGCTCATTACGCAGACGTGGTCGAAGGCAGGCGTCACGGTGCGCCAGTCGTTCTGGCGGCGGCCGCTCGAAGCGGTTGTGGATGAACTCGGGCGAGCCGGGTTCCTGCTGGAGCGGATCAGGGAGCCGCGGCTCGATGCGGACGCCCGCCGCCGCTTCGGCGCCGAGGCGAAGGCCATCGAGGGCGTCCCGTTCTTCATCATCTACCGTGCCGTGCTGGCACGGCGGAACTGACGGCTACCCGTCGGCCGCCCAAGCCGCATGCCGCCACCCGAGCAGGCCATGGCGGCGAAGGGAGGCCGCCGCGAAGCCGGTGCCGCCGCCCGTCGCCACGTCCTCGACCAGGCCGTCGTTGGACCAGTGCCGCGCCTCGATGCCGCGGGCGTCGAGCAGGTAGGCGAACTGCGCGCCCAGTTGCGCGAGCCGGACGCCGAGGTCCGTCACCTTGATCCGGGCCCGCGCGAGCGCATCGCCGCGTACCGGCAGCACGAGGTAGCGCAGGCCGGTCAAGATGACCTCGGGATCGAGGACCGGATCAAGGTCGGCCTCGATGAGGGAGAACCAGGACGCGATATCCGCCCCGGCGGGCAGGTCCGGCCCGGACAGGAATTCCGCGATCCCCTGATCAAGCACCGCCTCGAACCTGGCCGGACCGCGCCGCTCCGTCCTGACCTCGGCGCGGCGGGCGGGCGTCCGCATCAGCCATTGCTCGCCGCCGCCCGTCCCCTGCAGCGCGTGCAGCACGCAGGCTGCCCCGATCAGCGGGTGGCCCTGCAGCGCTGACCCATGGACGCTGGCCCTGGAGCGCTGGGCCTGGAGCGCTGGGCCACCAGTGCGTGGCCCACAGGGGAGAGTCAACCGGCGCCTACGCGGCCTCCTGGGGACGGGACAGGCGGGTCTTGCCCGCGATGAACGCCAGCGCGTAGAGCACGCCGACGACGATCAGCAAGAACCGGTATCCGGTGATCAGGGCGAGGTACTCAAGCGCGCCGCCGACCATGGCGCCGAGCAGGTTCGCGGCGAATGCGTCGCTGGACGTGGCCACATCCTTGAACCGCTGCGAGAAGATCAGGTTCGCCAGGAACACAGGCGCGAACGCCAGCGCGCCGCCCGCCAGGAAGCGCAGGACCGACGGCAGGCCGAGCAGCGATTCCTGTGGCACCACCCAGGTCAGGATCAGCGAGGCGATCAGCGCGACGTAGAGCACCACGGGCGGTGGCAGCTTCACCCGGCTGGCGGTCTCGATCGCCAGCCACACAGTCAGCAGGACGGCAGCGAACACCAGCGAGTTGACGAACCAGGTGCTGCCGAACAGCAGCGCGAACTGCACGATGTTCTTTGTCTCGAGCAGCAGGAACGCGGCGCCCATGAAGGCGAGGTCGACGTAGCCGCGCATCCGGCGGTACGAGCCGCCGGCCACCCGGATGATCAGGCCGGCGGCGAGCAAGATCAGCCCGAGCATCCACAGGTACTGCTGCGGGATGGTCGCGTTGTGCAGGTAGGGGAACGGGTGGTCGTCGGTCGCCGGAGCGACCGTGGCGCCGTGGTAGGTGCTGGCGCAGTTCGGCACCGGACCGCTGGCGCGCACGGTCAGCACGGCGAGCCTGCGGCCGCCGAGCGGCGGACCCACCTCGACGCACGGCGCATGACCAAAGGCCTGCTCGATCGAGCTGGCATAACGGGACAGCAGGAACGGCTGGTAGTAGTTGTACATCGAGAACGTGCCCCCGGGCGCGAGGTGGGCCCGCGCCTGGGCGATGGACTGCTCGGTCAGCAGGTAGCCCTCCAGCCGGAGGTTGGACTGGCCGGCCAGTGCCGTCAGCGAGTCGGGCAGCGCGAACAGGATCAGGTTGTAGTGCGGCGCGGTGTCCTGCAGGTACTCACGGCCGTCGGCGACGTGGAGCGTCACCCGCGGGCTTGAGTACGGATGCTCCGGGTGCTGATCACGGCCGATCTGCAGCAGCGCGGGATCGATCTCGACCGCGTCGACGTGCCTGGCCCCCTGCGACAGCGCCACCGCGACGTCGTTTCCTGAGCCGGCGCCGATGATCAGCTCGTTCTGCAGGGACGCCGCGGTCACGTGCCGGTACGGATAGAAGTAGAACTTCTTCTGCACGTGCATCACGGCCAGCGAGCGAGCCGCCTGATAAGGGACGTTGTTCGCGGTCACGTACAGCGCGGGCGCGGTCGTCCCGTGCCGCTCGACGGAGAGCTTGTAGTACGGCGACCACTGCTCGTGCGGCGCGAACGAGTCCATCCCCAGCAGCACGATGACGACACCGACGGCGGCGAACTGCCACCACCGAGCGCCCCGGCCCAGCAGCACGGCCAGGCCGCCGGCGGCGATCACTCCCCAGGCCAGCGGCGGCAGCTGGAGGAAGGCCAGCGCGGAGAACACCGCGATGCCGGCGATGCTGCCCAGGATGTCCAGCCGGTAGGCGCTGAGCGGCTCGAAGCGGATGAAGAGCCGGCTGACGGCCTGGCCGAAGCCCGCCATCACGGCCACGCTGAGGACGAAGATGATGCCGAGGCTGACCGGGCGGGGCAGCGCGAACATGCCGCCCAGTCCCCCGTACGGGCGCTGGCCGACGGACAGTGACTGCAGGATCACCGGGAAGGTAAGGACGAATCCGACCAGCGCGACGAACGACACCGGCGCCCAGCGCAGGAAGTCCCGCTCGGACCTGGCGTTCAGGAACCCGAGCCCGATGCCGAGGAAGCTGGCCAGCAGCACGAAATTCGTGGCCGACGCCAGATAGACGTTGTTCGCTGCCGTCCAGCGGATCAGCGCGAGCTCGACGAAGAGCATCAGGAAGCTGGCGAAGGCCAGCCTGATCCTGTCGCCAGGCCGCTCGGCGGCCGGTGGCGCTTCGACGGTACTCGGGCTCTTCTCTCCAGTTATCCCTATCGCATCCACTCCGCAACGCTAACGTGGCCGGTCATGCTTTGCGGCGATAACCCATAGCTCGCCAGTGGCCCGGCCCGGCGGCCGCCAGTCCCGCCGCACCGCCGCCACGCGCTTGATCGACCGCCGCCAAACATCCTGGCCGGGCCCCGCCGCATGCCCGCCACAAGAGTTGACCATTGACCGCAGCGGGAACGGGTATGCATGCGGCAAGATCAGCGACATGCTGAATTCGCCACTAAAGATTGCCAATTGCCGCATAGCCGGCATGGCGCCCAGCCAGGGCCCGGACCGCCCCGGCGTGACGTGCAGGAACTGCCCACGAGGAGAACAACATGACCACTGATCAGGGCTCGTACCCGGCTCAGTATCCGGTTCAGTTCGCCGTCGAGTACCCGGACCGGCCGCTGAACCGGATGACTTCCTTCTTCCGTATTTTCGTGATCATCCCCATCGCGATCGTGCTCGGCACCGTTTCCGGCGGAGCCTGGCAGTCGGGCGGAGGTACACACACCATGGTCTACGGGGGCGCGGGCGCCGGCGGCCTGCTGTTCTTCGGGCCGCTGCTCATGATCTTGTTCCGGCAGAAGTATCCTCGCTGGTGGTTCGACTGGAACCTCGAGCTGCAGCGGTTCAGCAACCGGGTCGGGACCTACCTGGCCCTGATGAACGACAGCTATCCGTCCACCGACGACCATCAGTGGGTCCGGCTGGACTACGTCTACCCGGACGCGGCAACGGACCTCAACCGGTGGCTGCCGCTGGTCAAGTGGCTGCTGGCCATCCCGCACTACATCGTGCTGTTCTTCCTGGACATAGCGGCATTCTTCGTGCTGATCGTGACCTGGTTCGCCATCGTGTTCACCGGCCGTTATCCGCGCGGCATCTTCGATTTCATCGAAGGCCTATTCCGCTGGCACAATCGCGTCGTCGGCTACGCCTTCACCCTGGTCACGGACGAGTACCCGCCGTTCAGGCTGGCGCCATAACCTAGCGCCGCAACACGGCACCGCTGGCCCGGCGGCACCGCTGGCCCGGCGGCACCGCTGGCCCGGCGGCACCGCCGGGCCGGCAGCGCCGTCACACGGACAGCGGGTCACACGGGCAGCGCCGTCACACGGACAGGACAGCGGCGCCGCTGACCCGGTCCGCGGCGAGGTCAGCGAGCGCGCGGTCCGCCTGGCCGAGCGAGTACGGGGTAACCGTGACGCGAAGCCGCAGCTGCTGGGCCAGCCGGAGGAACTCCTCGGCGTCGCCGCGGGTGTTGGCCGTGACGCTGCGCAGCGTCCGCTCCTGGAACAGGTGCCGGTCGTAGTTCAGCACCGGGATGTCGGTGAGGTGGATGCCGGCCACCGCCAGCGTTCCGCCGCGGTCCAGGGCGGCGAGCGCAGCCGGCACCACCCCGCCGGCCGGGGCGAAGATGATCGCCGAGTCCAGCGGCTCCGGCGACGCGTCAAAGGAGTCCTGAGCGGACGCGGCGCCCAGCCCGAGCGCTAGGTCGCGCGCGGCTGCCGCCCGCGTGAAGACATGCACGACGGCGCCCTCGGCGAGCGCGACCTGCGCGGTCAGGTGCGCGGACCCGCCGAATCCCCAGATGCCCAGCCGGCCGCCCGGCGGCAGCTCGGCCCGGCGCAGCGCCCGGTACCCGATAATCCCGGCGCACAGCAGCGGCGCCGCCTCAGCGTCGCTGAACCCGTCGGGTACATGGTGCACGTAGGCGTCCGCCGCCACCAGGTACTCGGCGTAGCCGCCGTGGATGTCCCAGCCGGTGAAGACCGACCGGGGGCAGAGGTTCTCCGCCCCGCGCCGGCAGTACCGGCAGGACCCGTCCGTGCCGGCCAGCCACGCGACCCCCACCCGGTCGCCGGGCCGGAACCTGACGGCCCCGGGCCCGGCCTCGACGACCTCGCCGACCACCTCATGACCCGGCGTGACATCGGGCGCCTTCGGCGGCAGGTCCCCTTCGGCGAGGTGCAGGTCGGTGCGGCAGACGCCGCAGCACAGCACCCGGATCAGCAGCTCGCCGTGGCCGGGCTCTGGCCTCGGCCGCTCGATCAGGCGGACCGGAACTGGGCCGGGCCCGGTCATCGGCCCCGGCTGATGGACCACCCATGCCCGCACGGAGCCAGGCTACGCCGCGGCCAGCGGCAGCCACACCCGGAACCTGGTGTCGCCGGGAACCGACTCGACCCGGAGATCCCCATGGTGCTTCTTCACCACGATGCGCCAGGAGATGTCGAGCCCGAGACCGGTTCCCTCGCCGACCGCCTTGGTGGTGAAGAACGGCTCGAAGATCCGCTGCTGGATCTCCGGCGGCACGCCGGTGCCGGTGTCGCCGAACTCGATGAGCACCCGGTCCCGGTCCAGCCGGGTACGGACGGTCAGCGTGCCTTCTCCGCCCATCGCGGAGACCGCGTTGTCGATCAGGTTCGTCCAGACCTGGTTCAGCTCGGCAGCGTAAGCCGGGATCTCCGGCAGCGACCGGTCGTACTCCCTGACCACGCGGATGCCCTTGCCGATCTTGGCGCTGAGCATCATCAGCGTGCTGTCCAGCAGCTCGTGCACGTCGACCACCTGGTACGGCGCCCGGTCCAGCTGCGAGTACTGTTTCGCCGCGGAGACCAGGGTGGACACGCGCGTGGCGGAGTCCTCGATCTCGTTCATCAGCAGCTCGGTCTCGACCGTGTAGCCGAGCCACCGCAGCGCCCCGTCGAGGTACGCCTCGTCTACGACCTCAGCGACGTGATCGAGCCAGTCCAGCCCCAGCCCCGCCTGCACGAAAACCGCGGCAAGATCCCAGCCATCGGCGACGCCGTGGGCATCCAGCCAGTCGCTGACCGCGTCCTCCCGGTCGGCGGCCTCCAGCGGAGCCAGTGCCTGAGCCTTCGGGACCCGGTCGGCGGCGTCCTCCTGCAGCCGGATCAGCCCCGCCAGCGCGACCCGGTCGTAGGGCCCGTCCGCGATGATGCCCAGCTTGTGCCGCATCCCGGCGACCCGCTCGCGCAGCGCCGAGGTGGCCCGGACCGCGGCCGCGGCCGGGTTGTTGAGCTCGTGGGTCAGTCCGGCCGACAGCGAGCCGAGGGCGAGCAGCCGTTCCCGCTGGCCGATGATCTGCTGAGTGTTCTGCACGTTGAAGAACAGCCCCTCCAGCAGGTGCAGCGCCATCGGGAACCACTGGTGGATCATCTGCGTGTACGCGGTCGCGCTCATCACGAAGAGCCTGGACGGCGCATCGGCCCGGGCCGATGCGGTGTATACCTGCGGCACCTGGTCGCCCAGGAACGCGGCGAACGCGCCGGCGTACACGCCGCGCTGCGAGCTGCGCACCACCTCGACCTCGTCGCCGCCCACCTTGCGGGTGAGCACCAGCACCCCGTCGAGCAGCACGTAGCAGCAATCGGCAGGCTCGCCCTCGGCGAAGATCGGGCCCGCCGCTAGCTGCTCAACGTGCCCTTCCCGGCACAGCCACGCCAGCTGCTCGCTGGTCAGGCCCTCGAAGAGAAAGAGCGTGCGCAGCTCATCGGCGCTGCACGGCAGCTCTTCCACATTGCCCGGCTGGGTTACTCCCGGGTTTGTCATGGCTTCTCCAGGTAGCGGTGCACCAGCATGACGGCCATCGCCCCCTCGCCGACGGCGGACGCCACCCGCTTCGCCGACTCCGCCCGCGCGTCACCGGCCACGAACACGCCGGGGACGCTGGTCTCCAGGTGGTAAGGGGCCCGGTCCGGCACCCAGCCGGCCGGCCGCTCGCCGTCGGCTGCCAGGTCGGGGCCGGCGATCACGAAGCCGCGCGAGTCACGCGCCACCACGCCTTCCAGCCAGTCGGTCAGCGGCGCGGCCCCGATGAACACGAACAGCAGCTGCGCGTCGACGGTCTGCGTGGTGCCGGCCGAGCTGTCCCGCAGGACCAGCCGCTCCAGGTGGTCATCGCCCTCGGCGGCCACCACGTCGGTGCAGGTCCGCACCGAGATCGACGGGATGCCCTCGATCTGCTGGATGAGGTAGTAGGACATCGACCGCTGCAGTGACGGCCCGCGGACGAGCAGCGTCACCGAGCGGGCGTGCCGGGACAGGTACACCGCGGCCTGCCCGGCCGAGTTGGCGCCCCCGACGATGAACACGTCCTGCCCCACGCAGGTTGCCGCCTCGGTCAGCGTGGAGCCGTAGAACACGCCGCGCCCGGTCAGCTCGGCCGCCCCCGGTGCGGACAGCTGCCGGTAGGAGACGCCGGTGGCCAGGATGACCGTGTGCGCGTCGACCCTGCTGCCGTCGGCGAACCGGACGCCGCGGGCCGAGCCGTTGACCTCCAGGCCGACCACGTCGCGCGCGGTGAGCACCTCGGCGCCGAACTTGGCGGCCTGCCGCCGGGCGCGGTCGGTCAGCTGCGCGCCGGACACTCCGTCAGGGAAGCCGAGGTAGTTCTCGATCCGCGAGCTCTGGCCCGCCTGGCCGCCGGTGGCGGTCCGCTCCACCAGCACGGTCCGCAGCCCCTCGGAGGCCCCGTACACGGCCGCGCCGAGGCCGGCCGGCCCGCCGCCGATCACGATCAGGTCGTAGAAGTCCTTGGACGGCGTGGTGGCCAGGCCCACCTTGCCCGCCAGCTCGGCGTCCGCCGGCTCCACCAGCACATCGCCGTCGGCGGTGATCACGACCGGCAGCGCCAGCCCGTCCTGCCCGGCCGCGGTCAGCAGCCGTTGGCCCTCCGGCTCATCGGCGGAGTACCAGCGGTACGGCACCTGGTTGCGGGCGAGGAACTCGCGGACCCCGGACGAGCGCGCCGACCAGCGGTGCCCGACCACCTTGGTCTCCGGCACGGGCCGGTGATCGGAGGCCAGCCAGGCGTCCAGCAGGGCGTCCACCACCGGGTAGAGCTTCTCCTCCGGCGGGTCCCACGGCTTGAGCAGGTAGTGGTCGAGATCGACGACGTTGATCGCGTCGATCGCCGCGTCGGTGTCCGCGTAGGCGGTCAGCAGCACCCGCCGCGCCCCCGGGTAGACGTCCATCGCGTGCTCGAGGAACTCGATGCCGTTCATCTGCGGCATGCGGTAATCGGCCAGGATCACCGCGACGAGGTCGCCGCGGAGCTTCAGCTGGCTGAGCGCGTCCAGCGCGGCCCCGCCGGACTCGGCCCGCACGATCCGGTGCTTCTCCCCGTACCGGCGGCGCAGGTCGCGGGCGACCGCGCGGGACACCCCTGGGTCGTCATCCACCGTCACGATCGCGGTGCGCGGCGAGGCTGACGGCGTCCGGTCGTTGTCGGTGCCTGCAGAAGACGGCGGCATCTACCCATCGTAAGGAAGTTCCCGGCCGGGGCGCGATGGCGGCATCCGGGCGTGATGTCATGGCGGGGTGAAACGGCCACTGCTGAACCGCCGGCTCGCCGGGCTGGGCACGACGATCTTCGCTGAGATGTCGGCGCTCGCGGTCGAGACCGGATCCGTCAACCTCGGCCAGGGCTTCCCCGACACCGACGGGCCGCCCGCGATCGCGCAAGCCGCGGCCGACGCGATCATGCGCGGGCGCGGCAACCAGTACCCGCCCGGCGCCGGCGTTCCCGAGCTCAGGCAGGCCATCGCCGCGCACCAGCAGCGGTTCTACGGCCTCGGCTTCGACCCGGACAGCGAGGTGCTGGTGACCGCGGGCGCGACCGAGGCGGTCGCCGCCGCGCTGCTCGCGCTGGTCGAGCCGGGCGACGAGGTCATCGCGTTCGAGCCGTATTACGACTCCTACGCGGCCTGCATCGCGATGGCCGGCGGGATCCGCGTGCCGGTGACGCTGCGGCCACCGGATTTCCGGCCTGACCTCGACGCGCTGCGCTCAGCGATCACCGCCCGCACCCGGCTGATCCTGCTGAACTCCCCGCACAACCCGACCGGGTCCGTGTTCAGCCGGGCCGAGCTGACCGGCATAGCCGCGCTGGCCTGCGAGCACGATCTGCTCGTGGTGACCGACGAGGTCTACGAGCACATGGTGTTCGACGGCGAGCACGTGCCGATCGGGTCGCTGCCGGGAATGCGGGAACGGACCGTGTCGATCAGCTCGGCCGGCAAGACCTTCTCCTTCACCGGCTGGAAGATCGGCTGGGTAACCGCCCCGGCCGGGCTGGTCGCCGCCGTCCGCACCGTCAAGCAGTTCCTCACTTACGTCAACGGCGGGCCGTTCCAGTACGCGATCGCTGAGGGGCTGCGGCTGCCGGACGCCTACTTCACCGGGCTCTGCGCGGACCTGCGCGCGAAAAGGGACATGCTCTGCGCGGGCCTGGCTGAGGCCGGGTTCACCGTGTACCTGCCCGCCGGCACGTACTTCGTCACCACCGACATCCGCCACCTCGGGGGCATGGGCGACGGGGTGGAATTCTGCCGCCAGCTGCCGCGCCGGGCGGGCGTGGTCGCGATCCCCAGCGCCGTGTTCTACGACGATGCCGAGGCGGGGCGGACCCAGGTGCGGTTCGCGTTCTGCAAGCAGCCGGAGGTCCTGCGGGAGGCGCTGGCCAGGCTCGCCAAGGCGGAGCCGCGCGACTGACCGGGCAGCAGGCTCCCGAAGACCATTGTTAACGGATTTTTCGCCGGCCGGCGCAGACCGCCGGGCCGGGACCCGCCGTGACCACTGCCAGCACCGCCCTGGCCGGCCGGCCGCCGCCCGCGAAGCCGGTCCCCAGCCGCGTGCGCCGGTGCGGTGGCAGCGCCGCAGGCCCGGCCGGGCTCCGGTCATTTCTGTTGCAGATTGGCTAACTTCTGCTGACAGTCAATGATTTAACTGATAAACGAGCGCTTTGTGTGCTGTCCTTTGCCCCTGGGGTTACCGCACCCCGCTGCGCGATGGTCCGGGGGGACATGTTGCAGGGCAGGGCAGCACGAGCAGAGCCGTCATCAGCGGCCGTGGCTGACGACGAGAACGCCCCTGTCCCGGCCGGGCGGCGCGCCCTGCTGCCCGGCGTGCTGGCGCTGACCGCGATCCTTACCGTGGCCGGCCTGCTGACGGTTGTGCGCACCCGGCCGGCGGTGGCTACCCGGCCGCATGACGGGACGGCGGCGAGCCGGGCGGTCTCGCCCGGCGGCATCGGCTCGTCCGGGGCCGCCCGCGCCGCCGCGGCGGCCTGGGTGCGGCAGCAGGTCAGCAGGTCGGTGATCGTGTCCTGCGACCCGGCCATGTGCCTCGCGCTGCGGGCCGGCGGCTTCCCGGGATCGAGCCTGCTCCCGCTCACCCCGGCGGCGGCCGACCCGCTGGGCTCGACCGTGATCGTGGCGACCGCGGCGCTGCGTAACCAGCTCGGCCCGCGGCTGGCCAGCGTCTACGCGCCGGTCGTCATCGCCAGCTTCGGCTCGGGCGCGGCCCGCGTCGACATCAGGGCGTACGCGGCGGGCAGCGCCGCGAGCTACCGCGCGGCCCTGGCCGCCGACCTCGCCGCGCGGCGGGCGGCCGGCCGGCGCCTCGCCGCCAGCGCGGACATCGCCGCCACCGGCGCGGCACGCCGCGATCTTGCCGCTGGGCAGGTCGACTCCCGGCTGCTGCTCATGCTGGCAGCGCTGGCCGCCCGGCGCCACCTGAGCATCCTGGCCTTCGGCGACGGGAACCCGGGCGGCGACGCCCGGCTGCCGCTGCGGTCCGCCGAGATCGCCGTCCCCGGCGGCACCAAGGATCCGGGCAGCTACCTGCGGTCCGTGCTGGCGGCCCTGCGGGCGCCGCGGCTGCCGCTGCTGGCCGCCAGGACGCGGGTGACGGGCGCGGGCGCCGCCGCGCTGCTGCAGATCGGCTTCCTTGCGCCAACACCGCTGGGACTACTGAGAATGCGGGCCCCGGCATGAGCGCCGGGCACGCCTATGTTGCCGGGCGCATGCTGGCTGGCCGCTGCCAGCCGGCCGCCCGACCGGAAATGGGAGAACAATGACACGATTGGTACGCGCCGGGAAGCTGGCCAGGCTCGCCGTCGTGCTCGGCCTGGCCGCCGGCACGCTCGGGCTCGCCATTCCCGCCGCCAGCGCGGCAAAGACAGCCGGATGGCTGCGGCTCGCCCACCTGTCGCCCAACACCCCGGCGGTGGACGTCTACCTCTACTCGTTCGGCGATCCCTCGGCCCGGATCGTGCTCAGGAACGTCAGCTACGGCACCGTGTCCGGGTACGATCGGGTGCCGACCGGCGAGTACACGGTGGCGATGCGCATGCCGGGCGCCAGGGCCACGTCCAAGCCGGTGCTGTCGACCACCGTCAACGTGGCAACCGGCCACGCGTACACGGTGGCGGGCATGGGGCCGGCGTCCGGCCTCCGGCTGCAGGTGCTGCGGGACCGGCTGAAGACGCCGCGCGGCAAGGCCCTGGTGCGGACCATCCAGGCATCGATGCACCAGAACGCGGTCACCGTGCGGGCGGGCACGACGGTACTCGGCCGGAAGCTCAAGTTCACCGCCGTGACGGCGTACCAGGCGGTGAAGCCGGCCGACCTCACGGTGCACGCGGTGGGCGAGTCCGAGCAAGGGTCAGACGAATTCATGCTGGACGCCAACGCGATCTACACCGTCGTGGTCATGGATGACAACGGCCACCTCAAGGTCGCCTGCCTGATGGACTCCGCGGGCAGCAAGGTCATGCCCAACGGCAGCGCCGAGATGGGGTTCGGCGGCACCGCGCCGCAGCCTGGCGCGCCGCTGCTGCCGTGGCTGGCCGGTGCCGCGGCCGGGATGCTCGCCACGGTCGCGGCGGCGCTGCGGCTGCGCCGCCGTCGCCGCCCCGCCCTGCATGCGCGATGAGCTGAGGACGCGGCCCGGCCGGCACATCTCCCCCGTCCGGGTGGTGCGCCGGCCGGTCGCCGCGATCGTGCTGGCCTGTGGCCTGCTCGGGGCCGGGACCGGCGTGGCGGGGCTGGCCCTGGCCAGCCAGAACGGGCATCCGGCCGCCGCTGCCCCCGGGCGCGCGACGGTGCTGCCGGTGCCGGCCGGCCCGCAGGCGCCCGCGCCGCAGCCGTCGCTGGCGAAGGTAGCCAGGCCGACCCGGCTGGTCATCCCGTCCATCGGCGTCCGTACCAGGCTCATCCGGCTCGGCCTCACGCCGTCCGGCGGCCTCCAGGTTCCCAAGAGCGCCGCGGTGGCCGGCTGGTACACCGGAAGCTCCCGGCCGGGCGCGATCGGCGCCGCCGTGATCGGCGGCCATATCGACTCCCGTCTCGGCCCCGGCGTCTTCTACCGGCTGCGCCTGCTGCGCCAGGGCAGCCGGGTCTACGTGCGGCGGGCGGATGGCACGCTCGCCGCCTTCCGGGTAACGGCCGTACGCACGTACCTGAAGTCGCGGTTCCCGACCGAAACCGTCTACGGCCCCGCGCCGGACGCGCAGCTACGGCTGATCACCTGCGGCGGCACGTTCGACTACGCCACCGGTCATTACCTGAGCAACGTGATCGTCTACGCGGCCCTGGTGCACTGACACCCCGCGCCGGGCAGCCCGCCTCATACTGGGCATGGCGGACGGGCGATCTCGCGCAAAGGATGGTGCCATGCGGTTGCGGGCCGGCGTAGCGATCGATCTCGGCACGGTCAACACGCTCATCTGCGTGGCCGGCCGCGGGCTGGTCCTCGAGGAGCCTTCCGCGATCGCGGTGGACAGGTCGACCGGCAGCGTGGCGGCGGTGGGCCAGGCCGCGGACGCCCTGGCGGGCAAGGAACCGCAGGACGTCGAGGTCATCCACCCGCTGCGGAACGGGGTCATCGCCGACCTGGACGCGTCGGCGGCCATGCTGCGGGCCTTCGTGCGAAGGGCCCGGCTGCGCCGCAGCCTGCTGCGGCCCTCGGCCGTGGTGTGCGTGCCTGGCGGTGCCACCTGGGTGGAACGGCGGTCCCTGGCCGCCGCGGTCGGGTCGCTGCGGCCCCGGTGCGCTGTCCGGCTGATCGACGAGCCGGTCGCCGCCGCGGCCGGCGCCGGCGTCGACCTCGCCGCGGGGTCCGGTGCCTTCGTCGTGGACATCGGCGGCGGGACCACCGAGATCGCGGTGCTGGCCGGCGGTCACGTGGTGCGCGCCCGGTCGCTGCGCACCGGCGGCAACGCGATGGACGAGGCGATCGTGCATGCCGTCAAGGCCGAACTCGGCCTGCTCATCGGCCGGAACGCGGCCAGGAACCTGAAGACCGCGCTCGGGCTCGCCGAGTCAGAGACCGGGCCGGTGGAGGTGGTCGGCGTCGACGGCGCCCGCCGGACGCCTCGGGTGGAGCGCGTGCCGGGGCGGCTCATCGCCGCCGCGCTTGAGCACTGCGTTGCGGCGATCGTGGACTCGGTGCAGGAAATGCTGTCAGATATCCCGCCGAACCTGGCCGAAGAGGTGGTGCTCGGAAAGATCAGGCTGGCCGGCGGCGGGGCGCTGCTCCCCGGCCTGGCCAGCAGGATCGAGGCGGCGGCCGGCATCCCCGCGGTGGTCGTGGACGACCCGCTGCGGTGCGTCGTCCGTGGCGCGGCCGAGATACTCAGGCACGGCCAGGAGTTCCCCGGCCGAGGGGAGGCCTGACAGTGCCCGAGGTACGCGAGCCGGCGGCAGCCTGCTCCGGCCGGCCCCGGCCGGGCGGTAACAGCCGGCCAGCCGGCGGTCCCGGGCCGGTGGCCGGCCACCGGGCACCCGGGTCGTGCCGGGTGCTGACCGGGCACCGGAGAGCCCGTTCACATCCTGCCCGGTCAGCCCGCGGCCGACTCGAAGCGGTCGACGAGTTCGCTCGCGAGCGCGAATGATGACGTGGCCGCCGGGGACGGCGCATTCCGGACGTGCGTCGCGCCGGGCGTCTGCGAGATCACGAAGTCGTCGAGCAGCCGGCCGTCGCGGCCGACCGCCTGTGCGCGTACCCCGCTGGTCACCTGCCGGTCGATGCGCATCGACCCGACCGCGGGGACGTACCGGGAGCAGGCCCGGACGAAGGCCCTGCGGCTGGCGGCCATCCGCAGCTCGCTGAGCCCGGTGCGCCAGAAGTTCCTCGCGACGACCCAGGTGCCGGGCCAGGCCAGCGTGCTCAGCAGGTCCTGCGGGCGGACCGACCAGGCGTTGTAGGCGTCACGAGCGGCCACCAGCATGGCCGTCGGGCCGAGCAGGACGTGCCCGTCGATGTGCCTGGTCAGGTGGACGCCGAGGAAGGGCAGTTCCGGGTCGGGGACCGGGTAGACCATGCCGCGGACTATCTCCGGCTGGCCGGCCGCCAGCCGGAGATAGGCGCCGCGGAAGGGCACGATGCGCGGATCCGGGGAAGCCCCGGCGGAGACGGCCAGCCGGTCTGACCACAGCCCGGCGCAGGCGATCGCGGCGCCCGCGCGGTACCGGCCGCCGGCGTGCGCGATGACGGTCTGCCCGTGCTCCCTGCGCAGCGCGCTGACCGTGCAGCCGAGCGCGAAGGTCACACCGCCGGCGCGCAGTTCCCGCTCCAGCGCGCGGGCCACCGCGCCGAAATCGACGATGCCGGTGGCCGGCGAGTGCAGCGCGGCGACGCCCCGGCAGGCCGGCTCGATGTCGGCGATCTCGGCGGCTCCCACCCGGCGTAGGCCGGGGACGCCGTTCGCGCGGCCGCGCGCCTCGAGGTCGGCGAGCCGCGGCAGCTCGTCGTCCCGCACCGCGACGATCAGCTTGCCGCAGCGCTGGTACGGAATCGCGTTCGCGTCGCAGAATTCCTGCATGAGCCGGGCGCCCTCGACGCAGAGCCTGGCCTTGAGGGAGCCCGGCTTGTAGTACACGCCGCTGTGAATCACGCCGGAATTGTGGCCGGTCTGGTGCTGCGCCACCGCGGCGTGCTTGTCGAAGACGATGAGATTCGACCCCGGGCGGCGGCGCAGGAACTCGCGCGCCACGGCGAGCCCGACGATCCCGGCGCCCACCACGGCGAGGTCGTATTGCTGCGAGTCCGCGCCGCGATCGTGGGAAGGGCGGGAGGAATTACTGGTCACCGATGAGCAGAATAGCGGGCCGGCCGCGCCGGGCCCCGCTGTGGCCGGTGCCCGCGACCTCGGCTGCCCGGCCCTGGCGCGGCGCCGGGCAGCTTGCGCGCCTTTGCCATCATGAGGGACGCTGATTCCCGTCTGGTGCGGAAATGGGCGCGCGGAAAGGCGGCTTGGTGTCTGCCGGAGGAAAGCGGGAAACGGTTCCGGCCGGGAATGCGCTGGCCGGCATTCCCGGGGATGTCAGCGAGAACCTGGCGTTCCTGGCCCGCGCGGTGCGCTATCTCGCCGCGGAACGCGGCATCCGCCAGTTCCTTGAAATCGGCGCCGGCATCCGGGCCGCGGGCACCGCGGGCGAGGTTGCCCGGTCGGCGGCGCCGGACAGCCGGGTCGCGTATGCCGGCGATGACCTCCGCGACACGCGGAAGATCCTCGGCGCGGCGGCGCGGACGCTGGACTTCAGCCGCCCGGTCGCCATCGTGCTGCCCGCGATCCTGCACCGGATCCCGGACGATGACCATCCGTACCAGATCGTGGCCACGCTGATGGCCGCCACGGCGCCGGGTAGCTACCTGGTGATCAGCCATCAGGCCAGCGACATCCGGCCTGCCGCGGCGGCCGGGCCGGGCGGCCGCGGGAACGCGCGGCCAGGGACCGCGGGCGGCGCCGCCCGCGACCTGGCCCAGGTCACGCGCTTCTTCGATGGCCTGGAGCTCGCGGAGCCCGGCATCGTGCAGCCGCAGTGGTGGCGCCCGCCGGTCCCGGTCACCCGGGCCGACGTTCCGCTGTGGTGCGGCGTGGCCCGCAAGCCGTAGCCGGCGCGCCGGGCGCTGCGGCGGCTCCCGGTCGCGTAAGGCTGCGCCTTGCGTTCGAGAACACGGGCCCCGGGCCCGCGCCGACGATGGAAACGGGTGACCCGGGCAGTCCGGTTACTGCCCGATGCGTACCGCCTCTCCGGTTCGCGCCGAGGCATAGACGGCGTCGATGACCTCCTGGACGTGCAGCGCCGTCGCGAGCCCGGCGGCGCCCTCGGCCGGCCATCCGGCGGCCACGTGATCCAGGAAATACCGCTGCTCGCTGCCGTCCCAGCCGATGTCTTCATCCGGCGTCCGGGAGCGCCGCCAGCTGCGCATCTGGCCGCCGGGGTCCAGCGGATCCCAGCCGGGCCCGGGCTCGGCCGGGCGCCGCATGGCCAGCTCGGCCCGGTCGTCGTAGACGCTGAGCGTTCCGTCCACGCCGTGATAGGAGGTGAACAGCGGCGCGGGCCCTGCCTGGCCCCACTTGGCATCGATCAGGCCCAGCGCGCCGCTGGCGAACCGCAAGATAGCCACCGCGTTGTCCTCGACGTCGGCCGGCAGGTAGGAATGGTGCCCGATCTGCGCGGTGAAGGCGCTCACCTCCGCCACCTTCCCCAGCCGATCCACGAACTCGGCGATCAGGTAGCAGCCCTCGTCGATGAAGCAGCCCCCGCCGTTGCGGCCGGCGTCGAACAGCCAGGAGCAGAATTCGTCCGAGCAGCCGTACTCACGGGGCCCGGCATGGCCGATGGCCCCGCGCGCGAGATAGACGGTGCCCAGCGCCCCGTCCCGGAGCAGGCCGGTCAGCTCCTCATACAGCGGATTGAAGACGTGGTGATAGGTGACCATCAGGCCGATGCCGCCGCCGGCCGCCGCCGCGATCCGGTGCGCCTGGCCCAGGGTCGCCGCCATCGGCTTGTCCAGGTACACGTGCACGCCGCGGCTGGCCGCGGCCTCGACCACGTCGGCCTTGCCGCCGTTGTCGCAGCAGACCAGCACGGCATCCACGGCGCATGCGGCGAGCAGGTCGCCGCACGCCGGGTAGGTCCGCGCCAGGTCCCAGCGCTGCGCCGCCCGGCCCAGCAGCCCGGGATCGGCGTCGGCGGCCGCCACCAGCTTGACGTCGGGCTGAGCTGCCAGCCCGTCGCCCATCATCCAGACATGGTCGCTGGAGAGGCCGACCACCCCGAACCGAAGCCGCGGCGACATCTGCATCTGCGCCCGTTGGCGATAGAGCGGCTCTGCCGCCTCGAAGCCCTTCCTGCCTGCAGCATCTCACAGGTCACAGCAGCCACTCGCCCGAAGCGCCGGGCGAGCCTGCGGCCGGCAGCCCAGGGCCGGCTGGCTGGCTTGCCCGGAACTTTCGGTTATCGCCACGACACGCGGAGTCGCCCGCTATTTTATGAAATTGCAAGATGAATTCTGCAAGAGGACGCGGTTTCCTCCGGTTCCGCGAGGGATGACAGTCATGAGCCTGAGACGCCAGTCCGTGCTCCTCAGAGTTGCCCTGCTCGTGTCAGTCCCGCTGGTCTTCATGGTCGGCCTCTTCACCTACACGGTCAGCACGTCCGTGGCCGGCGCCCTGACGCTGATCCGGTCCAAGGTGATGATGGACGACCTCGGGCCGCCGGTAGCGAGACTGCAGCAGGCGCTGACGCGCGAGCGTGCCCGGATGATCGTCTATGCCGCCCGGCCGACGCCGGCGGCGCTGGCCGGGCTGAAACGCCAGCAAGCGGTCACGGACCGCGCCGTCGCGTCCGTCATGGCGACGACGGGGTCCACCTCTGTCGGGCAGAGTGCCTCGGCGGGCGGGAAGAAGGCGATCGCGGCCCTCCGCGCGGGCTTAGCGAGCCTCCCCGGCCTGCGGACCAGGATCACTGACCGCTCGATCGGAGGCCAGCAGGCGTTCGCCGCCTACAACGGCATGATCGGTGCCAGCTACCAGGTCCTGGAGCAGGCGATCCTCCAGGAGGGCAACTCCGCCCGGGTACTTCCCGGCATCGCGGTCATCGAGCTGGCGATATCCGACGAGTACCTGCAGCAGGAGAGCGCGCTGCTGGACGGCAACTTCGCCGTCCGCGCCTTCCCGGCCAGCGCGCACCAGGCCTTCGTGCGCCTGGTCGGCGCGCACCGGCTGCTGTACGCGCAGAGCTACTCGTACCTGGCTCCGGCGGACCGCGGCGACCTGAACCATGACGTCGGGCCGCAGACGGCGGGCGCCCTCGCCCAGATGGAGGACCGGCTGGTCGCGAGCCACTCACCGGGCAGGGCTCCCCCGGTGCGCCCCGCGACCTGGGATGGCACCGTCGGCACGGAGGCGCGCCTGGCAGCGGGAGCCCGGTCGCAGGCGAACGCCAAGCTGCGCAGGCTCTACCTGGTCGGCGGCCTGGGCCTGGCCGCGGTCATCGCGTCCCTGGCCTTGTCCCTGTGGATCGCCGTCAACCTGGCCCGGCAGCTTCGCGGCCTGCGGGATTCGGCGCTGCACATGGCGAATGTCCGGCTCCCCGACGTGGTGCGGCGCCTTCGCGCGGGCGAGGACGTGGACGTGACGGAGCAGGTTCCGCCGCTGGAACCGAGCGCGAATGAGATCGGCCAGGTCAAGGCGGCCTTCAACGCGGCCAAGCGGACGGCCGTGGAGGCGGCCGTGGACGAGGCGAGAGTGCGCCGCGGCGTCAATGACGTGTTCCGGAATCTGGCCAGGCGGAGCCAGTCGCTGCTGGCCCGCCAGATGGCGCTGCTCGACGCCCTGGAACGGCGGGCGGAGCCGGACGACCTGGAAGGCCTGTTCCGGATTGATCACCTCACCACGCGCATGCGCCGCCACGCCGAGAGCCTGATCGTGCTGGCGGGAGACTCGCCCAAGCGGGCGTTCCGGGATCCGGTGCCGTTCGTGGACGTGCTGCGCGGTGCCGCGGCCGAGGTCGAGGACTACACGCGGATCAAGGTCATCTCCCGGACGCCGGCAGCGCTGGCCGGCCCGGTGGCGGCGGACGTGATCCACATGCTCGCCGAGTTCGTGGAGAACGCCACGATCTTCTCCCCGTCCAACACCGAGGTCCGCATCACCGGGGACCTGGTCGCCAACGGTTTCGCGGTCGACATCGAGGACCGCGGGCGGGGCATGAGCGAGGAGCAGATGACCGCCGTCAACGCCAGCCTGGCGGACCCGCCGCTGTTCGACCTGTCGGGTTCGGATCAGCTCGGGCTGTTCGTCGCGGCGCAGCTTGCCCGGCGGCACGGCATCAGGGCGACGCTTTGTCCCTCCCCTTACGGCGGCGTGACCGCCATCGTGCTGATCCCGCGGGACCTAGTGATGCCCGCGGACGCCATCGGTCCCGGCGCGGTGCCCAGCCGCAGGCCAGGTGGCCGCCTGACGGCGGCAACGGCGGCCCGTCATGCCGTCACCGGGCAGCCCGCTGTCTCAGCGCAACCCGCCGCCCTCCGGGATCCTGAGCCGGTCGGCTCGCCGCCCGGGCCTGCCGAGAATGGCCTGCCGCGGCGGGTCCGGCAGGCGAGCCTGGCACCGCAGCTTCGGGAGCCGGCCGCCCCGCGTTCACCTGTGCCCTCGCCCTCGCCTTCAGCCGTGCCGTCGCCCTCGCCTTCAGCCGTGCCGTCGCCCTCGCCCGTGCCGTCGCCCTCGCCCTCGCCCTCGCCCGTGCCGTCGCCCTCGCCCGCGTCCCCGCCCTCGTCCGTTGGCGAGGCTGCGGGCTCCCGTTCGCCGGAGACGGCGCGCAGCGTGATGTCGGCCTTCCGGCAAGGCTGGCAGCGCGGCCTCTCCGATGCCGGCCGGGAACACGACCGTGGCACGGACCTGCCGCCCGGCGAGGAGCGCCGATGAGCGCGGACTTCCCCGGCCAGCCGAGGCAACGAACCATGAGCACCGACGGCGACCTCGACCGGCTCCTTGACGACCTCGTGGCCCGCGCGGCCCACGTCCAGAAGGCAGCCGTCCTCTCCGGTGACGGCCTGGCCGTGGGCACCTCGGCAGCGCTCAGCCGCGAGGACGCGGATCACCTCTCGGCCCTGGCAGCCGGACTCCAGAGCCTGGCCACCGGTGGCGCGCGCCGCTTCGATGGCGGCAAGGTCCAGCAGACCGTCATCGAGATGGAACGGGGTTTCCTGTTCGTGACCGCCGCCGGAGACGGAAGCCGCCTCGCCGTGCTCGCCGCTCCGCAGGCCGACATCGGCCTCGTTGCCTACGAGATGGCCCTGATCGTCAAGCGCCTGGGCCGGCACACGGCGGTCGACAGCCGGCCCGCGCCGGATACTGGCGAAGCGACGTGACCAGGCCGTGGCTCCTGCTGACGATCCGCGGCCCAGCCTCGGACCCGGCCCGGTGGTCCGCCCGTACGCGCTGGTCCGCGGCCGGACGAAGCCGGCCGGGGAGATGCTCGACGTCATCTCGATGGTGTACTCCCTGCCCAGGTCCGTGCCCGATCCGGCCGACCTGGAACCGGAGCACCTGGCGGTCATCCGGCTCTGCCGGAACCCGGCATCCGTGGCGGACCTGGCATCCGCGCTTGACCTGCCGCTCGGCGTGATCCGCATCCTGCTCGCGGATCTCCGCGACTGCGGGCTCGTCGGTTCGGCAGGCCGCGCAGCGTCGCAGGTGCCGCATGGTCCTGGCCTGTTCGTCGGAATCGAGGGCGCCGACCAGGCAGGCGGCTATGTCGCCGCGCCAGGCGGCGCAGGCCTGGCTCACTGGATCACCTCCTGACTCTGCGGCGGGCACATCCGCGGCCCTCAGTAGCCAGGCGTGTAGCCCGACGATGGCGTGCTGCCTGGGGTCGCGCCGCCTGAGCCTGATCCGGCGGCCGTTACCTTCGCCGTGACGGCCCGCCAGGTGAACGACACGCTGCCGAAATCGTCGACGAAGTCGTTGCCCTTCGCCTGGCCCGGCGACCGGTCGAGCCGGAAGGTGTACAGCGGCCTGCCGTTGTACGTCAGCTGCGTCATGCCATTGTCGGGCCGGTGGATCGTGCCCAGCGTGCCCGCCGCTCCGGCTGGCGCGGGCAGGCGGCCGGCGGCGGGCACCGTCACCGGGAACCAGAAGCTCAGGCAGCTTCCGGTACAGGAGATCTTGCCGCTTGCCTCCTGGTCGGGCGAATAGATGGTGCTGCCGGACCTGGTGACGAGGACGGTGCCGAGGCCGGCCAGCTGCCGGGCGGACACCATCGCGCCCGGCGAACCCCGAGGTGCCGGGATGCTGGCTGGGCGCGCTGGTGCTGCTTGCCGCTGATCCGCATGCCGCCAGCAGGCCGGCCGCGGCCACGGCGGCGATGCCGGCCAGGGCGCGCCGACGCTCGGCTGGCCCCCTGCAAAGGGAACCGCGCAGACCGCTGGCCCGGACTGACTGATCATTGCCGTCCTCGGCGGCCTGGATATCGCCATCGACGAGCGGCAGCACGAACCCCAGCAGCGGCCGCCGGTAACGATCCATCCAGCCCTTCGCCATCGCGTCACAATCCGAAGACGTCACGACAGGTAGTACGCGGCGCCACCC